>TARA_B110000003_G_scaffold2652_1_pt1 | contig 42714 bp, 32 predicted proteins | sample TARA_B110000003 | Tara Oceans TARA_B110000003 (sample SAMEA4396424) | marine metagenome | biome: Westerlies Biome; feature: [SRF] surface water layer (ENVO:00010504); material: water (ENVO:00002006), including particulate matter (ENVO:01000060) such as... | depth 5 m
AAATTATCTAAAAATGAGGAATCAAGAAAATATGCTGAATTAGCCGTCAATTTAGGAAGAAATGAAGGTGAAGATGTTTCTGGAACTATGGACTTATTAAAAAAGATTAACAAATAATAAGATGAAAATATAACGGCATGCTATATGAAAAAGTAAACCCACTTAATTGAGAGGGTTTCTTTTTGGTGGGCCTAAACGTCCTTATTTCGAACTTTTATAAATTATTTATTTAAATTATATTTGTGATGAATTAAGAGTTACTGTAATAGGGTAACTCAGTCTTAAAACGGTATAAGTGTATATAAACCCTTTAACAAGTTAATTATGAAAACAAAACTATTACTTTCAGTATTTACAATTATTGCATTTGCAGGTATAAGTAATGCACAAACACAAATAACAGAAACACTAACTTTTGACAGCGAAGACAGAGAATATATTATATATATACCAGCTAGCTATGACGGCTCTGTTGCATACCCATTATTATTTGCCTTTCATGGTGGTGGTGGATACGCTGCAGACTTTATACAAATTGCAGACTTTAGACCCATTGCAGATACAGCTAATTTTATATTAGTTTATCCTCAGGCGCTTGGAGATCCTACAGATGATATTCCCGGATCACCCAATTGGATAAGAAAAAACCAACCCGAATTTGATGATTTAACATTTGTAGATGAATTATTGAATACTATAATTACGGGCTACAATGTTAATACGACTAGAGTTTACGCAACTGGATATTCGCTAGGGGGTGAATTTACTTTTGAATTAGGCTGTAGATTGAATAACCGAATTGCTGCAATTGGAGTTGTTGCTAGAACAATGGGGGTTTCTGCATATAACAACTGTACTCCAACTCACTCAACTGGATTAATGACAGTTTTAGGAACAGAAGATTACAACTCATTGTATGATGGTGTTATCTATCAAGGTATTGAATATTATAAATCCGCAGCTGATATGCACCATTATTGGGCTACCCACAATAACTGTGACACTAATGCTGTAACAACAAATGTTGCAAATACCAATACTACAGATGGTTCTACAGTTGAAAGAAACACCTGGTCTACTGAAAACGGATGTGCTTATGTGGAAGAATTAAAAGTAATTGATGGTGGACATGATTGGCCTGGTACTTTTGGTAATATGGATATTAATGCATCTGAAGAAATATGGAATTTTGTTTCTAAATATGATATAAATGGATTAATTGATTGTAATACAGTTACGACCAGCTATGAATTTGATATAATTCAAAATAATCAAAATAGAAAGATTCTGAGGATAACAGATGTTTTAGCAAGAGATATAAAGGAAGCAAAAAACATTCCGCTTTTTTATCATTATGATGATGGTACGGTTGAAAAGAAAATAATTCTTGAATAAACAAAAACCCACTCAATGAGTGGGTTTCTTTTTGGTGGACCTAAGTACCCTTATTTTGCGCTTTTTGAATAACTCTTTCATGTACCATAGTGTTAAAAAGCTTTATTTAAATATATTTACTTTATGAAAAATTTAATTTTTTTAACATTTTGTTTTTTATCCTTAAACATAGTTCTAGCACAAACTACATACACTGATATTGCCCCAATACTTTTTGAAAAGTGTGCTCAATGTCATAGAGATGGAGGAGGAGCTCCTTTTTCAGTTTTAGAATATGATGAAACTTTCATTTACAGAAATTCAATTTATCATGAAGTTTCGGAAGGATATATGCCACCATGGGCTCCTGACACGAGCTATATGCATTTTATTGATGAACGTGTTTTAACTCAATCAGAGAAGGATGCTATACTTAGTTGGGTTGATGATTTTGCTCTGCTTGGTGACACAACTGCGTTGCCTCCCTTGCCTGAGTTTTCTTCATATATTCTTAATGGTGAGCCAGACTTAATAATAAACACTCCTGTGTTTGCTAGTAATGCATTTGAAGAAGATGCTTATAACACCTTGGTTATTCCCAGCGGCTTAGAGTCTGAAAGATATATAAGAGCTATTGAGATTGTCCCTGAAAATCCAGAGTTAACTCACCATGTTTTATTCAATGCCGATTATAGTGGCGTAATTACTCAAGATTTGTCTGGCTCTAGCGCTAATCTTGTTGGAGAAATATATATAGGAATTTATACCCCCGGAGGAAATCCTATTATTTTCCCAAATACTTCGGACTTAAAAATGGGTGTAAAATTGCCTGCTAATGCAGATTTTGTCATTCAAATTCATACACCTAATTATGTGTCTACTGGCCCCAGCTATGGGTTAGATGTTAATTTGCAAGTCAGATTATATTTGTATCCTGAAAACGAATTAGGAATAAGGGAGGTTTTTTCTAGAACCCCATTACAATATTGGGAAGAAGATTTTTATATCGAGCCAAACGAGGTTAAGATTTTTAGTGCCGAATCAAATCCTGTAGAATCTAATATGTCATTATATAATGCCCTACCTCATTCTCATAAAATATGTACTGAAATATTAAATTATGCGTCTGATGGAAACGACACTATTCCATTAATTAAAATTGACCAGTGGGATTTTAACCATCAACAATATTATTATTTTGAGAATATGTTGAAGGTACCATCTTCTTATAAGTTTTATTCAGAACATAAATATGACAATACTGTTGCTAACCATCATAATCCGTATAATCCTCCAGAGTTAATTACTGTAGGGTTAAATTCTAACGATGAAATGTTGTTTGATACTTTTCAGATGCTAGATTATCAGCAAGGGGATGAGAATATTAATATTGATAGTATATTGCAGAATGACCCATTACTTATTAATTCTACATCTATTAATGATTTAGATAATAGCTTGTATTTTAATTCCTATGTTGCCCCAAGCCCTGTAATAAATCATTCTGCTATTTATTTTCCTAATCTAGAGAGTTTACCACAGACAGCCTTAATGTTGAAAGTTTTTGATTCTTTAGGTCGAGATATAAATTTAAAATATCAAAATAATAGGGGGTTCTATAGTTTTAATAAAGGAAAACTTTCCTCAGGGGTATACTTTTACTCAATATATGGTAGAAATAGATTATTATCAGAAGGACAGTTTTTAATTGCCGAATAATTTAGTTAAATCGAATAAAAAGCGGAACTCTGTCTCAAAATGAGATGAATTCCGCTTTGGTGGACCTAAGCGTCCTTATTTCGAACTTCTTTTTATCTACGCAAGTAATAAATATGTTTCTTTAATTGAATGATAAGATACGCCATAACACTCAATTGCTATAGATTTCAACAGTTGATTTTCTGGCAAATAGAAACCAACGAATTTTAAGCCCTAACCTTTCAGATTATCACAAGCTTTTTCTTTACTTCAAGCATAAGATAGCCCATAAAAATGCTAATTACATGTCAAAATGAAAGTCAAAAAATGTGATGTGATTTTATAAATAATAAATTTATATTTGAGTAAAAGTAAATAACTTGACTAGAATTAAAGACAAATATATTTTTGAATATCAGTTTTGGCGTTTAGCAGACCACTTTTGGGGAAACAAAACACCTTCAAATAGATTTGAAAATAAAAGAAAAGATATATCGTCAACTCTCCATTCAGAATTTAAAAATACAAAGGCAAAAGGCTCTCTAAGAAAAGTGGACAGAGTAAAGAATATTTCTGATTATGATCTTAAAAAAAAATACATTAATAAAGGTATCCCCGTTGTTTTAGAAGGCAAAGCTAAAGGTTGGGTGTGTGTTAAGAAATGGACAATGGGCTGGTTGTATAAAAACTATTGCGATGATAAAGTATCGCTATTTGATGCCGCTAACACAGAAGACATAAACTTTGACGTTGAAGAAACAACTTTAAAAGACGTTTTAGATGCAATGAAATTTAATGACTCGTCCAAATACATTAGATTTAACAGGATATTATACGAACACCCCGAGCTAATAAATGATTTCGATTGGAAATGGCTGTATAGAATGAGAAATAAAATTAGTTCTGGAAAAACCTTTCAAGTGTTTATAGGAGGTAAAGGGAGTAGAACCACTCTCCACTCAGCAAGTGAGCATAATTTATTTACTCAAGTTTATGGTAAAAAACATTGGTATTTGTACCCCCCTGAAAATGATGTTATTTTAAACCCTCCAATCAATCGATCTCCATATTTTTATAGCAAATATGATCCAGATAATCCTGATTTTGATACTTATCCCAACGCCAAGTTTTTACAAACCTGGGAATGCGAATTAAGGGCTGGTGATGTCTTGTTTAATCCTCCATCATGGTGGCATCAGGTTACAAATCTCGACAATTCAATTGGTGTCGGCTTCAGATGGTTTAGCCCATTAGATAGCTTCAAAAGCAGTTTTACACAAACCTTACTTACCATAATGTCAAGCAATCCTCCAATATGGACAGCCGCAAAAAATCGAACAAATTTTGCGCAGATTTTTAAATATATGAAGGAGCAGAAATAACTATATTATGAATATATTACTAACTGGAGCAACAGGTTTTTTAGGTTTTAGAACATTAGAAAGATTAGTTCAACTATCAGAGGTTAAGTCCATTATTGCTAGCGGAAGAGTTTTAAGAGATTCACGAAAAATTATTCACCCTAAAGTGAATTACATACTTGGAGACTTGGCAGACGAAGGTTTTGTAAACAGCATAATAAAAAACATCGAAGTTGTTATCAATACGGCTTCATTATCCTCTCCGTGGGGCTCAGATGAGTTATTCTACGCTTCTAATGTGTTGAGCCAAAAAAATATAATAAATGCCTCCAAAACAAAGGGTGTCAGCAAGATCATTTACATCTCTTCAGCTAGCATATATTACAATGGTGAAGATAGACTGTTAATAAAAGAATCTGAACCTTTGCCCAAAAAATTCGTGAATAATTATTCCAAAACTAAACGTAAGGCAGAGAATCTATTACAACAATCGGACTTAAACTATATCATCATTCGACCTAGAGCAATTATTGGTAGAGGTGATACTGTAATTATGCCAAGATTAATAAAAGCTCACTCTGAAGGAAGGTTAAAAATCATAGGAAGTGGAGAAAACGTGGTAGACCTAACGTCCGTAGAGAATGTGGTAGAATCTATCGTTTTATCAATAAACGCACCAAAAAAAGCTTTAAATGAAACGTATAACATTACGGATGGAAAACCACTTAAATTGTGGGAAGCTATCAATGTTGTTTTTAAAGGAATTGGAAGAAAGCAAATTGATGAAAAAGTTAAGTTTAATTTTGCTTATTTTGTTGCTGGTATTTTAGAAGTTGTTTCTATATTATTTACCAAAAAAGAACCTTCTTTAACAAAATACAGCGTCGGTGTATTATCCAAAACCTTCACTTTAGATATCTCGAAGGCAAAAAAATTATTAAACTACACCCCCGTTATCACAACAGAGCAATCAATAGATGAATTTATAAACTGGTATAAAAGTAGTTATGAAGGTTAAGTTAAGTTTAGGCTATGCTGGTTATTGTTACTCAAAGGCTAGTAATGTAGTAAAAGGGGATAAAAATGAACGTATTAAATTTCACGCCTTATATGGTCTTTTGCAACACCCCAAGCACGGTTGGATATTGTTTGACACAGGCTATACAACAAGATTTTATGAGGCAACCAAAACATATCCAAATAAAATATATGCCGATGCCACACAAGTGATCATTAATGAAGAAAATGAAATTAAATCGCAGTTGCGCTCAATAGGAATACAAACTTCTGATATAAAACATGTTATTATATCCCATTTTCATGCAGATCACATAGGAGGTCTGAAAGACTTTAATGATGCTGTTTTTTATTGCACAAAGTCAGCCTATGAACAGGTACAAAACATGAGTGGTTTTTTTGCCTTTTCAAAAGGGATATTGAAAGACTTGATACCGATTAATTTTGAAGAACGAATGTCAAGTATCGAAAATTTCGCCATAGAAAAGGAAGATGATATATTTGGCATAAAATACGACCTGTTTAATGATGGTTCAATTATAATCTACCTATTACCTGGTCATGCTGCAGGGCAAGTAGGCATAGAGGTAGAAACACATAAGAAGAAATACTTTTTGGTCGCTGACTCCTGTTGGGACAAACGTGCTTTTCAAGAGAATAAATTGCCCAATTCCCTTGTTCGTTTATTTTTTGATTCTTGGAAATATTATATCGATAGCCTAGAAAAAGTAAGTCAATACCATCATAAGTATCCAAAAGTATTGATAATTCCAACGCACTGCAGTAAAACGACTCATAACTTGGTATTAGATAAAATAAATTTGGATGTTCTTTAAATTCAAAATATTACTGTTTTTAATAGGTGTAAAATTAGAACGATTTATTGGTCTTCATTCTGCTTTGTGGTATAAAAAGCTGAAAATATTCATTTACCTTAAAAGAATTAATCACTCCAAATTTTACGCTTCTTTTGATGTGATTCGCAGTAAATTCTTAGACCTCCCAATAATGAATAAGTCTTTATTCATGAAGAATTTTGATTCAATTAATACCTGTGGAATAAGCTATAAACAAGCCTTTGAACTTGCTGAAAAAGCAGAACAGCTTAGGGATTTCTCCCCTATGATTGGAGAAGTTGCTGTAGGACTTTCTACAGGCACAAGTGGTAATAGAGGTATGTTTTTAGTGAGTGATACTGAACGTGCCAAATGGGTAGCATATATGATTGATAGGGTTGTGGGCTTCAGTTTAAAAAAGAAAACCATTGCCTTTTTTTTAAGGGCTAACAATGAATTATATGAGTCGTCCAAATCTAAAAGACTAAGCTTTAACTTTTTTGACATTTACATAAATATTGACTCCCATATTGATAGACTGAATGCCTTATCGCCTGATATTTTAATTGCTCAGCCATCGGTTTTAATTATCCTTGCAAAAAAGAAAAAAGAAAAAGAGTTAAGAATACAACCCACAAAAATAGTATCAGTAGCTGAAGTATTAACCCAAGAAGACCGAAAATTTATTGAATCTATTTTTGAGATTAATCTGTCAGAAGTTTATCAATGTACTGAAGGGTTCTTGGCAAGTAGCTGTTCGTATGGAACTATGCATTTCAATGAAGATTTTTTAATCGTAGAGAAAAGATATTTAGATGAAGAAAAAACAAAATTCCATCCAATAATTACTGATTTAATACGAAAAACACAACCAGTCGTTAGGTATGAGTTAAACGATATTATCACAGAAAAATCGGATTGTAAATGTGGTAGTAAATTTTTAGGCATTGAAAATGTAGAGGGAAGGTCAGACGACATTATTATTTTAGAAGACGTTAACCAAAATAAGGTCAGAATTTTCCCCGATATTATTAGAAGGACAATTGTACTTTCGTGTCAAAGTATAGAAGATTATACTCTAATACAAAAAAACAATAAATCACTGAATCTTTACATAAAAAGTGAGTTAGAACAATCGTATTCGGTAGCTATATCGGCTTTAGAAAAAGTGTTTATCAATTATAACATAGTTGATTTTGAAATTAATAAACTAGAAAATTATAGGTTCAAAATTGGAAATAAAAAAAGAAGAGTTATCAATGAGTCTTAATAAAAAAATAAAGATAGTGTCTACTGGATGTTATTTGCCAAAAGCAATAAGTTCTGCTCAAATTGAACGCCAACACAAACTACCAGAGGGTTGGTCAGAAAAATATTCTGGAGTAAAAAATAGACATCACGTCACTTTTGAATCTAATGCCTATATGGGTGCTAGAGCCATAGAATCAGCTCTAGAAAATGCTAATTTACAACTTTCAGAAATAGACTTAATTGTTTCTGCAGGTGCAACTTTTGACTATCCCCTTCCTAACCAATCTAGTGTAACAAAAAGCGAATTAAAAGACGCATTAAAGCATCATATACCAACTATTGACATTGATACCACTTGCTTGAGCTTTATAAGTAGTTTTGAAATCGTATCCAAAATAATGGATAAGCATCAATATATAAATGTAGTTATTGTTTCTTCAGAAATTGCTTCCAATGGTTTAAATCCGAATAATGCTGAAACCTTAACATTATTTGGCGATGCTGCTGCTGCAGTTATTTTAACTCATCAAGAAGAAGGAGAATCATACTTCGTCAAGGGAGCGATGAACACCTATTCTGAAGGGGTTTTTCATACGCTAATTAAAGGCGGAGGAAATAAATATTTCTTCAAAGACAACCCATACGATCAAGATATGCACTCTTTTAACATGGACGGTACAAAACTGTTAAAACTGGCAAGAAAAGAAATGAAAGTATTCCTTAAAGATTTCTTTGAAGATTTAGACTTCTCATTAGCTGATATAGATGTTATTATTCCTCATCAAACTTCCAAGATTGGACACCTACTATTAAAGAAAATTATTGGTGTAGATGAAGATAAAGTCATGACTAATCTTAATGACTTTGGGAACTGCATATCAGCATCTATCCCTTTGTTGCTGCATCAAACTATAAAAAGTGAAAAAATCAAAAGAGGGGATTTGTGCTTGATGATTGGCACATCTGCAGGCTTTTCAATTGGGGCATCAGTATTTAGGTATTAAAGGGAAACCTTTCTCATAATAAGATGGATTCCGTTTTGGTGGACCTTAGCGTCCTTATTTCGAACTTTTTTAATTTGAAAATTTTATAAATAAATTGAAAAAATCTATAATTTCTGAATTTCAAATTGAGGATATCCTTTTTCACCAGATTCATTATAAAAGTCTAAAAATCGTAATTTGTAGTATTGGTTATCGTTTTTCACAATATATGTTTTAGTCTGATTTATTGTATAGCTATTGGATTCAAAGTCGAATGTTTTCCAATTATATCCAATTATATCCTCGCAATTACTATAACTAAAGCTTTGTGCACTATTAATGCTGATTTCGTCAAATAGGCTAGTGGTATCGCAAGCGACAGAAACTAATTGAGAGTTAATTAATACGCCTGTTACTAAATAAGGCGTATTTTCAGAAAAAATATGAGTGTAGCTAGAAAAGAGAAAGTTCCAATTAGTTGATTGGGGCTCAATATTCACTATTGAATTATTTATAAATGAAAAATGAATTTTATTGTAACTTTCATTTTTGTTAATACTCAAAGTGGTGTCTGTAGAGTTGTCAATAGAAGAATATCTAAAAGTATACCCATTAGAATCACTATTTATAACTTTAAATTTTATAAATCCTGAACCTTTTAAATTCTCATCTAGACCTAGGTCAATTACATAATAAACGTCTTCTTGTGATAAGTTATCTATGGCCGTACCGCCATTTACAAGGCATGACTGGTCCCATTGCCAAATAGCTTGTTCTAAATTAATAGGCTCATCAAATGGTATTTCACTTATCAACCAGACTTGTACGAATTTCGAGGAGTTCAAATAAATATAATTACTATCTCGTTTTGATTCAAAGGCTATGTCCCAGTCAATTCTATTGTTTTGCGATACAATTTGATTGTTTTCTATATTATAATAAGTCTGGCTCATATAGTTTGAACCCATTGGAATGGTACAAATTTCTCTTTCAGAAGTAATGGGGTCTAATGGTATTTCACCAACATCGCAAGATATTAAAACAACTAAACTTATTATTAGCAATACCTTCATTTCATTTTATATTTTAGAGAAACAAAAAAACTTCTTCCATAAGCGACCGACAAACTATTTTGTGATGATTGATGAGTACCAGAAGATAGATTTATCCCATTAATAGATTGTACATCCAATATATTTTTAAAGCCAAATGTCAAATTTAGAGTATTTTTTATCAGCTTATTTATGGTTAGATCTATTATACTATATCCATTTATTATACTATTTTGAACCTGCCCATCGCTATCCAATCTATAGGAGGGAAACTTACCATTACGTTTGTAAAACAAGCTAACAGATGTTTTAATTCTTTCAAATTTTTTGGTTACAGAAAAACTATGATCATTAGAATAAGCAAATCTATCAATCTGTTCATCTTCTGAGAGTTGATTGTATCTACCTAAATATGAAATAGAATAATTTAAGGAATATTTATTAGTTATATAAGCTAATGTTGTTCCAATTCCTTTGGATTTAAATTCACCAATGTTAATATATTTATATGCTTGATTACTAACGTTTGCTAATGTTATCATCTGTGACAATTCATTATAGAAAAGAGATATCTTTTGTTCAAAAACAGATGAGTTTTCAAATCTTTTTTTGAAATTATGTGATAATTGAAAATTATTTGATGTTTCCGCGTTAAGATTTTTATTCCCAACTATATTGTGGTTTATATCTACAAAGTTAAAATACTGTTCTTTTAGACTTGGTGCTCTAAACCCTTTAGCAAAGGATAATCTTATTTTACTATTTCTGAGTTTATATTTTAAATGTAAAGAAGGAATTAACGGTGCCTTATAATTAGTATTGTAAGCATATCTCAAGCCAGGTCTTATAACTAAATTTTCTTTGTATTTCCATTCTATATTACTAAAAATAGCATAATCTGTAATGGATTGTGTGTTCAATTCAATTCTCTTTCCCTCTGCAGACTCAAAATTAAAATCTATTCCTACCTCTTTTTCAAACTGTCTTTGTGATGGAAATTTGAAAGTTGCTTTTACTATTGAATTAATAAATTTTGATGTGTCATGAGCTGTTAAATTAGATGAAAGTACTTGATTTAAGTTATTCAAATCCTTAAAATATGTATTTTTAATCCTTTTGTAGTTAGCATGAGATATAATGATATTAGTTTTAGTTTGGTTAGTAGTATAGTTAGCAGTGGTTGAAAATGTATTTCTCAGTGTAGTGTAGTAATCATCAAAAGCCTTGTTTAATAGAGGTTCTCTAGGTATTCCTCTATTTATTATTTGTTCGTAAAAGCCTGAATAATTTGATAAAATTTCAATATTTGTTTTGTAATAGCGGTATGTTCCCTGGTAAAAAAATTGTTCTTTAGGTTTCCACTCTTTATATCTTGTTTCATCAGCGAGTGTTTTTGTAGGTAAAATGCTGAGTGTTTCTCCCTTTGACCATCCATTAAAATAATTTCGACCCGCGGAAAGAGAGATAGAATGTGGTTTTATTGTAAAACTTTGTAAGAAATCAATATTGTAATGCCCAACGCTTTCATAATAACTATTGATTTCTGTTTCATTATTTTGTGATTTGTAGCTGATAAGATTTATGGTACCTGCTAATGCATCAGAGCCATAATTAACAGACATTGGTCCTTCGATAATCTCTACTTTTTCAATAGAACTTAAATTAATCTGACTGAGATCAATATTACCATTTAATCTCCCAATGATTGGGATGCCATCGACTAATATTTTAATGTTTTGACCTGATAAACCCTGAATACTTACATTACTGCCTATAATATTATCATGTGTAAGTCGAGTATTGTTTTGTTGGGTTAGTAAGTTATCAAGAGTATTAGATACCAATTTATTTATCTTTTGACGATTAATAATTTGCACATCGTGTACAGCATCTCCTATTTTTTTAGGTGATATTTGTCCAGAAATGACTACTTCTTCAATGTCTATTTCTTTTAATTTAGAAGTGTCTGAAATAGCCAATAAATAATTCTTTTCTTGTATACTTTTACAATGTGCATTATAGCCTGAAATAATTAATACACATAGTAAATATAAAGCAAGAAAAGGATTCTTGAATTTCAAAGAGAAACACATATTAGTTTATTTAATTACAAGACGTTTTTTGTGCGTTCCGTCACTATAAAACTCAATAAAAACAGTATTTGGTTTTATTGTTTTTAGTTCATTTCCTAATAAATCAATTACTCTCACTACTTTAAGGTTTTCGTTTGTTTTTATTGTTGATTCAATTACAGATGAAGTAGTACAATCATTCCAATACGGATTCGATTCGCTATCCGGTAATACTATAGTTTCGTTTTCTGAAAGCTCATGTAGGTCGATGTGATTTACAAACGTAACGCTATGAGTAATATGATTGTAAGCATATGCTTTACGACAAATATCACATGTGTCTATCAATGCAGGTCCTTTCACAAAATTGTTACAATCAACTTCATAGTTCTCACCACAGTCATTCCAATATGGATTGCCAGGAGATTGTGGAGATACGAGCATTTCATTGGAACCAGCAGATACCCCATCAATAGAATTCAGAAAAGTGACATTATGTGTCACTGTATTATATAAATAAGCAAGTTGACAAGTGCCACATTCATCGACAACAGCTGAGCCATTAATAACCCCGTTACAATCTTCAGTTTGTGCTTTTAAGCTTGTAGTACCAATTAAAGCAAAAACGATTAATAAGTATTTTTTCATATTATTTAGTTTAAATTTTATGCAAATATAGTTGTTATTTATAATTAATCTAAATAAAAATAAGTATTTTTGCATTAAAATATTTATAAAATGAAAAATTATATAGTAATCCTTAGTTTAGTTTTTTTTGGAGTTAATGCAAACGCACAAAGCAAAAAATCTAAGGATATAAAGTCAATAAAATCGATGCAAGGCTGTTACAAAGTAACCTTTAATTTTGCAGAAACGTTTAATTATTCAGAGGATAGCAACTATGTTTCATCTCCTAACAAAACAGATTATGCGCTAGAATGGATAGATATTGTTGAAGCCAACGAAAATAAAATTATGCTACAGCATATACTTCAAGCAGGTGTGGATAGTAATGCATACATCATTAAGCATTGGAGACAAGATTGGACATATCAAGATAAGTCAAATTTTGATTTCGTTCATTCCAATACTTGGAAAATTAAAGAATTAAATTTTAGAGAAGTACAAGGAAAGTGGACTCAAAAAGTATTCCAAGTTGACGATAGCCCTAGGTATGAGGGTTCTGCAAGTTGGGTGCATGTTGATGGAAAGCATTTTTGGGAAAACACAGTTGATGCGCCATTACCTAGAAGAGAGCGCACAATAAGAAGTGATTATAATGTAATGAAAAGAATGAATCGAGTTGAAATTACTGATTATGGTTGGTCTCACAAACAAGATAATGAAAAGATAGTTCGAAAAGATAATGAAAGTGATTTCATATTAGCAAAAGAATATGGTCATAACACCTACGTTAAAGTGGATGATAATCAATGCAGATATGCTAAAAAGTGGTGGGATGTAAATAAAAATAAGTGGAAAACAGTTCGACTTGTTTGGGAAGATATATTTAATAATCATCCTGAACTTACATTAAAAAAGAAGGTTGAGGAAAAGCGATTGTGGCAATTTCTTTTCTCAGACGATTATAAAAGCGAACAGGAAATTCGAAATATCATAAATAAATTTGTACTTTAATTAAACTACTTTTTATGAATAAAGTAATTACGATTCTATCAATTATTTTAGCAATATTTATGATTGAAGGAGGAATAGATAAGTTTTCTGGAAGCAAAGTAGATACCGAGATAACTATTTCAAAAATTAATAAGTATAGTCTAGAACAAAACGAAGGAATTATCCAAAAAATATTATTCATAAGTGGTATGAAGCAAACTGGTTATTTATGGGAATTAATTGGATTTTCGGAAATCTTGTTTGGTTTAATGATAATAATAAAAAGAACTCGAATATTAGGAGCTATTCTTTTACTACCTGTTACTTTAAATATTTTACTTTTTCATGCTTTTCTTGAACCAGATGAGATTCTAAGTTTATTTCATGTCGCATTACTTTTTTTAATTAACTCGATAATAATAATCTCTAATAGAAATAAAGTTAAAACCTTATTTTCATGAAAATTGGCCTTATATACGGTTCTGATTCTGGTTCTACTGAAGAAGTGGCAAATAAGATTTACTCACATTTTAACAAATATGATATTGACATATTACAAATCAAAGATGTTAATGAGGTAAAAATTTTAAGTTTTGACTTTTTAATATTTGGCCTTTCTACTTGGTATGTTGGAGATTTACAAAGTGATTGGGAAAATTATTTTGATGATTTCAAGAAAATTAACTTTTCTGGAAAAGTGATTTCTATTTTCGGCCTTGGTGATCAATGGGGGTATGATTACAATTTTGTCGATGGTATGGGAATAATAGCTAAAGAAATATTAAAAAATAAAGGAATTATAATAGGTAATTGGCCTACAGAGGGATATGAATTTCAAGAATCAAAAGGTTTAATTAATAAGAATATGTTTTATGGTTTAGCTATCGACGAAGATAATCAGTCCGAATTAACTGATGAACGCATAAAACTTTGGTGCGATCAACTTTTAAATTCAAAAGAACTGCAAGTTCTTGAAAAATAAAAAAGCGGAATACTATCTCAAAATGAGATGGATTCCGCTTTGGTGGACCTAAAGGTTCTTATTTCGAACTTTTATTGAATAACAATCTTTTTGTTAAAGATTTTATTGTTTGTTTTAATACTCAACAGATAAATGCCATTTGCCTTGTTACTTAGATCGATAGTTCTGTTGTAAGTATTGATTAGATTAGACACTTCTTGCTTAAATACCTTTTCTCCTAAATAGTTAGTTATCGATATTTCAATATTCTGACTTTCTTTAGACTCAAAGCTTATGCTAAACAAGCCTTTCGAAGGGTTAGGGAAGACTTCTAAGCTGCTAATATTATTTTCACCTATTCTTTGCGCTCCAAGACTATAATATACTTGAGAAGTAAAGCTAGTAGCCCAAGAAGTGCCGTTCGTTCCACAAGCACCTCTTATTTTCCAAGAGTAGTCATTGCCTGTTGTCTGTCCGAACTTAGTTTTAGAGTTGCTATTTCCAGCAATGTTGTTCCATTGGAATAGCTGTCCAGTTGTTTCGTTCGTCAACTCCAAGAAGTAATGGTCTGGAGCACCAGAATCTGGAGTGTCCCAGTTCATCACAATAGCATTCTGGTTGTTGTTGGTTCCAGTACTTAGGTTAGTAGGAAGTTTATCACAAGCATCTTCTGTACTGAATGTAGAGAACTCTCCCCATCCAGAATGGTACATCGGATCAGAGTTTCCATCTGAATCTACATTACCTGTACACCAAGCTTTAGTATGCCATTCGTAAGAGGTATTAGCGTCAAAATTTCCTTTTAGTACGTTAATAGAATTTGTTCCATTTACATATCTGAAACTATTGGTTCCCAACTCTCTCATCTTTCCTTTAGACTGCCATACTCCCCAATCAGCATGTGGAGCATCGGCTGTGAATGTTACCCAATTGGCTTCTGCGCTAACTGTTAAGGCTTGCATATTTTCACAAGCAGGCAGGGTAGTATACTGATGAGAAGCAGACCAAGGAGACTGACAGATAGTTGTTCCGTTCTGGTCAATATCTCTAGCTCTTATATTCCACTGGTAAGTGGTGTTAGCTTCCATAAAGTACCTTGTTCTACTTGTCCCTTCAAAAGGTACATCGTTCTGAGGACCGGCGCTCATTACGGTCCAAGAAGAAGTTCCTACAGCACGGTAACGTATCATATAATATGAGGGTGCAGAAGTAGGAGATTCCCAGTTAAAGACTACTCTTTGGTCAATTATATTATCTACAAACAATCCTGTTGGAGTAATGTCGCAAGCATTGCCATCAAACTCACAGTTGCCATCATCAATAGTAGCTTCTGAATTATAATTAGTAGCCTCTGAGTCTGTACAACCATAAACATCGGAAGAAGGAGCGGAAAGAGTTACTGTCTCAGTAACAAGTGTTCCTTCTGAATCAGAAATATAAACGGTATAACTTCCAGAAGAAAGGTTTAAGTTAAGACCAGTATAAACACCATTTAGCCATGTGTAAGAATATGGAGCAGAACCGCCAAAAGCAATCGCAACTATACTTCCATCGTTGCAAGTTGGGCATGATGGGTTGTTAGCCACAAGGTTAACTCCTAAATAGTCAATATTTTCATGTGTAATAATATTAGATTTAATAGTATCTGCTATTAATGCTACACTAAATAACGGATTACTAACTATTGGAGGACAAACCTCAGCAATCATTCTTACTTCATAATTCAACACGCCACTTGGTGGAGCAAGATCAGTATATGAATATATATTACCCGCTACAAAGCCAACGAATGACATCTCTGCTCCATCAATAGATCGGTAAATAAGATAATTGCTCACCGTAAAACCTTCGTATGGATTCCATATTAAATTGACCTCACCATTAACTCCTTCATTCATAGTTAAGTGTACGGTCTTATGAGCAAGACTCAAGTCTGATTCATTTGTACATACATCAATAGCAGCTATCTTATACCTATTAGCATTGACAAGCGGATTAGATGTTTCATCAATATATTCTTCTTGCATATAATCAATAGTTGCAATTTGAGTAAAAACATCAGTACTTACTTCTTTAAAAATACCATAGCCAAGTAATAAAGAATCTGTTAGATTTGTGAGCTTAATTTTATTCTTACCTGTTTGATCATCTACTGTTACATTACATATCTGTGGATACATGTCATTAGCAGGAGGGTCTCTTAGTTCCACTCTAATACTATCCGAACTTACGCATCCTAAAGAGTCAGTTACAGTTAATTGGTATAAGCCTGTGTCAAGATTAGTGATGTGTGGTGCTGTAGACCCTGTGCTCCATTGATATTGAAAAGGAGGGTTTCCGTGATTAAGATTAACCTCAATTGCTCCATCATTAAAAGAATTACATGTTAGTTTCTGAAAATCAAAATTTAATTGAGTGTTTAGAAGTTTAATGTAGTTTATTCCATAATTATCAAAAAAAGCAAAGTCTAACTTATTCCCAAAGGCGTATAGGTTATTGTTGTTAACTATTGTATTTTTAATTGGTAACGCTGTAAGCTCTGCTAAGTTTTTATCCAAAATGATCGTGTTGTCATTACCATAAACATAAAGAAGTTCTCCGCTAATTTTTGTTGATAAAAGACTATCAAAATATATTGTATTGATAACACTTAAATTATTTTCATCAAGCACTTCGATATTATTCCCATTTACATTTATCAAGTTATTAGAAAAAGATAAATCTAAATTTAATGAGTTAAGCACTTCGATAAAATTTCCTTGTTTATCAAATTTTAGAAATATGTCAATTGTATTATTTTCAATATAATCTTCTAAAGATAATTGTATTGTTTCCCCATTAAATATATCTGTAATTTCGATAGTATTTGGAACATATTCGTTAAAAATTTCGTCCAAATGAAAATAAACAAAGTTTGAAGAAACATTAAGATCCTTTGCGTTGTCGAAGTAATGATTTTCAGTGTCGTATGCTAACATTTTGCTAAAAACTAAATCCAAATTTTCATTTATCGATGAAAAAATAAAAAAAGACTTATTGTACAAACCCCCAAGGTATGATAAAGCATCACTAAATAAACCGTCTGTTGAAAAATACTCATCACTATAGCTTATATATGTTGTGTTATTTTGATAGTCTATGCTTGAACTCCAATCCCAAGAACCATAGCCCATTGCAAGTGTTTTATCTTCTATAATTTCTCCGTCGTTACTAATTTTAATAATGTTTTCCTCAAACTGTTGTTGTGAATTTCCTGGCGAATCTTCTCCTATTTGAACGCCGTCTAGCTCAATTGATTGATGACTTCCTTGAATAATAATAATGAAGTAATCTTCAAAGATTTCTAAGGATTTTATTTGAGTAAATCTTTCTCCGCTATAGTTGCAATTTCCCCATTGCTGATTACAAGCATATTCAGTTGGATAAAAATTATTAATTATGGAATCATCATTAAAAACAAATAAATGAAAGCCGGAATTAGCTTCATAATTTTGATCAGTTATGCTATTATTATAAATAGAATATGAATTTTCGTCATTAAAACTTTTTATGAATAACTTGTTCCCATTTGAAAGAAATTTAAACATGTCTTCATCATTATTCTGATTCAGTATCTCAATGTTTGAACATACATTAGTATAATTGCTGTCTAATTGAAAACAAGTTGTTTTACAGCTTCCATCATCTAAGGTTGCATTTGCATTGTAGTTTAATGAAGTAGGGGTTGTACATCCAATAATATCTGGTGCTTCAAAATTTAATGTCTCATTCCACTGAGATATCCCAAATTCGCAATGAGTCCTGAAAGTATATTCATATCCTTCTCCGTTTGTTAGATTTAAAGAAACTTTGTTTTTCCACCATGGAATTTGAATTGTAATCCATTGGTCAGAACTTGTCAATTTGTACTTTAACTCATATTCTAGACTTGGATTGTAGCTGGAATTAAAATTAAACTCATAATTATCATTAACTTCTGACATCCAAAAATCTTTTATGTTAAAGCAACTGTATGTGCAATTATCATCAGATGAATAATGTGATATTTGACTGAAATCAGCTGAGTTAATATTATTACAAGAAATAGAGTTTTCTTTAAATTTGAGAAAAAATGGGCCTGATACAGATGCGCTAACGTAAACATTTCCGCCTAACAAAACAGAGCCTTCATGAATTGACATGGAATTAGAGTACTGTCCATTATTTATTTTTACCCAATTAATACTCTCTCCTAGAATTGTGTCAGTCCACAAAAGGCCGTTGTCTATATTAATCTTACTTAGAAAAATAAATTGGTTTATTGAATTATCGGAATTAGTGCTAGCGATGTAAGTGTTTCCTTGGTAATCTGAGTCGATTAAAGATTGGCTATTGTTTCCATTATTTTCAAAATAATGAGATGAAAACAGCTCAAAATTTTCAGAATAATATGTGTAAACTGCAAACTCATATACAGAGGGACTGCTACTTATCAAGGATGATTCAAAAACGACTGATAATTTTCCATTTGTGTTAGAGTCAATACTAATCGCTCTTTCGTGCTGTGGATACGTTATGTTGTTAATTATTTGTCCGTTTTCATCAATTTTATATACAAACGCATTATTAGAATTTTCGCCACAGATAAATATCTCATTATTAATGGTCAAAACATCTTTTATAATCCCAGAAGAATTATTTTCAAAATAATGTTGAATGTTAAGAGTCTCTCCCTCTTTTGAAACAAAATAAACTTTCTTCCTTTCTTTAACAATATACGATTCGTCTAATTCTGCAACCTTAACATCAGTTAATGAAGATTGGGATTGAAAATCATTAGACCAAATATTATTTCCGTTTTGATCGAACTTAATTAGTTGGCTATTTGTTAAAACAATTATATTTTCATCTTCATCAATAATTATATCTTGACCTTTGTCTTGTTTGAAATCATAATATCCAATATTTTTTGAAAAACAATTATCGCAATTTGATTTTCCTTGAGAGTCTAGCTTCATAAAACTCACAAAGCCATCCTGACCTAACGATTGTGTATTTGTTCCGTAATAAGTTACAAGTAAATAATAATATTCATTGTGAAATTCTATTGCTGATATGTAGTCAAAGTGTCCATAATTTTCATTAATGCCCTGTATATCAAAAAATTGAATGAAATCTTCTTTATTGTAACAACTATTGTCATCTATTTCTGCGTAAGAGTTATAATTAAAGTAAGATGGGTCTGTGCATCCAGAAACAACTTCAGTAGAAAAAATAAATGAATTACTCCATGCTGAAATGGTTCCGTCGTTACACCATGATTTTAATTGTATCTCATAGCTAGTATTTGCTAATAAGTTGTTTAAAATTTTTGAGGAGTCATTACCAGATATATTAGTTGGAGAAGACAAAAGTTGCCAATTGACATCACTAGTTTTGATTCTAGCTCTGTAGTAATCTATATTTTCCGACTGTTCCCAAAATATTTGTACAGAATTGTCGTCAATTCTTTGATATGTAATTTCTTCAACTCCTTGACAATCTTGAGCGTTAACATATAAAACATTAAATATTATTGTGAAAAATAAAAACCTCATATTAAACTTGTTAAATTAAGAGTCTAAATTTATAAAAAAAAGCGGAATCTTTCTAAAAGAAAAGATTCCGCTTTGGTGGGCAATGAGGGACTCGAACCCCCGACTTCCTCCTTGTAAGGGAGGCACTCTGAACCAACTGAGTTAATCGCCCGAATATTGGGTTGCAAATATAATTGATTTTACTACATCTACAAACATTCCTTAAGAAATTATAAAATTTCTGCAACTACGAATGTACTACCGCCAATAAAGACCAGATCTTTAGTGTTGGCATTGTTAATTGCTTGCTCATAAGCTTGTTTCACATTTTTAAAAATTAGGCCTGTAATTCCTTTCTTTTTAGCGATAGATGTTAGTTTTTCTATTTTTAATGCTCTTTGTATTTTGGGTTGGCAGAAATAATAGTCTACTCTTTCTGTTGGAAGTAAATCTAAGATGTCCTCTATGTTTTTGTCTTCCACAAAGCCAATAACAAAGTGAAGTTTTTGGTAATTTATAGATTTTAATTGCTCTACGATTTGTTTAATGCCTTCTATGTTATGGCCAGTATCACATATAACAAGAGGGTCTGATTTTAGTATTTGCCACCTCCCTTGTAGTTGGGTGTTTGCAACTACATTTTTTAATCCTACGATTATATTTTTTTCAGAGACATTCCAACCTAATTTTTTTAATTGGATTATGGTTTCAACAGATGTATTTATGTTTTCTTTTTGGTAATTTCCTTTTAAATCGCAGTTGTAAGAATAACTTTTTGCCAGTGTAAGTTCTGCATTATTTGTGCTGGAAATTTTTTCGAAGATAGAATGAATCTCTTCTTGTTTTCTGCCAATAATTACTGGTGTGTTGTTTTTTATTATACCTGCTTTTTCTTTAGCGATTTCCTCAATGGTATTTCCTAATAAATTGGAATGGTCTATGCTAATGTTGGTGATAACAGAAACTAAGGGATTGATAATATTGGTGCTGTCTAATCTTCCGCCTAAACCGGTTTCTATAATTGCTATGTCTACTTTCTGCTTGGCGAAATAATCGAATGACATAGCAACTGTCATTTCAAAAAAGGAAGCTCCTAAATCAGTAAACAAAGATTTGTTTTGGTCTACGAAAGCTATGACTTCGTTTTGTGAAATCATTTGTCCGTTTATACGGATTCGTTCTCTAAAGTCTTTGAGGTGAGGGGAGGTGTATAGACCCACTTTATATCCTGCTTCTTGTAAGACAGATGCCAGCATGTGAGAGCTAGATCCTTTTCCGTTAGTTCCGGCTATATGAACAGATGGGAATTTTAGTTGAGGTTGGTCTAGCTTTTTGCAAGCGTCTACAATATTGCCAATGTCGGCTTTATATGCTGCTTTACCTTGGTTTTGATACATAGGTAGTTGGTTAAAAAGCCAATCTACGGTCTGTTGGTAATTCATTAGTTTAATTTAAAGTGGTAGATGATTGTTCCTATCTGTACGTTAGGAGCGTCTTTTTTAGGTTTGAAGGTGGTTTTTAGCGCAGCTTCCTTTGCTTTAGCGTAAAGATATGAGTCAGTGGTAGTAGAGCCTTTAGCGCCAGGGTTTGCGCTTATTACTTTTCCGTTTTGATTTACACGGATAGTAACCACCACTTTACCTTGTGCTTGGCTGTCATAAATTGGTTTTTTAACTTCACTAATGGTTCTTCCTCCAAGGTTGAAAGCAATTCCGTCATAGCCGTTTCCACCACCAGTATAATTATTTGCATCGGGATTTCCGTCTTGACTTCCTTGATTTCCATCGCCGCTACTTACCCCTTGGCTTGTACTATTTTTTTCTTTTTTACCTGGATATAATGCTTTAGTATTAACTACTTTTTCTTCCTCTTTATCTTCTGTTTTTTCTGGAGTTTCTGTTGGTTTAGTCGTAATTTCTTTTGATTTTTCTTTTACCACAGAAACCTCTTCCACATCTTGAGTGCTAATGTCATCCGTGCTTTCTGCGGGTATTACTTTTGTTTCTATTGGTTCTGAAATACTTGGTTCTGTATCTCCACTTCCGAAGTCATCAAAACCAAAATTGATAGCAATACCTTCTTCAGCAGGAGGCGGATTTTGATATTTTAATCCCATAAAAATAAAGCATAGCAATAGCAGTAAGTGAAACATTATAGTTCCCATTAATGCTTTCTTTTTGCCTTTGTCTTTTGCCATTATTTAGGGTTGGTAGCTAATACTACTTTGAATTTATTTCGATAGGCAATATCCATCACTTTTACAGCATACTCTATATCTACGCTTTTGTCTGCATGAAGAATTATTGCAGGATTTACCTCTTGTGCAAGCCTAGAAATCAATTCTGATTCTAGAGATTCGAAAGGAAATTGAACGTCTCCAATGTAGTAGTCTATTTCTGGTGTGATAGAAACCGAGATGGTTTGTTTCTCTAGGGTTTTAGACTTACTATTAGGTAGTAGTAATTTTAAAGCATTGGGACTAACTAGGGTAGAAGTAAGCATAAAGAAAATAAGCAATAGAAAGACAATGTCAGTCATTGACGACATATTAAAAGTTGCACTTACTTTATTTTTACTTCTTAAACTCATTTATTTGTTATTGTGTAATAAATCCATGAATTCTGTAGTGGTAGCTTCTAACAAGAATACTACTTTTTCTACTTTAGTAACCAATACGTTATATGCTATATAAGCAATAATTCCTACTACCAGTCCTGCAACGGTAGTTACCATTGCAGTATATATTCCTTTTGATAATAGCTCTACATCAATGTTTCCTCCAGCACTTGCCATTTCGTGAAAAGCAACAATCATTCCAATTACAGTTCCTAAAAAACCTATCATAGGAGCAGCCCCAGAAATGGTAGCTAAGTTTGCTAAATTATTTTCCAATTGATACACTTCTAATTTACCTTGATTTTCGATAGAAGCAAAAATATCAGCTACAGGCTTATCTATTCTGTCAATTCCTTTTTCAAGCATTCTTGAAATTGGGGTATTACTATTTTTACACAGTGTTTTAGCTGCTTTTATGTCTTTATCCTGAACGTAGTTTTTAATGCTGTTAAGAAAAACAGGCTCTTCTTTGCTAGCTTTTTTTAATGCGCTAAAACGTTCGATTAAAAGATAAACAGATATGATAGAAAGGATTGCTAGTGTAATCATTATTATGTTTCCACCAGCTCCACCACTAGAAACTAATTCTAGAATAGACAGCGTTTTCTCTTCTATTACAATATCATCCTGAGATAGTGTTGATAAGGTGTCGCTTGTTAGATTAATTTGAGCAAATAATGGAGTCATATTAATTAGTTTAAATTGAAACGAATCGGATAAAATATTATTGCATTAAGATATAAGTTGCTGCACCAGCTAAATAGCCCATTAAAGCTAAAATACTTATTTTTTTAACGTACCAAATAAAGTCCACTTTTAGAATTCCCATAACAGCAACACCTGCAGCAGAACCGACAATTAAAACGCTACCTCCCGTTCCTGCACAGTAAGCTAAAAACTGCCAGAATTTTCCGTCAACAGCAAATAAACCTACTTCTGAAACTTCATACATTCCCATTGCTCCTGCAACTAATGGAACGTTGTCTACAATAGATGATAAAAGACCTATTATGATGTTAATAGCGTAAATATTTCCGTTAAAAGTGTCGTTTAAAATTAAAGCTAAATCTTTTAAGTGACCCATACTTTGTAAACTTGCAACCGCAAGTAAGATACCCATGAAAAAGAATATGGTAGCTACATCTACTTTTTTTATTACTGCAATAACAGAAAGTTTAGATTTTATTTCAGAGCTTTTTTTAGCGTGTAATAGTTCGGTTACTAACCAAAGAACTCCTAAGCTAAATAAAATACCTAAGTAAGGAGGTAAATGTGTTACTGTTTTAAATACCGGTACAAATAAAAGACCTGCAACTCCTAATATAAATACTAAGTTTCTTTCCGAACTAGGTACTTTAAAAGTATTCCCTTTATTTTCTTCAATTGATAGTGGAGCTAATTCTCCTTTCATCTTAAAACTTATATAAGTTAGAGGAACAATTAAACAAACAATGGAAGGAATTATAATTGCTTTTATAATGCTTGCTGCTGTAACCTGACCACCTATCCATAGCATGATAGTAGTTACATCGCCAATAGGGGACCATGCCCCACCTGCGTTTGCAGAAATAATAATCATACCAGCAAACATCCAAAGGTCGTTTTTGTCTTTGATTAGTTTAGATATTAGAGCTGCCATTACAATCGAGGTTGTTAGATTGTCTAAAACTGCTGAGAAGAAGAAAGTAATAATGCATAATATCCACATTAATTTTACACGGTGTCTAGTAGCAATTTTGTCGGTAATAACAGTGAACCCTTCATGAACGTCAATTAATTCTACAATAGTCATTGCTCCTAAAAGGAAGAATAATATTTCTGCTATATCGACAAGGTGGTGCTTAAGCTCTTCGCTAATATGGTGAGCTTCCATTCCGCTAAAAGCAAAAAGTGCCCATCCTAGAGCTCCTATAATTAATGCGGAAGCTGCTTTATCCACTTTAATTGGGTGTTCTAGAGCGATGGCTACATATCCTAAAACAAATACGACAAGCATTATAATGTAAATCATTTCTTTGTTGGTTTAATTGGGTTTTATTTTTCGTTTTGCAAATATACTGTTGTAGATGGAAATGCAAAATCACATTTATGACTTTCTACAATTTCCATTATTTTATAATTGATATCTTGTTTTGTGTTTATATAGTCTTCCCATCTTGGGCTATTTACAAAGAAAATGATCAATATATCTAAAGAGCTAGATCCAAATTCTTGGAATCGAACAATACTCTCGTTGTTTGTCATTTCGTGATCGTTTAACATTTTCTGAACGTCTTCGACTACTGACTTTATTTGATCTGTTGAAGAATCATAAGTCAGTCCGATCATAAATTTAGCTCTCCTAACTTTTCTAAGTCCAAGATTGTCTAGCTCCGCAGAGATTAAATTTTTATTTGGAACGGTAACTATACTTCTGTCGAAAGTTTTAATTCTAGTAGATCTGAACCCTACTTTTTCTACCACACCTGTTATAGATCCGATACTTATAATGTCTCCTACGGTAAATGGTTTGTCGAAAAAGATAGTGAAAGAACCCAATAGGTTTTCTAGACTTTCTTTTGATGCCATCGCTATTGCTAGTCCTCCAATTCCAAGTCCTGCAGCTAAAGTGGTTACATCAATTTTAAAGATGTTTCCTAAAAGATAAAATGCTGCAAAAATGTATACCGTTATTTTGGCAAAGTCAATTGCAAATGGTACAATTTGATCATCCATTTTGGATGCTGTTTTCTCAGCTCGTTTAGATAATATAAGTCCTATATAGTCAGCAAATCGAAGACCAATCCTCACAAATGCTACCAAATAAAGAATAGAAAACGAATGATTTAAAATAGATTGAATTCCTACTTCACCCTTTTTGGCAAAGTCTAGTTGTGTAGGAAATTCTAATGATTGACAAGCAAAATAAACAAAGGCTAAAAAGGTAAAGAATGACAATGGTTTTACCAATAAATTGTCGAAAGTTTTAATATCGACATAATTGTTTTTGTTTAAAAGCCTGAAAATAAAATGACTAATATATTTAGATATTAGTTTGCGAAACAATACCCCAATAAGAATAAGGGTGGTGAAGATTAAATAATCTTTAACGCTATTTCCTAAGATTATTTGTTGCAGTATTTCGTTTATTTCCATGTTTAAATTAATTGTTTAAGTGCAATTTCAAATGCAGTTTTTGAAACTTGAGTCTTAGAGTTATTTAATTCGTATGATTTTATTAAAGCTTTCTTTATAATATTTGAAGTGTCTTCGAAAATTGCTGTATCACTCATTTCGATTTCATTCTGCATAAGGTAAGCAAATACTCTTGCCATCCCACAGTTTGCAATAAAATCAGGGATAACACTTAAGTGTTTGTCCGCATATTCGCTGATGGGTCCGAAGAAAATTTTTTTGTCAGCAAAAGGAACATTTGCACCGCACGAAACTACTTCTAGCCCAGCTGCTATCATAGAATCTATTTGCTCTTTTGTCACTAGTCTCGATGCAGCGGCTGGAATAAATATTTCTGCTCCAATGCTCCAAATTTTTTGATCTACTTCTTTAAACGATAACATGTTATCGCTTACTAAAGTATTTCCATTTTTAAATAGATTAGTTATCTCTTCTAAGCTAAAGCCACTTTCGTTAATTAATCCTCCATCTCTATCAATAATTCCTACTACTTTTGCTCCCAATTGAGCTTGATAATAAGCTGCAGCTGCTCCTACATTTCCCCATCCTTGAATTATAACTCTTTTGCCTTCGATATTTACTTTGTGTAAATCATAAAAGTGCTTTATAGCTTCGGATACTCCATAGCCCGTAATCATGTCGGCAACAGTAAATTTTCCGCTTGTGTCTGGGGTTAAGGTTTTATTGGTGACAGGAAATAACACTCCAGTTTGCAACTGTTTTATAATAACTGCTTTTTCTGTGTCATTAGGCTTAAAGTGGCCATTAAAAACACCTTCTTGAGGATGCTCAATTCCTAGTTCTGAAGTGATAGGAATAACTTCGTGAATTTCGTCTACGTTTAGGTCGCCTCCTGTTCCATAATAATTTTTTAATAATGGTTTAATTGCTGCGTACCATCTTTTAAGCACCCCCTTTTTTCTAGGATCATTAGGGTCAAAGTTAATTCCTGACTTAGCACCTCCAATGGCAGGTCCTGCAACCGTAAATTTAACTTCCATGGTTTTAGCTAAAGATTCGACTTCATTTTTATTTAAGCCTACTCTCATCCTTGTTCCACCACCAGCAGAGCCTCCTCTTAAAGAGTTTATGACTACCCATCCTTTTGCTTCTGTTTCGCTATCGCTCCATTCAAAAACAATTTCTGGTGCCTTATTCTCGTACTGTTCTAATAATTTTTTCATACTTAAACGCTATAATATAATTTTGGTAAAAATAATTATTAATAATCAATTAACTGTCCACTTATCGAATCTTGACTTGCGCCGGTAACTGATTTGTAACAATTGATCTGATTTCTAAACTTTAACACGCCTAAAAATCCAAATACTAATGCCTCTTTAAATTCGACTAATTTTTTTTCTGGAATAACAATTTCAGCATTACTGAAATGATTAATTCTTTCTATTAAAAAGGTGTTAAATGCTCCGCCACCCGTTACCAGACATTGATTGTTTTTTAATTTAGAACCTATCTGAAAAGAAAAATGCTCTAGGCAGCTTCTTAAAATATTTTCATTTGACTCTTTGTATCTTTCAATTATTGGAATGAAATTTTCGTTTACCCATTCAATTCCTAAAGATTTTGGCGCTTTTTTATGGTAATATTTAAGCTCGTTTAACTCGTTGAATAAATCTTGATTTAATATTCCTTTGCGAGCTATTGTTCCTTGATCGTCATAAGCATAGCCTAACAAATTAGAATATTTATTAAGTACTACATTTAGTGGGCTGATGTCATAAGCAATTCTTTCTCCATTTTCCTGATAAGAAAAATTGCTAAACCCTCCAAGGTTTAAGCAATACTTGTAGTTAGAGAAAAGAAGGTGGTCTCCTACTGGCACCAATGGTGCCCCTTGTCCTCCAAGTTCTACATCTTTAGACCTAAAATCGAATACTACTGCTTTTTCACATTCTTTAGAAATAATGTCTCCGTTGCCAATTTGTAGAGTAATCTTTTTTTGAGGCTCATGAAAAATAGTATGACCGTGAGAGCATATTAATTCAACTTTTAATTTATTTTCTTTGATGAATGCATTGACACATTCACTTAAATATTTGCCGTAATTATTGTCTGTTTCTAAAATATATTCCTCGCTTTTAGAAAAAAGATTTTTCAATTTTTTTTGCCAGAAATCGGGATAGGAGATAGTCTTGCATTCTCCTAATTCATATTTCCATTTATTTTTAAAGAATGTAAAAGTAATATAAGCTATGTCGAGTCCGTCTAAAGACGTTCCAGACATGAGTCCTATTACCCTATATTTTTGAAGTGTTTTCAATCTAGCTCAAAAATAACTTAAAATGAGTATTTTTGCACATCAAAAATCAAATAAAGCTAACTAATATATTATGAATTTTAAATTAACAGAAGAACACGAAATGATTCGTCAGGCAGCTAGAGACTTTGCTCAAAACGAATTGTTGCCAGGTGTAATCGATAGAGATGAAAAGCAAGAATTTCCAAAAGAACAGATCAAAAAACTTGGAGAGCTAGGTTTCATGGGAATGATGGTTGACCCTAAATACGGAGGGGCAGGAATGGATACTATTTCCTATGTGTTAGCAATGGAAGAGTTGTCTAAAGTAGATGCATCAACTTCTGTGGTTGTTTCTGTAAACAATTCGTTAGTATGTTGGGGAATTGAGAAATTTGGTGATGAAGAACAAAAACAAAAATATTTAAGGCCTCTTGCAACTGGTGAAAAAATTGGTGCTTTTTGTCTTTCTGAACCTGAAGCAGGTAGTGATGCTACTTCTCAGCAAACTACAGCTATCGATATGGGTGACCATTATCTTTTGAATGGTACTAAGAATTGGATTACCAATGGTAGTTCTGCTTCCACTTATATTGTTATTGCTCAAACTGATGTTGAGAAAGGCCATAGAGGTATTAATACCTTGATTGTTGAAAAAGGAATGCCCGGATTTGAAATTGGACTAAAAGAAAATAAATTAGGTATTAGAGGATCTGATACCCATTCTTTAATGTTTACCGATGTTAAAGTCCCTAAAGAAAATAGAATTGGTGAAGATGGATTCGGATTTAAGTTTGCAATGAAAACTTTATCAGGAGGACGAATTGGTATTGCAGCTCAAGCTTTAGGAATTGCATCTGGTTCTTACGAACTATCTTTAGAGTATTCTAAACAAAGAAAAGCATTTGGAAAACCAATTAGTGAGCACCAAGCTATTGCTTTTAAATTAGCGGATATGGCTACAGAAATTGATGCTGCACGTTTATTATGTCTTAGGTCTGCTTGGTTAAAAGACCAAGGATTGAATTTTGATAAAGAAAGCGCGATGGCAAAATTATTCGCCTCTGATACTGCAATGAAATCTGCCACAGAAGCAGTTCAGATTCATGGTGGTTACGGATTTGTAAAAGAGTACCACGTAGAAAGGTTTATGAGAGATGCTAAAATTACTCAGATATACGAAGGAACTTCTGAAATTCATAGAGTTGTAATTTCAAGGTCTGTTATTAAATAAATCTATTATATAATTATTCCTATATTCGAAAACTATTAAATTGTTATTATGATTACAAGATTTTTTTTATTGTTTTTGATTGTTTTATGTCAATTTGGCTTTGCTCAAAACAGCCAAATATTGCAAAATATTAATCAGTCAAACTCAAGTAATAGGTTAAGATTTGTTCCTTCTTTTGTTCCTTCTAATATAGATCCTTCAAGCGTAAATCCTTCTGATGTTCCTAGTGAGGACGTGCTTAGAAAAATGGGGCTAAGTGAGCAGGAAATTACAGAAGCTTTAGATTTTAAATTTCAACAAGGAAAATACGATCCTAATTATTCCGAGCTTGATTTTTCAATGAGTTATTCCAAGCTACAGAATACTAATGGTTTGTATAACTCTATTACTAGTCTTGAGTTTAACGATTCGATATTATATCCTCTAGGAAAAGTTTATGGACAAGATTTATTTCGTTCCAACGAATTAAGTTTTTTTAATAGAGCTTTCGATGCTCAAGCGCCAGACAACTATTTATTAGGAGAGAATGACGAGTTGACGATTTCTATTTGGGGACTCGCAGAACATAGCGAAACAGTTACTGTAAATGATAAAGGCTATGTAAATACGCAATACGCTGGCCGAATTTATGTAGGTTCTAAAAACTTCAAAAAAGTTAAGTCTCTTTTGAAAAGTCGAATGGGGAATTATTTTGATTTGAACAAGTCACAGTTCGACTTAAGTCTTAATTATTCAAGGGTAATAACCGTAAATATAGTAGGGGAGGTCTTCAACCCTGGTTCTTATACTTTTGCGGCAACAAACACAGTGTTTAATGCTCTTATGGCAGCAGGAGGCCCTAATCAATTTGGTTCGGTAAGAAACATTTTTATTAAAAGAGGTGGCAAGACTGTCGATTCTTTAGATGTCTATAAGTTTTTGTTTGATCCTAACTCTAACCAAGATGTTTTCTTGCAAAACAACGATTATATCCTTGTAGAGAACACATCTAAAGTGGTGCAGGTTTCTGGTGAGGTTAATAGACCTTACATTTATGAGGCCAAAGCAGGAGATAATTTGCTTGATTTAATAACTTACTCTGGAGGGTTTACTAAAAACGCCTACAATGGTTCTATTTTTATTTCAAGATTAATTGACAACTCTAAACAAACTATTACGGTATCTGAGAATGATTTTGCCTCTTTTCAAATCGAAAATGGAGATGAGGTTATTGTTAGTAGAGCGCCCGACTTAGAGAAAAACTATGTAGACGTTCAAACTTCAACAGGAGTTTCTGGAAGATATCAATTTACTAAGGACTTGTCTATTTATGATTTACTTAATTCTTCTCAATCTTTGACAGATGAACTCTATCTAGAAAAAGCCTACTTAATTAGAACTTTGCAAGACTATTCTAAAGAGTATGTTATTATTGAGATGAAAAAGATTATTGAAAATCCTTCATCTTCTTTTAATGTTCTTGTAAAGGAATATGACGAATTACACTTTCTTTCTAAGCGTGATTTTCTAGATGAGTTTGAAGTTAAAGTTAGTGGTGGAGTAAGAGAGTCGGGTAGTTTTAGCTTCGGTAATGGTGCTACTTTAGGAGATATTATTTTGTTGTCTGGCGGATTTGTTCAGGAAGCTTCAGGAGGTAAGGTAGAAGTGTTCAGAACCGTAAGTTATGATGTGGAATCTAATCAGATTTCACCTAGAAGAACTTCGTTAAAGACATTTAAAATTAACAATTTAGGCTCTCTTGATGATGCAGCTTTATCCTATCAACTTTCTCCTTTTGATCATGTTGCAATTAGAGTAAACACTGATTTTGAGCCGACCCAGACTATTTCATTAGAAGGAGAGGTTAAGTATCCTGGAGAATATACTATTGAGAATAAAACTCAAAAAATAGCAGATTTAATTGATCAAGCTGGAGGGATTCAAGTTTTTGGTGATTTAGGTTCTAGTACTGTTTATAGGCTTACTAAAATTGAAAGTAGCACCATTGACGAATACCTAGCTATTAATCAAGATGAAGAAGTTGTAAATGGCTTTTATTCTGATGGGGAGTTTGTAGAAATTGTAGCACTAAATGACAATATTAATTCTGAAGTTGATACGTCAATAAGCACGGTGACGGTGTATGTTCCCATTTCTATCAATCTTAAAAGAGCATTGAAAAACAGAAGGTCAAAACACAATATTTACTTGCAAGACGGAGATAAGATTGTTATTCCTACTTTAGAGAACATTGTTACAATAACTGGTGCAACAAAAAATTTACGAAACAGTACTATTAATACTCCATTCTTTAAGAGAAGAGCAAACTATTATGTAAATAATTTTGCAGGAGGATTTTCTAAGCATAACTTAAAAGATGAGACTTATGTTTTGTACCCTTCTGGTTCAATCAAGAAAGCAAGAAATTATGGTTTGTTTATTCTATATCCTAAAGTTACAAATGGTTCGACTATAAAGGTGACCGAAGACATAAAGATTAAACGTATTAAGTCAGAGCCAGTTGATTGGACTAAAATTATCGAAAGTACTGTTACTAAGATTACAGGAATTGCATCTTTATATATTTTATACTTATCAAGACAGTAAACTATGAGTGATTTCTCTGAGGAAAGAACATCTACAGTTACCCTAAAGGATGTAATTGTTTTAATAAATAGAATTTGGAAAGTTTTATTTAAAAGGAAAATACAGCTTGTTATATTCACTTTTATTTTTGCAATTGTTGGTTATTTCTTAGCCTCTTTAGATGCTGAAACTTTTGATGCTGAAGTTACTTTTGTAATTGAAGATAACGATGCTTCTTCTCCTTTAGGAGGTTTAGGAGGCTTGGCAAGTCAGTTTGGAGTAGATTTGGGAGGCTCCTCCAATGCTTTTAGCCAAGGAAATATCGAAGAATTAGTTTTGTCTAGAAGATTAATTGAAGACGCGCTTATGACCTATGGTGTCGTAAACGAAAAGGAAGATAAGCTAATACACCATTTTATTTCTATTTCTGAGTTAGACGAAAACTGGGAAGAAAATTCGTTTGCTGGTTTTACTTTTCCTGACGATAAAGAAATGTTTACATTTAACCATGATAGTATTATGGGGATAGCTTTTAAATCTATCATTTCTTCCAATGTTTTTATTGATTTCAAAAATGAGACAAACATAATGTCTCTAAAAGTTAGATCAGAAAATGAAGATTTTTCCTTTAGATTAGTAGAATCTTTAATAACTAAGCTTGACAAGTTTTATGTTTCATTTGAGACAGCCAAGTCTCAATTAAATCTTAATTTCATTTCTAATAGGGCGGACTCAGTTCTTACAGAACTTCAGTCAGCTGAGTTGATTTATGCAGACTATAAGGATTCAAATTTTGGAGTTAAAAAATCGAAAGGCTTTTTGCAAGAGTTAAGACTGCAAAGAGATGTTCAGATATTGAATGTTATGTACTCTGAAATCATTAAAAATTTAGAGCTAACAAAATTTACTTCTCTAAATCAAAAACCACTCATTAGTATTATAGATACTCCTAAATTTCCTTTGAAAAGAAATGTAAAATCGAAATCAAAGTTTTTTGTATTGTTTGCAATTCTTGGTTTTTTTATTGCTTCTAGCTTTTTTGTTTTAGTTCAGTTCGTAAGAGACGAGCTAAATTAAAGAACCCTTTCTAATTGTTCTAGCTTAATTCCTCTAGATCCTTTTAGCAATACGTGGCTATTAATAATAGGGCGTGTTGTTATCCACTTACTTGCCAAATCAACAGTGTCAAAATGTTTATATGAATGTTTGCATCTGCCAAATTCATCTCCAACGATAATAACATTTTTAGCATTTTTTTCTTCTAATCTATCGATTATTTTTTGGTGCTCTTCTAGGGAACTTTTGCCAAGTTCTAGCATGTCCCCAAGTATTAGCCAATACGACTTCTTTTTTACCTTTAAAAAGGAATCAATGGATAGACTCATGCTTGTTGGGTTAGCATTGTATGCATCTAAAATAAGTGTGTTTTTAGAGTCCGTTATTTTAAGTTCCGAACGATTATTGCTAGGAGTATAATTTTGTAAGGACTCTACTATACTTTTTTCGTCTACCCCGAAGTACGATGCGATAGTATAAGCAGCTATAATATTGCTTGTGTTGTACGAGCCAATTAGTTTTGTTTTAACTTCTTTGTTATTTATAGATACAGAAGCTAAACTATCTTCATTATTAGTGATTTTGAAGTCGGTGTAAAATACTCTGTCAATCTTTTCAGAAAGCTCAACTAATAGTTTGTCTTTTTTATTTACAAAGACTTTTTTGTTTTTCTTTTGAATGAATTGATAAAGTTCGTTTTTAGTTTTTATTATGTTTTCGTAACTACCAAATCCTTCTAAGTGTGCTTTTCCTATGTTTGTTATAAGGCCATAATCTATTTGTGCCATTTCACATAGAGTATTAATTTCTCGAATGTGATTTGCTCCCATTTCTACGATAAGCATTTCTGTATCTAAGGGGCTAGATAGAATGGTTAACGGAACTCCAATATCGTTATTAAGATTGCCTTTAGTGCATACAGTCCTAAACTTTGAGCTTAGCACGCAATGCATCAATTCTTTGGTTGTTGTTTTTCCATTAGTGCCTGTTATTCCTATTACTGGGCACTTAAGTTTACTTCGATGGTAGCTAGCAAGAGACTGTAAGCTTTTCAGCACATTATCTACCACTATATATCTTTCGTCTTTTTTATAGCTTAAATCGTCTATAACTACGTTTGAAGCACCTAGTTCTATGGCTTTTGATGCGTATTCGTTGCCGTTGAAGTTTTCTCCTGTTAATGCAAAGAAAATACAATCCTTTTTTAATGTTCGGGTATCCGTACAGATTCCAGAAGAATTAAGATATATGGTATGTAGTTGATTTATTTTCATAATAAAAAAAAGCCTCAAATAAATTGAGGCTTTGTAATTTTACTTTCCACTTTTCGAGTCCCAATCAACAGGATTTCGTTGGTTTTCTTTAAGATTGCTGGAAGGAGTTCCTAATCTATCCATAGCACATCTAAATCCAATCGTTTTAGTAGATTGTTTTTGGTCTAAGAATCTTCTAGTTCCAGGAACCATCCAGTAAGCTCTATCGTTCCAAGAACCTCCTTTGTATACTCTTGTTTGGTCTGAGACTAGAGATGTTTTATCTAGTTCATATAATTCGTTAGTTGTGTTGCTAGTTCCGTCGTTTAACCAATCGCTAGTACTTAGCCTAGAATCGAAGTCACCATCTTTAAAGTTGATATTGTCTGATTGACTGTAGTTTCTTCTGTCAATATTGTCTTCAACAGTTACTTTTCTTTTAATAAGATTACCAAGGCTATCTTTTTCAACTAAAAACTGCTCTTCATCTCTTTCGTATGTTTCGTAAACATTTCCTCTAAAAGGGTTGTTGTCAACTGCGTTCTGGTCCGATAATGGTCTGTAAACATCCATTACCCATTCCGATACGTTTCCACCCATATTGTACAAGCCAAAATCATTTGGCCAATACGTATGAACTGGAGCAGTTAAATCTCCATTATCGTTTAGTTTACCGGCAACTCCCATATTGTCTCCTCTACCTCTCTTGAAATTTGCAACAATTTCCCCTTTATTTTTAGATGATGGGTTTCTTACACCATCACCATCCCAAGGATACAATCTTCTTTGATCAATTGTTTCTTCATCCGAGTTTCCAACTAAAGATAATGCTGCGTATTCCCATTCTGCTTCAGTAGGTAATCTAAACTTTGGCATTAAAATACCATCTATTTCCTGAACTGTTCTTATTGCGCTTTTATCTCTTCCTGCTTTCTTGTCGTAAGCATGAACACCTAGTTTTAGGTTTGACAAACTTCTTCTTGTATTTCCTTCGTATTGTCCTTTAAGGTATGCATCAGTATTAAATACGTCCTCATCAACTTGTTCTGGATCATCCCAAAGATATCCGTTGTCTATTAAAATTCTTTCATTTACCCTGTCTGTTCTCCAAGCACAAAAATCTACTGCTTGTTCCCAACTAACTCCAACAACAGGATAGTTTTGATAAGCAGGGTGTCTTAGGTAATGATCTACATATGGTTCGTTGAAAGAAAGCTTATCTCTCCATACATTAGTGTCCGGAAGTGCTTTCCAATATATTTCTGGATAAGACCCGTTGTCATAATTAGAACCATATATTCTTTCAATCCAGAATAAGTATTCAACGTAATCAACATTTCTAACCTCAGTTTCATCCATGTAAAATGAAGAAACAGTAACTGTTTTAGGGATGTTATTCCAGTCGTATCTTACGTCTTGTTCAACTCTTCCCATAGTAAAAGTTCCACCTTCAACAAATTTCATTCCTGAAGGAGTTTGTTGTTCGATAAAGTTTGAGTTTACCTCGAAGCCACCGTGTTTAGGATCGTTATAGTTCCATCCGGTTAGTTTAGATTTTTCAGTCTTACAGCCAATAAAGGTTAGAGCGACTAAAAGTAAAATGAAGTTATTATTCATAATTATATATTCTTAAGTTTATAAAACTAAAAGTTAGGGCAATTTATTGTTTCAAACGACTGGCCTCTTGATCGGCATGGAAGTCTGTAAGCGAAAGAGAACTCGTGAGCTCCTTGTGTATTACTATTGTTTAAGTCAGAAACAGTAACATCATAACTGTAACCAACTTTCCATGTATCTTGTTCTAATCCTAACAAGATGATAAAAGAGTCAACATTTTGTGTACTTTGTCTTAACCATAAGCCTCCAACAATAGGTCCTTTAGCAACATAAACCCCATAATTGATTTGTGTGAAGTCTTGTTGTTTTTGAAATAATATGTTAGGAGATAAAACGGCTGCTTTCTTAGATCTAGATTTAGAAGTTGTTCTATATGTTCCAAATTGATTTAAGGGAATCGCTGCTCCAACATTAGCAGTAATCTTCATTGGTAATCTAGACTCAGTAATAAACCCTTGATCAGGTCTAGTTATGTGATGAGATGCAAAACCAAAGTAATAATCTACATTATTGTTTGCTTTACCGAAAGCCATGAATCCAGCTGCGAAATCAGCAAAATTATTACTCGCATCATAATTTACAATATCTTCGTTTGTAGGATATATAAATCCTTGAATAGGATCAATTTGATCGCCAAAAGTTAATCCGCTCCAGTCCACACCTAATTGTCTGTATGCTCCTTCAAAACCTGCGTTTATAGTAAGTTTTTTGTTAACCCTTAGTCTGTAAGAATAGCTTGCGCTAATATGTGTCGTGTTTAAATCGCCAGCACCAGCTACATCTTTAGCTATTGCGAATCCTATACCTCCACCTAGTTTGTCGACGTATTGATCGTAAGACGCACTATATGTAACATATGTCTTGCCAATCCCAGGCCATTGGTTTCTATGGTTTAAGCTTATTCTAGGACAAATGTCCGAACCAGCCAACGCAGGGTTTAAATATAAGGGATTTGCAAAAAACTGACTGAAAGCCGGGTCTTGTGCTTTAGCATCATTTACAAAAGCAAAAGATGTAATAAATACTAAAATGAATAACTTCTTAAACATAAGTTCAGATTGTGTTAGTGTCTACAAAAATAAAAAATTATTTCTATTGTTACGATAAATAAGTTTCTCATGTTAAAAATAATTCTTCAATTGTATCGTTTTTAGTTTGGTAACGTATAAAGCTCAGTAGGCTTTTATACCCCCTTTCAGTTTTTAATTATTACTTTTACGTCGTGAATATTAGATTATATTTTATTTTTTTTCAACTACTAATTTTGAGTTCTTTATTTGCTCAAGATAAAGAAGTTCTATGGTTAGATTGGTCGTGGCAAGACAATGAAATCCTCTTAAATAATTCTCCAAACGTCAGCTTAGAAGTTGATTTATTATTTCAAGGCAAAAGCAAAGTTAGTATTTCTTTGGCCAACGCTATTTATCAAAACTGCACCCCAAACGAACTGACCCAATTAAATTTTGATGATTACGGAATTGTGCCTGAATTATCGCTTAAACAAGGTTTTGAACGAAATAAAACAAAGATTTCAGCTAGTATTGTACCTTTTATTGTTGAAAATGGGGTGCTCAAAAAATTGATTTACGCAGAACTAAATGTTTCTAGAATTCCTTCCCAAAGAAAATTAAACAATTATAATGATAACTCTATTTTAAATTCTGGAACTTGGTTTAAGTTATCGGTTGTTTCTAACGGAGTTCATAAGTTAGATTATAATGATTTAGTTTCGCTTGGTTTAGATGTAGCTAATTTAAATCCAAATAAAATTAGTTTATACGGAAAGCCAGGAGGAATGCTTTCTTTAAATAGTGCTGATTTTCGATATGATGATTTACAAGAATTGCCAATACAAGTAATAGGTGCTCAAGATAATTCTTTCGATTCTGAAGATTATATTTTGTTTTATGGTCAAGCTCCCGATCAATGGATATACAATCAAAACCATTTCGAATTTTCTAAGCACTTATACGACGATAAAACGTTTTACTTTTTATCTGTAAATTCAGATAACGGCAAACGAATAAGTAATTTTACTTCCAATTTGGATCCTAACGTTATTATAAATTCTTTTCGTGATTTCGCAGTTCACGAATTGGATGAATATAATTTTGTTCAATCAGGAAGAACTTGGTATGGCGACAAATTTGGAATAGTAAATAGCCGTTCCTACAATTTTAGTTTTCCAAACTTACAATCAGAACTAGATTTAAGAATGACTTTAGCAGCTAGAGTCCCATCACCATATTCTAACCAGTTTGTAGTTTCTGCAAATGGTTTGTCTAGTGAGACTATAAGTGTTCCTTCCGTTTCGGGGAGTTATACTTATGCTTATGTTAAGTCCTTCAATAAAACATTCATCCCATCTAGTTCTAATGTTCAGTTAAACGTTTCATATAGCAGTAGCTATAGTAGTGGAGAAGGCTATATTGATAAAATAGAATTAGAAGGAGAAAGGCAGCTTAAAATGGTGGGAAATCAAATGAATTTCAGATCACTTACTTCTGTAGGCTCTTCTAATATTTCTCAGTTTAATCTTTCTAATAGTTCTACTAACATGCAGGTTTGGGACGTTAGCGATCCTTTTCAGTTGAAAAATGTAATTGGTCAGACAAACAATTCTACGTTTAGTTTTGTTATTGAGACGGATACCTTAAAAGAATTTATTGCATTTAATGGAGCTTATAAGTCGGTTGAGCTTCATGGCTCTATTCAAAATCAAGATTTACATGCTTTAACTGATGTTGATTTTTTGATTGTGTCTCATCCAAATTTTATGAGCCAAGCTAATAGGCTAGCAAACATTCATCGATCTCATGACAATTTAAATGTTGTAGTGGTTACTCCAGAGCAAATTTATAATGAGTTTTCATCAGGAAGTCAGGATGTGAGTGCTATTAGAGATTTTGCTAAAATGTTATATGATAACGACTCCAATTCATTAAAATATCTTTTGCTTTTCGGAGATGCGTCTTACGACCCTAAAAACAGAATGAATCAAAACACAAACTTTATAATCTCTTATCAATCGGAAAATTCTCGATCTTTTATTGACTCTTATGTAAGCGATGATTTTTTTGCGATTTTAGATGATGAAGAAAGTATTTTGCAAAGTACCTCTATTCCTTTTCTTGATATTGGGGTAGGTCGGTTTCCTGTTACAACTCAAGATCAGGCAAGAATAGCAGTCGACAAAGTAGAAAATTATTATTCCTCGACTTCTCAAGGAGATTGGCGTTTAAGAATGAGTTTTGTCGGCGATGATAATGATGAGGTAGAAACGGTTCATAGCAATCAGGCTGAGCAGCTTGCTGACCAGGTAAGCGCTCAAAACCCTTTAATGAATATTGATAAATTATACTTAGATTCTTACCAGCAGGTTACTTCTGCTGGTGGTCAAAGGTGTCCGCTATTAAACCAGGCTATCAATGAAACAATGGCAAGAGGAACTTTTTTAGTTAACTATACTGGTCATGGAGGCGAGTTGGGTTGGGCTCACGAAAGAATTTTAGAGGTTGCTGATATTAACTCATGGGAGAACGCAAACAAACTTCCATTATTTATGACTGCTACTTGTGAGTTTAGTAGATACGACGATCCTGAAAGAATTTCGGCAGGAGAGCAAGTTTTCTTGAAAGAAAATGGAGGCGCCATCGCTTTGCTTACTACATCTAGAGTAGTATTTACAGGCTCTAATTTTGATATGAATGAATCCTTTTTTGAGCAGTTATTCCCTCAAAACAATGAGCCCCACCGTTTAGGAGATGTATTAAGGAGAACAAAAAATAATGTCAACAACGTTTCTAGCACTAATCATAGAAACTTTACTTTATTGGGAGATCCTGCATTATCTTTAGCTTTCCCTAAATATGATGTTGTTCTAACAGAAGTTCAGGATAGTGCTAAAGCTCTAGGGCAGGTTACAATCAAAGGCGAACTTCAGTTAAACGGACAGAAAATAGATGATTTTAACGGATTTGTTTATCCTTCTGTATTTGATAAGAGATCTGATTATCAGACTCTTCAGCAAGACGAGTCTCCATTAATTATTTTCGATTTACAAAAAAACTTGCTTTTTAAAGGTAAGTCTTCCGTTTCGAATGGTGAGTTTACTTTTAGCTTTGTAGTTCCTAGAGATTTAAATTATGATTTTGGTAATGGCAAAATAAGTCTTTACGCTAGCGGATCGACTACTTCGGATTCTTTAGCCGATGGAGCAGGCTATAATTTAGACATGATAATAGGAGGGACTTCTGATGATTTTGATAATGATTTAGACGGACCACTTATTGACTTATTTATGAATGACACTAATTTTGAAAGTGGCGATGTTACAAGTGAAGACCCTTCTTTGCTTGCTGTTCTCTTTGATGAAAATGGGATTAACACGGTTGGCAACGGAATAGGTCATGACGTAACAGCAATTTTAGATGAAGCCTCTTCTAATCCGATAGTATTGAATGATTTTTATCAATCGGATACTGATAGTTATCAGAGTGGTAAAATTTTATATCCATTTAATTCTTTAAGCGAAGGAAAACACACTCTTTCTATTAAGGTTTGGGATGTGTTTAATAACTCTTCTGAGGACGATATAGAATTTGTTGTTATTAAATCCGATCAAATATCTATTCAGAGTTTATTAAATGTGCCTAATCCTGTAGTAGACTATACTGATTTTTATTTCGAACACAATCAAGATGGTAATGAATTAGATGTAATATTACAGATTGTAGATATCCAAGGTCGTATGGTTCATAGTATTCAAGAAAAAATTTATCCATCTGGTTTCACTTACGGACCTATTAGATGGAACGCAAGTTCGGAATACAACCATACTTTACGCCCTGGCACTTATGTTTATACTCTTATAGCAAGGGGACAAAATGGAGAGTTGTCAAAAAAATCTGGAAGGCTAATACTTTTAAAGTAATTAAGGCGTTTATTTTTATATTTGCATTAATAAAAGACTTACAATTGAAATACTAAAATATCAATATGAAAAATCTAATATCAACCTTATTTCTATCCTTAATAGTTTTCAGTGTTTCATCGGCTCAATCTTCAATAGGAGATTTAGAAGAAGGTTATTTGAACACCATTACTACTGCAGTTCCGTTCTTGATTATAAGTCCTGATGCAAGAGCTGGAGGTATGGGAGATGTAGGTGTTGCTTCATCGCCTGATGCGATGTCCATGCACTGGAATCCTGCAAAGTACGCTTTTGTTGAAGATGATTTCGGAGCTTCAGTTTCTTACACTCCATGGTTAAAATCTTTAATCCCTGATATTAATTTATCTTATTTGTCATTTTATGCTAAACGATCTAAGAATGAGGTTTTAGCTTTTTCTTTACGATACTTTACTTTAGGAGAGATAAACTTTACGGATATTAACGGAAACCCTATTGGTTCTTTTAATCCTAACGAATTCTCCTTATCAACTGCCTACGCTTTAAAGCTTTCTCAAAATTTCTCTTCTGCTGTTTCTTTAAGATATATATACTCTAACCTAACGGGAGGACAAGAAGTGGGTACCTTGCCTACAAAAGCAGGTAATTCTGTTGCTGGTGATATTTCTTCTTTTTATACAAAAGAAATTCAGTTAGGTAAAAGGGATTTTAAATGGTCTACCGGAATTAATATTTCTAATATAGGTGTCAAGATTGCTTATACTGAAACTATTGATAGAGATTTTCTTCCATCTAATTTAAGAATAGGAACTTCTTTGTCTACAGACATTGACGAATTTAATACGGTCTCTTTTGAAATTGATATAAATAAATTGCTAGTTCCAACCCCTCCTTTATACGATGAAGATGGTTTATTGATTAGTGGAAAAGACCCGGATGTTTCTGTAATAGAAGGATTTTTTCAGTCATTCTCTGATGCCCCATTTGGCGATAGAGAAGTTAGAGAGTTAATATATGCTTTAGGTTCTGAATACTGGTACGATGAGCAATTCGCACTTCGTTTAGGATATTTTTACGAACACCCCACAAAAGGAGATCGTCAGTTCGTTTCTTTAGGAGCCGGTCTGAGATACAACGTATTTGGTTTAGATTTCTCTTACCTAATACCAATTCAAAATAGGGAGGACGCAAACATTGTGAATCCATTATCTAACACGCTCCGATTTGCACTAACATTTGACTTTGGAGGAATAGAAGGCTAATGATAAATTTTAGAATAGGATACGGCTACGACGTCCATCAACTTAAGGAGGGACAAGATTTCATTATCGGTGGAATTAAAATAGAGCACTCTAAGGGCGCTTTTGGCCATTCTGATGCTGATGTTTTGATTCACACTATTTGCGATGCTATTCTTGGCGCAGCTAATATGAGAGACATTGGTTTTCATTTTCCCGATACAAGCTCAGAATACAAAGGAATAGATAGCAAGATTTTGCTAGCAGATGTAATGAAATTATTACGTGCTGAGGGCTACGAAATTGGAAATATAGATTCTACTATTTGTTTAGAGCGCCCTAAAATAAATCCTCACATCCCTAAAATGCAATCCGTACTGTCTAAATGTATGGGAATTGAAGAAAACCAACTTTCTATAAAAGCAACCACGTCTGAAAAAATGGGCTTTGTTGGTAAAGAGATGGGGGTTTCTGCTCATGCGATTGCTTTGATTTATAAGCCATAATTTCATTAGCCCAATAGATGGGTGATAAAGGACTGATTTCAAGCGAAGAGACTTTAGCCATGGCTTCAAATATTGGTTTGAACGGGCAGATTTACACAATATTAGGTGTGCTAGAATTGGTTTTTGTTATTCTTTTTGTGTTTCCTAGAACCGGAATTTTGGGTACGTTCATGCTTATCGCTTATATGGGTGGAGCTATAGCGACTCATTTAGAACATGGTCAATCTATTTTAGTTCTTTGTGTAATTCAAGCGTTTTTATGGGTAGTAGCTGTTTATCGTTTTCCAGAACTTACATCTAGAATTTCCGATAAAGCCTAATTATATAGGTAATATATAAAAAGAAAAACCCTTTTTACTTTATGAGTAAAAAGGGTTTTTTTAGTAGCGAGAGCAGGACTCGAACCCTTGTTTTATCATTTTTTATTTTATTAGTGAAAAGAGGGGTTTACTTAACACATATCTGATTGTAAATTTAATTATATAACAATAATAGATGTTTAATTAGGT
>TARA_B110000003_G_scaffold92767_1_pt1 | contig 42688 bp, 40 predicted proteins | sample TARA_B110000003 | Tara Oceans TARA_B110000003 (sample SAMEA4396424) | marine metagenome | biome: Westerlies Biome; feature: [SRF] surface water layer (ENVO:00010504); material: water (ENVO:00002006), including particulate matter (ENVO:01000060) such as... | depth 5 m
CATCACCATGGTTGTACTCCATCATCAGGCCATAACTGATTACCGTCTTGATCAAAGCCTTGTCTTTGATACTGATATCTAAATTTACGACGTAAGAGTCCTCCCGGATCATCTGAGATCCTTCTCAACCATTGCTCCATTGCTTGCTCCTGTTCTTGCTCTGACCTTCGTTCAGCACTCATTATTTGATCTAAGTCCTGTGGTTCTTGATTCCGGACAGCTTCTTCTTGAGCTTTTTGGAGCTCACGCTCTATAGCTTCTAGATCCTCCTGACTCGTCTCCTCTTGATTAATGTTTCCATCTTTATCACTCTCATTTGAGGATTGATTTTCATTTTGTTGAGAATCTGAGCTCTGAGACTCACCATTTGTTTGCTCCTCACTGGCATCACCTTGCTTGTCTTCATCTGAGGATTGATTCGACTTAGATTCATTTTGATTGTCTTTCTGCTCTTCTAATAAATTCTTTATTAAATCTCTGTTATAAATAGCATCCGCAGCATTTGGTTGCATTTCTATTACTTTGTCATAAGCCTCTATCGCATCTGGAAGTTTTCCTAATTTAGCTAAGGAGTTAGCATAATTATATAGTCCATTTTCACTATTTTCGCTCATAAAGAATTGCGCGCTTGCAGAAAAATCACCGGCTTTATATTCTGCAGTCGCTCGCCAAGATGGATCTTCAAACAGCTCAATTGCTGTTTTAGTATCCCCAAGATCAAATGCTTTTTTTGCCTGCTGATCTTTTGTTAACCATAGATCATTCCACTCAATAGCAAAAAGTGAATGACTCAAAAAAAACGTCAGAAATAAAATTAATTTAACCATGAATTTAAAAAATCCATCTTTTTCGAAAGGCCAGAGATGCTATTGGAACAACAACAAGTAAAAACCAAGGTCCAATGTCGCTCCACTGATCTGTGGCAAGTAATTCCTCATTATCACTATTTGAGTTTGCTTGATTTGATAAAATAAGATCTATATCCTGATCATCAATTGTCATGTTCATATATTTTCCACCACCGATTTGTGCTAATTCACTCAAACCTTCCCTATCTAGTCTCGCAAGAGCTATTTGACCATTTCTATCTGTAATAAATCCACCATCATTTTGAGGTATAGGGGCACCTTCAAATGTACCCACTCCCAATATAGAAAGAGAATATCCCATATTCTTCAGATTTGTTGCTGAGTTTAATGCTGCGGATGAACTTCCCCCATCTGTTATTAATAGAATTTCACCATTAACCACACTTGCTTGCCTTAATAATTGTAATCCTTTGTCAATAGCTGCAGCTGGGTAACTACCCCTGCTTGGCATAATATTAGTATCTAAACTACTAACAAGAGCTGCAATAGTTTCTGAATCTGTAGTGAGAGGTGTAACCGTGAAAGCATTGGCAGAATAAACAATAAGAGCAATTTGGGCTCCCCGACGTTTCTTAAGAATATCTAAAATTTTCAATTTTCCTCTTGTGATTCGATTTGGATTCACGTCCTGAGCATTCATTGATCTTGATAAGTCTAGTGCGATAACAAGCGATTGATCAGTTCTGAAAGCTGGTTGCTCAATCTTTTTCCATGTTGGACCTGAGAGTGAAAATATCACCAGCATTCCTATTAAAAAAATTAACCACCATTTATATTTACTTTCTTTTAACTGGTGTTGTGATAAAACATATGGCATCAGATGTGGCTCAATTAAGTTATGCCAATTACCCGATGACAATATTTGTTTTTTAAAAAAATAGATTAAGGTCAAAAGTGCTGGTATTAGGATTAACCACTCTGGTCTAAGAAAATGAAAATCTGCAAAAATCATAACTTAATGGCCTCACGTAACCTTAATAAACCTCCATTGGCTAAAAGAGTGATTAGTGATAAGTAAAATGTAATTAATAATGAGACTCCAAGAGGCCAAAAAAAATAGGGTTGTACTGGCCTAAATCCAGCCTCAGGTTCAGGGACTGGCTCAATCTCATCAAGTAAGCGATAAATATCTTGTAAAGCAGCAGTATCCTTCGCCCTGAAATATCTCCCACCAGTTTTCTCTGCAATATTTTCTAATGTTTTCTCGTCTAGATCAGCTGAAGGATTAACTCTCCTTAATCCACCAGTGAGAGAAGAAACAACCATTTGATCAGCGCCAATACCGATAGTGTATATTCGAAGACCAATATTTTGAGCTAATTCTGCTGCTTTTAGCGGATCAATCTCTCCAGCAGTATTGGCTCCATCAGTTAATAGAATTAACACCTGATCTTGAGATGCTTGCTCTTGGTCATAAATTCTTTTTACCGCAAGCGTTATTGCATCACCAATCGCAGTTTTCTCACCTGCTAAGCCAATAAATGATTCTAGAAGTAAAATTTTAACTGTTTCACGATCGAGTGTTAAAGGAACCTGTAAATAAGCTTGCTCGCCAAACAATATAAGTCCTATACGATCACCTTTTCGTCTCGAAATGAAATCACTTGCTACTGCTTTGGTGGCTGTTAAACGATCTACACGCCTTCCTCCAAGCTCAAAATCCTTAGCATCCATACTTCCAGATAAATCTACCGCCAACATTAAATTTCTTCCTGACACAGGGATTTCAATCTCATCACCGACTCTTTCTGGCCTAGCACTAGCTAATACTAATAAGCTCCATGCTAATAACCCAATCCATAAACGAACATTCGAAAACTGTTCTCTTGGAGCTCTATTTATTAGTACTGAAAATAAATTAAAATTGGGAACTTTTAATCCTGATTCGTTTGTCTCTTGTGATGCTGGTAAATAATGCCTTACCAGAAGAGGGAGTGGTAAAAATAATAACATCCATGGCCATGCTAATATCCACATTAACTTATACCCTCTTTCTTAATTGGTGTTTTTATACGGATTTTGACAACTTTTAATAATAGCTCCATATCTGCGTGATCTGGTCTTTCTTGATCTTGGTAAGGAGCTATTGCTAATTTTTTACCCACTCCTTCAGTGAAAAAATTTTCATTAAGACCCTGATCTAGGAAATTAAGCCATCTTATACCAACTAGACTACTGACCTCCTCTCTAGGAAAATAAGCTAAAAATGTTCGCCTAAGTAAAATAGATAATTGCTTAACTAAAATAAGTGAATCTCCAGATTTAATATACTCGCTCTGGATTTCCTCAAATTTCGAAAGCGCTATCCTGCGTGACTGGTTTTCTAGCCATCTTAAATACAATTTATACGCTAAATAAGAACTAACTGAGAATAATATAATAATAATTAACCACCACCCAATAGCAAAAGGCCACCAATCCAATTCTGGCGGATATCTCAAATCTTTAATTGGAAGGGTAGTTGGATCCATTCTTATTTCTCAATTAACATGCCTACCAAGAGAATTTATAATTGCATCAATTGGGTCTTGATCTGTAGTGATTGAGATATTATGAATTCCATACCGCCTAAAAAAAGAGGATAATTCTCTCTTGCGCTGATTAAATTCAGCAGCATATTCATCTCTTGCTTGCCTCGAATATGTTTCGATAGATCTTTCATGATCACCACAAACGAGGCGATATGTCCCTGGTGGTGGTGGATTCATCTCAATAGGGTCATTGACAGAGATAGTCAGTAATTCATTATGTTGTGAGAGCTTTGCTAGCATGGCATTACACATCTGACGAAATCCCAAAAAATCACTAATAATAATTACCAAGCTACCTGGCCTAACAACCCTCCTAAGGGCTGTTATTGCTTTCAGAAAAGATTCATATTGATTAGGGTGTTCCATTGCATGACTGGGATTCCAGTCAGGATGCTCCGCAATACTATGTAAATATCGCAAAACTGCTCTACGACCCATTTTTGGTCTTATTTCGGTACAAACATTATTACCAAAAATTATTCCACCTAATCTATCTCCTCGGTGATGTGCTGCCCATGCAAGGCAACTCGCTAGATAACTTGCAGTAACTGATTTAAAGCGACCACGAGTAGCAAAATGCATATTGTCTCTTAAATCTGTAATTACATAGACAGGTCTCTCCCTCTCTTCACGATATAACTTAGTATATGCTTGATTACTTCTCGCAGTAACACGCCAATCAATATTTCTAGGATCATCGCCAGGTTGATATGGTCTTGATTCATCAAATTCCATTCCTCTTCCTTTAAAAGGAGATATATATGAGCCAGCTTGTAGTGATCTGATATTTACAGCATCTAGAGGTATTACTTTAGCCGTAGTACTTAGAGCAATTAAGTCCTTTTGGCTAACCCTGATTGGAGATGAGTTACTTAATATTTCTGTCCGCACCATAATAAAAATCCTATGTTAAGGGACACCAATATTATTTAATAATTTGGTAATAATTTGATTAGAGGTTATTCCATCTGCCTCCGCCTCAAAACTCAAAACTAATCGATGTCTCAATACATCAGGCGCCACTTCTTGAATATCTTCAGGCCCAACAAAGTCTTTTCCTTTTAACCAAGCGCAAGCCCGGGCAGCACGATCAATTCCCATGCAAGCTCTTGGGCTGGCACCATAAAGAATCTGGCCAGCTAAACTTTGGTCTACTTTTTCTGGATCTCGAGTCGCTACAACTAAATTCACTATATATCTTTCCAATTCATCAGATTGATGTAAAGCTAAAATTTCTTGTCGTGCGTCATAAATGGATTTCTTAGTCAAAAGTTCTGGTGGTATGAATGTATTTTTGGCGCTTGATTTAGCCTCTTCCCTATTTAATGTTAAAATTTTTCGCTCATCATCTAATGATGGATATCCAACCTCAACATGTAAGAGAAATCGATCCAATTGTGCCTCAGGTAAAGGATAAGTGCCTTCTTGTTCTATTGGATTTTGAGTAGCCATTACAAGAAATAAATCCGATAATTCATAACTTTTATCACCAACACTTATTTGACGCTCTTCCATTGCTTCCAAGAGAGCTGATTGCACCTTGGCTGGTGCCCTATTAATCTCATCTGCAAGTATTAAATTATGAAATAGAGGGCCTTCACGAAATTCAAATGTCCCATTTTGAGGCCTATATATTTCAGTACCTGTTAGATCTGCTGGTAATAAATCTGGCGTAAATTGAAGTCTATTGAAGCTACCCTCAATACTATCTGCAAGTACTTTTATAGCTCTTGTTTTAGCTAATCCAGGAGCACCTTCAACCAGCAAATGCCCGTCACATAAAAGAGCGATAAGCATACGATTAATTAATTTTGCTTGGCCAATTATTAAATTAGCCGTATGCGATTCAAGTTCCTGTAATTTTTTTAATACTGTCATGCAATTACTCCTGAAAAAAGAACGTTTTTCATACTATCTAAATCATATTTATTTTAAACTAAAGATGCTATTGGATTAAATATCAAATAAAAATTTATTGAAAAAATGATAAAAAACACTGTTAAAAATAATATCTTATCACTCGCTTTGCTTTTACTGTGCACAATAGTTTATTCAAATGACAAACTTGATAAAAATTTTAACAAAAAAAGTATAATCATTTCTTCAAATATAATTTGTACTCACTTTAAAGTATGGTTGGCTGAAAACCCAAAACAACAATCAAGAGGTCTAATGCATATTCGGGAATTGCCTGAGCATACTGGTATGTTATTTATTTATCCAGAAGAAAAAATTAGAGCTATGTGGATGAAAAATACCCTCATACCTTTGGACATGATTTTTATAAAAAATGGAGGGGCTATTTCCTCAATCATTCAGGAAACTGAGCCATTATCACTAAAAACAATCAGGTCAATTGAGCCAGTACAATTTGTTCTGGAGTTAAATGGTGGGGTAGTAAAAAATTTGAATTTAGATGCAAACAATAAAATACTCTTTTAAATTAAATTACATCAATAATTGCATCAGCAAGTAAATCAACATTCTCCTCAGTAATACCAGCTACATTGATACGTCCAGCTCCTTCCATATATATGCCATGCTTTATTTTTAATATCTTGACCTGTTCAGATGTTACCCCAAGATAAGAGAACATCCCGTTTGCTCTAGTAAGATGCGAAAAGTCAAAATCCTTACTCCTTGAATTCAACGCTTCACTTAATTTGATGCGCATCGCTTTTAACCGATTTCTCACCTCACTTAATTCAGTAATCCATCTCTCACGAAGTTTTAAGTTATTTAATATATGACTTACGACTGCACATCCATGATCAGGAGGTACAGAGCACATAGTCCGGACAATTTTTAAAAGATGACTTCGCGCACTTAGGTTATTTTTAGAATTATTCGAAATAATTGTCAATGTTCCAGACCTATCTCGATACAAACCAAAGTTCTTTGAGCATGAACTAGAAATCAACATCTCACTAACTTTATTTTTCAATATTTTAATTGCAAAAGCATCTTCCGATAATCCATTTGCTAAGCCTTGATACGCATTGTCAATGAAAGGAATTATCCCTCTATTTTCTATGACTTTGGCGATCTCCATCCATTGCTGAGCAGTTGGATCCATTCCAGTCGGATTATGGCAACATGCATGAAGTAAAATAACATCACCTGTTGGAATTTTTTTTAAGCACTCCATCATGCCATCGAAATCAATAATATTTTTTTTGAAATTATAGTAGGGATATTTTTGAACACCTACACCAACACTTTCGAGTATTGGAATATGGTTATTCCAAGTTGGCTCACTAACCCAAACTGTCAGTTTATTTGATGATTTTTTTATCAACTCAACAGCTATACGCAGCGATGTCGAGCCGCCAGCAGTTTGAATAGTGCTATGATAATCATCAGAAATACTCTGATCCAAGACTAGATCTTGCATTGCTTGATTGAATTTTATATCGCCAGCCAATCCAATATAAGCCTTAGATTGTTGATTATTAAGTAAATATTCTTCTGCCACTTTTACTACATTCATGATGGGTGTATTTCCTGAAGCATCTCTGTAAACACCAACCCCCAAGTCAATTTTATTTGGTCGCACATCGTTACTGTGCTCAGCAATTAGCTTTAAAATTGGATCAGGCGGAAGAGGTGAAAACTTATCAAACACTTAGGGTTACTCCAGAATTTATAGTTCAGGTATTCTAATATTTATGAGGGATTAATAATAGATATATTAAATGATGCTATTTGTAATCTAATAAAGCTTAATTAATTGATTAACTGCCAGATTATCTTAAACCATACTATAATAAGTTTATGGATATAAAACGTAGCCAAAATATTAAAATTAAGAAATACAGTGACTCTAATAGTTCATCTGCATCAGATCAAGTAGCTATTGAAGAACCTATGGAAATTCAAATATGTTCAAATACAGAAAGTTTATCGGCCGCAAAAAGCATATCGATTACAATGCGCACCCCCGGACATGATAAGGATCTTGCATTGGGCTTTCTTTTTAGCGAATCAATTATAAAAAATAATAATGATGTAATCACAATTGATCAAACTGGAAATACTGATCAAGATGATGAAATAAAGAACATAATTCGTGTAACACTTAACTCACAAACTAATCTGGACATGAAGAAGCTGGAGAGGCATTTTTATACAACCTCGAGTTGTGGTGTTTGTGGAAAAACTTCGATTGAAGCAATTTATAATCAGGGTTGCAAGATATGTAAAAGTCGATTTTCTATAAAACATACCAAGCTTACAGAGTTACCAAACAAACTGAGAGCACAACAGGTTATATTTGGTGAAACAGGAGGCTTACATGCTGCTGCAGCTTTTAATGCACATGGTGAAATAATTCTTGTTCGAGAAGACGTTGGTCGGCACAATGCAGTTGATAAAATAATTGGGGCATTATTAAGAAGAAAACAGCTTCCAGCTGATGATTTAGGTATAATCGTTTCTGGTAGAACTAGTTTTGAATTGATGCAAAAAATTATTGTTGCTGGGGTCCCAATGCTTGCTGCTGTAAGTGCACCATCAAGTTTGGCAATCAGTTTGGCTAAAGAATTTGAGGTTACTTTAGTTGGATTTTTAAGAGGGAAAAAATTTAATACTTATTCAAGTGACCACAGAATCACATGTTAATAATATGAGATATTATGAGCAGTAAATATAATGAAAAAATTGCATTAGAAATTATTCACAAAGTGGGTGCAAAACCAGAGCTACTGGTACAGATATTATATGCTCTTGTTGTGAGATTTTCATATATCGATGAAAATGCCATTAGATTAATTGCAAAAGAAGTCAATCTATCACGGGCTGAAGTTCATGGTACAGTTACGTTTTATCATGATTTTCGTACAACCAAAGCAGGTGATAAAATTATAAAAATTTGTCAAGCAGAAGCCTGTCAAGCAATGGGTAGTCGTCAATTGACAATGCATGCTGAATCTATTTTAGGCATCAAAATGCACGAAACATCCAAAGATGATAGTTATACATTAGAGCCAATTTATTGTTTGGGTAATTGCGCGTGTGCGCCTGCAGTAATGATTGATGGCAAGGTGTTTGGAAAAGTCGATGAAAATAAATTTAATAAAATAGTGGATTGCGATTAATGAAAGAAAGTACCAATATTTTCATCCCCAGAGATACCGCAGCCCTCTCGATGGGTAGCGATGAAGTTGCCATTAAAATCAAAGAAACTGCGGAGAAAAGCAATATTTCAATATCAATAATCCGAAATGGAACATGGGGAATGAGCTGGCTGGAACCCTTGGTTGAAATCGAAATTAAAGGTGAAAGAATAGCCTATGGTCCAGTTACTACAGCAGATGTGGAAAGTCTCTTTAATGCTGATTTTCTTAATGGTGGATCCCATTCCTTAAAATTAGGCAAAACTACCGAAATTCCATTCCTTAAAAATCAACAACGATGGACATTTCGAAAATGTGGGCTTATCAACCCATTGTCTATTGAAGAATTCATCAAGAATAAAGGTTTTAGTGGATTAAGTATTGCACTTCAAAAAGGATCTTCTTATGTGCTAAAAGAATTAACAAAGTCTGGGTTGAGAGGTCGAGGAGGTGCAGGTTTTCCCACGGCAATCAAATGGGAGACTGTAACGAATGCGAATAATAAACAAAAATATATAGCTTGTAATGCAGATGAAGGAGATAGTGGAACATTTTCAGATAGGATACTTATGGAAAGTGATCCTCTTGCATTAATTGAAGGTATGACTATTTCAGGATTTACTGTTGGAGCTAATAAAGGGTATATATACCTTCGGTCAGAATATCCAAATGCATTTAAAATACTTACTTCAGCTATCGAATGTGCAAAAAAAAATAATTGGCTAGGTGATAATATCCAAGGTAGTGGCTTCAATTTTGATATTGATATACATGTCGGTGGAGGTTCCTATGTATGTGGTGAGGAAACAGCCATGTTGGAGAGTCTTGAGGGTAAGGCTGGAATGATCAGGTATAAACCTCCACTACCTGCACTTGAAGGTCTCTTTGGCAAGCCTACTGTAGTTAATAATGTTGTTACATTAGCTTCAGTTCCAGATATTATTGATCAGGGCGGAGAAGCTTATTCTGCTTTTGGTGTAAATCGATCTAAAGGTACACTAGCTTTTCAATTGTCTGGCAATATCAAACAAGGTGGTTTAGTTGAAGTTGCCTTTGGAATGACATTGCGAGAATTAATTCAAGAATGGGGCATGGGGACAGCTTCTGGAAATCCTATTTATGCAGTTCAAGTAGGTGGTCCACTAGGAGCATACTTTCCTGAATCGATGTTGGATATTGAGTTGGACTACGAAACATTTGCAGCCAAAAATGGCATGATTGGTCATGGTGGCGTTGTGGTGTTTGATGATACCGCTAATATGGCTATTCAGGCAAAATTTGCCATGGAGTTTTGCTCAATAGAATCCTGTGGAAAATGCACCCCATGTCGAATTGGCTCAACTCGTGGTGTCGAAGTAATAGATAAGATCATTAATGATCAAGACAGATCACAAAATGTTAATCTCCTTAATGATTTATGTGACACTATGATAGATGGCTCATTGTGTGCAATGGGCGGAATGACACCATTTCCAGTAAAAAGTGCGCTACACTACTTCCCTAACGATTTTATTTCCAAAGATAAGTAAAAAAATACATGAACATAACAAGACAAGAAGATCTAGGTACCCGGGCAAGTCAATGCGAAGATTTTGTTTCAATTGAAATAGATGGAAGACCAACAAAAGTAAAAGCAGATATAAGTGTGATGCGAGCTGCTAGAGAACTAGGAGTAGATGTTCCAAAATTGTGCGCCACAGATAGTTTAAAATCTTTTGGCTCATGTCGATTGTGTGTTGTGGAAATAGAAGGCAAGAAAGGATTTCCAGCTTCATGCACAACTATTGTTGAAAATGGCATGAAGATTAGAACGCAAAGTGAAAAAGTGGCAAAATTACGTCGTAACGTAATGGAACTTTATATCTCTGATCACCCATTAGATTGCCTTACCTGTTCAGCTAATGGTGATTGTGAATTACAAGATATGGCTGGAGCAGTTGGACTTCGTGAAGTTAGGTATGGCTTAGAAGGAAAAAATCATCTAACTGCAGAAATAGATAATAGCAATCCTTACTTCAGTTTTGATGCTAGCAAATGTATTGTTTGTTCGAGGTGCGTTAGAGCCTGCGATGAGATACAAGGAACCTTGGCATTAACCATCGAGGGTAGGGGCTTTGACTCAAAAGTGTCAGCTAGTATCAGTGAGTCCTTTTTAGACTCAGAATGTGTTTCCTGTGGTGCCTGTGTTCAGGCATGTCCGACAGCCACCTTAATGGAAAAAAGTATTATTGATCATGGTCAACCTGAACATAGTGTTGATACAACTTGTGCCTATTGTGGAGTTGGTTGTTCTTTTAAAGCAGAGATGAAGGGTGATCAAGTAATAAGAATGGTGCCACATAAGGAAGGTAAAGCTAACAATGGTCATAGTTGTGTAAAAGGTCGTTTCGCCTGGGGATATTCTACACATAAAGAGAGAATCCTAGATCCTCTAGTTCGAGATAATATTGGGGAGCCATGGCGTAAAGCAAGTTGGGATGAGGCAATTGAATTTGCTGCTAGCAGATTTAAAGATATTCAGAAAAAATATGGTCGAAAATCAATAGGTGGAATAACCTCATCTCGATGTACTGCAGAAGAGGTATATGCTGTTCAAAAATTGGTAAGAACTGCTTTTAATAATAATAATGTCGATACTTGTGCGAGAGTTTGTCATTCTCCTACTGGGTATGGATTAAAAGAAACACTTGGTACATCTGCTGGAACACAACCTTTTGAAAGTGTTATGGATGCAGATGTAATAATAGTCATTGGGGCAAATCCAACTGATGGCCATCCTGTCTTTGCATCACAAATGAAAAGAAGATTACGTCAAGGTGCAAAACTTGTAATTATTGATCCACGTAAAATTGACTTAGTAAAAAGCCCTCACATAAAAGCTGACTATCATTTACCACTGTTACCAGGAACCAATGTACCAATTATAAATTCTTTGGCGCATACAATTGTTAAAGAGAATCTATTTGATGAAAATTATATTAAAGAAAGATGCGATATCGAATCTTTCAATGCATGGAAAGAATGTATTCTAAAAGAAGAGAATGATCCAGATAGTGTGGCAGAAATTTCTGGAGTTGCTGCTGATATCATAAGAGGTGCGGCACGTTTATATGGTAGTGCAAAAAAAGCGGCTATTTATTATGGTCTTGGTGTAACTGAACATAGCCAAGGTTCAACTATGGTAATGGGAATGGCTAATTTAGCTATGGCTACTGGTAATATTGGTTTTTCTGGTTGTGGTGTTAATCCCCTTCGTGGTCAAAATAATGTTCAAGGGTCATGTGATATGGGCTCTTTTCCTCATGAACTTCCTGGCTATCAGCCTATTGGAGATGATCAGGCTAGAGGAGCATTTGAAGATAAGTGGAATATTACTCTAGATTCGGAACCAGGTTATCGTATACCTAATATGTTTGATGCTGCAATTAGTGGTGATTTCAAGGGCATGTATATCCAAGGTGAAGATATCGCACAATCAGATCCAAATACACAACATGTAGAGGCAGCTCTGAGTAATATGGAGTGTATTGTGGTTCAAGACTTATTTCTTAATGAAACCGCAAAATTTGCTCATGTATTTCTCCCTGGGACATCATTCCTAGAAAAAGATGGGACTTTCATCAATGCTGAAAGAAGAATAAATAGAGTAAGACCTGTAATGAAGCCAAGACAAGGAATGGCAGAATGGTTGGTAACTCAGAACCTTGCCAATGCGCTTGGTTATCCGATGGATTTTAAAAACGAATCTGAAATTATGGATGAAATAGCTCTATTAACGCCCACTTTTAGAAATGTATCCCATAAATTTCTCGATGAATATGGAAGTGTTCAGTGGCCTTGCAATGAAAATGCACCAAAAGGTACGCCTATTATGCATATTGATAATTTTGTAAGAGGTAAAGGATTATTCGTAGAAACTGATTATGTAGCAACAGAGGAAAAAACTACCAGAAAGTACCCACTAATTTTAACTACTGGTAGAACACTGACTCAATACAATGTTGGTGCTCAGACAAGACGTACTGAGAATATTATTTGGTACCATGAAGATCTCTTGGAGATTCATCCGCATGATGCTGAGACAAGGGGTATTAAGGACGGTGAGAGAATCTCATTGGCTAGCAGAAAAGGTGATATTACCCTAACTGCAACAATTACAGAGCGTGTTCAACCTGGTGTAGTTTACACAACATTCCATGATCCTGAGACTGGCGCTAATGTTGTTACAACCGAGCATAGTGACTGGGCGACTGATTGTCCTGAATATAAAGTGACAGCTGTTCAGGTTACACCTGCAACGCATCGTTCAAAGTGGCAGGATCAGTTTAACGTTAGAGCGAGTCAGGAAGGTAAAATTCTAGAAACAGTTAATTAACTTATTTACTAATTAAGTTAAAAACAGTTCCCTCCATCGATAGACTATACATCAAGCCTCGATTATCGAATACAAAAGCTACAATTGGGTCTAGAATATTATCTGTGTCAATTGATTTGCCAAGCCCCTGATCAATAATAGTTATACTCCCATCCACTCCAACCTTCCAGCCAGGATTATTCCTAAAATTATTTAGAATATCTTCAGTCATGAAAGCTACAACAATTCCCTTAGCTTGAGCTCCGAGTTGAAATCCTAGTGAACCTGACGATAAACGGTAATAATCAATGCTTATATCATTAATTCGCAGTACTCCTTCACCAGTTTCTATGCCAACTCCAACACCCACTTTAACTATTCTGGGAAACACTAGATAACCATATGCTTGATCAATAATTAGATTTGAATCACTTATTTCTTCCTTTAACATTGTGAGCGCAATATTAGCGTCCTTGTCAATCTCACTCGCGGAAGCTTCAACTAAATCTCTGATGGAATCTTGCACTGATTGAACCGCATTATTAATTTTATTATTTAGTGATTGCGCTTGAACCGAAGCGCTAAATAATAATAAAATTATAAATCTCGTGATCAGTTTCATTTAAATATTTTCCTTTAACATAGGCATCAAATTTTTTGGAATTGGCACTCTTCTAAGGTTTACTTTTGGTGGATATGCGTTAGCTAAATAATTCAAGATTTTTTGCTCAGTTAATGTATCAAATTGCCAAAGATTTTGAGTCTCCTGCATCCAACGAATCATATTTAGCCATCCATTTTTATCTGCTCGTTGAGTAGTTACTAGTTTATATGAATGGCAGGCACCACAATGAGTTCTCACAAGTTCCCAGCCTGGTGCAATTTTCAATCCTGTACCAATATCTTCTGCAGCAGATGATGCATGATAAAACATAATTATGGCTAATGAGATGATTAATTTTATCATCTTTTAATTAAACGGTAACATTGATGGCAATCCGATGGCATGCATTATTCAAGTATCCACGTGGGTTCCACTGAGGTATTACCATAGGCTGTGATCGACCGTAGTCATCCTCTGCTTTAACCCATATTTCATAATAACCAATCTTTGGAAACTTAAGGTCCTGCTCATAGTGTTGCCAAGCAAATCTATTTTTTGGTTTTTCGAGCTTTGTGGTTTTCCAATTTGCGCCAAAATCAATTGAGTACAAAACACTCTTTACACTTAAATCGCCTGCCCAAGCATGCCCCCTTATTTTCAGATAATCTTGTATTTGATGGTTGATTCCAGATTTTGGATAAGTGATTAATGATTTTACTGGCATAGACTCAATAATACACATTTCTTCGTCTGCTACCTCAGACCCTGGCGCGACTGAATTACATGGAACACGATAAGATTGTCCTTTCATCTTGGCACCATCATGTTCTCTATCTCTAATTAAAATTTTTGAGAGCCATTTACCACTCACTGAAGCTGGCCATCCTGAACATATCATTCTAAGAGGTGCCCCATGTATTAAAGGTAATGGCTGACCATTCATACTCCAAACTATAAGAGACTCATCTTCCATGGCTTTCCATAAAGGAACACCACGTGATATTGGTTTTTTTGATGGATCACCTGAAAGATGTCGATCTATAGCTTCATAAGCTATATAGACAGCATCTTTTTTTATCCCAGCATACTCAAGCACATCTTTTAATCTCACACCAGTCCATTCTGGACATCCAATTGCTCCAGTTGACCACTGATTTCCTCTAGCAGGTGGAAAAAACTCTGAACGACCATTCCCTCCACATTCAAGTTGCAATTGAAGAGTATAATGATTAAATTTACTTTTAAGTTCTTTCAAAGTGAGTATTTTTTCATTGGCGCTTGCCTCTCCAGTGATAGTTAATTCCCAGTTATCTGGATTAACTGCCTCCAAGCTTGGTGGAATACCATTATTTCTAACAAATAACCGAGAAGCCGGTGTAACTCTATCATCTAGCAAATGTGCAGGAGTTTCTGCATTTATGGGCCTATCATTAAGTAATGTTAATCCATCTTTACCTAATAGTTTGAATAAATCATCACTCTGAGAAAAGGCAGCTGGTATTAAACCGGCAGGCATATATTTTGCAAATGGAATTGAAGCACCTAACGCAGAAGTCATAGCAAACAAACCACTATTTCTAAGAAATCCACGCCTACTGAGAGGATCTGTCTTTCTGCCCCAGACTATATCATCCGCTTGGATCGCATTCTTTGCGTATAAATCATGTATGCCTCTGTTTTTCTTCATTTTATTAATTCTTAAAATTGATTTTTTTTGCAGTCAACATGAAAGCTTTTAACATTTTTTCCAAAGTTATTATCAACTTTTTAGCTGATTCAGTATTATAGGTTAATGAGGTCTCATCCATATAGCAACTCTGTGCGATCTCGAGCTGAATAGCATAAATATGATTCTTTGGATTACCATAATTACGTGTAATAAAACCACCCTTAAATCTCTCATTACTAACAACAGAATATCTCGACCTCAAAGCTATATTTAAAACTGCATCCTCGATAGTTTTTGGGCAAGTCTCACCAGAATTTGTACCAATATTTAAGTCTGGCAGCCTACCCTCGAATAAATCAGGAACAAAGGTTTTTATTGAGTGAGCATCCCATAATAGTGCATAACCATATTTAGCTTTTTTCTCATTAAGTATTTTATGTATTTTCTTATGATAAGGACTCCAAAAAGAAGAAATACGTTGTTCGATGTCTTGAGAGTTAATTCCCTTCAACGACTTGTATATATTCTTTCCAGAAAATGTTTTTTCAGGAAATAAGCCTGTTGATATATGATTTTTATAAAGGGCTGAATCATCCACAGATCGGTTTAAATCAACAACATATCGAGAATAATCGGCACTTATTAAACATATATCCATCTGTCGACTGAATGTATAGAGTTCATTAATATTCCAATCTGTATCTGGAAGAATTAGCCCCTCTTGTGTCATACGTGAAGACATATCTGGTAGTAATTTTCTCCCATCATGAGGTATGCTTATTAGGAGTGGTGACTCTCCCTTAATAAAAGTAAAAGAATCTAAATTCATCATAATTATTTTTGTGAAAAGATCTCATGTTTTGGGTCAGAAAACTCTCCATTAATGATCATTTGAGATAATAATTTTATATCAGAAGCAAGAGACCTGTCATACTCAAAAGAACCAGAAATCTTGCGTATTTTCTTGATAGTTGAAATTAAATTAGCTGATGTCCTTAAAGGCTCATGAAATTCAATTCCTTGGGCTGCACAAAGATACTCAATCGCAACCACACATGCTAAATTTTTATTCATCTGCAGAAGTCGATAGGCCGCATATGTAGCCATACTAACATGATCCTCCTGATTTGCTGATGTTGGAATACTATCAACACTAGCCGGATGTGCGAGCCCTTTATTCTCAGAAACTAGAGCAGCCGCTGTTACCTGTGGAATCATGAGTCCTGAATTTAAGCCGCTCTCTTTAACTAAGAATGCAGGTAGTCCACTTAAATTAGGATCTATTAAAAGCGCGCATCTTCTTTCAGCAATTGAGCCTATTTCTGCTATAGCTAAAGCAAGATAATCAGCTGCAAAAGCAACTGGCTCAGCATGAAAATTGCCTCCAGATATTATCTCTTTAGTATCTGTGAAAATAAGTGGATTATCTGTAACAGAATTAGCTTCGACCACCAGAATTGAGGCTACATGTTGCATATTATCCATACAAGCACCCATAACTTGAGGTTGACAACGAATAGAATAAGGATCTTGAACACGATCACAATTATCATGAGAAGTCATAATTTCACTGCCATCTAATAATTGATTAAGTTTTCTGGCTACTACTTTTTGCCCATGATGTCCTCTAGCATCATGAATACGAGCATCAAATGGTTTTTTACTACCCTTTATAGCCTCTAATGACATAGCACCAGCAGTCAGCGCCGCTTGAAATAGATTCTCTACTTCAAAATATGCATATATTGCAACAGCTGTCGAAGCTTGTGTTCCATTCAGTAGGGCCAAACCTTCTTTAGGACCCAGTATTATTGGCTCAAGAGAGCAAATCTTTAAGGCATCTTTGGCATGAATTATCTCCCCATTATACATAACCTCACCTTCACCAATCAATGCTAATGACAGATGTGCTAGAGGAGCAAGATCACCTGATGCTCCTACTGATCCTTTTGAAGGGATACAAGGAAATATTTCATGGTTTATGAAATCACTTAATCGCTCAATAATCTCTATACATACTCCTGATAAACCTTTAGAAAGAGCCATAATTTTGAGAACTATGATCAATTTAACAATTTTCTTTGGCAAGAGATCACCAACACCAGCTGCATGTGAACGAACAAGATTCTTTTGCAATGCAGCTAAATCATCTTTCTCAATTCTTTTATTTGCTAGTTGCCCAAAACCCGTATTTATTCCATAAACTGTCTCATTATTATCAATCGACGCATGAATTTGTTGAAAGGCAAGTTTAACTTTATTTCTAACACACTCATCAATTGAAATCGTTAAAGATTCATTATTAATATCTCTTAAATTGTCTAAATTTATTTGTGTATTATCGATGTGCAAATTCATAATTAAGCCTAATTTTTTAGCATTGGTAAATTAAGATCATGCTCCTGGGCACAATCTATTGCTTTATCATATCCAGCGTCAGCATGTCGCATTACGCCAGTAGCTGGATCATTCCATAATACTCTTGCAATTCTTCGATCTGCTTCTTTAGTTCCATCACAGACAATCACTAATCCAGAATGCTGTGAATAGCCCATTCCAACTCCACCACCGTGATGCAGTGAAACCCATGTTGCACCCCCAGCAGTACTTAAGAGTGCATTCAATAAAGGCCAATCTGATATTGCGTCAGAACCATCTTTCATTGCTTCTGTTTCACGATTTGGACTTGCTACTGATCCACTATCTAAATGATCACGGCCAATAACAACAGGAGCACTTAGTTCTCCATTTCTTACCATCTCATTAAATGCCAGTGCAATTCGATCTCTTTGACCTAAACCTAACCAACATATTCTGGCGGGTAATCCTTGGAATTTTATTCTCTTTTGTGCCGCATCAAGCCATCTGTGCAGATGTTTATCATCAGGAATTAACTCTTTTACTTTGGCATCAGTTTTAAAAATATCTTCAGGATCACCAGACAATGCAACCCATCGGAATGGCCCTATACCACGGCAAAAAAGAGGCCTCACATATGCGGGCACGAAGCCAGGAAAAGCGAACGCATCTTTTATACCTTCATCATAAGCAACTTGTCTCAAGTTGTTCCCATAATCCACAGTTGGGATACCTGCATGATGGAAATGTAGCATTGCTTCAATATGTTTTGCCATTGACTTTTTTGCTGCCTTGGCTACCTCATCAGGATCTGAAATCTGCATTTTGTACCATTTTTCAACACTCCACCCAATCGGCAAATAACCATTTACAGGATCATGCGCTGATGTCTGATCGGTTACAATATCGGGTTTAATTCCGAGTCTAATCATTTCTGGCAGAATTTCTGCTGCGTTGCCAATAAGCCCAACTGAGATCGGTTTTTTATCTCTTAGTGACTGATTGACTAAATTCATGGCCTCATCAATTGAATCAACGGCACAATCTAGATATTTAGTTTCTAATCTTTTATTAATTCTCTCGATACTACACTCGATAGCTAACATTGAAGCACCTGCCATTGTGGCTGCGAGAGGCTGAGCACCTCCCATTCCACCTAGACCAGAGGTTAGTATCCAACGGCCATTTAAATTTCCATCAAAATGCTGTCTTCCCATTTCAACAAATGTCTCATATGTTCCTTGCACAATACCCTGACTGCCAATGTATATCCATGAACCAGCTGTCATCTGGCCATACATTATGAGCCCTTTTTTATCGAGTAAGCGAAATTGATCCCAATTCGCCCAGGCTGGTACTAAATTTGAATTAGCTATTAACACTCTTGGTGCATCAGCGTGAGTCTTAAAAACACCTACGGGTTTACCTGATTGAACTAACAGGGTTTCATCATTGGTTAATTCACATAATGTTGACACTATCGAATCAAAGCATCGCCAATCTCTAGCAGCTTTTCCAATACCACCATAAACAATTAATTCATCTGGATTCTCTGCTACATCAGGATCGAGATTATTCATTAACATTCTCAAAGGTGCTTCTGTCTGCCAACTTTTTGTTATTAATTTTGAGCCTCTAGGAGATTTTACTATACGTTTTTCATTCATATTTCTCTCATTTTTAATTTCTGTTGTTAAATTTGTAGCTTTTACCTTGCAATGGCTTGTAATGACCCACCAGCTCATAGCGATCACCAGGATGAAAAAATCTTCCATAAGTGACTGGCTTTTCTTTCACCCAAGTTCTTCTCGTAATCAACAAACATGGCTGTCCTTCTCTCATCATTAAAAGATCAGAAATGAATTTCTTTGGAATAATAGCTTTAACAGCTTGCTCTGCTTCTTGCAGTGGTGCGATAGCACTCAAATAGGCACTGGGAGTATTATTTGAAAAATCTTGTTCCATTAAATTTGGTGCAAAGTTTATATCTACAAAACGATCTTCCACTTGTATTGGCATCTCATTTTCAAAGTGCACCAATAAAATATGTGCGACTGAATAATCTTTGCTCATTTTCATAACCTGAGCTACATCTTTAGGAATTTTTTCTTTTTCAAACTTGATCACTTGTGATGAATATTTATTACCTCGCAATATTACTTCATCAGCAATATTCCTTACTTCAAGCAAATGTGATGTAGACTTTAAATCTGAAACAAATGATCCAATTCCAGCTTTACGATCCAAGTAACCCTCATCATTTAACTCACGTAATGCTCTGTTAGCAGTCATTCTTGACACTCCCATCGATGCAACTAACTGATTTTCTGAAGGTACTCTTTGCATAGGTTTAAGCATGCCATTTGAGATCTGATTTATAATTAGTTCTTTTAATTGCTGGTAACGAGGAACTCTATTTTTATTCATAAGGATGTCAATTTATAATTTTTAAAAGACAATAAAGCTTGTTTATAACTTTCAGAGATACTAATGTCTGTATTCAACCATTTGCCATTAATCATTACTTGGTCAATTAAAATATTATGATTAGAAAAAATAATTGCATCTAAGAGTGTTTTGTTTGTATGTCCAATAAGTGAGGGATTTTCAGAAGAAAAAGTTACCAGATCTGCATAGCCACCTTCCCTTATAAAGCCCAATTTGTTATCTCCACTTGCTATTATTCCTCCTTGCACAGCTTTGCTATACAAACAATGCCCAGATCCATAATTGTTAAACGAAGATATATTACGTTTTTCATGAGTTAATCTTTGAATGTATTCCATCCATCGTAATTCTTCGAATGGATCAATCGAGATATTACTATCTGACCCTATAGCAAGATTACCTCCATATGCTAAATAATCCTTTAACTTAAAAATCCCATCCCCTAAATTTGCTTCAGTGGTAGGACAAAGACAGGTTACCGCTCCTGATTTAGCAATTAATTTTAATTCCTTATCACTTAAATGTGTAGCATGAACAAGGCACCATTTTTCATTCACATTGAAATTCTTATACAACCATTCAACTGGTCTCATATCATTTGTATTATAAAAATCATCAACTTCTTTTTGTTGTTCTGCAATATGTAAATGAATTGGAATATCTTCTGCTATAGAAAAATCTATAATTTCTTGTAAAGCATATTTATCAACTGCACGAAGGCTATGGACGCCAATTGCTATTGAATGAGTTTCAGTAAGCTCTGTTTTAGCAGACTTATAATGCTCAACTAAATTCTGAACAGTAAGATAAAATTGCTCCTGCTGAGTTGATAACTTTTCATTATTGAAACCACCTCTTTGATAAAGAATAGGAACATATATTAATCTTATTCCTACTAAATTAGCTGCATCAGTAAGCGCATTAAATAACTTATTATTAAGTTCGTGACAGTTTTTTTGATGATGCAAATAATTGAATTCAACAACTGAGGTATATCCATTTTTGGCCATCTCTGTATAAGCTTGGGCAGCGATAGCTGATAATATCTCTGGATTGATTTGTTCGACTAATTGGTACATGACTGCACGCCAGGTCCAAAAATTATCATTTTCATTAGAACTTTTAAACTCTGTGAGCCCACTCAAAGCTCTCTGGAAAGAATGACTGTGAGCATTACATAGCCCTGGGATGGCAATATCTACTACACAATCACTATCTGAAATTACATCAAAATCAATTGCTTGAATAATTCCATCTGTTATCTGTAAACGAACATCCCGCTGCCATCCATCTTCTAAAAAAATATTTTTTACGTGAATTGATTGCATAATTTTACTTAAATAGGTTGTATATACAGGCTATTACATGCTACTTTTTTATGCAAGCATTACTGTCAAAGGATAAATATTATGTCTGAATGGGATCTCTTAATCACTGATGCTCATATTGCAACCATGGCCAGCAATGGAGTACCTTATGGTGTAATAAAAAATGGATCACTCGCAATCTCAGAGGGATTAATTTCGTGGGTAGGACCTACAAAAGAGATACCCAATATAAATACAAGAAAGAAAATATCAGTTCAGGGTAAATGGCTAACACCAGCATTAATAGATTGTCATACACATATAATATTTGCTGGTAACCGTGCCTGGGAATTTGAAGCTCGAGCAAATGGTAAAAGCTATATAGATATCGCTAATGAGGGAGGTGGAATACTATCAACCGTCGATGCTACGCGAAACAGCGATATAGAAACACTAACTTATAGTGCACAAAAAAGGTTGCTCGCCCTTCGTAATGAGGGTGTTGGAACCGTTGAGATTAAATCTGGTTATGGTTTAAATCTAGAATCTGAAATAAAAATGCTGCAAGTAGCACAAAAACTTGAAGAACAAAATATCTCAATACATAAGACCTTTCTGGGAGCACATGCAATACCAAACGAATATAAAAATAATAGTGATAATTATATTCATCACCTTTGTAATGAGATTCTACCAACAATCAATAGTTTAGGATTAATTGATGCTGTAGATGCCTATTGTGAGCAAATTGCATTTAACACATCCCAAGTTACAAAATTATTTGAGAAAGCTGCATCACTTAATTTACCTGTAAAATTACATGCCGATCAACTTTCTGACACAAATGGAGCTCAGTTAGCAGCAGATTTCCATGCGCTTTCCGCTGATCATCTTGAATACACCTCTCCAAAAGGAGTAGCAGCACTAGCAGCGGCAGACTGTGTTGCAGTTCTACTCCCTGGAGCCTTTATGACTTTATGTGAAACACAAATGCCCCCCATAGATGAACTTCGTAAATCTGGTGTATCTATGGCTATAGCCACAGATTGTAATCCAGGAACCTCACCACTTTGCTCCTTGCGTTTAGCTATGGCGCTTGCCTCTAACATGTTTAAACTTACTCCTGAAGAATGTTTAGCTGGAGTTACCAAGGAAGCAGCAAAAGCATTAGGTGTTGAAAATTCAAAAGGTACCCTAGAACAAGGTAAACAAGCAGATGTTGCTGTGTGGGATATCAATCATCCCAACGAGCTCTCATATTGGTTAGGTCTTAACCAACTATCCAACCTATATATAAAAGGACAAGTATGAAAATATGATCAACTTGTTTGGACTATATTTGAGAATGATTCTCATTTATAAATTTTATGGATATGATACAATTAAATTTCTCTTCATAAATTTAATCTAAAGCAAAAAATTTCCATGGAAAATCGAGTAGCAGTAAAGCGAAGATTTATTGTCATCCTTGGGTGCCTAACTGGTATTACTGCTCTTTCAATTGATATGAGCCTCCCTGCAATACCAGAGATGGCATTAGGTTTATCTAGTTCTTTATCTAGTGGTCAACTTATTATTGGGGTCTTCATAGCTGGTATTACGATAGGGCAAATACCTGCTGGTTTGCTCTCAGATCGTGTAGGAAGAATACCAATATTACTAAGTGGTATTGCTATCTTCATAGTAGCTGGAATCATAACTTCTATTGCACCTACAATGGAAATCATGCTGTTAGCACGATTCCTTCAAGGATTAGGGGGCTCTGTTGGTGTCGTTATACCAAGGGCTATAGTTAGAGATATTGCAAGTGGCAAGGAAGCTGCAAGTATTCTTTCGACTATGGTGATAATATTTACATTGATACCGATGTTTGCTCCAATTATAGGTGGATATTTGGTGGCAGAATATGATTGGCGGGCACCATTTATAGCAATCACTATACTAGGATGCATAACCCTTATTAGCATTAATAAAGGATTATATGAAACAAAGCATTTTGAAAAAAGCTTAAATATCAAAATACAACTCTGGAATGGTATAAAAGAATTTTTTTGTTATAAAGAAAGTATTATTGGTACGCTCTTGGTTGTAATCCCAGTCATGGGTTATATGTCAATGATTACAGCTTCATCATCATTAATTATAAAGATATATAACTTTCCAGTGAGTTGGTTTGGCCTTATCTTCGCCATTATTGGATTCATGACATTGATTGGTTCAACTATAAATAAACAATTGCTAAAAAACTATACTATCAGCAGTATAACTGGATTAGGGGCAGTTTTAGTTGGAATTGGTGCCGTGTTTTTAATCTATATTGCGTGGCATAATCAAGCTAGCTTTATTCTACTATGGTCTAGTATTAGCATTTACATGTTAGGCACTGGTTTTCTTATAGCAAACTCAACAGCAATAGCACTCAATCCAGTTCAAAAAATGTCTGGTATTGCTGCTTCTATTATAGGTACATTACAAAACTTATGTGTTTCGATAGGTGCAATTGTTACCAGTCTAATCTATAACGATTCGATAAGAAATACGATAATAATCATGGCTGTTTGTGGTTGCATTACCTTAATAATATTTATGTTAAATTTTCAAAAATTAAAATATTATACTGCTGAAATGTAAGGCTCAAAATAGGAGCGCTAATTCAATCTATTAAAGTAATAATTTGAGATAAATCTTTGCGATTTTGCTTTGGAATTATTTTAGGATACCCATACCATATTAGACCCACTATGAACTCTACCTCACTATTAATTTTGAGTAATTTATAAAATCGTTCATCTCTTGTTATAGGACCTGTTGACCATTTTGAGGCTAATTGTGACTCAGAAAGATACAAACTAAAATTCTGAATTGCACAACATACACTTGCATAATCTTCCTGTTGGGTTAATTTATCCGATGATTTTTTACATGTAACAACCAACCAACCTGGTCTAGAAGCGGCATCTTTTGCTTTAAATTCACCTAATTTATGGCCTTTCTTTTCAGTAACAACAATTCTAATCAAATCAATGCATTTTTCAATAATCAACTCGTTTAATAAATAAAAGTGCCATGGTTCAGTTACATGGTGATTTGGCGCCCACCTAGCAATGTCAATTGCGTCTAATATTTTCTTTTGGTCAACAGACTTCTGTTTGAATATTTTAACTGTACGTCGGTCACGTATTATATGAGCTAGTTTTTGAAGTGAATCATCAGACATGCCAGTCTCAATCTACTTAATTAAGATAAGTATTATTTGTTAATATTTTTTCGATCATTATAGTTTCTTCCAAGATAAAAACCAGTATAAGCCCATATTGCCGCCAAGAATGATGCAATCATTGCAATTAGAGAAAGACCAAAACCATAGGATGCGGTAAGTAGGGTATAAAACCAAGCAGTTACCATATCACCGCCTCGATATATAACTATATCAATAAAGGGTTTTGCCTTATATCGAGTTTCATTATCAACCATGGTAAACAACATCTCTCTGCCCGGTTTGGTAACGGCATAATTACCTGCTCTTCTAATAATTTGTAAGCCTATTAATACTAATAAAATCGGTGATAATGCAACTATCAACCATCCACCAATCATTATTAATGGAATTAAAGCTAGTAAAAATGACATCCCAAAACGAGAAACCAAGCGACTTGTTGCAAATACAGCAGTTATTATTGCGACTACGTTCACAACAAGATCAATGGAGGCCCATATTTGGGTTCGAGTTTCACGATCAAAATCAATCAAAAATTTTCTTAATTCAAAATAAATAAATGTACTCATCACTACATAAAGCAATATAAATAAAGCAAGCAGAATTAAATATGGATTCTTTAAGAAGACCTTGAATCCAGAAAGAAAATCTTGTTCTAATTCATTGTTAGTTATGTGATTGGGAGAAATTTGCTGACTCAGTTCTTGATTTTTGAGTTTCTCAAGTTTGTTGATTATAGGTACAGGAACTAACAAAATTACAGCAGAAATTAACAATAGATTCATTACTCCAATATTGTTCACAAATAATATTGGAATAGATGGTCCAATTATTGCTCCAATACTCGCTCCTGAGGCTATAAAACCAAATAATCGAGGAGCTTGTTCATTAGAAAATAAGCTTGATATAAAGCTCCAAAAAACTGAAATATGAAACAAACTAAAAACACTTAACCAGACATAAAAGCATTTATTTAGGAAGTCCGGGTCAGGTATTAAATTAGATAATAAATAAAAAGAGAAAAAAGAGAATGAAAAGAAGATATATACTCCTGGAATTATATACTTTATCTTAAATCTGGAGATTATTTCTCCATAAAAACTAACTGCCAAAAAACTAAAAAAGAAAGTTGATGTCCATAACCAACTAAGTTCTGCATCTGACCAGTCACTGGACATTGCATCTCTCACAGGTCGGAGAATAAAATAAGCAATCATCAGAAGGAATACAAAACTAAATGACAATAATGTCGCTTGAAATTCGCTTGGTTTTATATTTATAGCCTTATGGACTAAATTAGCTAATTTTTTGCTAAACATTAGATGCACATATCTGCCTAAAAGACTGAATTGCATGCTCTCTAGGTAGCTCGATAAGCCTTTCTAGAAATTTACGAGAACCATCATCTGAATTAAAAACTAAATAAGGATCATCGGGATCTCGAAACGATTTTCGCCATGCAGCGATAGCTATAGTAGTTGCCACCCTTACCTTGATTAAATCAAATAATATATTTATCTCATGAGGATCAAGCGCATTCTCATAATTATAGCCTGCGACAAAATGATTAATCAGGTTTAATGGATTGCCATCCTCAACCTCTAAATAAGCAGCAGCCACAGCAAGATCAATAATTAATGGTGAGTAGACCATATCTCCAAAATCAATAATCCCACACACATTTCTATTACCTTTTGTATCAATTAAAACATTATCGGGATTCATATCATTATGGATAACTTGCCACCTTAAGGAATCAAAAGTTGGAAGTGCTGTAGTTTCATACACATTCAATACTTCAATAACCATCTCTTTAGATTTTTCATCTGGAATATGACTAATTATATCCCTTAAGAAGAGCGCTTGTTTCATATCCCATAATAAACTTTGATTTGATCCAGCATGATTAAAATCCTTCAAAGCTCTGCCTAGCCTAGCTAAGTACTTTCCCATATCCATAGCTAAGTCGTTGTTAGGAACAGAGTTAGGGGATGTCCATAAAGGTTCGCCATCTAAATAAGAAACTATTCTTGCATTGAATGTTTTTTCATTTTTTTGTATTTGAATAGTATTCTTGCCAGAAATTGAGCTCAAAACCCTTGGAGTAACAATCGTGTTATCACCTTTATTCTCAATATGACTTAAGGCTTTTATCTGGAAATCAGTAACAACTGGATCTTCTTCACAATTAGCTATCTTTAATACTAGTTTTTTAAGAGATTGAGTTTTGATTACAAAATTTTGGTCACGCTCACTCACTAATTTTTTGACTGTAACGTCTATATCATAATGAGATTTAACAATATCTATAGCTTCCTGATCTGAAAAATCTGGTGTCTCAGAAACGATAATATCAAGCGGATTTTTTATATTATCTAAACTCATATTTAATCCAAAATACATATAAACAATATACTTACCATGGAATTACATCACCATTATATCTATAGAAACTGCCAGAATTCTCTATTGTCAATCCATCTATTATTTCACGCATACCAGTCACACTCTCATTAATTTTAATTGGAGCTTGATCTCCACCCATTCTAGTATTGACCCAACCAGGACAAATCAAACCGATTATAATCCCATCTAACTGAAGCTCCTTTGCAAGACTAGCCATAACTATGTTCACAGCACATTTTGAGCTCCTATATGCATTAACTGATGCTTGCACCTCAGAAATTGAACCAGCAGTGCCAGATAAAGTAATAATTTTCTTGTCATTACCAAGCTTTATATTATTAATTAATACTTCAGCTAATTTGTAAGGCGCCAATGTATTAATTCTCAGTATTTCAAGCCATTTCTCATAATTCATATGCCCGAAACTTTGACGTAAATCTCCATCTGCTTGCGCTTTGGGTCCAAATATCCCTGCATTATTTATTAATATATCAATTGCTACATTTGATAACTCCAAAGCTACTCTATCAATTGATTTGTGATCTAAAAGGTCTGCAATAATTATAACTATTTTTTTATTACGTGAAAGAGTGATCAGCTCATCATTATTATGATTGCTGCGGCAAATTGCATAGACAGTAGCATTATCATTTACATACTGACGAACAAACTCTAATCCAAGACCACGATTTGCACCAGTTATAACAACAGTTTTCATCATTCAATCCTCTATAGAAAAAACCAGTAAGATATTACCAGTAAGTTGACCATAGATATCATACCCAGAAGTTGCTATCAAATGATTCCCAGCAATAATTGGCCCATTTGAGTCAATTGATCCTCCATTGGCTGATATTTGATTGATTGTTTTAAATTGCATAGCAGTATCAAAAGACCATAATAAGTTTCCATCTTTAGTTGAGATTATCTCAATGATCCCATTCATGCTCCCGGTAATTATCATACTCCCCACTCTTGATGGTGCAGCTGAAACACTAGGATAACAATGATACTTTTCATCCTCACAAACAGGTAATGCTGGTCTATACCATTCTTTAGAGCCATCTTTTATCCTAAGGGCATGAATACCTGGCATGGGGCTATATTGAGATGGTATTTTTTCAGGTAAATCAGCTATTGGTACGAAAATACTATCATCATCTATTGTCATCCCCCAATGAACACCACCTTTTTTCCCACCACGTCCAACTCTCTTTTGCCAAATTATAGAACCATTATCATCTGGATCCATAGCGAATACCATGCCCGACTTTTGCCCAGCAATTAACATATCCTTATCTCCCTCGATCAAAATGATGGATGCTCCAATATCATAATCTGGTCCATACTCACCTGGACAATTGATTCTATTGGTTACACATGCCGCATTCCAAACATCTCCAGATAATGTTTGTTTGTGCCACACCACTCTTCCAGATTCAATTCCTATAGCAATTATTGCATCACTTAGCTCTGTCGCTGGGTGCGAATAATTTTGACCGACACCTATATAAATAAGTCCACGCTCTAGATCGATAGTGGGGGTGCTCCATACAGGAGCCCCGGATGGACCCCATGATGATATTCTATTTGAATTATATCCTGTTTTTTTTGGCTCAGGTACAGTATGCATTTTCCATCGCTCATCACCATTAGAGGTATTGAGTGCGATCAGACCTCCTCGAAAAGTGCAGCACATATAGTTTGGATCAATGGCACTTACAACTTCAGTAGATGATAATGGAATAAATACTGAATCTTGTGTTACTGCAATTGAGCCTGTTATAGTTGTCAATGGGTGAGTAGCCACATTTTTTTTCCACTCAATTTCTCCATTTAAAGAATTCAAGCGATAAACATTTGCGGCAAAATCTGTAAATAAAATACTCTTTTTATTATCTGATAATGTTATTGCACCTCTGACTTCAGCATCTGCCTTAAAACTCCACCACTGACATCCGGTATCCAATGATAATGCATAGACATGTCCACTCTGACTCCCAATATAAATTGTATCTTCTGTAACTAATGGTTGTGAGCGTATCCTAATTGAATCATTGAAACCAAACGCCCATTTTAATTCTAATTGACTGATATTCTGCGGATTAAGTGAACTTTTAGCTTGAACTCTTTGATTAGAGAGACCGTTACCCCAATTTGACCAAAGTATCTCTGATTGAGTCGGAAATGGTTCAGAGCACTCATTAATTTGTGTTTCAGTTGTATTGTTTGTTTGAGATGATAAAAATAATAATAATTTATCAAAGTCCACATTATCTATATTTCTTGAGTGCTCCTTCATTACACCCATGGTTAGAGCTTGCCGTATTCCGTTTTCACTCATCTTTTTAATTGCCCCTAATGAGGGTGCACGTAATCTGGCATCCTGATGGCAATCAGCACAATGTTTTTGATAAACCAAAAATCCTTGTTCATTAGCTATAGCAGGGTAATAAAAAAATAGAAAAATAACCGATAGATAATAATGGATTTTTACCATGGCAATGAAGAACCATCATTGTTAAGAAAAACACCTGTTTCCTTACCATCCAGTGAGTCTATAACAGAAATCATTTTAGTCACGCTCTGATTTGGTGTGAGTGAAGAAAAGCCATAATTAAAATCTTTTTTTTCACTGGCTTGCTCTATGGGCATACCAAATGCTTGATGCATCATCCTAGTTTGCACTGAACCCGGAAATATCATGGCTACTATAATATTATCTTTTTTTAATTGCATTGCTACAGTTTGCATTGCCATATTTACCGCCGCTTTACTAATGGCCAATAAGGGTAATGGTGTCGGTGATTTTTGCATTGATATTGAACCAATTATGCTTGATAGAACAATGATCTTCTTTTTGTCACTCAATGCCACATGAGAGGCAAACGCCTCTGAGACTTTCAAAGGTCCAAGAACATTAACAGCCATTAACTCAAAAAAAGTTTCATCATCAATACTTCCCCATGACTGCTTTTGACGATTACCAAGTAAACCTGCATTATTAATGAGTATATCGATCGGCTTATCACTTAATTTGTTTGCCAGATAATTAATTTGATTCTGGTCAGTCACATCTAGTTTTTCAATTAAGATATTCTCATATTTATTAGCTAAATTTTGTAATTCATCGTCATCATCAGGGGAACGACTGGTCGCTATCACTTGCCAACCTCTATCGGCATATTGTGTTACAAACTCAAGACCAATTCCACGATTTGAACCAGTCACTAATACAGTTTCAGCAACTGCGACCTGACCCATAATCAATAATCCTATTAAAAATAAAATACGCATCAATTATTCTCCTTTATTTTTTTAAATCGTTATTATTAAATAGATTTTTCAATACCACAATTAGACATAAGGTTCCGATACTCCCGTAATTCCCCATTAGTTAGTCCTTCGATTTCATGTGGAAAAACTATCCATTCATCAGTTTCATGAAGATAATAATCTGGAGCAAGAGTGGTTTTATTTTTAGTTGGTTTAAACCAAGGAGTAGCAAGACGAATTGCTTGTGGATAATTATCACTACACTCTTCTCTAAGACCAGATAATATAGCCTCATACGTTCGACCTGTATCAAAAATATCATCAATAAAAAGTAGCTTGTCTGTTTTAACTATCTTATTTGTCAAATACTCTAAATTATCGATATGGATATTTTTTGATTGCTCAAAATTCTTATAGGACGACGTTTTCAATACCTCATGCTTAATGTTGAACCCGTAAAATTTCATAAGCTCATGGATTGCAATTCCAATTGGCGCTCCCCCACGCCATAAAATAACTAATATTGTCGGATCATATTTACTGTCAATGATATTCATACCAAGCTGAAATGAGTCTTGCAATAATTCTTCAGCTTTAAGAAAAATTTTTTTCATACGAACATCCTTAAAATTAAATACTGTTCGATCAATTAAACCACTATAATGATGATTAGAATATATAAAATTTGAGTTGAATATAAGGCAAATCAGATGAAAAGTAATTTTAATATCCTGGGAATCAGTAATGCAATTGTAGATATACTATCTCAAGTCACAGATGATTTTCTCGTTGAGCTCAATGCTGAGCCCGGCTCAATGATGCTGATCAATGAATCGGATGCATCTATCCTGTATAAAAAAATGCAGCAAAAAAAAGAAATGTCGGGTGGCTCAATTGCTAATACAATAGCCTGTTATGCCAGCTTCGGAGGCACTGCTGGATATATTGGTCAAGTCAAAAAAGATGCATTGGGAGAAACTTTTGTGGCTGATATGCTTTCACTGGGTGTCGATGTAAGATTGAGTCCAGCTGAACATGGCTCTCCAACTGCCAGAAGTCATGTTTTCATTACTGAAGATGGGCAGCGAACTATGCAAACCTACTTAGGTGCCTGTACTGAGCTTTCGGCTAGTAATGTTACTCAAAAAACTATAGGACATCCAAATATTATTCTATTAGAAGGTTATTTATGGGATATAAAAGATAGTACTGCAATTGCAAATCAAGTTATAAAATATAAATCTAGCTCTGAGGTAAAGATAGCCTTATCACTATCAGATGTATTTTGTGTTGAAAGGCATCATGAAATTTTCAAAGAATTAGTTGATGAACATATTGATATAGTTTTTGGTAATCAAAATGAATTAATGGCTCTCACAAAAGCAACATCTCTAGATGAAATGAAACATAAAATTGCATCACATCAAGATAAACTTTTTGTTATTACTCAAGGAGAAAATGGCTCTTTAATAATACGAGGAAATGAGATTATTAAACAAGATGCTATTTTTACTGACAATGTAATTGATACTACTGGAGCAGGAGATACATTCACTGCAGGCTTCTTATTTGGCCTATCTGAAAATAAATCACTTCAAGAATGTGCGCAAATTGGCTCTTGGGCTGCATGCAAAGTCGTTCAACAAATAGGTGCAAGGATAGATAAAGAAATTTTAGATAGATATGAAATCTGAAATAAATTCAGTTATTCATCTCAACTGTACTAGAACGATTGTTACTATGAGTTATAAAAAGGCAGTGGTAGGATGATTCATTATTTGTATGATGGAGATAAATAATAAATGGAAACAAGCCATAAAACAGCACGTGAAATATATCTGGATCTAAAGGGTAATCTCTCAAGAAAACGATTTGGTTTTGGAAAAAAAGCAATTTTAGTAAATGTGGATCTACAAAAAGCCTACACAAGACCCGATTTATTCAAAACAGCATACGAAACAGATCCAAAGCAATTAATTTATGTCAATGAACTGGCACAACAATTTCGAAATCTAGAATGGCCAGTTGTCTGGACATATGTTGCTTATACGAAATCTGGTGAAGATTGTGGTATATGGGGAACTAGAACAAATACACCAGACTCGTTACAAAATATTAAGTTTGGATCTGATCGTAGTGAATTAGATGACCGTCTTCATATCGATTCTGAAAAGGACATTATTTATTGCAAGAAAATGCCTTCTGCTTTTTTTGAAACTCAACTTCAGTCTTTTTGTGTATGGCATCAAGTCGATACTATAGTTTTAACAGGTGGATCAACTTCTGGATGTATACGGGCAACAGCAGTTGATTCATTATCTAGAGGTTATCGAACTATTGTCCCAGAAGAATGTGTTGCTGATAAGCATGAAAGTTATCATTTTGCGAACCTAACAGATCTCTCTATAAAATATGCTGATGTTCTTGAGGTTCGAGAGATTTTTGAGTACCTGCAGAAATAACACCCTTATTTATTAGTATTGGTTGAATGCAAAATTTATTTAATTATTTATTAGGGAGTAGCAAGGAATTTAGGTAATGAAAGAAGATCTGCAATTATATGATTATTGGCCTTATATAGACCGACCTAAAATTGTTTGGCCGAATGGCGCAAAACTGGCATTTTGGGTTGCTCCTAACATAGAGTTTTATGAGATCGATCCTCCTATAAACCCAAACCGAAAACCGTGGCCTAGAACTAAACCACCAGTGACTGCTTACAGTATTCGTGATTATGGAAATCGTGTGGGTCATATGCGTCAGATGGCTTTACTTGATAAATACAATATTCGAGGGTCAATTTCTCTCTCTGCTGCCATATGCGAGCACCACCCTGAGATAGTCGAGATGTGTCTTGAGAGAGATTGGGAGTTTTTTAGTCATGGTATTTATAACACCAGATATACATACGGATTATCAGAAGATCAAGAAAGAGAGATGATTCTTGATGCATTTTCTACTATTGAAAAACATACTGGAAAACCACCGGTGGGCTACTTGGCACCTGCTCTATCTCATTCAGAGCATACTCTTGATCTTTTTGCTGAGATTGGTGGGCTTTATACCTGTGATTTATTTCATGATGATCAACCCACACCAGTGCGAGTTCGATCAGCTAAGAAATTTGTTTCAGTTCCTTACTCACTTGAAATGAACGATACCATCGCCTTCGTCGTGAATAAAATTGAACCACGTCATTATGGAAAAATAATGCGTGAAAACTTTGATCGACTCTACCAAGAAGGTACTGAGAGTGGCACAGTCATGTGTATTCCAACACATAACTACCAAATCAGTTGTCCACACCGAATGCGTGCTTTCGAAGAGACTCTGGAATATATCACAGGGCATCCAGATGTCTGGGTAACGACGGGACGGGAAATAGCAGAATACTATATTGAGCATTATTACGATTCTTCATGCTTAGATATAAATGAAAAACTTGGAAAGATATCATGAGTCTAGAAAAAAAATTTCTTAAGTATCCTCAACGTCAGTATGGCATGGATCATAATCTTTATGATTGGTCCATGCTCAGTAATCGACCTAAAGTATCCTGGCCACAGGGGAAAAAGTTAGCGTTTTGGATTAATGTATGTCTTCAGTTTTTCCCCTTAAATCAAAAAGGAAAACCTTTTGTTCCATCAGGAGGTTTATTAATGCCTTATCCTGATCTTCGTCATTTCACTCTGAGGGAATATGGAAACCGTATTGGTATTTTTAGATTCCTGAAAAGCTTTGATCACTATTCAATTAAGCCAACTTTTGCACTAAATACAAAAGTTGCAGAACGTTTTCCTTACTTAACTGATATTCTCAAAGAGAGGGGAGATGAGATTTTATGCCATGGTTTGCATATGGATGCGCTCCATTATGGAGGGCAAGATATCAATGAAGAAAGAGAGTTAATTGATCGCTCGTTAAATGATTTACGAGAATTAACACAACAAGATGTAGCTGGATGGATTAGTCCAGATAGAAGTGAAAGTGAAAACACACCTGATCTTCTTGTTCAACATGGTGTGGATTATTTTTGTGATTGGGTAAACGATGACATGCCTTATGATTTTAAGACTAAGTCAGGTAACCTAATAGCTATGCCTCTTTCTCAGGAGCTTGAAGACACATTTATCATGCTCAATAATAAACATAGTGAAGATTCATATGTAGAACAAATTTGCGATGCTTGTGATTTTTTATTAGCTGAATCCAATGATTATGGTGGAAGAATATTATCTTTGAATATTCATCCATGGATGCTTGGTCAGCCGCATAGAATTGGTAAATTAGAAGAAGTTTTACAGTATATTACATCTCAAAAAGAAGTTTGGTGTGCCAATGCTTCGGATATTATGGATCAGTATAAGAGAAGCAAAGTTTAAAATACATTTTGAAAATAATCTATCAGAGTTAGTGAGCATAGTTCTAGAGACACTTTACCCAAAATTTCTCATACGTTCCGTTAGAAGATTATAAAAACTATCTGCATCGACAGTATGCATCCAAGTAACATTTGGTGATTTATTTGTCACACCCCAAAAATCAACGGCAGTATGTCCCATAGTCAATTTAGAACTTGTTTCAATACTAACATGACACAGCTTTCCTTGAAATAAACCAGGCTCTATAAGCCAAGCAATTGTACAAGGGTCATGAAGTGGGGCCCCATTAAATCCATATTTATCTGAATCGTAACGTGCGAAAAACTGTAACATCCCAGAAGTCGCCTGTGCAACAGGATTATTAATACTGCTTATTCTTTTCACTCTGTCCTTAGTCGTTAAAACCTGGTGTGTAACATCCAAACTCATTACAGTAATTGGTAATCCACTATCAAATACTATGTGTGCCGCATGAGGATCTACCAAAATATTAAATTCAGCTGAAGGTGAAAGATTTCCTCCTTCTCGCATTGCACCTCCCATCAGAACGATTTGTTTAACACTTTTTCTAATAGATGGTTCTTTTATCAAAGCAAGTGCGATGTTAGTCAATGGTCCTGTTGGTACCAGTGTAATTGATTTCTCACTCGCTGATTTCAATGTATCTATAATAAAATCAACTGCATGTACTTCATTGACTTTTTTTATTGGTTCGTAAATTTCTATCCCATCCAGGCCAGACATTCCATGCACATTCTCTGCAGTTACTAGATCTAACTGTATAGGTTTTGAGCAACCAGCATAGATTTCAACATCATTATAATTCGCGATATCACAAATAATACGAGCATTTCTTTGAGTTAATTCTAATGGAACATTTCCTGCTACAGTGGTTATCCCGAGAATATTTAACTCCTCAGGTGCAGCAATCGCTAAAAAAAGGGCGACCGCATCATCTTGGCCAGGATCACAATCAATTATAATTTTTTCACACATAATTTAACTAATCTTTAAGAAACAAATAATAACCCTGCAAAAGCTGCACTCATAAGATTTGCTAATGATCCAGCCAGAACAGCTTTAAGTCCATATCTTGCTATAAATTCTTTTTTTTCTGGTATTAAAATACCAAGTGAGCCCATTAAAATACCAATTGAGGCAAAGTTAGCAAATCCACAGAGAGCAAAAGTCACTATAACTATAGTTTTTTCACTCATACCAGATAAATATTCATTTAAATGACTGAAAGCAACAAATTCATTTAATATCAATTTTTCACCAAACAATGCACCGGCAGCTTGTGCCTCATCCCAAGGAATATTTAATAAAAACATAATAGGTGAGAAAACCCATCCAAGTATTTTTTGCATAGTTAAGTCTTCAATACCAATCAATGAACCTAAACCAACAAATAAACTATTTGTAAGTGCAATCAATGCAACAAAAGCAATCAACATTGCTGCAATACTTACGGCTAGTTTTAATCCATCACTCGCACCAACTGCAGCTGCCATTATGATATTTGTATGGGGACTCTCCATGGAGTCCATACTTAAATCGTTACTTAAGCTAACTTGTTGACTATCGTCTGGAAAAATAATCTTAGCCATCATTAAACCACCGGGAGCTGACATAAAGCATGCCGCAAGTAAATACTCTAGTTGTGCACCCATTTGCGCATAAGCCAAGAGAACCGTGCCTGCAACAGAAGCTAGTCCAGATACCATGATAGCGAACATTTGCGCGTCAGTTATTTTTGATAAATAAGGCTTAACCGCCAAAGGTGAACTATCCATCCCCAAAAATATATTAGCAGCAGCATTCATTGACTCAATAGTATTTGTCCCAAGTATTTTTTTAATTAAACCACCAATTTGGGATACAAAAAATTGCATAACTCTCAAATGATAAAGAACTGCTGTTAATGCAGACAAGAAAATTACAACTGGTAGTGCATTAATTGCAAAACTCCATTCATTTGCTAATGGCCCAAATACAAATGCAACACCTTCTTGTGAAAAATCAATTATGTATCTTGCACCATCACTGAGTTTTTCTATTATCAGCTTTCCTAAGTTAAGCGTTAAGACAAAATAAGCGATCAATAACTGTAAAAAAAATGCTGAGATAACAATCCTCGCATTTATTGATTTGCGATTTTCTGAAAGTAAATAGGCAATAGCGAAAATAACTGTTATACCGACTAAGCTAATAATAAGTTTCTCCATTTAAATATTAATGAAATGGGATTGAGGTATTTAAAACAATCATAATATAGGTTAACGTAACAATTTAAAATACCGATTAAACTATCATGCATACCATAGCACTAAAATTTTATTGCATTTTATTATTAATTTTTATTTCTCATAATATTAATGGGAAAGAACAACATAATGAAAAAATCAATATCGATTTAATTGTTGAAGCAAAACATATTCTCACTATGGATGCTTCGAATACCATCCTCGAGAACTCATCTATTGCGATCAATGAAGGCTTAATAATAGAAATTGCTGATATACGACAAATAAATGCTAAATATACTAGTGATAATCATATTTTAGGTGAAAATAGAATTGCTCTGCCTGGACTTATAAATGGTCACTCTCATGCTGCAATGACATTGCTTCGAGGTATTGCTGATGATCGATCATTAATAGACTGGCTAAATAACTATATATATCCCTTAGAACAAGAGTTTGTATCTGCCGAATTTGTCCGCATTGGGACGGAATTAGCATGCTGGGAAATGATTCGAGGTGGTACCACAACTTTCGTAGATATGTATTTTTATCCAGAAGTTATCTCTAAAGTAGTAAACTCTTGTGGAATTAGAGGGTTTGTATCCTCAACTGTTAGTGACAACCAAACACCTAATGCGAAAAATGCACAGGATGCCATCAATGGTGGAGAACAGTTCATTAAGAAGTGGGCCAAAAAAAGTCCGCTTGTAACTCCTATCTTGGGTCCACATGCAATTTACTCATTAAATTTAGAGCAATTAAAAGAAACACGCCGTGTAGCCGCACTTACAAATACGCCAATAAGTATTCACTTATCAGAATCTGAATTTGAATTACAGTACTCTAAGCAAAATTATGCAATGACTAGCATTGAGGCACTTGATTCAATTGACTTTTTTAATGGGAGAACAATTGCAGCTCATGTGGTCTGGCCAACTAAAAAAGAAATTTCAATACTAGCCAATAAAAATGTAGGTGTAATTCATAACCCAACGTCCAATATGAAACTAGCCTCAGGGGTTGCCCCCATCGCTGATATGCTTGAAGCAGGTGTTCTCATTGGTCTGGGTACAGATGGAGCAGCTAGTAATAATGATCTTGATATGTGGGAAGAAATGCGATTAGCGGCGCTATTACAAAAAGTAACAAAAATGGATCCTGAAGCTTTGCCTGCTAATACAATATTAAGAATGGCAACGACGAATGGAGCGCATATTATTGGTCTAGGAAACAAAATTGGGAGACTTGAGGTTGGTATGGAGGCAGATATCATTCAAATTGAATTCAGCGATGTGCATCATCAACCAAACTATGATATTGCATCGCACTTAGTTTATGTTACTGACGAACAAGACGTGATCACAGTGATAGTAAATGGAAAGTTAATAATGCATAAAAATGAATTCTATACTCTAGATACGAATAGAATATCAAGGGAGGTTGCTGCCATAGCAAAAAAAATAGGCAGCTCCATTAAAACAAATTAGTGTTCTGCCCCAGTGTGATGATAGACAGGAACAAAATCACTTTCAGTAAAAAATTCTATACGTGTCAGAAAAGTATAGTCACCTTCAATTGCCATGATACCAATGAATACCATTAAAAATATTGGTGGCATTAGAATTGCCAATTGCAAGGCCATTCTTTCCCAGGTCATATGCATGAATATTGCAGTAATAAAGCCAGCCTTAATGAACATAAATATCAGAATCAAAGTCCATCTCAAGGTGCCTTGAAGTTGATAATAATCAACTGCATAGGAAAAACCACTGACCACGAAAAGTAAAATCCAGATTGAGTAATAAATACTTAATGGATGCTGCTGTCCTTCAGACATAAATTAATACTCCTATTATTACCAAAGATAGAAAAATGCAAAGATAAATACCCAAACAAGATCGACAAAATGCCAATACAAACCAGCAACCTCTACGATCCCATAATCATTTCCACGTCTTTCATAAAACCCATTCTTAACTCTAAATGCTACGACAAGAAGATAAATAACACCAGCTGATACATGTAATCCATGAAACCCAGTAATCATAAAAAAAGCTGAGCCAAACTGAGCAGCACCCATTGGATTACCCCATGGTCTTACACCTTCATCAACTATTAGTTTTGTCCATTCAAATACTTGCATTCCAACAAAAGATGCACCTAATATCGCTGTAGCCAGCATCAAATAAAATGTTTTTTTCTTATCTTTTCTATATCCATAATTGACAGCCATTGCCATAGTGCCACTAGAAGTAATCAAAATAAAAGTCATTATCGCGATAAGTAGTAATGGGATAGGTTGACCACCCATGCTTAATGAAAAAACTTCACTCGTAAGCGGCCATGGATCTTGAGCAGACATTCTGACAGTCATATAGGCAATTAAGAAGCAACTAAATATAAAAGTATCACTCAATAAAAAAATCCACATCATTGCCTTTCCCCAAGGTACTTGGAATGCTGTTTTATCTGCAGAATAATCAGCCACAACCCCAGCTAATCCCTCTTTTAATGGCTCTCCTGTTTGTGCCACAGATGTATCTGACATATAACTAATTCCTCTATATTTAAGTTGAAATCAATAAACTAAATAACAACGCCCAAACAAGTAACAAAAAGTGCCAATAGACCGTACACAACTCAACACTTACTCGAATAACTTCATTATTTTCTATGCCTTTTGTTACTTTGATCATTGATCTTGCCCAGACATAGAGTCCGCCAATAAGATGTAGGCCATGCATAGCGGTCAATACATAAAAAAATGCTATGGCTGGGTTAGTTGACACATACATGCCTTGTGCTATTAAATCTTGCCAAGCTGAAAACTGACCGACTAGAAAAAGTAACGAAAACACTCCTGAAGCAATCAGTCCAATTTTAATTTTTTTAATAGAACTCTTAAGCGCTACCGATGTGGTCCATTGATAAGCGATACTAGCTAGTATCAAAAATCCAGTATTAACCCATAATACCAAAGGTTCATTCAGTGGACTCCAGTCAGGCATTGTCATTCTTATAGTATAAGCACTAGCAAATAAGGCAAACATTGAGGTAGCCACAGCTAGAAATGTTGTCAGGCCAATAGCTTGTGGATTGGTATTTAGGGAAACTCCAGAAGCAGCATCTGCTTCTGAGTTAGACACCCATGGTTGCGTATTAATGGTTTGCCTTAGCAACCAAGTAATCACAGTAGCCATGATGACAGCCAGAAAAATAAGAGTAATAGTCATTTCTTATTACGTTCCCTATGTATCCTCATGCGTAATACCATGATCACGACCAACCGGGACCTCACTGGCTGGTACTGTCTGAGGAGTAAAGTCTTGCTCTTGACCAGGAACACTATAATCGTATGCCCATCGATGTACTTCAGGTAAATCATGTGCCCAATTACCATGTTTAGGTGGTTGGTCAGGTGTAAGCCATTCGAGTGATGTGGCACCCCAACAATTAGGTTTAGCTTTTTTCCCACTCCTTAAGCTAATAAAGATATTTATAAAAAATAGTAATTGAGCTAAGGCTAGAATGATTGCTGAAACAGTAATACTGGCATTTAGCATTTGTGCTGATTCAGGAAGAAAATCTGTATTACCCATTGAAAAATACCGTCTTGGAACACCTTGAAAGCCCAAATAATGCATAGGTAGATAGACAGAATAAGCACCTAAAAAAGTTAGCCAGAAATGCCATTTACCCAGAGTCTCATTAAACATCTTACCTGACATTAAAGGAAACCAATGATATAACGAAGCAAAAACTACTAATACAGGTGAGACTCCCATCACCATATGAAAATGAGCTACCACAAAATAGGTATCAGATAATGGCAAATCTATCACAACATTACCTAAAAATATTCCAGTCAAGCCACCATGAATGAACGTAAATATAAAACCAATAGCAAATAACATTGGGACTCTTAAGTGAATATTACCTTGCCATAGAGTTAAAACCCAATTATATACTTTCAAGGCGGTAGGTACTGCAATAATTAAAGTAGTAGTGGCAAAGAAAAAACCGAAATATGGATTCATACCACTTACATACATGTGATGTGCCCAGACTATAAAACTTAAGCCACCAATTGCTAAAATAGCCCATACCATCATTCTATATCCGAAGATATTTTTCCGAGCATGGGTTGCTAGTACATCAGATACAAGACCAAATGCAGGAAGGGCAACAATATATACTTCAGGATGGCCAAAGAACCAGAATAGATGTTGAAAAAGTATCGGGCTTCCATCATTGTAACTTAACTGTTCCCCAGCTGAAATCATCGCTGGCATGAAAAAACTGGTTTGAATAGTTTTATCTAAAATCATCATGATGGCACTTACAAGTAACGCTGGAAAGGCAAGTAACGCTAAAATTGTAGCTACAAATATACCCCATACTGAGAGAGGCAAACGCATCAGTGTCATACCCTTACATCTTGCCTGAAGCACTGTAGTTACATAATTTAATCCACCCATAGTCGCAGCAACAATAAATACCCCTAATGAGACTAACATTAGGATTATTCCCAGATCTACACCTGGAGTACCGGGTGCTATAGATTGAGGTGGGTATAATGTCCACCCAGCACCGGACGCACCACCAGGCACAAAAAAACTAGCCAATAATATGAGTACTGATAAGAGATAAAACCAAACACTCAACATATTTAAAAACGGGAACACCATATCACGCGCGCCACACATCAATGGTATCAGGTAATTTCCAAATCCACCCAAAAATAAAGCAGTCAGGAGATAAACTACCATAATCATTCCATGCATTGTGACAAACTGATAGTAACTTTCAGGGTTAATCACTGCGAACGTATTTGGAAATCCTAGCTGTAATCGCATCAATATTGATAATACCAAAGCAATCAAACCAACGAAGATGGCAATCCCACCATATTGTATTGCTATAACTTTATGATCTTGACTCCAGACATATTTCGTTAAGAACGTTTGTGGATCATGGTGTTCTTGTTCATGATCTTGATCAGCAAATGCTACAAAGGCCATTAGGCTCCCCTTACTTTTTCTTTCTATTTATAATGAAATTTAAATTTTAAAAAACTAACCCTTTTTATAATGTATTTATATAAGCGACTAAATCGTTTATTTTTTTATCATCTTGCAGAATTCTAGCCATAAAACTCATTTGTTTGCCATAATAATCTTCTGGATGTTGGCCGCGAATTCCATGTTTAAAGTTTTGTAATTGTCTTTCTAGATACCAATCGGTCATGCCTGCCATTCTCGGCGCATTCATTTCTTTGATCCCTTGAGCATTACCACCGTGACAATAAGCACAAACTGCATAAGTCTTTTTCCCACTTTCTATATCACCTTCAATTGTTTTAGGTGCTGGATTATCAGGAAAACTTTGAATATGAGCAATCACGTTATCCATCGCTTCATCATTAAACAATGTCATCGACATTGGTGCCATTTGTTGGCCGTAGATGTCATCTTTATGTGAGCCACGAAGACCATTTTTATAATTTTCCAACTGATTTCTCAAGTACCACTCGCTTTGTCCCGAAATCTTAGGCGCATTTAGAACTGTCATTCCTTCACCTTGTTGCCCATGACAAGCAGCACAAACTGCATATTGTGCTGCTGGTGCATTTGGTGGAGGCTCATAGGCCATTCTGACTTGTACATCTGAGAAAGTTGGATTAGAGGCAACCCAATTATTATAATCATCTGCCGCTTCAACTATTACAGCTCCACGCATTGTATGATGCGCAATTCCACATAATTCTTCACACAAAAGGTCATATCGTCCTGCTTTGGTTGGAGTGAACCATAAACTCGTGACCATGCCTGGCACCATATCCATTTTCACCCTAAATTGTGCGACGGTGAAGTTATGAAGCACATCTTTTGAACGCAAATTCAAATT
>TARA_B110000003_G_scaffold56122_1_pt1 | contig 41276 bp, 32 predicted proteins | sample TARA_B110000003 | Tara Oceans TARA_B110000003 (sample SAMEA4396424) | marine metagenome | biome: Westerlies Biome; feature: [SRF] surface water layer (ENVO:00010504); material: water (ENVO:00002006), including particulate matter (ENVO:01000060) such as... | depth 5 m
GCCAACGATGGCCCGACAGAAGAGTTGGAGTCAAATCCACCAATGTCCAGAAAGCTGTCAAATGCCAGCTCTGGAAAGGATGGAAGAAACAATGGGTTGATGCCAGAGGCATTCCAACCGGCATTGAATGCACTGTTGTACCATCCCTCCGGGGCTGTGATGGACATAGGGTTGGCTTCATCACCCGAACAAGCTGACAAGTAGTCTGTCTCGTTGAGGGTATTGAGATACACGCGGTAGGTGGTTTGGCCATCGAGGGCCCCTCCGTCGTGTTCAACAGAAGTTTCCAGTTCGAGCCAGTAACCCACCGGGGCCTCTGTGCTGTAGCCGGTTGAAGACAGCGGATTGTTTTGCTGTGCAAAGCCGAAGCCAATGCTGCAACACAATGCCATCACCATGGTGACAAGGTTTTTCATGATAAAAGTGGAATTGAAAAGGATATAGATAGAATTGTTCTCAAGTGGAAAAAGGCCTCTGACATGTGCATGTCGGGCCGGCAAACCGGTTGGGCCGTTGAGGCCTGGTGTATTGTATTTCATCACTATGATTTGCACCGAAACAAAAATCTCGGGCCTCAAATATAAGACATAATGCTATTTAGTCAAACATAATGAGAATTTTATCGACGAATTATGCACTTTGCTCTAGACTTTGACGCGGGACCATCAACAGGGGTGGGGTCGACCTAAAGCCCCACAATTAGGACATGTGCGTAAAAAAAGACCGGCGCTGGCCGGTCTTTGAACCCCCGGAAAGAGAGCGGACGAAGAAAAAAATAATTATTACATCACCACATTTACAATGCGACCGGGCACCACAATGACTTTGCGGATGGACTTGCCATCCAATTGCGATGCTGTGCGTTCGTCCTCTCTTACAACAGCCTCAACATCCGCAGGCTTCAGGGATGCGGCCAGTTCCAACTTGAAACGGACCTTGCCATTGAATGAAACAGGGTAGGTGATTTGGTCGGCCACCAGCAAGGCTGCTTGTGCTTTGGGCCACGCCGCGTCCATGACGGAGCCTTCTCCTTCCGCCGATTGCCACAATTCTTCGGCGAGGTGCGGGGCATATGGACTGAGGAGGATGGCCAATGGCTGCAGTGCATCCTTGCCCAAAGAGTCTTTTCCAGTGCTCAGGTCATTGACGGCGATCATCAAGGCACTGACCACTGTATTGAAGGCATGTCGGTCGAGATCGTCGGTGACCTTCGCAATGGCCTTGTGGACGGTGCGCAAGACTTCGCCTGAGGAGGAGGAAGGCAATCCGCCTTCCTCTGCGGAAGCTTGCGTGTACATGCGTTGGGTCTTGCGCAGAAAGTTGTGGACCCCGCTGATGCCTTGCGTGTCCCACGGTTTGTGTTGGGTCAGAGGTCCAAGAAACATTTCGTAGCAGCGCAACGTGTCCGCGCCGTAACGTTCCACCAAATCATCTGGGGTTTGCACGTTGTATTTGGACTTCGACATTTTCTCCACCTCATGACCGCACAGGTAGGTACCGTCGTCTTCAAGCAAGAATTCAGCGTTCGCAAACTCCGGCCGCCATTGCCTGAACCCGTCCAAATCCAAACGGTCATTGTCCACCAAGTGAATGTCGACGTGCAGGCGTTGCGTGTTGTGGGCCTTCCTTTGGCTGTACGTCACAAACTTGGAGGTTCCTTGGATGCGGTACACGAAGCTGGACCTTCCAAGGATCATTCCTTGGTTGATCATCCCCTTGAAGGGTTCGTCAAACCCGATGTGCCCTCGGTCAAACAGGAATTTGGTCCAAAACCGTGAATACAACAGGTGGCCCGTGGTGTGTTCGGCTCCGCCGATGTACAAATCGACTTGGCCCCAGTAGTCGCTTTTCTTGCGCGCGCAGAATTCTTTTTCGTTGAGAGGGTCCATGTAGCGCAGGAAGTACCAGCTGCTCCCCGCCCAACCGGGCATGGTGTTGGTCTCCATTGCGTCGCCTCTCCAAACAGACCAGTCTTCGCGCTTGGCTCTGGCCAAGGGAGGCTCCCCATCTTCCGTTGGCAAATACGCATCCACCTTTGGGAGCGTTACGGTGGTGTCCGTGATGCGACGGGCAATGCCATCCTCGTACATGATCGGGAAGGGCTCGCCCCAATAGCGCTGCCTGCTGAAGACCGCATCTCGGATGCGGTGGTTGACGGTGCGGGCCCCACAGTCTTGGGCTTCAATCCAATCCAGCGCCTTGGGGATGGCTTCCTCAGCGGTCATGCCGCTCCAATCACCACATTGGGCCAGGGTGGCCTTTTTGTCGGTGCATGCCTCCTCAGACAAGTCCACCCCCTCAAAGATGTTGGGGATGGGAAGGTCAAAATGCCGGGCAAAACGCCAATCTCTTTCATCTCCAGAGGGCACGGCCATGATGGCGCCCGTCCCATATCCCGCGAGGACGTAATCGGCAATCCAGACAGGTACTGCAGCTTTTGTCAAGGGGTGCCTGACGTATCCACCGGTGAACACGCCAGAGATGGTTTTGTCACCTTGCCTGTCGCGCTCGGACTTCCCCGCTGCCGACTCTTTGTAGTCTTCAACGTCTTTACGTTGTGCCTCATTTGTGAACTTTCCGACCAAGGGGTGCTCTGGCGCAAGCACCATGAAGGACACGCCGTGGAGGGTGTCGGGTCTTGTCGTGAAGACCTCAACCTCTTCTCCTGAGCCATCTGGTTGTCCGCTGGCATCCGCCATGGCAAATCGAACACTGGCACCCTCTGATCTTCCGATCCAATGCCTCTGGGCATCCTTGACGCTGTCTGTCCAATCCAATCCGTCAAGGCTCTCCAACAAACGGTCTGCATACGCCGTGATGCGCATCATCCACTGCCGCATGGTTTTTTTGACCACTGGATGACCACCCCGCTCACTCAGACCATCTTTTACTTCGTCGTTGGCCAACACGGTCCCCAAGGTGGGGCACCAATTGACCTCGCTGTCGGCGAGGTAGGCGATTCGAAAGGCCATGAGCACTTCGGCCCGATGGATCTCCGACATGCTTTGCCAGTCCGTGGCTGTAAAGGAACCGTCGAAGTGAGGCCCAAAATGAGGAAAGGTCAGGTGCTTCCACCAATCCTCTTCACAAGCGGCATGCACGTTGAAGTTGCCGTTGTGGGCAAACGCAGCCTCCAACTCAGTGATGGGTCGCGCGGCTTGGGCTTGCGTATCATACCAGCTTTCGAACAACTCCCCAAAAATCCATTGGGTCCATTTGTAATAGCTGGGATCACTTGTGCGGACTTCACGCGACCAGTCAAAGCAAAACCCCAATTGCTCCAGTTGTCCGCGGTACCTCTGGATGTTCTGATCGGTGGTGATGGCCGGATGTTGGCCGGTTTGGATGGCGTACTGTTCTGCAGGCAGCCCAAAGCTGTCGTACCCCATCGGATGCAGCACGTTGTATCCTTTGTGACGCTTGTAACGCGCATGGACGTCTGAGGCGATGTACCCCAGAGGATGGCCCACATGCAGGCCCGCACCAGAAGGGTATGGAAACATGTCGAGCACGTAATATTTGGGACGGGAAGGGTCCTCTTGCACTTTGTAAGCTTGGTTGTCTTGCCACGTGCGTTGCCATTTGGCCTCTATTGCCCGAAAATCGTACTCCATGAAGGCAAAGTTAACCCCGGGACCTCGACCTTCGCCTCGAGATGCTTGCGCGACTTCCCTTTCCCACCTTCCATCAAATTCCGAGATGGATGCATCCTTTGTTTTCCATCATGTGGCCTGGATCGGTTTGGTCCAATGGTGATTCTCCAGCGGTGCATTTGACCTTCGATGACGGCCCACATCCCGAGGTCACGAGATGGGTCCTAAAGCAACTCGATGGGTACGGCATGAAGGCGACCTTTTTTGTGGTGGGGGACCAGGCCCAAAAGCATCCAGAGATGCTGACCGAGATTCGATCGGCTGGCCATGCTTTAGGAGGACATACCATGGCACATGAAAATGGCTGGCGGACGGCCAAGCCCTTTTACGTTCGTTCCGCGCAGGCATCACGGGCCATCTTGTCCTGCGACGTCGCAGATCCGGTCATGTTTCGACCGCCCTACGGAAAGCTCACGCCTCTGCAGTCCATTGCATTGAAAGAAGCTGGGCCGGTTGTCATGTGGGATGTTTTGAGCGGTGACCACACGTTTCACAACGCCAAGCAACCTGAGCGCTTCAAAGACGACGCAATGGCGCGATTGACCAGGCACACGAAGGCTGGCAGCATTGTCGTGTTCCACGACAGTGAAAAGCACGCCAAAGGCCTTCAAATGCTGCTCCCTCCTTTTTTGGAGTGGCTGAAAGAACAAGAATTTTGCTCAGCCCCCCTCGACTTTGGAAGGGGACAGTGAATTCAGTCGTTGGAGGAAGCGTCCCGGAGCAACTTGAGCTTGGCTTTGATTTCGTCAATCTCGCGCTGGTAGGTACGGATGGTCTTTTGCGCTTGTTCGCGGATTGATTCTGCACCTTTTCCTGTGAAGCGTTCCATGTTTTCCTCCGTGGAAGTGATGCGCTGCTGCAAGCGGGCAATCTTGTCCCTTAAGATGCCTTGTTCCCTGCGCATGTCACGGCTGTCTCCCGAGGCGAGTTTTTCCACCCGCTTGGAGTAGGTCTGCACACTCCGCTCTGAACGCGCGGCGCTCAGGGCGTCGTAATGCGCATCCATGGCCTTGCGGAACCGCTCCATGATGTGGTCCAAACTTTTTCTCGGGATGAAACCAATCTCACGCCACTCCGTGGAAAATGATTTCAGGGTCTCCAAATCATTGTTGCGGTTGTCTGTTGCCTCGAACGCTTCAATCTTCTCAAGAAGGGCTTGCTTCACGATCAGGTTGGCTTTTTCTTCTTTGTTTCGGTCGGCGAACTGGGCTTTTTTGGCCTTGAAAAAAACGTCTTGTGCCGTCCGGAACTTTTTCCAAAGTTTGTGCTCGTCACCCGGGGAGCAGGGTCCGGCCGTTTTCCAACCGTTCTGAAGGCGGATCATCGCTTCAGAGGTGGCCTTCCAGTCTGTGCTGTTCTGGATCCCTTCAGCCTCTACGATCAGAGCCAGCTTTTTTTCTTTGCTGACTTTGCTCGAGGCCTTGACGCGATCGTAAAAGACCTGTTTGCGCTCGAAAAACACATCTGCGGCCTCTCGGAATTGTCCCCAAAGAGCCTCGTTGTGCTCCTTGCCTGCAAAGCCAGTAGATTTCCACTTGGCTTGCAGAGCCACCACTTGTTTTGTCGCGGCTTGCCACCCTTTGTGGTCTTCGATGTCCTGTGTCAGGGCTTCTTGGAGGGCTGTGATCAACCCTTCCTTTTCTCCCTTGTGCACTTCAAACTGCGCACGGATGGTATCGTAGTGCTCTTTGACAGCATCAAAAGTGGACCGCGTCAATCCAAAAAAGGTGTCCGCCATGGCTTGGAAGGTCTCTCGAGGGGAGGGGCCAATGTCAAACCATTGCTTTTGGAGAGAACGGGCAAGCGCCTCACGCTCTTTCAAATCCTCTGTGGTTTCGAGGGTTTTCGCTTGGGCAATGAGGGCTTCTTTCAACGTCAAATTCTTCTGCAAGTCATGCTCTTGGAGCTGCTTGTAGATGTTGATGTTGTAGAAAAACTCGTCCCGCAAGCGATGGTATTCATCGTGTACTTCCCGGTAGCGGTCTCCAGGAACATCTCCCGTGCCTTCCCACTTCTCACGAACTTCGTTGAAGCGGGCAAACGCTGCACCGATGTTTTCTTCCTCTTGGATGGTCTTTTTGAGCTCATCAATCAAGGCGAGCTTCACCTCAAGGTTTGCACGTTGCTCTTCTGCAATCTGTTGCTTCCAAGCCTTCTCCCTCTCTTTGAATTGCGCCAAGAGGTCATTGAATTCTATTTCTTCCGCGCTGGGTTGAAACTCGAATTTGTCGTCGGGCCCATGTTCCGATTCCGACCAGGCATCGCGTTGGGTGCGGAAGTCTTCTTGGATCAAGGAACGAAACGATTCGATCTCACTGCGCACATCCTTTCGAATGGCCTCCAAGTCCTCGTTGCCGAGAAGCGTTTGGATACGTTGCAAAATTTCTGACCGCATGGCGGTGAAGTTGGGATGGTTAGAATCTGCAAAATACGGGTTTTCTGTGCACCTTTCCCCCGTGGATACCCAAAGCAAGAAGAAGAAAGCCCTCAAGGTCGCGTTGGATCGGGTTCGAAAGTGGTGCGGATTGCGCGACCGGAGCGAGCGGGAGGCAATGGCGAAATTTCAAGATGTGCTGCGCAAAATGGACCCACCCCCGTCTACCTCAGAAGCCAATTCGTGGGTGGAAAATGGCATGGACCTTTTGTTGGCAGAGGGATTCGTGGACGACGCGCGTTGCGCAGAATCCTACACCCGGGTCCATTTGGAACACAAATCCTGGGGCCCCTTGAAAATACGTGCAGGTTTGAGCGCTCGAGGGGTCGCTTCGCAGCACATCGATCGTGCCATAGCCAATTTCGATGAGACAAGGTGGCAGTCAGCAGCCAATGCCTTGCTTTCACGACGGGCCGAAGACTTGGAGGTGCATCGAGAAAGGGTCTTGAGGTGGTTGATGCAGCGTGGTTTTCCGCAGCGCATGGTGCTCCGGGCCTTGAAGGAAGCATCGGACCCGTGAATGCATGTGGGGCTTGACCCCGCGGAACCTACTTTTGTCTCATGTTGACGGTTGACAAAATCCATTCCCTGGCCAAGCGCGTGGAAGAATTGAAAGGGTACTTGGGGGTGGAACAAAAGCGAATGGAAATTGCGGAAGACGAGAAGTTGACCCAAGACCCAGAATTTTGGAACGACTCCAAGGCCGCCGAGAAGGTGATGAAACGCATGCGCACCAAAAAAAGCTGGGTGGACGCCTTTGATGCCTGCGGCTCTGCTGTGGAGGACGTGCTTGTGCTTCACGAATTCATGAAGGCTGGGGAAGCGGAAGAAGGAGAAATAGATGCAGCTTTTGCTGGGGCTTTGACTTTGGTGGAGGAGCTGGAATTCAAGAACATGCTCAGTGCAGAAGAGGACAGCCTCAATGCCGTGATGCAAATCACTTCGGGGGCAGGGGGAACAGAGAGCTGCGACTGGGCATCGATGTTGATGCGGATGTACCGAATGTGGGGAGAGAAGAACGGGCACAAGGTGAAAGAACTGGACTTGCAAGAAGGCGATGTGGCTGGCATCAAGCAAGTAACCTTGGAGTTCGCAGGCGATTTTTCATTTGGGATGCTGAAAGGGGAGAACGGCGTGCACCGATTGGTTCGGATCAGCCCGTTTGACAGCAACGCACGACGGCACACAAGTTTTGTCAGCGTCTACGTGTACCCCCTTGTGGACGACACCATCGACATCCATGTCAACCCCTCCGACATCACATGGGAGACGTTTCGTTCAGGCGGCGCAGGGGGTCAAAACGTCAACAAAGTGGAGACCGGTGTGCGGGTCCGTCACGCACCGACAGGCATCATCATTGACAACACGGAAACACGTTCTCAATTGGGCAACAAGGAGAAGGCCATGCAGTTGTTGAAGTCCCAACTCTATGAAATGGAGATTGCCAAGCGCAACGAAGCACGGGCTGAAATTGAGGCCGACAAGAAAAAAATCGAGTGGGGCTCGCAAATCCGTTCCTACGTGATGCAGCCCTATAAGATGGTCAAGGATGTCCGCACGGGCCATGAGACGTCCAATGTGGATGCGGTGATGAACGGCGATCTCGACGGATTTCTCCGAGCTTTCTTGATGGGCGAAGGGGCAGGAGCCGATCACAGCGAAGACTGATGCCAACGAACACAAAATACCACCATGTCGACAAGGATTGAAAAAGACACCCTGGGTGAGGTTCATGTGCCCGCTGACAAGTTTTGGGGCGCACAAACCGAGCGTTCAAGAAACAACTTTAAAATTGGTCCCGTGGGATCCATGCCCATGGAGATCGTCCATGCGTTTGCGCACTTGAAAAGGGCTGCAGCATGGACAAACAGAGAACTTGGGGTGTTGGAAGCCTCCAAAACCGATTTGATTGCTTCTGCATGTGAGGAGATTTTGCAGGGGAAGCTCAACGATCAGTTTCCGCTGGTGGTTTGGCAAACGGGTTCAGGCACCCAAAGCAACATGAATGTGAACGAGGTGATTGCCAACCGCGCCCATGTCCTTGCTGGAGGAACCCTTGGAGAGGGGACACGGCCAGTCCACCCCAACGACGATGTGAACAAGAGCCAAAGCTCCAACGACACCTACCCCACGGCGATGCACATTGCGGCGTATGCCATGGTGGTAGAGACCACAATCCCTGGCGTGGAGCAATTGCGCAGTGCTTTGGACGCCAAGGCAAAGGAATTTGACCACGTGGTCAAAATCGGCCGCACCCATTTGATGGATGCCACCCCGTTGACACTTGGCCAAGAGCTAGGGGGGTACGTTGCCCAATTGGACTTTGGATTGAAGGCGTTGCGCAACACCCTGCCACATCTCAAACAGTTGGCCCTGGGAGGCACTGCCGTTGGTACGGGCATCAACACTCCCGAAGGCTATGACGTAATGGTGGCCAAGCACATTGCTTCGTCCACCGGCCATCCGTTTGTGACGGCCGAGAACAAATTTGAAGCGCTTGCGGCACACGATGCGGTTGTGGAAACCCATGGCGCGCTCAAACAGCTCGCCGTGTCCCTCAACAAGGTGGCCAACGACATCCGGATGATGGGTTCGGGTCCGCGCTCGGGGATTGGAGAGTTGCTTTTGCCTGCCAATGAACCCGGATCGAGCATCATGCCCGGCAAAGTCAACCCCACCCAGTGTGAGGCCTTGACCATGGTTTGTGCCCAAGTCATGGGCAACGATGTGGCGGTGACCATCGGCGGCACCCAGGGACATTACGAGCTGAACGTCTTCAAGCCGATGATGGCCAAGAACATCTTGGAGTCTGCACGCCTGATTGGCGATGCATCGAGGTCCTTTGCAACGCACTGCATCGAGGGCATGGAGGCCAACACCCAACGCATCCAAGAGTTGGTGGACAACAGCTTGATGCTCGTTACCGCGCTCAACACCAAGATTGGGTACTACAAAGCAGCAGAGATTGCTGGCAAGGCACATGCGGAGGGCACCACACTCAAAGCCGCCGCACTGTCCACCGGCTACCTCACCGAAGAGGAATACGATGCATGGGTGGTGCCTTCAGCCATGGTGGGTCGCCGTTGAGGCACCTCACACCAAGGGCTCGCCCTTGTCTTGCTTGAGTTCTCCTACCAAAGTCTTCACCCATTGCTCTTCTTCTGCAGGGCAGATGAGCAAGGCGTGAGGCGTGTCCACAACAATCAGGTTGTCGATGCCTTTGATGGCCACAAGCTTTTGGGGAGCACCCTCTTGGGACGAACCCACCACCAAGTTGTTCCCCGCATCGACGGCGCGCAATTCAACATGGATGCTGGCGTTGCCTTGGGGGTCGTCTTCCAGTTTTTCTTTGAGGCTTCCCCAAGTGCCCAAATCGCTCCAGCCAATGTCGCACAGGACCACTTGCACTTGGTCGACCTTTTCCATGATGCCATAGTCGATGCTGATGCTCTCGCACTGGCCAAAGACGGTGTTCAGCTCGGTTTCATTGTCCAATTCGAGGCCTTTGAACTCCTGCAACATGTCGGGCAGGTGGGCTTCGAACGCAGCTTGAATGTTCTGAAGTGACCAAACGAAGATCCCACTGTTCCAGCAAAACTCGCCAGAACGAACAAAGGTCTTTGCGGTTTCCAAATCGGGTTTTTCTGTGAACGTTTTGACACGTCGCACTTCAGCGCGGGCAGGCTCACTGGCTTCCTCGTATTGAATGTATCCATACCCTGTGTCGGGTCTTGTGGGCTGAATGCCCAAAGTGACCAAGCTGGTGGTTTCGCGTGTCACTTCCAAAGCGGTCTTGCAAACCTCGAGAAAACCGGTTTCGTCCAAAATGAGATGATCGGAAGGGGCCACCACAATGGAAGCTTCGGGATCACGCGATGCAATCACGGCATTGGCATAGGCAATGCACGGGGCGGTGTTGCGCATGAAGGGCTCGCACAAAATGTTGTCCGAGGGCAGGCCTGGAAGGTGCGTGGCGACGAGGTCTTTGTACCGCGCATTCGTGACGACCAAAATATGGTCTGCAGGCACCAGTTTTTCGAGCCTGTCGTAGGTCATGCGGATCAAGGAGCGTCCTGTCCCAAGGATGTCCAAAAACTGCTTAGGTTGCGCAGAACGGGACATGGGCCAAAACCGCGTGCCGATGCCTCCTGCCATGATGACGGCGTACGTATGGGGAATGTGGGCCATCTGAAGTTATCGAGGGGTGATTTGTGCCATCGACCATTCGGGACATGTCGGGCACTTCCCCTTGGTCGCGCGGCTGGTTTTGCATCCCGTCCCCAAGAGCAATAGAAATGCACAAGCGGTCAGGAGAAGTCTGAATCCTTGAAGGTTCATGACCGCGAAGTTAGCTTGTACCTTCGTCCCATGCGTGTGTTTTTCCACATCGGCCGCTACGCTGCTTTCATGCGCCACGTGATCCGACGTCCTGAGCGCGGCGAAATTTTTCGTCGCTTGTTGGTGGAGGAAATGAATGCCATTGGCCTTCAAAGCCTAGGCATTGTGGCTTTGTTGAGCGTCTTCATGGGGGCTGTGATTTGCATCCAAACAGCGCACCAAATTGGCGGATGGATCCCGGTGTACACCATTGGCTTCACGGTCCGACAGACCATGATTCTGGAATTCAGTCCCACCTTGATTCCCGTGATTTTGGCGGGAAAGGTTGGCTCGAACATTGCCTCTCAATTGGGGACGATGCGCGTCACGGAGCAGATCGATGCCCTAGAGATCATGGGGGTCAACAGTGCAGGATATCTGGTGCTGCCCAAGATGATCGCCGCCCTCGTATGCATTCCCTTTTTGGTGATTCTCAGCATGGCACTCGGCATCGGCGCAGGCATGTGGGTGGGGGTTTCCACAGGGGTGAGTTCGGCAGCAGATTTCGAATACGGCATGCAAATTGACTTCAACGCCTTTGACGTCACTTATGCCTTGGTCAAGACTTGTGTCTTTGCCTTGATCATTTCTTCGGTGAGTGCGTACCATGGCTACTTCACTTCCGGAGGGGCATTGGAAGTGGGAAGAAGCAGCACCAAAGCAGTGGTGTATGCGGTCGTGATTGTCATGGTGGCCAATTTGTTGTTGACCCAAATGCTTCTCGGCTAATCCCCTCATGCCATGATCCAGATCCATCAAGTTTCGAAGTCGTTTGGGGACCAAAACATCTTGCGCGACATCTCTGCGACTTTTCATCCTGGAAAGGTCAATTTCATCATCGGAAGAAGTGGTTCTGGCAAGAGCGTGATGACCAAATGCACGGTGGGTCTGCTCGAGCCTGACCAGGGCCATGTCACCTACGATGGGCGTGATTTCACGGCCATGAACCGGGTGTCGAGAAAAGCGGTGCGCCAGGAGATCGGCATGCTGTTTCAAGGCAGTGCTTTGTTCGACAGCATGACGGTGGAGGAGAACGTCACCTTTCCATTGAGGATGTTCAGCGACATGACGGCGGAGGAAAAACGGGAGCGGGCGTCTGTCTGTTTGGCCCGCGTGGAGCTGGCCAATGCGGCTGGAAAGTTCCCTTCTGAACTGAGCGGTGGCATGCAGAAGCGCGTAGGCATCGCACGTGCCATTGCCATGAACCCAAGGTATTTGTTCTGTGACGAGCCCAATTCGGGACTGGATCCCCAGACGGCCATTGTCATCGACAACCTCATCGGAGATTTGACCGAGGAGTTCAACATGACCACGGTGGTGGTGTCTCACGACATGAACAGCGTTATGGAGGCCTCGGATTTCATTCATTTTGTGCACCAAGGCCAAATCGCCTGGCACGGAGCCAGTGAGGACCTTCTCAAAGCCCAAAACCCCGACTTGGAAGCGTTCATTTTTGCGTCGAAGCTGATGAAAAAAGTTCGTCAGACCACTTCATTATGAGCAAGATAGATGGAGGTGATGGATTCATTCCCTATGAGCTCCCTCGGTTGTCGAAAGGGGAGATGATTGCCAAGAGCAAGGCGTTTGCGGAAGAGCTGCAGACCCGCAGAAGCGTCCGGGTGTTCTCCCAAGAGCCCATTCCCCTTGAGGCCGTTCGTCACTGCATTGATGCCGCCGGCACTGCGCCTTCGGGCGCGCACAAACAGCCATGGACCTTTTGCCTTGTCACCGACCCCGATTTGCGCAAGGAGATTCGGAAGGCAGCGGAGCAGGAAGAATTCAAGAATTACCATGGGCGTATGAGCGAGATGTGGCTCGACGATTTGGGGCCATTGGGCACCGACCACGTGAAGCCCTTCATTGAAGAGGCGCCTGCCCTCATCGTCGTTTTCAAAAAGGTGCACGACACCACCGATGATGCCGGGAAAAAGCCCAATTATTATGTGAATGAGAGCGTAGGCATCGCTGTGGGCATGTTGTTGACGGCCTTGCACCGTATTGGTTTGGTCGCCTTGACCCACACCCCATCTCCCATGGACTTCCTTTCCGAAGCGCTCGATCGACCGGAGAATGAAAGGGCCTATTTGAACATCCCCGTGGGTTGGCCTGCCGACGGAGCCACGGTTCCGGACCTCCGCCGCAAGTCCCGCGAGGAGGTGCTTGTGGAGTACCATGGGGAGCCGTTATCCCTGTGAAATCGTTTAAAAGTTTCCCAAATCCTTGTCAGGTCCGAGAGAGAGGCCGTTAATTTGCGGCCGAATTCACACTGAATACAACTTATTATCATGTCTGATATCCAAGAAAAAGTAACCGCGATCATCGTGGACAAGTTGGGCGTTGACGCGGGCGAAGTCGCCATTGAAGCTTCATTCACCAACGATTTGGGCGCTGATTCTCTCGACACCGTTGAGCTCATCATGGAATTCGAGAAAGAATTCAACATCGCCATCCCCGATGACCAAGCAGAGAAAATCAGCACGGTGGGGCAGGCAGTGGACTACATCTCTAAGACGGTAGGCTAAGCCTGCTGTCTTCGAGAACAACCAAACACTGAGCTTTTGGAACTCCGTCGTGTAGCGGTCACAGGCCTGGGCGCTTTGACGCCTTTGGGCAATGATGTGTCCACGTTTTGGGCCAACCTTGTTCAAGGAACAAGCGGAGCGGCGACCATCACGCGCTTCGACGCGTCCAAATTCAAAACTCAGTTCGCCTGCGAAGTCAAAGGGTTTGACGTGTCGGAATGGATCCACAGGAAGGATTCCCGCAAAATGGACCTCTTCACCCAATACGCGGTGGTCACTGCGGAAATGGCCCTCAAAGACGCTGGACTTTCCGTGGAAGAGGGCAACCTTGATCCGGACCGCGCTGGAGTCATATGGGGCTCGGGCATCGGAGGATTCCAAACCTTCATGACCGAGGCACGAAACTTCTACACGGGAGATGGTGTCCCTCGCTTTTCCCCGTTCTTCATCCCGATGCTGATCACGGACATCGCGCCAGGACACATCAGCATCAGGAACAATCTTCGCGGTCCTAACTACGCCACGGTCTCCGCTTGTGCGAGTTCCACGCACGCTCTGATCGATTCTTTCAACACCATCCGCCTTGGGAAGGCAGATGTGATTGTGTCGGGCGGGTCAGAGGCTGCAGTAACGGAAGGCGGAATCGGGGGATTCAATGCATTGAAGGCCCTGTCCACAAGGAACGATGACCCGGCCCATGCCTCCCGTCCTTTCGACGCCACCCGTGATGGTTTTGTGTTGGGCGAGGGAGGGGGCGGAATCATTTTGGAGGACCTCGAGCACGCCCGAGCGCGTGGCGCCAAAATTTATTGCGAGATGGTGGGCGGTGGCATGACGGCCGATGCGCATCACATCACGGCGCCTCACCCTGAAGGATTTGGGGCACGCAATGTGATGAAAAACGCACTGGAGGATGCTGGATTGACCTCGGCAGATGTGGATTACGTCAACGTCCACGGCACGTCTACCCCATTGGGAGATGTGGCAGAAATCAAGGCGATCCAGCAAGTCTTTGGTGACGATGCTTACAAGCTGAACATCAGTTCCACCAAGAGCATGACAGGGCACTTGCTCGGAGCGGCAGGAGCTGTGGAGGCCATGGCCTGCATCCTTTCCATTGTCGACCAAGTGGTGCCTCCCACCATCAACCACGAGCATGTGGACGATGCCCTTGACAACCGGTTGAACTTCACACTCAACAAGGCTCAAAAGCGCGAAGTGCGCGCTGCCTTGAGCAACACCTTTGGATTTGGTGGTCACAACGCCTCCGTGGTGTTCAAAGCCCTTTCATGATTCGGATTTGGTCCCGTCTGAAACGAGTCACCCAGACGGGTCCCGACACCGACATTTCCACCTTGGTTCGACGCGAGTTTGGCCTCCGCGTACGCCAAAGAAAGGTGTATGACGAGGCTTGTACCCACAGCTCCATGTTGGACGGGGACAAGACTGGGTTGAAGAGCAACGAACGCCTGGAATTTCTGGGCGATGTGGTGTTGGACATGACCATGGCGCATTACCTCTACCACAATTTTCGAGAAGCACAAGAGGGAGAGCTAACGAAGCGAAAGAGCCGCATTGTGAACCGCAAGAACTTGAATTTGCTCGGTAAAAACATGGGCTTGCAGCATTTGATTCGGGCGAAAATGCGCCGGGAGGACATCCACGACACCATGGTGGGCAATGCGCTTGAGGCTCTGATTGGAGCCATTTATTTGGACCACGGGTACAAGAAGACGCAACGCGCTGTATTGCTCATGTTGAAACACTACGGCTTGGACGAACAGGTGAACGAGACCAGCGATTTCAAAAGCCAACTGCACCATTGGGCCACCAAGCGCAAGAAGGACTTGGCCTTTGAAGTGCTTAGAGACGACGATTCTGCCGGCGACGACCGATATGAAATCGCGGCCAAGGTCAACGACGAGGTCTTGGGCATTGGGGTTGGACGAAGCAAGAAATTGGCCGAGCAAGAGGCGGCAAGACGCGCGTGGAAAAAGGTTTATGACCGTCGCAACGCTTCACAGCGCAGGGGACGAAGGCCCGCGGTTGTGGAGCCATCGAGCGAGGTTGCAGAGGAAAAGGAAAGGACTTCGAGGTCCTCGGGAAGTCGCAGGCGTGGCCGCGGGGGCCGCGGTAGAAGGCCAGCACCTTCCAAGGAATAAGCCATGCAGCATACGCTTGAGTGGGAATACGTTCCAGAGTATGAATTGTTGGGGCTCAGTTCCTCGTTTGGAAGCCACCGCTTGGGTTGGTCCCTGAACCGTGCGTTTGGTTGGTCCTTGGCTTGCGAGTCGGATGCGGTGGTCACCCATCCAAAGGGAGCCCCAGAGACCCAACACCCCACCATGCGGTACGTAAATCGAGAGGAGGGAGTGGCCGTTACCCTTGTGCTCAATAGGATCCCAGGGGGAATACTTGCCCAAGGTCAAGGGGCCTCTCGTCTGGATTATTTGGTCATGCTCAATCACCACGAGCTCGCGGCCCATGAAGTGGTGGCCATGCTAAGAAAGTTGCCCGAAGTGTCGTTCGTGACCACTTTGGACCCAACCGCGTCAGGCGCCCTGGAACCACTCTCGGTTTTCGAATGATAGAATGTTCATGGATTTCGGGGGGGACCCCATTGTTGAACCCACTTCGCCACCCATTTTTGCATGTGGAAGGAAACGCCCTTCGCCAACTTTACGCGCTCACCTTATGACGCAACAGCAACCAGTGTCCAAAAGCACGAAGATTGTCGCCACCCTCGGGCCGGCCACATCTTCTGAAGAAGTCCTGCAACAATTGATCCTTGAGGGGGTCAATGTGGCACGCATCAACTTTTCCCATGGCTCCCACGAGGTGCACGGCGCCACCATTGACACCGTGCGCCGCATCGACGGAGAATTGGGAACGTACACAGCAGTGCTCGCAGATTTGCAGGGCCCCAAGCTTCGCGTCGGGGGCATCGAGGGAGGAGAGATGATGCTTGAAGCGGGCGAAACGCTGACCGTCAAGGTGGGCACAGGCATGGGCAAAGATGGCGTCGTGTACACCGACTATGAAGCCTTTGCTGCTGATGTTCAACCTGGCGAGAGGGTCTTGATGGACGATGGCAAACTGGCCTTGACCGTCACCGAGACCAATGGAAAAGATGAGGTTCGATGCGACATTGTCCATGGCGGTCTTTTGCGCCCAAGAAAAGGGTTGAATTTGCCAGAGACCAAGGTGTCGTTGCCATGCATCACCCCCAAGGATGCTGAAGATTTGGAATTTGCGCTCTCCAAGGATGTGGATTGGGTGGGACTGTCCTTCGTGCGCCATGCATCTGACATCCATGAGTTGAAAGAGAAAATTGCGGCAGCGGGAAAGCATGCCAAGGTGATTGCCAAAATTGAAAAGCCCGAGGCCATCGAGGACATTGATGCCATCATCGCTGCCACAGATGCGGTCATGGTGGCCCGAGGAGACCTTGGCGTGGAAATGCCCATGCAGGAAGTGCCACTGTTGCAGAAAGAGATTGTTCGAAAGTCCTTGGACATGAGCCGCCCCGTCATTGTCGCCACCCAAATGCTGGAGAGCATGATCGAGTCGGCCACCCCGACCCGGGCAGAGGTCAATGATGTGGCCAACGCCGTCATTGACGGTGCCGACGCTGTCATGCTCAGCGGGGAAACCAGCGTAGGCAAGTATCCGCTGCACGCCGTTCGTGCCATGCGTCAGGTCATAGAGAACATAGAGTCCCACGGCAAAGTGGAATATGGTGAGCGCGCTCCCTTGCACCCGGACGATGAACGTTTCATTTCCGACAGCATGTGCTACAATGCATGCCGATTGGCCCGACGCGTCAACGCTGCGGCCATCGTGACCATGACCTTCTCAGGCTACACAGCAATCCAGGTCAGCAGCCAAAGGCCCAAGGCAAAGATTTACATGTTCACCGCGAACCGCCGCGTGTTGAGCCAAATGAGCTTGGTATGGGGCGTCTTTGCCATGCCCTACTCCAAGATGGTGAGCACCGACCACACCATTGCCGACATCAAGTACATCCTGTACAAGGGGAGAAAGGTGAAGGAGGGGGATTTCGTGATCCACCTCGCTTCCATGCCCATTGCCGATGCAGGGATGACGAACATGATCAAGCTCAGCCGAGTCTGACACCGGGAGTGGGTTATCTTCGCGGGCGTAGCCCGCGGCTTGAACGTGGTGCAACAGTTTAGATTGATCACCGACACTCCTTCCCATGGCGTTGAAATTTCCGGAACGCGGCCCCCTCCATTTGCCCTCTTTGACCGAGGAATGGCTTGAGATTTGGGACCGTGAGCAGACCTTCCAAAAGAGCGTCGACTCGCGCCCTGCGGACAAGCCTTACGTTTTCTTTGAGGGTCCACCCTCAGCGAACGGAAAACCGGGCATCCACCATGTGATGGCACGGGCCATCAAGGACATTTTCTGTCGTTTCCAAACCCTCAAGGGCCATCGGGTGGAACGCAAAGCCGGCTGGGATACCCATGGCTTGCCTGTCGAGTTGGGGGTGGAAAAGGAATTGGGGATCACCAAAGAGGACATCGGGACCAAACTGACTGTCGAGGAGTACAACGACGCATGCCGCAAAACCGTCATGCGTTATACCTCGGAGTGGAATGAACTTACCCGTCAAATGGGGTATTGGGTGGACATGGAAGCCCCTTACGTCACGTACCAGACCAAGTACATGGAATCGGTGTGGTGGCTTTTGGCCCAATTGCACCAAAAAGGCAAACTGTACAAGGGCTATACGATCCAACCCTACAGCCCTATGGCAGGAACAGGTTTGAGTTCCCATGAACTCAATCAGCCAGGTACGTACCGAGACGTCAAGGACACCACCATCGTTGCACAATTCCGTGCCACATCGGCCTCAAGTGAAAACTTGCTTCAGCGGTTTGGACGGTCGGGGACGGAGGAGCCCGTGGACTTTTTGGCTTGGACGACCACCCCATGGACCTTGCCTTCCAATACCGCATTGACGGTAGGTCCGGACATTCCTTATGCGGTGGTGCGGACCACCAACCGCTACACCCAGGCCCCGGGATACGTGGTGCTGGCAGAGGCGTTGGTCGCCCAACAATGGGGCGACAAGAAGGCCCCGGACCACGAAGTGGTGGGGACCTTGCAAGGTTCAGATTTGTTGGGCATGCGCTATGAACCCCTGTTCGACTGGGCAACGCCCATGGACGATGCGGATTCTGCCTTTCAAATCATCTCAGGGGATTTTGTCACCACAGAAGACGGCACGGGAATGGTCCACACAGCCCCCACGTTTGGCGCAGACGATGCTCGGGTGGCCAAGGATGCTGGGGTGCCGGCGATGCTTGTGGACGATGGCCATGGCCATGGCGTTCCACTCGTGGACCTTCAAGGACGGTTTCGTGTCGGTCCGTTTGCGGGACGACATGTGAAAGCAGAGTTTGATCTTGAAGCGAAGGAGGACACCAAACCTCTTGATGTGGAAATTGCCATCCTTTTGAAGGAACGTGGCCAGGCCTTCAAGGTGGAAAAGTATGAGCACAGCTATCCCCATTGCTGGCGCACGGACAAACCCATTCTCTACTACCCACTTGATTCGTGGTTCGTTCGTGCCACGGATGCGAAGGAACGGATGATGGCGTTGAACGACACCATCACTTGGAAGCCGGAAAGCACCGGGACGGGCAGGTTTGGGAAGTGGCTTGAAAATGTGAACGACTGGAACTTGAGCCGTTCTCGGTTCTGGGGCATCCCTTTGCCCATTTGGCGAACAGAAGATGGGTCGGAGGAAAGGTGCATTGGATCGGTGGAGGAGCTTCAGCGCGCTTGCGACGAGGCTGTGGCCGCAGGCATCATGACGGACCACCCCTTGTCCGGCTTCAAGGCAGGGGATATGTCCGAAGAGAATTACGAGCAGGTGGACTTGCACAAGCATGTCGTCGACGGCATCGTCTTGGTGGCTTCAGATGGACGCCCCATGAAGCGAGAAGCGGACTTGATCGACGTCTGGTTCGACAGCGGCAGCATGCCTTACGCGCAATGGCACTATCCTTTTGAGAACAAGGACAAAGTGGACGCGGGCGGCGCATACCCTGCTGATTTCATCGCGGAAGGGGTCGACCAAACCCGTGGCTGGTTTTATACCCTGCACGCCATTTCGACCATGGTGTTTGACCAAGTTGCTTACAAACGCGTGGTGTCGAATGGTCTGGTCTTGGACAAGAGTGGCCAAAAAATGTCCAAGCGTCTGGGCAATGCGGTGGACCCCTTTGAAACCTTGTCCACTTACGGGCCAGATGCCACCCGATGGTACATGATCACCAATGCTCAGCCATGGGACAACTTGAAATTTGACGTGGCAGGGATCGGGGAGGTGCAGCGTAAATTTTTTGGCACTTTGCACAACACGTACAATTTTCTCGCCCTCTATGCTGGAGCGGACGGTTACCAGGGTGGAGAAGCTTCGATCCCCTTTGGCGATCGACCGGAAATCGACCGATGGATTGCCAGCCGTTTGCAGGGTCTTGTGACGGAGGTGGAAGCCGCTTTTGACGCGTTGGAGCCCACCCGGGCTGGCCGTGCCATCCAGGAGTTTGTGGTGGACGATTTGAGCAACTGGCACGTGCGCTTGAGCCGCCGTCGTTTTTGGCGGGGGGACATGAACCCCGACAAGCAGAGCGCATACCAAACCTTGGTCATGTGCTTGCGCACCGTCGCCGTCTTGGCCTCACCCATCGCCCCATTCTACATGGATCGATTGTACCGCGACGTGACAGGGTCTACGGATTCCGTTCACCTCGCGACTTTCCCGGTCTCAGATGGCGCACAGAGGGACGAAGCTCTCGATGCGAGAATGTCCTTGGCACGCCAGTTGTCCTCCCAAGTGTTGAGCCTTCGGAAGCGGGAAAAGATCCGCGTTCGCCAGCCTTTGCGCAAAATCATGGTGCCCGTCCTGGACGACCAAACCGCGAGCCATTTGGAGGCCATGTCGGACTTGATCCGCAGCGAGGTCAACGTCAAGGAAGTGGAAATGCTTCGTGACGACAGTGCCTTCGTGAAACGTGCGAAGGCCGACTTCAAGGCCTTGGGCCGGGCCATGGGCCCCCGTATGAAAGCCGTGGCCGCGGCCATAGGCGCGCTTTCTTCGGCCGAGGTGTCGGCGCTTGAGCGCGAGGGTTCTCTGGCCCTGGACCCCGGTGATGGCCAAGGAGAAATCACCTTGACGACGGAGCACATTGCCGTGCATACGGAAGACATCCCAGGATGCTTGGTGTCGAGCGAGGGTGGCGTGACTGTGGCTTTGGATGTGACGTTGGATGAGGAACTTCGGTCGGAGGGGTTGGCCCGCGAATTGGTCAACCGGGTTCAGAACCTTCGCAAAGACGGAGGCCTTGACATTGCGGACCGCATTTCACTGACGCTTTCTGCCGCCTCAGAAGTTCGCGGTTCACTTGAGGCCAATTTGGCCTATATTCGGACTGAAACGCTCGCGTCTGAAGTGACATGGACAGAGGCAGAAGTGGGGGAATCTTTGCAGCTCGAAGACAGTGTCTTGGTTTGGGCTCAAGTGACAAAAGTTTGATTCAAAGGCACACAAACAACGCATGACACCATGGCTGATTTGAGATACTCAGACAAGGATTTGAAGGAATTCGAAGCCCTCATTCACACGAAAATTGCGATTGCACAGGAGGATTTGGACCAATTGCAACGCTCCCTGTCCCACAGTGACGACAACAGCACCGAAGACACGGCGCCAACGTTCAAAATGATGGAGGATGGATCCGAAACGATGAGCCGTGAAGAGACGGCCCAATTGGCTGCCCGTCAGCAAAAATTCATCCAGAGTTTGCACAACGCCTTGCTCCGCATCAAGAACAAAACCTACGGGATTTGCCGGGTGACAGGGAAGTTGATCCCCAGTGAGCGACTTCGCTTGGTGCCACATGCAACCCTTTCGATCGAGGCGAAACAACAGCAGTGACACCGACGTTGAGACAATTGGTGTGGCGCATCATGTTGCCCACCTTGTGTTTGGACCAGCTGATCAAGTTTTGGGTCAAAACCTCTTTTGCCATAGGCGAGAGGATGCCCTTCGTGCCAGGAATCTTGGAATTGCAGTTCATTGAGAACGAGGGTATGGCCTTTGGCTGGGCGCTGCCCGGCACGCTCGGCAAACTCTTGCTGACCACGTTTCGCCTTGTTGCGGCTGTGGGCATTGGGGTCTACATCTCAAGAAGAATCAAAGAACATGCCCCCCGAGGCGTACTGACGGGCCTGACCTTTGTGTGGGCAGGAGCGTTGGGCAACATCATCGACAGCGCTGTGTATGGCAGGCTATTTGCTCGTTCCGGTTGGGGCACCCTCGCAGAATTTTTGCCAGAAGGCGGAGGGTATGCGCCTTGGTTCCAAGGCCATGTGGTGGACATGTTCCATTTCATCGTCACTTGGCCGGTTTGGTGGCCCATCGAGGCATGGGCCGGCCGGGAGATTTTCCCGCCCATTTGGAACCTGGCCGATGCGGCCATTTCAGTCAGCGTGATTTGGATGCTTTTGCACCAGCGGACCTACTTTCCCTCCGTGCCTTGAGGGTTCAAACCGTCGGAGCCTCCACCCAGTCCCCGTGCTCTCGGATCAAGTCGATCAAGGCGTCGACAGCGTCGTCTTCTGGAACATTCCTCCGGACCACCTCCTTCTCTTTGTAAAGGGTGATCTTTCCGGGTCCCGTCCCTACGTAGCCGTAATCGGCATCGGCCATTTCTCCTGGGCCATTCACAATGCACCCCATGATGCCAATTTTCACTCCCTTGAGGTGATGTGTGACTTCCCGGATTTTGGCGGTGGTCTCTTGAAGATCGAAGAGTGTGCGCCCGCAGCTTGGGCAGCTGATGTATTCGGTCTTGGAGATGCGTGTCCGCGCTGCTTGGAGGATTCCAAAAGACAATGCGTTGCGCTTTTGCAGAGCGACATGTGGTGCATCCACCCAAAGCCCATCTCCCAAACCATCAATCATGGGGCCACCAAGATCGGTGGCTGCATGTAGGGTCAAGCGCTCGACGTCCAACTCTGACCAAGTGCGCCTGAGGACCACAGGAGCGTTGCATCCTGCAGCGTCCAATGCGAGGACCGTTGTTCGCAAATCGACCATGGCATGGGCTTGGTCGGTCTCCACCACCCAAACCAAATCAGCGCGCATCTTCCCTGAAGCGTCGGACACGGCTGTCTTCAATTCTTGCCCGACATCCTTTCTTCGCACCCGGACCCAATGGATTTGGCCATCCTGCGGCTGGGGAATGTCGGCCAAGTCCTTGTCGGCAGACCAAAGCGGGATGTGCTGAGAGGGCTTGCTCTCCAATTTCATCCATGCGTCTGCATCCATCAGCACCTGAAGGGTGCCAGGAAGCCCAAAGTTCAAATTCCTCGACCCAGCATAGACCACATCGCATGCGGCGTCGTCCAGATTCCACTTGTCCAAGGGAACGCTGTAGCGGTACCCCGCACCAAAAAGATGCGCAGGTTGGGTGTCTTCTTCCCGGAGGGTATGGACCACCACCGGAACGTTCTTTCCGCCCGTTTGGCCCACCTCGTGGCAAGCGCGTCTTGTGTATACGAAGGGGTTCAAGTTGCTTTCCACTGGGGGAATGACGACATGTCCCTCACGCCCAGCATAGCGCTCCACAAGCATTCGGCCCACGGGCATTTCTGCCTCTGGTTCCTCTGTCAGGCTGACCCGAACGGTGTCGCCGAGCCCGTCCTCTAGCAGCGTGCCGATGCCCAAGGCCGACTTGACGCGGCCATCTTCACCATCGCCCGCCTCAGTCACCCCAAGATGAAGGGGAAAGGCCATGTTTTCTTCTTCCATCCTTGCCACGAGCAAGCGATAGGCTTGGACCATGACTTGGGGGTTGGACGACTTCATGGACACGACGACCTCGAAATACTCCTCGTCCACGCAAATCCGAAGGAATTCCAAGGCACTTTCCACCATGCCCAATGCCGTGTCTCCGTAACGGCTCATGATGCGGTCCGACAAAGACCCGTGGTTGGTTCCGATGCGCATGGCCTTGCCAAGGGTTTTGCACTTGCGCACCAAAGGCGTGAATTTGACACGGATACGCGACAATTCTTCTTCGTAAGATTCGTCGGTGTAGACCAAGTTCTCAAAACGCTTTTTGTCCGCGTAGTTGCCCGGGTTTACACGGACCTTCTCCACATGCTCAGCCGCGATTTCAGCGGCATTGGGGGTGAAGTGGATGTCCGCCACCAAAGGGACATCGTGCCCGGCGTCCCTCAATTGTTGGGCGATCAGTTCCAAGGCCTCAGCATCCCGTCTGCTGGGCGCGGTGATGCGCACCAATTCACACCCCACTTCAATCATTCGGATGCTTTGGGCCACAGTGGCATCGACATCTAAGGTGTTGGTGGTGGTCATGGACTGCACCCGGATCGGGTGGTCTCCACCAATGCCGATGTTGCCAACCTTTACAGGTCGGGAAGATCGACGTTGATAGTTGAAGGCGTCGGGGCAGTAGGCGGTGTCTTTCATCGTCAAGGTTGCGCTGTGAAGATAACCGCTGGCAATCATGGATGTTGACTGGACTCCCCCCGTACTTTTGAACGGCATGTCCCACAATCCTCTTCCCACGGAATCTGAAGCCCACGCCGTGGTGGTGGGTGGCGTGGCGTATGGCGACCGCAGCCGGATTGTGAGGTTGTTGACCCGGACCCACGGGTGCATTCCCCTTTGGGTGGCAAATGCCGGCAAACAAAAGGCCCTTTGGCACCCCATGGCCCACCTTGAAATCAGCGACTTGAAACCTGGCAAGGGTCAGGGACTGTGGATGGCCAAGGAATGTCGACGAGCAGCGCCACAGTTGACCTTTCGAAGGTCACCTGAGCGCTCCGCCGTAGGTTTTTTTGTCGCGGAAGTCTTGTCGGCTTGCCTGGAGGAAGGCGCACCGGCGGAGGACGTGTATGAATTGACCTTGCAGGCATTGGATTGGTTGGAGAAAGAGGAACAAGTCCCCTGGATCCATGTGAAATTCATGGCCCATTTGGTTGAGGCATTGGGCATGATGCCGCCAATGGAAGATGGCCAGGGGATGTGGCTCGATGTTGCCACAGGTGATTATGTGGACCCTGAGCATGCGACCAAGTCCTCACTTTCCCCAGAAGTCGTGTCGTTGCTTCGGCAAATTCCTGGCATGAATTTTGGTTTAATGCAGCGCCTACCTTGGACCCGTGACCAACGCAAACCTCTTGTGCTTGGCGCCTACCGTTACGTTCAAGCACAACTGGGCAAACAACGCGAATTGAAAAGCTACGATGTTTTGGAAGCCCTCTTTGCCTGACCCAGGGTGGTCGTTTCGCCTCTTCCTTTTGGGAGTGGGGATGGCCTGGTATGGGGCATCGTCTCTTTTGATGGCTCAAAAAGACTGGTCGGTGGAAGTCCTGACCAATGGTGTCCCTGTGCCATTTGCCACTGTGGCAAATGTCTCGGCGGGAACGGCCGTCGCTGCCAATGCCTTTGGCATGGCGCAACTGGATCCCTGGACGCCCACAGACACCTTGCGCGTCCAGTCTTTGGGCCACGACGATCAATGGGGGATTCCGGGAAACGCAAAAACATGGACCGTTGATTTGTTGTCGACCACTTTCGCCATAGAAGAGGTTGTGGTGCAATCCAGTGCCGTTTCTTCGAGTGCGACGGCGGCCATGGCGGGCGCCGACTTGACCCAAATGGTGGCACGTGCGCCTGTGCGCACGACCGAGACCACGGGCGACCTGTTGGAGGGGTCGGGCCAAATTCATCTGCAGATGAGCCAACAAGGAGGCGTTAGTCCCGTGCTCAGAGGCTTTGAGGCCAACAGGGTTCTTCTCGTGGTCGATGGGGTCCGTATGAACAACGCCATTTACAGATCTGGCCATGTCCAAAATGCAGGAAGCATCGATCCTTTCGCGGTGGTTCGCACCGACGTCTTGATGGGTCCAAGCAGCGTGTTGTACGGCAGTGATGCCCTCGGTGGTGTGGTGCATTTCATGACCAAAGCCCCTCGATTTGGCACCGACTCCTTGCAGGTTCATGGCCAATTCACATCGCAAGGGAGCACAGTCAATGAAGGATGGGCGGGACACGCTGAAATCACAGTTCAGGCGCCTCGTTGGGGGTCTGTCACACAGGTCACCCGCCGTGCATTTGGTCACTTGACTATGGGGAGTTGGCGCGCCCACGGAGACAGGACCTGGGGCTTGGTTCCCTTCACTGTGAAACGTCAAGAGGGCAAGGATACGCTCGTGGCGAATGCGGACCCCAAGCTGCAAGTGGCCACGGCCTACGACCAATGGGACTTTCAACACAGGATGCGCTTTCATTGGAAGGGTGGGTTCATCGATTTGAACTTGCAGCACAGCACAACAGGGGATGTGCCTCGTTTTGACGTGTACAACGACTTGGTGGGAGGCACGACCAAGTGGGCGGAATGGTCCTATGGTCCGCAACAGCGCTCCTTGGCCGCTTTGACCCTTCAGCGGGCCGTGGCAGAGCGCTGGACGTGGACGACCCTTGCAAGTATTCAAAAGATCGAGGAAAGCCGCATCAAGAGACGCTTTGGCAGCGACAGGAGGGTCGTTCAAAGGGAATCCCTCTTGGTGGGTGGGCTGACCTCTGTGCTGCGCGGCAGGGTTGGGGAGTGGAAGGTGGAAGCTGGTGCCGATGGCCAAGGGAATGGGGTGGAATCGACCGCGCGCTTTCGCGATTTGGCCTCAGGGATGGAAGGCAACGAATGGACGCGATACGCAGATGGTGGCTCCACGATGTCCACATGGGGTGCATTTGCCTCTGCCCACCTTGAACGAGGCAAGCATGCCTTCCGCGGTGGTTTGCGGTACAGCCATGCGTCGGTGCATTCGTCCTTTGAAGACACCACCCGATTGTCGCTGCCCTTCAGAGCGGTGAACCAACAGGGAGGCGCCCTGACCGCCAGTGGCGCATGGACCGGAAAGGTGTCGACGCGTGGATCTTGGGTGACCTCTTTGTCCAGCGGATTCCGTCACCCCAATGTCGACGACCTGGGAAAGGTTCGAGAAAAAGCGGGTTTTGTGCTCGTCCCCAACGCGGACCTCCGTCCGGAATACCTCTACACAGCAGAGCAGGGATTGACTTGGTCATGTGTGCCGAGCAGTGATGTTTTGGTGCTTCGCGCAGCGGTGTTTGGCAGCCTTTGGGACGATGCAATTGTCCAAACCAACGCCTCCCTCAACGGGGACACTTTGTTGACCATTGACGGGGACACTGCGAGGATACAGATGAACCAAAACATCGACCGTGCTTGGGTACGCGGCGCTCGCCTCGAGGGCCAAGCGCGCCTCGGTCCGCGTGCGACCCTTCGAGGCGTCGTCAATTGGACACTCGGCAACAGCCTGGAGCAAGACGCGCAACCATTGGCCCACATCCCTCCGACGTTTGGGCTGTTGGAATGGGTCCAAACCCACCGTCGGGGCCGCTGGAGTACGACCGTCCGTTACGCCTTGCCCAAGCGAGTAGAAGACTTTGGTCCTGGGGCCACGGACAATTTGCAAGAGGCGCTCCCGCAGGGGTCGCCTGCCTGGGCAACATGGAACGCTTCGGGGTCATGGCGGTTGAACGACGTACTGGAGATCCGTGTGGCAGCCATCAACTTGCTTGACCTTCACTACAGGACCTTTGGGTCCGGACTGTCCGCACCGGGGCGCAACCTTCGGTTGACTGCCACCGCACAATTCTGAGTACCTTCGACAAATGCGATTCGCCGATGTTGTGGGTCACCAAACCTTGGGGGCCAAATTGCGTGAAAGCGCACGCTCATCGCGTGTGGCCCATGCCCAGTTGTTGGAAGGTCAAGAAGGAGCCGGGGCCCTTGCCTTGGCACGTGCCTTTGCCCAATATTTAACCTGCGCGAATCCAGGAACAGAGGACAGCTGTGGCGTCTGCCCTTCTTGTCAAGCTCATGCCAAAGTCCAGCATCCAGATGTGCATTGGTGCTTCCCCTTTTTCAAGGCGGACGGTCAGGACAAGGCCACTTCAGATGCTCACCAAGGAACGTGGCGCGAGGCCATGCTGGAAGGGGCTTACCTGGGCGTGGAGGATTGGCTGGAGCGTTTGGGTGCAGATCGGAAACAGCTTTTCATATCCGTGGATGAGGCGCTTGAGGTGAACCGTAAGCTTGGCTTAAAGTCGTTTCATGGAGGTTGGAAAATCTGGATTTGCTGGCTGCCTGAAACAATGCGGGTTGACACGGCGAACAAGTTTCTGAAATTGATGGAAGAGCCCACTGACAAGACGGTGATGCTGTTCGTCACAGAGCATCCCGACCGCCTTTTGGCCACCATTCGGTCAAGGGTGCAACGCATTCATGTGCCCAACCTAAGCTCGGAAGAAGCTAAGGAGGGTCTGGTGTCCAAATGGGGCATGGCCCAAGCGCAGGCCACAAGTCTGTCCCATGTGTCGGATGGCAACTTGGCCCTTGCCCTTCGGATGGCGAAGGCAGGCGATGACCAACCAGACCTCGATCGTTTTTCAGCCTGGATGCGCGGGTGCTGGGCCCGTGATGGGAGGTCCATGGTGGAAGGATCCGAGGCGTTTGCCGCGATGGGTCGAGAAGGTCAAAAACGCTTCCTTCACTACGCCCTTCACCTTGTGAGGCAGAGCATTATGGGCCATTATGGCGCCCATTCACTTGTGCGCTTGACTCCTGCGGAAAAGGACTTTTTGTCGAAATTCAGCAACTTCATCCACCATGGCAATGTGCTCGCTTTGAGGCAGGCCTTGGAAGACGCATACGGAGATGTAGCGGGCAATGTCAATGGCAAATTGGTGTTTGTGGACCTTAGTTTGCGTGTTCATCGCATGTTGCGGCTCCCTGCCGGTGGGAATTGACACTCCGGCGTTACCTTAGGGGCATGGGATGTTCAACGTGCAGCGTAGGGGAAGACGGGCTTCCAAGAGGATGCAAAAACAACGGTCGTTGTGGGGACTGCGGATGCGGTTCCATGAGCGTATTTGACTGGCTAGAGGGCGTTCCTCTGCCCAATGGCGCCTCGCCCTATGACGTGGTGGAAATCCGCTACAAAAACAACCGAAAGGCCTACGTTAGAAGTCCCCAAGCTGTGACTGCCCATGTTGGCGACGTGGTTGTGATTGACCTTCAACCGGGACATGATGTGGGCGTTGTGAGCTTGACAGGAGAATTGGTGAAGAGCCAATTGAAGCTCCGAAAAATCAAGGACGACCATGAATTGAAGCGCATTGCGCGCAAAGCGACGACAGAAGATTTGGCGCTTTGGCACGAAGCACGGCAGCGAGAGGACGCCACCATGAAGGAGTCAAGGGCCATCATCAAGCGCTTGGACATTTCCATGAAGCTGACGGATGTGGAGTATCAAGGAGACAACACGAGGGCAACGTTTTATTATATCGCAGAGCAGCGCGTGGATTTTCGTGATTTGGTACGAGAATTGGCAAGCACGTTTGACATCCGCATCGATATGCGTCAAATTGGTGCCAGGCAGGAAGCTGCACGAATCGGGGGCATCGGTGTTTGTGGTCGCGAATTGTGTTGCACATCGTGGCTCAAGGATTTCAGGTCGGTGAGCACGGGCGCTGCACGTTACCAACAACTTTCACTCAATCCCGGCAAGCTCGCCGGTCAATGTGGCAAGCTCAAGTGCTGTCTCAATTTTGAATTGGATCAATACGTGGAGGCGGTGAATGAGTTCCCTTCTCCCAATGCCAAGATCAAAACTCCCAAAGGGAAAGCCGTGGTGTTCAAAATGGACATCTTCAAGCGCTTGGTCTATTTCTTACAACTCGGAGAACAAGGGTCATCACCCATTGCCATGAATGTGGAGGATGCCAATGAATTGATTGCGGCCTCTGCCAAGGGGGAAGTGGTTGGGTCTTTGGCCTCTTACGAATTGGAAGAGACGGTGGAAGAGGTGGACACCACCTTTGGCAATGTAGTCGGCCAAGAGAGTCTGACCCGATTTGACGAGGCCAAAAGGAAGAAGCGCCGCAAAGGCAAAAGACGCCCCAAGAGTGGATCATCCGCATCTCCTCAGGGAAATGCCAAGTCGCCCTCTGGCGATGCCAAGTCGAGTGGCCGACGTTCCAGTCGAAACCGCGGCCGTGGCCGCCCAAAAGGGAGTGGCGGAGAATCCAAGCCCCAAACTTCTTGATGTCATCCCGAGTTGTCACCACACTGATTTGTGCATGCTTGCTGGCGGTCGGATGTGGTGAGCCTCCGTTGTTTGCAGAATCCGAGGATGTCGACCCCAATGGATGGTATGGCGAGGATGCCTTGTCCTTCCAATGGGAAGTGTCCGACACCTTGCAGAGGCAGGATGTCATTTTGGACCTGCGGCATGCACAGGACTATCCCTTTTCCAATCTGTATTTGTTCCTGATGTACGAATTCCCGAATGGAAAGACCCGCACGGATACAGTGGCATGCACCTTGGCGGATGAACTCGGACGCTGGCGCGGGTCTGGATTCGGGGACCTCGTGGACCAGCGGTTTCTGCTTCAGTCTCAGGTCGCCTTCCCTTTGAGCGGATCGTACCACGTCAAGATTGCCCATGGCATGCGAGAAGACCCCCTGACGGGGCTGGCGAATGTGGGCCTTCGCCTTGAAGCAGGCCATTGAGTTTGTGCCGCTTCTGGGCAACCTAGGCGCCTTCATTGGGGTTCTTGTGGGGATGGTTGTAAATTGGCCGTCCCTCAAGAATGCAACTTCGACGATGAAACGATTGACCGTCCCCAGCCTCATGGCTTGTTTGCTTTGGCTCGCCGCGGCTCACGTGATTCAAGCTCAAACCCACAATCACGATGGAGCTTCGCCTTGTGGGCTTCACCAAGCCCAGGAGCAACTGTTTGCATTGCGACCAGAAACCCGACGCCTTGCTTTGGACGCGGAACGTTCCCTTGAGCGTGAAACACAGTTGGCCCAAACATCTGGTCAGCGCGATGAATTGCTCGTCATTCCCATCGTGTTTCATGTCATCCATTTCAATGGCCCAGAAAACATCTCAACGGCCCAAGTTGTCGATGCTGTGGACGTGTTGAACACAAACCTTCGTGCCCTGAATGCCAACATTGTAGAGGTCATCCCCGAGTTCGAAGATGTCGTGGCCGATGTAGAAATTGAATTCCGTCTTGCGCAAAGAGATCCCAGTGGGAACTGCCACCCCGGCATCAACCGCATTGTCAGTGATTTGACGTACGTCGGGGATTCTGAAATGAAGTCTCTGATCCAATGGCCCCGCAACAAGTACCTCAACGTTTGGGTGTGCGAATATGCGTCGGGGGCAGCCGGTTACGCCTTGTACCCAGGTTCGGTGGCCAACAATCAGAATTCGGACATGGATGGCATTGTGTTGCAGCACACCTACACTGGCAGCATTGGCACTTCCTCACCCTACCGGTCCCGGACCTTGACCCATGAGGTGGGTCATTGGCTCAACTTGCGTCACACATGGGGAAACAGCAACAACCCAGGATTGGCAGAAAATTGTGACGAAGACGACAACGTCAACGACACCCCCAATACGCTGGGCTGGTCCATTTGCTCTTTGGACGGCGTGACCTGCGGTTCGTTGGACAATGTCCAGAATTACATGGACTATAGCTACTGTGGGCGCATGTTCACGGAAGGTCAAAAGCAACGCATGCGTACCGCAGCTTTGAGCACTACGGCACAGCGCAATCAGCTCTCCACCGCCACCAATTTGGAGGCCACCGGAGTCGCTGGTGAGGACATTTTGTGCGCGGCTTCCTTTTTGACGGACCGCAACATCATTTGTGTGGGCGACAGCGTTTTGTTCACGGACCAGAGTTACCATGGTGTGACGGAGTGGTCATGGGATTTTGGAGATGGAGCATCCATGTCGGGTTTGGAAGCAGACGGGGCCAACGAGGTTTACCATACGTTTGAAACTTCCGGCGCGTTCGAGATCACTTTGACGGTGGGCAATGCCAGCGGAGAAGTGAGCACTTCGGCAGAAGCTGCAGTGTACGTGATGGGGGGTGGGGAGTTGAATCTCCCCTTGGAGCAGGGCTTTGAGACTGAGGAATACCCCAACAGCTTGTGGTTTGTGGAAGACCCCCTGGAGGATGGAACCTGGGAGCCGACCACCGCTGCGTCCTTCACTGGCAACCGTTCCGTGATGGTGGAGAATTGGAGCAACACCATCGAATTCAATGACGATTTTTTGCGCACTGCCACAATGGACATGAGCGAGGCCGATCAAATCCAGATCCACTACAGATGGGCATATGCCTTCAAAGGAACCAATGACGATTCTGAAACCGACGATCGTCTTCGTGTGAGTGTGACCGGGGACTGTGGCAACGATTGGGACCTCCGCCGCATGCACAGGGGGTTCACAGATTTGCCGTCGGCCAACCCAACCCCGTTCCCCTTTGTCCCCTCGGATGCAGAAGATTGGAACGAATACACCATCGTTTTGGACCAACCCCAATATCTCACTGAGAATTTCAGGGTCCAATTTGAGTTTGAGAGCCGATTGGGCAACAACATTTTCTTAGATGACATCAACATCACAGCGGTGGTAGATGGTATCAATGGCGTGGACGAGTTGGGCTCTCCAGCTTTGTGGAGTTTGGCGCCCAACCCCACCCAGCATTCGTCTTCTACGTTGCGCTTCCATTTGAACCGTCCATCGCCCTGTCAGGCGGTTGTTCAGGATGCCTCGGGCCGTGAGGTTGCGAGACATGCATTGTCGGCAACATCGGGCCCCCAACAATGGAACCTGCCTGCGCCCAGCGTCCCAGGAGTGTACCTGTTGCAGTTGACTTCGGACCTTGGACTTCAACGAACTTGGAAATGGGTGGTGCGCTGAAGCGAGCATTTTCTTTGACATGAAGAAGGCCCGCCAATTGGCGGGCCTTCTCGTTTCAGCAGGTTAGGAAGGAAGGACTCAATCTTTGCTTCCGATCAAGATGGAGACGCAACCTTCATGAAGAATGGCGGCGTCGGTTTCGGGCACTTGAACGCGGAAACGAAGTCTTTGGGCATTTTCAACACTGAAGTCGAGGTGATCTGATCCATCGGAATTGCTCCAGATGCGGATGTCTTGGTCGTCGACCACGTCAAACGCGACTTCGCCCAACACAGGATGTGCACACACCGCCACGCGGTAGTTGGTGCCAGCAAGAAAGGTCAGGTCCAACTCTGCTTCGTCACCTGGAATGAGGACCGCAGAGTTGTAATTGTCATTCTGGATGTAGTCCTCCAGAAGTGGAAGGCAATTCTTCTTTGTGAATGTGCGGCATTGTGCGGACGCTGAGGCCGCGAGCATGGACACAAAGGCGAGCAGGAGAGTGGTGTGCTTCATCGTAGTAGTCTTTACGCTCATTTCACAAGTTGGTTACGTACATCTGCTACAGCAGATGAGATTTGGGCAAGAACCTCTTCACTTGCCGTGTATCGGCTGCCTCCTCCAATGAGTATGGCGCCCTGGCTCTTGCTAATGGTGTTGTTCGCTTCTTCTTTTTGAACGGCGTCGAATGCGTCCACGATAGGTTGAAGGCCTGCCACCATTGCTTCAAGCTCAGGAGATTGTTGGTAGCTCGTGACCAAGTCCAACACATCTTCCATGACGAGTTTTTGCTCGGCGATTCTGCTTCTGAGATCGCCGTTCGCCTTGTCTTGGTGACGCGTGGCCAAATACAGGCTCTCCACCCAACCGGCTGCCACAAGCATTCCACTCAGGTCTTCTTGTCCATTGGACTTGAGCTTTTCATTCATGGTCAAAAAGGCCTCGGAGACAATGGAGATCAAAGAATCTTGCCGTGCTCGGTTGGATTCTGCACGGGCGAGTAAGTTGTCGTCGATGACGTCCCCTACACCCAAGTCGCGTGCAAGACTCTTGACCACTTCAAGGTAGGTAAGTGATACTGCATTCTCTTCGAAGATTGTGGCGTAGCTCAGGTCTGCGCCGTAGATGCCAAGGTTGATGGCTTGACGGTCAGCGGTGACATAGTTCGAGGCCGACATGGCCGAGTGCAGGTGATCCTGTGAAAAGGTGGCTCCGGTTTTTTGAACGATTCGTGCAGTTTCCATGGGCGTAGGTGCAGCCCGGAAAATCTTCTTCAACCGTTTGGTTCGTTGTGTCACGGAAGCTCCCTCAGAAAGGGAGGAGCCGGAAGTCTTAGGGCCGGCCGATTCACCACAGCCAGCGAGGACAAGGGTTGCAGCAGCAAGGCTGAGAAACAAGGAATTGCGGAACTTCTTCATGCGTTTTGGGTTGGTACGAATTTGGGTTTCTTCCCACAGTGTACGGGTGTGGACGTGAAAAGTTCTACACGCTTGAATGTGAACCAGAGACAGGTTTCTCAGCACCTCTGGCCTGCAAGAGGTTCAGTGGGCTTCGAGCCAGGTTTGCCCGTGGGACACTTCGACATCCAAAGGAACGTCGAGTTTGACGGCGCCTTCCATGCACTCCACCAAAAGGGACTTGACCTTGTCCAATTCGTCGGATGTGGCATCCACGACCAATTCGTCATGGACCTGCATGATCAACTTGCTCTTCATCCCCTGCATTGCCTCGGCCACACGGATCATGGCCACTTTGATGATGTCTGCTGCAGATCCTTGGATGGGGGTGTTGACGGCGTTCCTTTCAGCAAAGGCTCTCACCACGGCATTGTTGCTGTTGATGTCCGGAAGCGGCCGGTGCCTTCCAAGCAATGTGGTGGCCTTGCCAGCCTCTCTTGCCTTGGCGACGCATTCTTGGGTGAAGGCTTCAAGTCCAGAGAATTGTGCGTGGTAGGATTCGATGATGCTCTTCGCTTCCTTTCGGGAAATGCCCAAATTTTCCGCCAAACCGAAGGCGCCCTGGCCGTAGAGGATGCCAAAATTGACTGCTTTGGCTTGGCTTCTCTGTTCTCTGCTTACCTCCTCCAACCCGACCCCAAACACTTTCGACGCCGTGGCCGCGTGGATGTCAACGCCTTGCTGAAAGGCATCAATCAACCCCTTTTCACCGCTCATGGCGGCGGCAATGCGCAATTCCACTTGGCTGTAATCGGCTGCAACCAAAACGCGGTTGGGTTCACTGGGCACAAAGGCCTTGCGGATCTCCCGGCCCTGTGCCGTGCGGATGGGGATGTTCTGGAGGTTGGGGTCCTTGCTGCTCAGCCTGCCTGTGGCGGCCACACCTTGCATGTAGGTCGTGTGGATGCGCTCCGTGTCTTGATGTACAAGGGCTGGCAGGGGTTCGACATAGGTGGATCGAAGCTTTTTCAATTTTCGATACTCAAGGACATCCCCCACGATGGGGTGTTGGTTCTTCAATTTGCTCAGGATGGCTTCCCCTGTGGGGTACTGCCCCGTTTTGGTCTTTTTCACCTTCGCGGGAATGGCCAAATGATCGAACAGGATTTCGCCCAATTGCTTGGGAGAATCGACATTGAAAGGCACTCCGGCAGCCTCTTGTATGGACCGTTGTAGGGTATCGAGTTGCTCGGCGAGTTGGGCACTGAATTCTGCCAGATGGGCACGGTCGATGGCGACGCCTTGAAGTTCCATGTGCATGAGTACTGCCACCAATGGCATTTCAACGTCCCGGAAGAGCGACTCCAGTTGCATGTCTTGCAGTCGCGGCAGCAGGGCATTGGCCAATTGAAGGGTGATGTCCGCATCCTCGCAGGCATAGGCAACGACCTCTTCAGGGGGAAGGTCGGCCATGGACTTTTGGTTCTTGCCTTTTTTGCCAATCAAGGAAGTGATTGGGATGCATTGGTAATCGAGGAAGGCTTGGGCCAGTGCGTCCATGCCATGTGGCTGGTCGGGTTCGATCAGGTAATGCGCCACCATGGTATCTTCGAGGCTGGACCCTGTGATGTCGATGCCATGTCGCGCCATGATTTTCCCATCGTATTTCAGATTTTGTCCAACAATGACCATGTCAGGATGCTCGAGCAAGGGCTGGAACACCTTGCGAATGCGGTCCCAAGCGTCGCGCTGCACAGGTACGTAATAGGCAGTGCCAGGAGCAGCGCAAAACGACATCCCCACCAGTTCAGCTTGCATGGCATCGAGGCCCGTGGTTTCCGTGTCAAATGCAAATCGTCCCGCGGAAGTCATGTCCATCACGAGTTGTTTCCATCCTTGCTCGTCTTGCACCAATTGGTACTTCACGTTGTCGGCATCGTAAGAACCAAGCGAGGACGCAGCAGAGGGTGCCACTTCCATGGCGGCATCGAACATGCTCAATTGACCCTCCGCCTCATCGGCCAATGCGGAGGATGCCTCGGACGTTTTGGCCGCAGAAGGCGTCGTGGTCGCCGCCGATGGTGCTGCTGGGGCCGAGACGTCGCCCAAAAGGCGCCGAGCCAACGTGCGAAACTCCAATTCCTCCAAGACTTGGGACAAAAGGTCGACGTTGGGCGCCTGCAGTTTCATGGCAGGAAAGTCCTCTTCGAAGTCAATGTCCAGAACAATGGTGGCAAGCTGGCGCGAGAGAAAAGCTTGGTCCCGGTTCGCCTCCACCTTTTCCTTCATCTTTCCCTTGAGCTGGTCGAGGTTGTTGTAGAGGCCTTCCATGGACCCAAACTGCTGCAAAAACTTGATGGCGGTTTTTTCACCGACGCCCGGGACGCCCGGGATGTTGTCTGCAGAATCTCCCATGAGACCAAGCAAGTCTATGACTTGCTCAGGATCTTCCAAGCCATACCGCTCCCGGACTTCAGCTGGTCCCCAAACGGTAGGGGGGTTGCCACTTCGTCCCGGCCTATACATGCGGATGCGTTCCGTGACCAATTGGGCAAAGTCCTTGTCAGGAGTCATCATGAACACATCGAAATCTTCCTTTTCGGCACGTTTGGCCAAACAGCCGATCAGGTCGTCGGCCTCGAAGCCAGGAGCCTGAAGCACAGGGATGTTGAGCCCTTCAAGGACTTTGACAATCCAAGGCACACTGAGTTTGATGTCCTCAGGGGTTTCGTCACGGTTGGCCTTGTAGGCCTCGAATTGTTCGTTTCGAAGATTGGGCCCAGGGGGGTCGAACACCACAGCCAGGTGCGTTGGCTCCTCCCTTTTGATCACTTCCATCAATGCATTGGTGAAGCCAAAAATGGCAGAGGTATTCATCCCCTTTGTGTTGATGCGAGGGTTTTTGATGAATGCGTAGTATGCTCTGAAGATGAGGGCAAAGGCATCCACCAAAAACAATTTTTTGTCGGAAGGAGGCGTGATCATGACGTTCGGTTCTTGACGATGGGGACTGCGCTGCATGCCTCACCAAACATGAGGCTTTTGACAATGGGGCTCACTTTTTGGGTGAAGGCCACCAGTGTTCCTGGACCGCCAGCGCTGGCACAGCCCTTGACGATGAGGCGCTTTTCCCTGAAGCGTTCCACATCCAACCTTTCCACGGCGACTTTCCAGGCCTCTGTTTTTGCGCGTTCCAAGGTGCCATGGATGGCCATCGCCTCAACGGTGGAGAGCTTTTGGGCCAACAGCATCCAAGCCCAATCGGGGAGGATGGCATTGGTGGAGCAATGAAGGGCGACCACATGGGCGTGGTAGGGGGTGGCATCCCATGCTGCGACTTCCTGTCTAAAGTGTTTTTCCCGCAAGACAAACCCACCATCAAGCCAGGCGGACAAGTCAACGGAGGCCACCTTGGGTGGCGCCAATTCACGTTCCAAGTCCAATTGAATCAGGCCACTTTCTTGCACGCGATTGACAAGCGGTTCTTCCATGTCCCCGAAGCTACGTCACGCAAGAAGCAAGCCCAACGAATGGTCAGGCAATTCGCATTCCTTCGTCGCTGCTTTCAGTTGCGCGTGCTTGACACATTTCCATGGCCTTGGCCACGATGGCGTCCGTGTCATAGCCGCACTCGGCATACAGTTCGGATTGGGTGCCATGTTCAATGTAGCGGTCAGGCACGCCAAGGCGGGCCACCTTCGAACCATAGCCATGTTCCATGGCCCATTCCGTGACGGCACTTCCCATACCTCCTTGGATGCAACCGTCTTCGAGGGTGATCACATCGGTGAACCGACCAAATACTTCGTGGAGCAGCACTTCGTCCAACGGCTTCACAAAGCGCATGTCGTAATGAGCCACTTCCACGCCGCGTTCCGCCAAATCCTCTGCGGCCTTCACGGCTTGGGTGCCGATGGCTCCAATGCTGAGGATGGCAAGCGCGTTGCCGTTGCGCAAGCGACGACCGCGACCCACCTCGACCTCTTCAAATGGAGTTTGCCATTCCACCATGGAGCCTGTGCCTCTGGGATAGCGGATGACGAAGGGACCTTCGTGCTTTTGGGACGAAGTGTACATCAGGTTCCTGAGTTCTTGTTCGTCCATGGGTGCACTCACAACGAGGTTGGGGATGCAGCGCATGTACGCCAAGTCAAAAGCCCCGTGGTGGGTAGGCCCGTCTGCCCCTACTAGGCCTCCACGGTCGAGGCAGAAGACCACATGCAGGTTTTGGATGGCCACGTCGTGGATGACTTGGTCATATGCCCGTTGCATGAAGGTCGAATAGATATTGCAAAACGGGACCAAACCGCGCGTCGCCATCCCTGCGCTGAAGGTCACAGCGTGCTGCTCAGCAATTCCTACATCAAACGCTCGGTCGGGCATTTCCTCCATCATGTATTTCAAGCTGCATCCAGAAGGCATGGCCGGTGTGACACCCACAATGCGTCGGTCTTTCTTTGCAAGCTCGATGATGCTCCGGCCAAAAACGTCTTGGAATTTGGGGGGCTTGGGCGCGGCATCGGGAGATTTCAAAATCTCGCCGGTGTCCTTGTTGAACAAACCGGGGGCGTGCCACTTGGTGGGGCTTCCTGCTTCTGATGGCGCATATCCTGCACCTTTTCTTGTCACCACGTGAAGGAGCTTGGGGCCCGGAATGTCCTTGAGGTCTTCCAACACCTTGGCAAGGTATTCCACATCGTGGCCGTCCACTGGTCCGAAGTACCGGAAGTTCAAGGATTCAAAGAGATTGCTTTGTTTCAGAACGGCACTCTTGACGGCATTTTCCACTTTTTGGGCGATGGCTTGGGCATTGGGGCCAAACTTGCTGATGCGTCCAAGCAATTCCCATACTTCATCCTTCACCTTGTTGTAGGTGTGGGAGGTGGTGATGTCGGTCAAGTATTCCTTGAGTGCACCAACATTGGGATCGATGGACATGCAGTTGTCATTCAAAATGACCAGCATGTTGGTGTCTTCCACGCCACCGTGATTCAGACCCTCGAAGGCCAAGCCAGCGGTCATGGCCCCATCGCCAATCACGGCCACGTGTTGGGTGCTTCGTTCGCCGTTGTGGCGGCTGCCCACGGCCATGCCAAGTGCTGCACTGATGCTCGTGCTGCTGTGGCCCACGCCAAAAGTGTCGTAGGGGCTCTCGCTCCTCTTGGGAAAGCCGGAGAGACCTTCGTGTTGACGGTTGGTGTGGAACTGGTGACGACGTCCCGTCAAAATCTTGTGCCCGTAAGCCTGGTGCCCGACATCCCAAACGATTTGGTCTTCGGGGGTATTGAATGCATAGTGGAGGGCAACCGTCAACTCAACCACCCCCAGGCTTGCCCCAAAATGGCCACCCTTCTCAGACACCACGTCGACAATGAATTGCCGAAGCTCGTCTGCAACTTGCTGAAGCTCTTCTGTCTTGAATTTGCTCCGCAAATCGGATGGGTCCTCGATCTGTGAAAGGAAGGGTCCGGCTGAGTAGGATTCCATGGCGTTCAAATCAGGTGTTGAGGCTTTGTAACAAATCTAACCCCTTCAGGTTTCCTTTGGTCCCAAATGATCAGAACAGGCCTTGCCCCATTAGGCCAAAACTTCCTGGACAAGCCCCATCAAAATGGCCTTTCCATCGGCATTGGCCAGGTCTTCGCTGCACGCACGCTCAGGGTGGGGCATCATGCCAAAAACATTTTTCCCCTCGTTGCAAACGCCTGCGATGTTCATCAGCGCCCCGTTGGGGTTGCTCATGCCATTCACCTTGCCTTCTTCATCGCAATATTGAAAAAGGATTTGGTCGTTGTCTTTCAGGGACTGCAGACCGTCTTCACCGATGAAGTAGTTTCCTTCGCCATGGGCGATGGGCACCAAAAGGGGCGTTTCAGGATCGCAGCCTTTGGACACAGGGGCTGTACGGGAGACGGGCTTCAAGTGCACATTTCTACAGATGAATTTCCTGCTTTCGTTGTGTCTCAGGGTACCAGGCAAAAGCCCAGCCTCACATAGGATTTGGAACCCATTGCATACTCCCAAAACACGCCCGCCTTTGTTGGCAAAGGCAATGACCTCCTCCATGATGGGAGAGAAGCGTGCGATGGCGCCACTGCGGAGGTAATCCCCATAACTGAACCCGCCGGGAAGAACAACGGCTTCAACGCCTTGCAAGTCTCTGTCTTTGTGCCAGAGTTGCACCACGTTGAAGCCGAGATCGTGGCTCAGTGCATGGACCATGTCCATGTCACAGTTGGAGCCGGGGAAGGTGACTACACCAATCTTCATGGGACGAAGTTCGGCATTCTCTCCTTCATCTGAACGTCCTTATCGAACCATTTTCCAAGTCCGTGCAGTTTGTGTGGGTCCATGCACCAAACGGAGCAACACCAAGGCTGGCCATTGGTCTTTTTCAACCCAGATTTGACCCTGTCCATCCGCTTGGATGGGCGAGCACAACACACGTCCAGTCAAATCCATGGCATGCATGGTCATGCCGTCGGCTGCTGCACCCAGGTCCATCATCCAACCCGTTTGGGTGGTGATGGGGGCTTGAATCTTGCTCAGGTTTCCTTCTGCAATGCTCGACACCATGTCGCTCCATTCGTCTTCTTCAGTTGGATGGTCGCCAGCGCTGACCACCACGGTTTGGCGGACAGTATGGCTGCACTGATCGTTCCAAACATTCAAAAAGACGTCGTACGCCCCGGCCTCAGCAAAAGTGTGCACGGCGTGGTGGTCGTAGTTGGGCTCGTCGGTGTCACCGAAGTACCATGTGTTTCCAGTGATGTTTCCTTCTGAGGTGTTCGTGAAACTCAAGGTCATGCCAGATCCGGCCTGTCCGTCGGTCAAACCTCCTGTCGGAGCTACAAAGTCGGCACGTACGGTGGGGGTTTCGTCCAGCTGGACACGAACCGTCTCTGTGCAACCATTGTCGTCCATCAATACAGCTTCATACTCCCCGCCGGACAATCCTTCCAAGAAAGTCCCCTGGTCACCGTGGCTCCAATCGATCTGTGTCTGACCGATACCACCCGAGACGGTCAATTGAATTTCACCACTCGCTTCGTCCCCACACCCCATGGCAGTGGTGTGCACTTCCACGTTCAAATCTGAAGCTTCGCCCATCGCAGCAATGGTGGTTTTGGAGGGGCATCCGTCTCCAGCATTGGACTGTGTGGACAAGGTGTAATTGCCAGGCGCCAACCCCAAGATTTCCGCCGTTCCGTTGGAGGCCGCGTCTTCGAACATCAAGGTCCCTTGTGTGTCTTGGACGGAGATGTTCCAAGATGTTTCAGCTTCACTCGTCAAGACAAACCCAATCTCCGCTTGGCCATGGCAGCTGGCGTTGAGCACCTGCACATCCATTTGCGGAGACATCGCCACAATGGCTTCTGCCATTTTGATGCAGCCGTCTTCATCGACCACCTCGACGTTGTACTGACCAGCCAACAATGCAGTTGGGTTGACCTCTGTTCCGTTGTCATTCCAAACTGAAATCGCGGGATTTACTCCCCCGAAGACCTCAGCGTCAATGGATCCGAGGTGGGCATCGTCACACTGGGTGACCGTTTCCAACTCGAGGGTCATGGGGATGGGCTGAACGATGGATGCCTCATCACGTTGGACATCGCAACCATACTCACCCAACACCAAAGCCTGAATGGTGTAATCCTCGGTTGGCAATCCATCGAAGAAGATGGGTGTGGAGCTGTCCATTGCGGAGCGCACCACGTCACCTGAACCGTCGAAGATTTCGACGTTCCACTTGGCATCCGCATTGTCGCTGTTGACCTCGATGGCGGATAGGCTCAAACCTTCACAATCTCCATTCACAGCCATCACATCGACTTCGGGAGAAGTCAAGACGGTCACATAGAGGGTGTCGCGGCAACCAAAGTCATCTGTCGCCACTACTGCGTAGTCGCCCCCCTCCACGCCATCCATGGCGTTTCCTAGTGTGCCGTTGGACCAGGCATATGCGATGTTTCCTGAGCCACCCGTGACTTGGGCCATGGCAGCTCCTCCTTCACCACAATCGTGCTGAAGGTCA
>TARA_B110000003_G_scaffold122721_2_pt1 | contig 40980 bp, 32 predicted proteins | sample TARA_B110000003 | Tara Oceans TARA_B110000003 (sample SAMEA4396424) | marine metagenome | biome: Westerlies Biome; feature: [SRF] surface water layer (ENVO:00010504); material: water (ENVO:00002006), including particulate matter (ENVO:01000060) such as... | depth 5 m
CGAGTTGCCGGAACAAACCACCATAAAATCGGTAAGCGTCGAGATACCCCGGAGGTCGAAAACCCGAACATCTTCGGCTTTTAATTCATCGGCCGCTTGTGCGCATGCAAGGGCAAGGTCGGTTCCGGTTAACATAGGATTAGATAGCAGTTTAACAAAACCTTGAGCCGGTCATCGTCCGTGAAATGGTGGAGCGTAGCGGATTCGAACCGCTGACCCTCTGCATGCCATGCAGATGCTCTACCAACTGAGCTAACGCCCCCTACCTTCTCAGGACGGGCGGAGGGATAGGCTACCCCCTCTTCGGTGGCAAGAGAAAAAGCTCAGAACTTGCCGTTATTCTCTGGTATCTTTAGGGCTAGTGGTTCGCGCCAATCATCTCCGATGTCCGGTTTATTGAGGGGCTTTCTCTCGGAACTAAATGTCCGGTTAAAGCGAAAATTTTACGGGCGAGCTTCAAGATTTCAGAACATTGACCCGTTTGAGGGAGTATGGTCTTCTGCTCAGTAGCCACCCGCTAACTGACTTGGAAGGTGAATCATGACTTGCAGATCTTAATTCAGACTCCAGTTGAAAAGTATTGCTGATTGCGCACGAGCCTTATTGGTTTAGAAATGAAATCCCTAAGGTTATTTGAGCGTCTTTCGATTCATTCCCTCTTCTGGCAAATCACATTTCCTGTTTTTGACGAGACATTTTCGGTTTTTGGCGACCCACTGATAAGCCCAATCCCGAAGGGCGTTAGGCAGCGCCATAATTAAGCAGGCAAGGAAAACGCCCCAACCCCCTGCATTCCAAAACGCACGTCTCGCCGCTTCGCTTGCTCGATAGATATTTCCTCGTTCTGCAAACGCCATGGAATCGTCAGATAAATCGATCTCATATCGCTCTGCTGTCTCACCCTGCAAAGGAGCAAACTTTAAGCGATCATTACCATCGATCCGATTCAACCATTTCACCGCGCCCTGACAGAGTAAGCAATCTTCATCGAAAAAGACGATTAGTTCCTCATCCACGTCAGAAGCTTGCCACATCTGCCTGGAAAATCGAAGATTCATTTCCATGGACGATCATCAGCGTATTCACGACCTGCCTTCCGAGCAAAAACCTCGCGAAAAAATGGCTGCACTTGGAGCTGAAGCACTTTCAAACGAAGAACTCCTCGCTATTTTTCTCCGAAGTGGAACCAAAAAAGCAAGCGCTATTGAGATTGGGCGACAACTCATCAAAAAACATGGGGGGATTGTCCCGCTTGCTCGAATCGATCTTAAAGAACTTTGCAAAGAACATGGTTTAGGTCTCGCTAAGGCTTGTCAGCTTCAGGCCGCTTTTGAGCTTGGTTCCCGTGCTGCTCGGGAAAGTGGCTCAGCTGTTAGTCTTTCGAGTAGTTTGGCAATTCATCAATTTCTCGCCCCTCAAATGGCACATCTTCCCAACGAGAAATTATTCGTCTTAACTCTCCATAGTAATGGTAGGTTGATCCGTATGCGCGAACTCTCGAGTGGGTCGATAAGTCAGACTGTGGCCTCGATTTCTGAAATTCTCCGACCTGTTCTTATCGACCAAGCTCCCAATTTCGTAATTGCCCATAATCATCCTTCTGGTGAACCTGCCCCCAGCAAACCGGATCGATTGCTGACCGAGAATCTAGCGGAAGCCGCGCGTACAATGGGTCTCTATTTTGTCGATCATCTGATCATTGGTCGCCCTACCGATAGCTGCCAAGGTTACTATTCATTTGCCGAGCAAAACCTACTGTAGCTTTTTTAATTCAAAGGGTGGTACAACCAATCTTAGTGTCTTGAACGGCGGCGCTTTTGATAACACGGTTTTTGAGAACGCCTGAAAATTCCTTATCTCTAAAATTGAAAAGCTCCCAATTGCCCCCCAGTCTTTCCGGGCCGCTTCATAGATAAAATTTGCGACCACCTCCCTTTTCCCTTTTTGAAAAATGCCCAAAATTCATCCTCAGTCCATCATCTCTGAATCTGCTCGACTTGCAGATGATGTAGAAGTTGGTCCTTTTGTAATTATCGAAGCTGGGGTCTCAATCGCCGCAGGTTGCCGGATATTATCTCATGCCAAAATTTGTCGTGGGGTCAAAATGGGTAAAAATAACATGGTCGATCACGGTGCCGTTATTGGGGGTTCACCTCAAGACCTTTCCTTTGATCCTCAAAGAGACTCAGGCGTAATTATTGGAGACGACAATAACTTTCGAGAGCATGTCACGATCAGCCGGAGCACTCAAGTTAACGGAAATACCATTATTGGTGACCGGAATTTCTTTATGGCGGTTTCTCATATTGCTCATGACGTCATCGTTGGGGATGATAACATTCTCGCCAATAACGTCATGATTGCGGGGCACGTAAGAATCGGGAATAAGGTCTTCCTCGGGGGCGGTACTGCCATTCATCAATTCACTCATGTTGGAGATTTTGCTATGAGCCAAGGAAATAGCACACTTACCCAAGATGTGCCTCCTTATTGCGTCGCGCACAAAATTAACCAGCTTTCCGGGCTCAATGTCATTGGTTTGCGACGTGGTGGATTCACCCTCGAAGATCGTAAGGAGATTAAGCAGGCCTATTCTCTTGTTCTAAGATCTAAATCTACGCGGGAAGAGGCACTAAAAGAGGCTGACAGCCAAGATTTTGGGCCGGTAGCCTCAAGGTTAATCGAGGCCGTGCGCTCTCCTTCCTCTAGAGGGATCCTTACCCGCTAGTTTCGTTTTGATTGAAAAAATCTGGATTCTCCACTAGCAATCTGACCTAAGGTTTTATCTCCTAGACTTATGAGTAAACGCGTTCTTCTCACTACCACTTCCTTTCAAGACACCCCTGGGACCCACCAAAATCTTTTGAACTCCCAAGACTGGGAAGTAGTCCTAGCTCGTGGCCCGCTATCGGAGGCCGAAATGCTCGATTTGTCCGGCGATTTCGACGCCTTCCTTTGCGGTGACGATGCCATTACCCAAGCTGTGATCGACAAATCGCTTCCCCGACTCCAGATCATTTCAAAATATGGAATCGGGCTCGACAAAATTAATGTCGAGTATGCGACGGAAAAGGGACTTCCTGTTCTTTTCACTCCTGGTGTTAATCACACCACAGTAGCCGAGCATACTTTCGGACTCCTTCTCGGCATAACGAAAGACATTCAATCAAACGCTGTTGCCGTTCAGAATGGCGAGTGGGTTGCTGGCTGGAAAAAGCCTGTTGGAAACGAAATTATGGGAAAGACGATTGGGATTCTTGGTCTGGGGCGCATTGGTAAAGAGGTCGCAATCCGAGCCCGCGCATTTGGGATGAACATCATTGCTTTTGATCCCTACTTCGATGATTCCTTCGCGTCAGAGCACGATGTGAAGCGGTGTTCCTCAATGGACGAAGTCCTGCACAATTCTGATGTTGTTTCACTTCACTGTTTTCTTAACGATGAGACAGAGGACATGATTAATGCTCCCAAAATCGCTGAAATGCGTGACCAGGTGATTGTCCTCAACTGCGCCCGTGGAGAACTCGTAAACACTAAGGATATGGCCGAAGCCCTCAAGTCTGGAAAGGTTGGGGGTTATGGAGCCGATGTCCTTGACGCTGAGCCGCCTGCTCCTAGTCATGTTCTTATCGGTGCTCCGAATTGTATTATCACGAGCCATATCGGCTCACGTACACATGAATCGGTTCAGCGTCAGGCTAACCGCTGTTTAAATAATGCGATCAACTTTTTCTCCGGAGCTGACGACGTCCTCTGCGCGAATGGTATTCTTTAATCTTAAAATCAGCCCCCTAAAACCTCATGAGTCTCGAAATTAAACAAGCCTCCGAATGTGCCTACGATATTCTCTCGATGGGCGAAATAATGCTCCGCCTTGACCCTGGTGACGGCCGAGTGCGCACCACCCGTCAATTCCAAGCCTCGGAAGGTGGCGGAGAATATAATGTCGCTCGCGGACTCCGCCGTTGCTTTGGGAAACGTGCGGCCGTCCTTACCGGATTTGTAGATAATGAAGTTGGGCGCCTTCTAGAAGATCTTGTCCTTCAAGGAGGGGTCGACACCCAGTTTATTAAGTGGGCTAACTTTGATGGTCTTGGAGTCGCGGCTCGGAATGGGCTCAATTTCACTGAGCGTGGTTTTGGAGTTCGTGCTGCTAAAGGAACCTCGGATCGTGGCCATACTGCGGCTTCCCAACTCACGATTAATGATTTTGATTTTGAGCATATTTTCGGAACTCTCGGTGTACGATGGTTTCATACGGGTGGGATCTTTGCCGCTCTCTCGGAGGGTAATGCTGCGCTTACGATTGAGGCTTGTAAAATTGCCAAAAAATACGGGACCGTTGTTTCTTACGACCTCAATTACCGGCCTAGCCTTTGGAAGTCGATCGGAGGACAAGTTAAGGCGCAGGAAGTGAATCGTGAAATCGCCAAATATGTCGACGTTATGATCGGTAACGAAGAAGATTTTACGGCCTGTCTTGGATTTGAGGTCGAAGGAGTTGATGAAGAAAATATTACTGGAATCGATATCTCGAACTTCAAGAGAATGATAGAAAAGGCTGTTAGTGAGTTTCCCAATTTTAAGGCGACTGCTACAACTCTTCGAGAGGTCCACACGGCCTCTAGTAACGATTGGGCCGCATTAGCTTGGCACGATGGCGAGTTCCACAGTTCTACCAATCGTGAGAACCTCGAAATATTTGACCGTGTCGGTGGCGGCGATTCATTTGCTTCCGGACTGATCTATGGTTTTCTTGAATTTAACGACGCGGCAAAAGCTGTGGAATGGGGAGCTGCACATGGAGCTCTTGCGATGACTACGCCAGGTGATACTACTATGGCAACTAGAGAGGAGGTTGGTAAACTTGTTGGGGGAGGATCAGCCCGCGTCGATCGTTAACTGAAAATTATCTTTAAAGGTCCGGAGTTGCCCCGCGCAATCTGGGCTTTTTTTATCTGCGTCCTACCTTAACCTTCAGCCATGTGGCGTTGGTTTATTTTACTCCCATTCTTTGTCGTTGTTTCCTGTAGCTCGAAAAATCCTGCTACCCCCAGTAGTCTTAGCCTCCCTCCGCTAGGAGGCTCACCTAATATATTTAAGCGCTATTCGATTAAAGGTGATGCTGAAATGATGGATGGCTGGGCGCGAAACTTTGATATGTCTGGAGTCTCATTTAATGAAAAGATGACGTTGACTCTAGTTACGCGGCGTCACGTTATCATGGCGTCTCATTATCGTCGTAAACCAGGAGCTAAAGTGGTGTTTCACAACCGTATGGGAAAGCGAATTGAGCGCACTTTGGTAGATGTTATCGAGGTGGTTGGAGATGTCGCAGTGGGGCTTCTTGATTTAGATGTTCCGCCTGATCTTAAGGTTTATGCCCTCCCTACACTTCGTAAGGATTCTTTACTCCTCGAGGGAACGACCGCCGTGGTAACAGATCAGAATCGACGTATTTTCTTTCATGAGATCGAGCGAGCGGGATCCACCTCGATCACCTTCCGGCACCCCAAGGTTGCAAAACATGGATGGGGCAAGAATCTCGTGAAAGGTGATAGTGGTAACCCTTCCTTTTTTATCAGTGAGGACGAACTCGTCCTCATCGAGACCCACACTTCTGGTGGGGCTGGATCTGGCCCATTTTATGGCAGCCCTCTTATTCAAGAAAAGCTTTCAGCAGCCATCACAACGTTAGCGCCCGGATACGCGCTCCGCCTCAAGTCGCTCTAGTGGTAATACATTTGCTTGGGACATTCCTTAGTAAATCTAAAGTTGGGTGATGAAATTTTATCCAAGCCTGATTCGGCCTCGCTCATTGTGGGTCACGATTCAACTAAAAACTCGGATTCGTCAGGATTGTAACTTGATCATGCCGACGAGATTTGGGTTAGAAATATTTGCGGCGAGATCCATTGCTATTTCTGGGACGAGAGTCCATCCATTAAGGCGGAAGTTTATATGTTCAAACCTAATTGATCTCAACGTTGTCTCGGATTTTGTGAGCGAGGGAGACTTTGCTCAGTTCAAAGTCTTATTGCCGATCATGATGGAGGGGCCGCTAAGACCAAGTTCACGATGGTAAGCTCCAAAGAATTATCGATTTCGTTGAGACCCAAACTCGCAAAAAAGGAATCTAAGGCGAGCGAACAATAGCTTTTCAGCATTGCTTCACACAGGCGGGGCGCCCACACTCTGCACCGAACAACCAGACTCCCCGTGAAATTCTTGATCTTTATCTCTTTACCATTTCTCCTTCTTTCTTGTGCTAATCTGGCGGAGGATCGATGGGATGAGGAAGATCGGGAGGAGCTTAAGAGCAGCACTACAAAAGCTAAAACGTCTTTGAAGACTCCTAGAAATTCTGTGGACCTACTTCCTGCCGAAGAAATTGGTGATAACCTCAAACTGGTTGATCCTGATACCACTTCCGAGCTCATGAAGGACGAAAATAAAAAAACTGTCAGTGGGCCTGCTCCAGTAGAAGTTACTACTCCTGGATCTGACAGCGCCATTGACATCAAGCCCAGCAGCCCTGCTTCGGCGGAAGAATAACGCAGAGCGTCCTGGACCATGGCTCAACAGCGCCCCCGCAAATTCAAAGCGGAACCCTATGAGTGGCACGAAGTTGTCGAACTCAAAATCGAAGCCCTCTCAAATCTAGGAGCTGGGATTGCAAAACCTGAAGGTTGGGTCGTTTTCGTTCCTTTCGCTCTGCCGGGTGAAAGAATTCGTGCTAAGGTTTGGCGAAACGAGACGAATTGTACTCATGCTGATCTAGTTGAGATTCTGGAACCATCGCCCGACCGAATAGAGCCTCACTGCCCTCATTTTGCGACTTGTGGTGGTTGCCAGTATCAGCATCTGCCATACGAAAAGCAGCTTGAGTGGAAAACTAGGCAGGTTGGGGAACTCCTCTGGCACATGGTCGGAATCGAGGCAGAGGTCAAAGCAACGATCCCCTCGCCAAAACAATGGGGCTACCGCTCAAAGATTACACCACACTTCCAGCGCCCTAAACCTGGCGAGGACTTTCCAATCGGCTTTCTAGAGTTTAATCGGCGAACTCGTCTCGTGGATGTTTACAATTGCCCGATTGCGATGGATGAGATCAATGAAGTTCTCCAGCCAATCCGTGACGATGTTAAGCGTCGGGCCGCGGAGTATAAAAAAGGGGCAACACTTCTCCTTCGGGCAACCGAGGATCGCGTCGAGACAGATCACCGTGCGCCCGTTTCCGAAAAAGTTGGTGACCTAAAGTTTAACTTTCTTGCCGGTGACTTTTTCCAAAACAATCCCTTCATTCTGGATTCTTTCACTGGACATGCTGCTGAACAAGCGAAGGGCCCAAATCAAAAATACTTACTCGATGCCTATTGTGGATCTGGGCTATTTGGCCTGACCTTGGCGAAAAACTTTGAACAAGTAGTTGGAATCGAACTTTCAGAAACTTCAGCCGACTGGGCCCGTCGTAATGCCAAAACAAATGGTATTGAGAACGCCAGTTTCATCGCATCTTCGGCTGAAGCTCTTTTTGCCGATATCACCTTTCCGCCTGAACAAACCTCCGTTCTTATCGACCCCCCAAGAAAAGGCTGTAGTGTCGATTTTCTCAACCAGCTCTTTGATTTCGGGCCTAGCCGCGTCGTTTATGTCTCCTGTAATCCTGCAACGCAGATGCGGGATCTTAAGAGTTTTTTGGAAAAAGGTTACAAAATCGAAAGCATCCAGCCTTTTGATCTATTTCCGCAGACTCGCCACCTCGAATGCGTAATCGCATTAAGCCGGTAGGATTGGACGAGCCTATCCAAGCACGTCACTAGTCGTTGGAGCTTGGCGTTTTAATCTTACGCTAAATAAAAAGGAAGTTCGTTAAGCTTACCGATGTTTTTCGTGAGCGATACCCACTGATTTGGATTCGCACCCCTAGACTAGACCGCTGATATTCTATGGTTCCAGTTTAAGAGATCTTCGTAAGACACTCCGGTCCCTCCGAAGAGATCAAGTGAACTTCCGACCGTAGCATCCAAACGGCCTTCACTTGCTTCGTCAATTAACTTCAAGTCATCAAGTCCTCTCACGCCTCCAGCGTAGGTGATTGGACAACCGGTCCACTGTCCAAGTAAATCCACAAGAGGCACGTCGACCCCAGCGCATTGGCCTTCTACATCTGCAGCGTGGATCAAAAATTCACCACAATATTTGGAAAGATGCCCGATCGTTTCTAAGTTCACTTCCATCTCCGTGAGAGTTTGCCAACGGTTCATTGCAACAGTCCATCCAGTCCTTACTTGCCGGCAACTGAGATCGATAATGATTTTGTCTGGTCCAATCTTATTCGCCAACAGCGCCGCCCGATCTTCTAGAAACTTCCCCTGAGAATCGAAAAGCCATGAAGTCACAATCACACCACTCGCTCCTGCTTTTAGCCAATCCACGGCATTGTCACATGAAATTGCACCTCCAATTTGAAGTCCTTCTGGCCAGGCGGCAAGGGCTTCCCTTGCCGCTTCATCATTCCCTGGTCCCAATTTGATCACATGGCCTCCTCGCAATTGATCCTTTGCAAAACGCGCAGCATACCAAGACGGTGATTTCTCTGAGACAAAGTTCTCAACTGCTCCGCTATCGTTGAGGGTGCTCCCAACGATCTGCTTCACTTTTCCTTCGTGAAGATCAATACAAGGGCGAAACATAGTAGTAGCCATATCCGTAGATAAAGTGTCCTCTTTTGGAATCCAAGCCTCATGAATCGACTTCTTTGCCTCCTAGCGACCATTTCACTCCTGCATGCCATTCCCGAGTCAAAGGAAATTACCACCAAAGCGACTCCTCCTAAAGGAATGGTTTGGATTGAAGGCGCAACCTACACCCGAGGAACCAAAAAGAATCCAGATATTCCCTTCAACGATGAAGAACGTCCTATTCATAAGGTGACTGTAAGCGGGTTCTATCTCGACGAGCACGAGGTCACTAACGCGCAGTTTGGAGAGTTCGTCGATGCCACCGGCTATAAAACTCAGGCCGAGAAAGGCTGGTCAAAAATAGATTTCCCGAAGGCTCCTCCAGAGGCTCTGAAACCAGGATGCATCGTTTTTTCAGGTCCCCCTAGAGCGGTTGAACTTCGCGGACAGGGTGCTGAATGGCAATGGTGGCGATTTCAAGAAGGTGCTTCTTGGAAACGTCCTGCAGGTCCTCAATCCAACCTCAAGGGCTTGGAAAACTACCCTGTTGTTTGCATTACTTGGGAAGATGCCAATGCCTATTGTAAGTGGGCTGATAAAAGATTGCCAACGGAAGCGGAATGGGAGCTTGCAGCCCGTGGAGGGAACGAAGGGTTCGATTACATCTGGGGCAATAGTCCAAAACCCGGGACAAAGTGGTTAGCCAACGTTTTCACCGGCGAGTTTCCCCACAAGGATACTGGTGAAGATGGCTTTAAGGGTGCTGCTCCTATTAAATCTTTTCCGCCCAATAAATTTGGGCTTTATGATATGGCGGGGAATGCTTGGGAACATTGCTCAGATCTATATCGGCCGGACGCATATTCGCTCTTTATTAAATCCCCGAAGAAAGATCCAAAAGGACCGCGTGGAGGCGTGAGTCAGATTGAGGTGAATTGGTTCCTGCAGAATGGCGAGTGGCCCTCACCTCTGATCTTCGGGAAACAGCACGCGCTGAGCCTTCTCCATGTTACAAAGGGCGGCTCTTTCCTCTGCCATACTTCTTATTGCCTGCGTTACCGTCCCGGAGCGCGGCATTATTCAGAATCACTCGCGCCTACCAACCACACCGGCTTTCGTTGCGCCAAATCAAAATAAGTGAAGGCAACATATTTTCTCAATTTCGCACAATGCCAGTAGAGAATGACAAAGGGGTGACGGCCGCTCCCCTATAAGCCGGATTCTGTTCCATCCATCCTATATGGACTTTGGCAGTCATTTATCTCTGCGACTATTACCCGGGGATCGGACGGACGAGCAGCCCTTCCCCTGTTCTGTCTTGCACTGTGAGAGGTTTACCCTGCCACCTAGGTTACCCTCGGCGCGGTGGGCTCTTACCCCACCTTTTCACCCTTACCTTCCGAAAAAGGCGGTTTGTTTTCTGCGGTACTATCTGTCCAGCGGCCCTCTCGGGCCACTGTCCCTCCCTTTCAAGAGGCACACTGCTCTGTAGTGTCCGGACTTTCCTCCAATTTTCATGCGAAAACCAGCGACTGCCCGGGGAGCGGTCCAAATACCCTATAAATTATGAATAATTTAGCGAGCTTGAAAAATCCTCTGACAAACCCGGTTGACCACTGGCGTAGAAAGGGCACAGTAAATACGATTTATGAAACGATTAGCCCTCCTTCCATTACTCCTCAGCCCGCTAAGTGCTAAGGAAGCCTATAACGTCCTCCCTGATGCCGCTTCCGATTGGAAGATGGCTGGTCCTGGTTCTTTCGAACAAAAGAACGGTATTTCTACTGCAAAAGGAGGAATGGGCCTCTGGTGGTATGGTAAAAAAGAATTCACTAACGCGTGCTTTACGGTCGAATTTTTGGCTCCTGAAAATTCCGACAATTCGGGTATCTTTGTCAGATTCCCAAACCCAGGCAATGATCCTTGGGTCGCCGTGAAACAGGGGTATGAAATCCAGATTTGTGGCAACGAGGCCCACAAAAATAAAACTGGTGCGATTTATGACATTCAACCCGCGATTGATCCGGGCATGAAGGTTGGTGAATGGAACAGGTATGATATTATAACAGCCGGCGACCAGATCGCAATTATCCTCAATGGGAAGCTCATCAACATTTATGAATGTCAGGATGGCCGAGGTGACGTTAGCGGCTACTTTGGGCTGCAGAATCATGATGATGGATCTCCAGTCCAATTTCGTGGTGTCAAAGTTCGCGAACTTGCCTCCGGGTCACTCCTTGCGGCGATGGGCGAGCTTGGTATACCGCGTTCTGCGCTGATTGCCTACAACTCTGCCTCCAACAACAAGGAGAAGTGGTATCACTTAGCTGATCACGGGCCTGCTTTTTTTCAAACCTACGGCGATTATTTTAAAGGTAAGTTACGCCGCGAATCGGCATTGAAAGGAATTGCTCTCAACTACTCCGCGCTGCCCGGCCGAGTTGCTCTCTTTAACACCGAAAACCTCTCTCTTGTATCTGCGACAGATAAGGGTCTTAACCTTATAAATACCCCTTGGGGTGGTGGTCACCAAAAGGTTAATGAGTTTAACAACAAGGATTCCTACCTCTTCACTGCAGCTGAAGGCCCAGTTTGGGCAGACGATTCAGGCGCATTTAAAGATAATCGACCCCTCAAAGGTTACGGGAATTTCTCACACCTCGAATTTAATGGGTACTTCCGCAGCGGCAATCAGGTTGTCCTTGATTATTCGGTCAACGGAACCCGGATTCTCGACGCTGTCAGCGATCATAATCATGGGTTGGCTCGCTATTTAGACGTTGCCCCCCACGACAAGCCCCTTACGGTTCGGCTTCTTGACGATTCGAGCGAAAAGGGCTTTGCCCTCAAAGTAGAATCCCTCAATGGAGGCACCAAAACCATATCGAAAAATGGTAGCTATTTCCTTCGTCTTGATGCCTCGTCTAAGCAGACTAGGGTTGCTCTCCTTTACACTGGAAATTCTAAGGCTAAAGCTCCAACCCCGATTTCCCTTACTTCTCTAACCGAGGGGGGTCCTGGTATCTCGCCCGAGGTTTTCCAGGTTGAGGCAAAACTGGACAGTTCTAAAAAAGCTTGGGTGGTTGATCAAGTCCCCCTTCCTCCAGCTCTCAAGGCATCTCCCTACAAGGGTAAGGTGCGGATGTCGGATGTCGATTTCTTCTCAGATGGGAATCGGGCCCTTCTCTCAACCTGGGATGGGGATATTTGGATGCTCACCGGGTTGAAAGACTTTAAAAAGCTGACTTGGAAACGTTACGCTACGGGATTCTTTGAGCCACTCGGTCTTAAAATTGTTAATGATGTTCCGCATATCGCCGGCCGGGATGGTATCTATGCAACTTACGATCTCAATAACGACGGAGAAGCGGACAAGTTTAAGGTCTTCAACAATGATGTTTACCTTTCTAATAACTTTCACGAATTCCAATTCGGCCTCGAAACTGATAAGGAAGGAAACTTCTATTTTGCCAAGGCTTCACCGGTTCGGGGTGGAGGGCGTGGTTTCGAGAAGATTCTCCCCCACAACGGCGCTTTTGTTAAAATTAGTTCAGATGGTAACCGTCTTTACACGATCGGCACTGGGCTCCGTGCTCCCGGCGGTATTGGAGTTGGACCAAACGGTGAAATTACCTCAGGGGAAAATGAAGGGACTTGGCAGCCCCGCTGCAAGATCAACTATTATGAGCCGGAAAACGGGACTCCATTCTTCGGCGTAGAAGATGCTCGTCAGGGGAATAAATCAAATTTTACAGAGCCTCTCTGCTACCTCCCAATGTCGGTCGATAATTCCGGTGGCGGGCAAATCTGGGTTCCTGAAAATGCCAAGATTGGTATTGCGTCGGGCGAGCTTATTCACCTGTCCTATGGCCAATCTTCGATCTACCACGTTCTCCGTCAGAGGGTTGGCAACGGATTTTATCAAGGCGGTGTGGCAAAACTCCCTGTCAAACTTTCATCATCCGCTCAGCGCGCTGTTTTCCACCCGGATGGTTCAATGTATGTTGTCGGGTTCCGGGGTTGGCAGACTAACGCGGCCAATGAGGCTGGTCTCCAGCGGATTCGTCGAAATTACAAAAAGGTCAATCCCCTTCCAACTGCAATGGTCGTAACAAAGGAAGGCATTAAGCTGACTTTTGATGTCGAACTCGACGACGAGTTAGCGACTGATCCGACTTCCTTTACCGCCCAACGCTGGAAGTATATTCGCGGCCCTCAATACGGTTCAGGTGACTTTTCGGTAGACAATCCTGATAAGGCAGCTGAGGCGAGAGCGATCAAAAAGGAATCAAAGGGGCATCGTAAGCGTGATACTGTGAAGATTACCGCTGCTAGACTTGGAGGAGATAAGAAATCGATTCTGCTGACTGTTGCAGGGCATAAGCCCAGCCAGCAGTTCAAGCTTGAATACGATCTCGAGTCTTCCGATGGTGATGAGTTGATTGGAACGATTCATAGCACCATTCACAAGGTTCCTAGTAGTTAGGGTAGACCTCTAAAAAACTTAAAAACGCTCTTGAGTTTACTCGGGAGCGTTTTTCTTTTTGCCCTCTTTCAATAGACGTTTAACATTCACTCAATGAAGTTCACTTCACTTCCCTTTCTTCTGATAAGCTTGATGAGCCCAGCTAGTGCTGAGTTAAACGCCTCTTTTACATCATCAGGTAAGTCCAAGACTAAACAAGTTGCCGTTCCAGCACTATTCGTTGACAAGGGTGAATCGCCAGCGGCGGGACTTCCAGTCGGCCCTTTTACTGCGAGCTACACTGGGAAACTTTCTATCCCGAAACGCTTTCGTATCTCCTTTTCCGTCGAATCAGAGGGCAAGGTCGAGCTCAAGGTCAACGAGGAAGAAGTCACTTTTAGTGAGGGCAAATCGGATCGTATTCGCCTTAACCCCGGGGAAGTCCCAATTGAAATTACCTTCACCTCTCCCGACAACGGCGCTGGTTACTTCCGCCTTTACTGGGAAGAACGTCGTGAATTTCCTCGCGAACCCATACCCGCCTCGGTCTTCACCTCGTTAAATGAGGCTCCGATCGATGCTGCTTACCTCTTTGCTGATCACAATTGCATCCAGTGTCATAAGGCTAACCTTGGGTCTTCTGCGATGCCGGAGCTAAAGTATTCTGGTCCGAATTTAACTGGTATCGGTTCTCGAGCAAACCAACCTTGGCTTACTCGCTGGATTGCCCAACCCGATAAATTAAAGCCAACGACTACCATGCCTGCGATGGTCGATCATACAAAACCGGAAGGTGCCCAGGCTGCTGCCGATATCGGAGCCTATCTTGCTTCACTCATTACTGAGGAAAAAGCCACTAGCGACCCTGACTTATCTCTTGCTCAAAAAGGTGGAGAGCATTTCCACAAACTCGGTTGTATTGCTTGCCACTCCAAGCCAGACGCTGATGAGCCAGATTTCGAAAATGGCCGCATTCCACTCAATAATGTTGCGGCTAAATTTAAGGGAGGATCTCTAGTCAGCTTCCTTAAGAACCCACAAAAACACCACGAAGCGATTAAAATGCCCAATTTCCGCTTCTCCGACGATGAAGCTTTTTCACTCGCTGCCTACCTCACCAAAACATCCACTGGTGAGCACACACCGGACCCCTCTGAGTTCCCTCCTGGTGATGGGGTTCGCGGGAAAAGTCTTGTGGCGTCTCTAAATTGCTCTAGCTGTCACGAAGGCCTTGAACCATCCCGGACTTCTGCCCCGAATCTTGCAGATCTCAAGGACTGGACGAAAGGCTGTCTAGGCCCTGACGATCAACTCGGGAAATCACCTCGGCTGATACTCACTGATGAGGAAAAAAAGGCAATTACCCCGGCTATTCTACCTAGTTTACGTTACGACACCGTTGAGGACTATGCCAGCCGACAAATCGAGGCCCTCAATTGCACGTCATGCCATGATTATAACGGTCGGGATGCTCTCCTTACTAAAGTCCATGGGGAGACCAAGTCACTGCTCGATCACATCAAAACAGCAGACGAACGACTCATCCAATCCCGGCCGCCCTTAACTCACATGGGTGCAATGTTGCATACTGGATATGTAGAGAAAATGCTTCTCGGTGCCGCAAATCCTCGCCCACGTCCATGGCTTGAAATGCGCATGCCCGCCTTCCCTCTCCACGCGAAATATTTAGCTCATGGGCTGGGCCAGCACCATGGTCTTCCGGCGTCAGAACCATCAAAAGAGGGCCCCGCGCCTGACCAAGTTAAAATTGGAGAGCAGCTTGTTGGTCTAACTGGGTATGCTTGCGTAACGTGCCACGCCATCAACGAAAAGCCTGCTGTTGCCGCCTTTGAAATTAAGGGCATAAATTTTGGGATTACACACGAGCGGCTCCGCCCGGGATACTTTCATCAATGGATGTTTAATCCAGCTCGGCTCGTAGCCGACACCAAAATGCCCCGTTACACTAACCCCGACGATGGAACAGGACTTAGGTCTGATATTCTCGATGGAGATGCTTATAAGCAATTTGAGGCCGTCCGCCAATACATTCAATCGGTCAGCGCTTCTACGAAGTAATTCGAGGTCAATTAGATGCAAAAACTTCTGTCATAAGAGGTTTCCGAGGCCCTTCTAACCATCTTGCTATAGCCAGTGAAAAGCCCATGAACCCCACCCCAATTTCCTTGGCGTTTTTTTTGATCTCCTTCCTATGTTTCACTCAGGCAAAGGAACCAAAACGCCAAGTCCTCGCCTGCGTTGGAGATAGTATTACTCAAGGAGTAGGAGCGGAGCGGGGACAGTCTTGGCCGGCGCAGGCCCAAAAGATACTAGGTGAAAAATGGAAGGTCGAAAACTTTGGTTTAAGCGGAACCACCTTGATGAACAGTGGCAACAAGCCTTACCAAAAATCCAAGCAATTTAGGGCCGCGCTATCCTCAAATCCCGATGTCGTTGTAATTATGCTTGGCACAAACGATACCAAGCCAGCAAATTGGAGGAATTCTGCTGATGATTACGAAGTCGACTACCGTGACTTAATCTCTGATTTTCAAAAGCTCCCTTCTAAACCACAGATCTACCTTTGCCTTCCTCCATACATTGCAAAAAACGGTCGTTGGGGTATTAACAACGAAGATACCAAGGCTCAAATCCCTATGATCAAGAAAATCGCGAAAGATCTCAAACTTGAGGTTATTGACGTTTATGCGGCTCTTGAGGGACAAGACAATCTGATCCCTGACACGGTGCACCCAAATACAGGTGGGGCTGCTCTCATCGCAAAGGCTGTGGCAAATTGTTTGACCACGCGATAGATCCACTAAGATCAGTAAAACGAGTAAGGCGCATTCCGGGCGCTTAAACCGGAAATTCCTTGCAAATTCGGTCTTTCCCAAGTAGATCCCCATCCCTCTCCCTTAGCTGCTTTATCAACAACGAGAAACCGGGGAGGTCCATTGCAGCAATTTCTCACTAAAAGCGCCTTCGTGCTTTAACGGAGGACCAAATATAATGATTAACGAACTCGTCAAAGATATGGTCGAAGCTGGCGTCCACTACGGGCACCAGACTAAGAAATGGAATCCCAAAATGAAGCCTTACCTTATGAAGGATAAGGGTGGAATTTATATTATCGACCTTGTGAAAACGGTTCAGTGCCTTGATAAGGCATCGGACTTCCTCGCTAAGATTGCGGGCAAAAACAAAAAGATTCTTTTCGTCGGTTGTAAGCGGCAAGCCCAAGAAGCAGTTCGCGAGGCTGCTGAAGCAACTGGTCAGTATTACGTCAACTACCGTTGGCTTGGCGGGACCCTCACAAACCTTACCACTATTCGAAACTCGGTAAAGCGCCTGAAGTATCTCGAGGACATCGAACGTGCCCCCGAATACAAATCCATGTCAAAGAAGGAGCTTTCTGCTTTGAATCGTGAGAAGGATAAGCTTCACCGTAACCTCAATGGTGTTCGTGACATGGAGAAGCACCCCGATGCTGTCGTGATCGTCGATACCGCCCGTGAATCCATCGCCGTAGCTGAGGCGAAGCGCCTTAAGATCCCAATCATTGGAATCGTTGATACCAATGGGGATCCATCCAAGCTTGAGTATCCAGTTCCAGCAAACGACGACGCAATGCGCTCGATACGAATCGTTCTTCAAAACCTTGTTGACGGAATCGTTGTAGGAGCTAAGGGCTAAACTTTGCAACCCGAGAAAAAACAGATATTATGATTACCGCATCTCTCGTTAAAGAGCTCCGTGAAAAGACCGGAGTCGCCATGATGGAATGCAAGAATGCCCTTAAAGAAACTGAGGGTGATATCGATGCTGCCATCAAGATTCTCCGTGAGCGAGGCGAAGCAAAGGCCGAGAAAAAGGCCTCCCGCGACGCCAACGAAGGAATCATCGTTGCTGCCCTAGCTGAATCTGGAAAATCAGGAGTTCTTGTGGAAATTAACTGCGAAACTGATTTCGTAGCCAAGAACGAGAATTTCCAGGCATTTGTCGGCGAGGTTGCAGCAACTGTCCTTGCTGGCAACGTTACTGACCTGGAGGCAGCCAAGGCACTTCCAAAAGGCGATGAAACCCTCGAAGGTTTTATTAAGACGAAAGTCCTTGAAATGGGCGAAAATCTTCAGTTTCGCCGGTTTGACCGCCTCACCTTGAATGGTGAGGGTGCTGTTGCTTCCTATATTCACCTCGGTGGCAAGGTAGGTGTCCTTATTGAAGTGAGTGCTGAAAAAGCTGAGACTGTCTCATCAGAGACTTTCAAGGATCTTGTTAAGGATCTTACTCTCCATATCGCTGCGACCTCACCCGCGGGACTCAAACGCGAAGATATTTCAACTGAGCTCGTTGAGTCGGAAAAGGATATTTTCCGGAAGCAAATGGAAGGTGCAGGAAAACCTGCAGATATTCTCGAGAAAATTATTGAAGGGAAACTCGGGAAGTTTTATTCCGAGCGCTGCCTTCTTGAGCAGGGCTTTGTGAAGGATCCTGATACCTCTATTAAAAGCTTACTTGAAGCCAAGGGTAAAGAGCTCGGTGATACCATCACCGTGAATAGTTTCCTTCGCTTCGGACTCGGCGAATAGATTCAACCGAAATCCCAAGTCTTTAAGACCCGGCGCCCATGAGGTTGCCGGGTTTTTATACGCAAAAAACCGGATGGTGTAAATTCCATCCGGCTCCAATGTTTATTTAGAATTCTAGGATCTATTACAGTTCCCGGATTTTAAGGTTTTTCCAAGCCACATCAAATGGCCCTCGATTGCCTACTCCGTGGACCTGAAGGCCTATAAAGCCTTTGGGATAAGCTTTATACTTAGGGACGTCGGTAAGATCGGAAATTTGAACCTTATTGATCCAGACCTGTATCCTCGGACCCTTGGCTAGAATACGGTATTTGTTCCATTTGCCATCTTTAAAATGTTTGTGAGGCTTCAAGAGCTTTTTTGGAGTCATCCACCCTCCACAAGCTTCACCGTAAATATAACCCGATTCAGCCCCCTTTGCACCACTGGCTTCAATTTCAACTTGAGGACCGTTCACTCGCCCCTCTGGAGTATTCCCCTTTGTCTGGGACCTTATCATGACCCCAGAGTTTAGATTATTGTGGACCTTGACTTCGAAGGTTAGTTCAAAATCTCCATAGAGTTTATCAGTACAAAGAAATGAATTAGGGCTACCTTTTGCTGTTAAACCAACAATCGCCCCTGCCTTGGCTTCAAAAGTTGCAGTGCCATTTTTTTGTGAGAACCCAGAAAGGTTCTTACCATTGAAGAGATCGGTCCATTCCTTCGTCTCCTTGTGATGGTTAGAAAAAGCCGGAGAGACCATTGAAATTGCGAGGCAAACAGCTTTGATCGAGTATTTCTTCATAATTGAGTTAGTGATGTTACGGGTGAAAAACCTTGAAGCTATCCAATAATCATCTTTCAAGTTAAGGATTCACCAAAACAGCAAATGAACGGCTAAACCTGTCAATGCTCCGGCGAAAAGGAGATCGATTCCTCTGCTAAATCTTTGATAGCCGTTCTGAACCTTGGGTATTTGCAAAAGCCAAACCCAGAGACACCAAAAAAAAAGAGCCTCACCGACCACAATAAGCCATAGCGCAAAAGGCCACCAATCAGGGTGAGGTCGGGTTAAAAAGGTTGCGACTACGCTGGCAAAAAATACTAAGGCTTTAGGATTCAGCAAATTACAGAAGAGTCCGCGCAGGTAGGGACTTCGTTTTGGGGTATCAATTTCTCCCTTAGGCTTCGGTTTCTTAAGCAAGCCGAACGCTAACCAGAGAAGGTATAGGGCCGCAAGCCCTTCAAATCCCGTTGCAATGACCCCTCCCCTGGCAAGCACAACCGCAATACCGCCAATCGCAAAGGTGGCGTGCAATGTCAGCCCCGTGCTAATGCCAAGCACCATCATCCAGCCTGATCGCAAGCCCTCTGCGAGAGAAGTGCGTGTCAACAAAAGCATGTCTGGACCTGGGCTAAATTGCCCGATCAGCATAATCAATGCAAAAGCCCAAAGCTCAGCCATCATTGATCGAAATAGTGCTTCATCACTTCCATTACCCCAATACTTCCTGGATTGGCTGCCACTTTACCACCTCGCTCCGTCACATAGTCCCTCACCTCCTGAATAGCATTTGCAGGACACCCGCAGGCTTCGCAAATTTCCGGCTGAAGCATACTCAGGTCATTATGATTGTCACCGATCGCGAGAATTTTATCGCATTCAAGTCCCCAGCGGTTTGCTGCCTCTTTAAGGCAGGTCCCTTTACGGTAGGCCCGATGACTGAAGCGAAGGTAAATTGAATTCCGCTCAAAAGTAAGATCACTATGCAAAGCGAGCTTCTCAATTATCCTGAGGATGGCATCCATCTCTTCCTCGGTTGATGACACGATACCTGCAGCGTCCCCTTCGACCGAAACCCAGCGGGCATCGGTATTTACCTCAATGTGGTCTTTGATTTTAGCAAGCGCTCGTTTGCACTTACGGAAAAGCCGATTGTGATCTTTTTCACACCTTCTATTCCAATTCTCATCAGGAACCCAACGCCCAAATTGACCGGGAAAAAAAATCTCTCGCTCCCGGACAATTACAAAATCCGGGAGGAAGGGGAAACCAGCTTCATTGAGCCCCTCAATTAACTGATACAAGGATCGGCCAGTGGCTATTCCCCAAGCAGCCCCGTAGGTGGAGCGAACCCACTTCAAGCACTCAAAGAATCGCTCGTCTACCTGTGACGGGCTATCTTTCATCACCAACGTATCATCGAAATCAAATCCGAGAACGGCCTTCCAGACTGGGGGTTCGGTGAGAATTTTCAGCACAACACCAATGAACTAGACTTAAGCCCATACGACAAGCTCGACTATTCGTTCACGGGAATTGCCTTTGGTAGCTTCTCGTCATCTGGCACTAGGATTGCCTTCGGGATTTCTTCCCCTTCATCGTCTTCAACGGGAATCCCTCGCGGGATTTCCTCTGGGGGCTTGCCGGGTCTGACCAATACCCCCTCACTGGTATTATTAGGCGGAATCTTGCGCATCTTAATGTCAACCCTTCGATTCGCGGCCTGTGCATTTTGATCACCTTGTGTCACGACGGGCTCGGTTTTTCCGAGAGCGCGAACCACAATAAATTTCGGATCAAGTTGAAGTGACCTCACTAACCAACTCTTCACCGCCTCACTACGCTTTAAGGAAAGCTGAAAGTTGAACTCCTCGCCGCCGAAAGTATCAGTGTGCCCTTCTACCCAGCAAAACATGCCCGGATTTCTATCAATGAGCTGGGCAACAGTAAGTAGCGTTATACGGGCATCATCCTTTAAGGTATTACTGTTGAACTCAAAAAGGAGATCGCTTCCAATTGATGCCTTGTTCTGTTCCAGTTCACCCGGAGACATATTAGCATATGCGAAAAGACCGGTGTAACCATTAATTTCACCCGCTGCGTCAGTTCCGTTACTCCCTTTTAATTTCCCTAAATCCTGGACGACTTTTTCGGGATCAAGAACATCAGCAAGTTGAGTTCCCTCATCGACAATAATCTGCCCCTTCTTGGCCTCCGGAAAATCGATGCTGATTTTTCCAGGGTCAGGAATATTGGTGTTCTCTTGCTCGCCTACCGTGGGTTTGAGTAAATCCCCGATATCAGTACCTGCTAAAGTGGGCTTTTTAATCCTCATTTCAGGAAATGACACGTCCTCCACCTTTGTGTCGATATCGACCTCTATTTCCTGGAGCTCGGCAATCGCGGCCTCTGGATCATCCACCAATTCGCTATCGTCAACGGGCCTCTCAAGTTCCTCCTCTGGTGGGATTTCCGCAATATCCTCGAGCTCGGTTTCCCCCATGTTTAGCCTGACTGGCTGAGAAACCCACTCAGTCGCGTCGGAAATCTCGGCTTCGTAAAAGGTATTGCCGGCTCTTACAAGAGCAGCAACGTGGATGATTAACGCCAAGATGACTGCCACGAGAACATACCAGCCGAGACCCTCACGACGGGGAGGAGAGTAGGTGCTGGCAGTTTCCCAAGGGTATTCGCGTTTCATCTATTGCTAGTATAACGGCACCAATGGCGGGTGCAATTCAAGGTTCATTCACATTTTTACTGTTTTTGCTCCCCGAACACTCATAGAAAACCAGTGTGAGCTGTTCAGTTTTAGGAATTGGTTTAGCCGGATTTGGCACTGTTGGATCGGGAGTTTGGGGAATTCTTGAGGAGCACGGAGGGCTTATTGAGTCTCGTTCCCAAGGATCTGCAGCCATGGAAGTTCGCAAGATCGCGGTTCGAGATTTGTCAAAAAAACGTGAAGGAGGTGCTCCAGCTGAGCTCTTCACGACGAACCTAATGGAAGTGGTCGAAGATCCTTTGGTCGAAATTGTGGTAGAATTGATTGGGGGAACAGAAGTTGCCTTCAATCTCATTGCAGCAGCTTTGAAGGTTGGAAAACCCGTGGTAACGGGAAACAAAGCGCTTCTCGCGGAACGAGGGGCCGAGCTTTTTGCTATTTCGAAAGAAACGAATACTCCAATTTATTTCGAAGCGGCTGTTGCCGGAGGAATCCCGATCATAAAAGCGTTACAGCAATCACTTGTCGGCAACCAAATTGAATCGATTGCTGGCATCATCAATGGAACTTCTAACTACATTTTGCAGCGTATGACTGAAGCTGGACTAGGCTACCCCGAGGCTCTTAAAGAAGCTAAAGATCTAGGCTATGCAGAGGCAGATGAAACTCTCGACGTGAATGGGTGGGACGCTGCTCACAAGGCTATCCTTCTTGGCTCAATAGCTCATGGATTCCTGATCAACTACAAAAACGTTTATGTTCGTGGTATTGAGAAGGTTACGCCTCTTGATATTAAATTTGCCTCAGATCTTGGCTACGTAGTCAAACTCCTCTCCCTTGTTATTGCGAATAAAGATGGCAGGATTGAAATTCGAACCCAACCTTCCTTTCTTTCAAAGACTCACATCCTAGCCTCAGTCCATGGCGTCTTTAATGCTGTGGCAATCAAGGGAGATCACTCAGGCGAGTCGCTTTTCTACGGCCGTGGCGCTGGGCAAGGCCCCACCGCTTCTTCCGTCGTCTCCGATTTAGTCGAAGCTGCTCGCGTTTCGGAGACCAATATGGGGTTCCTACCTTATAAAGAGAACGGGAGCTTGGTGGACATTGATGATACCGCGACTTCTTACTACGTCCGATTTTCAGTAACCGATCGACCCGGTGTGATCGCAGATATTGCTAGCGTGCTCGCGAAGCATAAAATCGGAATTTCGGGGACTCACTCGCCCGTTGACGCAGATGATCCTGACGCTGATTTTGTCGAAATGGTCTTCCTTCTTCATTCTTGTCGGTTTGGACGACTCAAGCAAGCTCTTGCCGAAGTTGAAAATCTTGACTGCCTAACCAGTAGACCTGTGGTGTTTCGAATTGAAACACTTTGAAGAAATTGAAAGGTCTAAAGACCCATCAGAAAATCATTCGTAACTAGCGGTCATTTTTAATCCTTTTGTTTGATTTTCGATTTTTCACCCTAAACCCGGTTTTTTACTTCTGCTCTTGCTTGCCATCGTTCCCTTAAAGCCTTAAAGCATTGCCCTCCATGGCACTCATTGTCCAAAAATACGGGGGAACCTCGGTCGGATCCATTGATCGTATTAAAAATGTGGCCAGCCGTATCAAGGCTGAGCGTGAAAAAGGCAACCAAGTGGTTGCCGTCATTTCAGCTATGGGGGGTGAAACCGATAAGCTCATCGCTCTTGCGAGTGAGCTTTCCATGTCCCCCAAAGAACGTGAGCTTGATGTACTTCTCTCCTCTGGCGAACAACAATCGATTGCCCTTCTTACCATCGCGCTTAATGAGAAGGGTGTTAAGGCTGTCTCGGCGACTGGTCGCCAAGCTGGGATCTTAACCAGCGGGTCGCACACCCGCGGGAGAATCGAGCGAATTGACCCTACCCTGATCAATCAATATCTTAAGGCTGATCAAACTGTCGTGATTGCTGGGTTTCAAGGAATCACCGAAGAAGGGATGATTCATACTCTTGGACGCGGAGGCTCAGATCTTTCAGCTATTGCGGTCGCCTCTTCTGTTAAAGCCGATCTGTGCCAGATCCTAACTGATGTAGATGGAGTCTACACTGCCGATCCCAAAGTGGTTGGAAAAGCACGAAAGCTTCCGGAAATCTCATACGACGAACTTCTCGAGCTCGCCTCTGTTGGAACTAAGGTGATGCAATCTCGTTCTGTCGAATTTGCCAAAAAATATGGTGTGAAATTTGAAGTTAAATCATCACTCAATAATAACCCGGGGACCATTGTCACCGAAGAACACGAAGCTATGGAATCAGTTGTCATTCGCGGAGTCTCGATCGAGCGCTCCCAAGCCAGAGTTACCATCACCGATATTCCTGATACACCAGGAATGTCCGGGCGCATTCTGGGCGCGCTTGCTGAAGCTGAGGTGAATATCGATATGATCGTCTCAAATATCGCTAGCGATAAGTTGGCACGACATTCATTCACAATGCACACAAACGATCTTGGCCGGGCTCAGAGTGCCCTTAAGCCAGTTCTTGCCGAGCTTTCGGGAGAGGCCGCTATCGAAACCGAAGCTGGCATCGCCAAGCTTTCATGTGTAGGTATCGGCATGCGTAGCCATTCCGGGGTTGCTGCCCAGATGTTCGATGCGTTGGGCAAAGCTGGGGTCAACATTGGAATGATTTCGACCTCAGAAATTAAGATCTCAATCACCGTCGAAGAGAATCAGATTGAGAAAGCGGCAAAGGTCGTCCACACCGCCTTTGGGCTGGATGCGTAAAAAGGCAACGATTAACAAAATCTCGAGATCTAGTCTGGAAGTAATCCAATTGAATTAGGCGGATTTTTAAATTTTGTAGACCCTAGCGCCCCCGGCGCTTGGGTTTCTCAAATTCAAGGTAGGTGATGCCTTGGACTTTCCGTTGCTCATCGAACATGCTGACTTTCATTGTTTCGACCGTGAAGACTCCGTTCACTTTCATTACGTCAATGATTTCAAATTGCTTCAATGGTCGGCGACTGGGTCTCGGGCCGTATCCGACCACTCGGGCAAGAGCTCTATGTTTTTTAGTTACCCAAATGCTCACTTCGCGGTAGCTCCCAGTTTCTTCAGGATTAACGATGTGAATTCTCCAGCAATTCTCGAGCCCAATTTTTTGAGTTCCCGCATGTTGAGGGTTGGGCCAATAGAGAAATCTTAAGGCAAGATCTTCGTAGGTCACATCAGTGTTGGCGATTGATGTCCCAATTTTGCTGGCTGGAAATCGTTTGGCCTTACCATCATTGATATCCCAAAACTCTGGATTGTTTTCTTTCAGTCGAAGATGAAAGCCCTCCGCCCCACCCTTTAAGGTGAACTGGATATCTTTACCCCGAAGAAATAAATTGAGGGGAACCTTGTTTGCCCCCTTGCGCAAAACCCCGGTAAGAGTTTGTTCCTTCTGAAGAACGGTTACCTGACGGACAGACTCCATAATCTCACTCGCGGTTTGCGCAGATGCAAGAGATGTTGATGTTATCATCAACACGATTGTAAACAAAAAATTCATGTCCCGTTTGTTAACAGCTTGCTATTTAAGACCGCAAGTCGAAATGATTTATTCAACGAATATTTCAGAATTCTAAATCTTCTTTTTGGAATTATTTCATTTTTTTTGGTTTTGATCGACTTGGAGCTTGCCCAAACCACACTTCATCCCGTTGCATCTAGCGTCTGTTCGCATCATTGCAAAAATTGTCTCATGAGTCTCCGTAATCAACTTTCTGATCGTCTTGCCGAAATCCTTCCCTCTAATCCGAAGGACTCGATAAAAGGGACGGAATTGATTCGCCTGCTTCGGATGTCGCTTGATGGAGAATATTCCGACGCTTCGCTGCGTTATCATTTCTCAGTGATGTCATGCGATCCAAAATCGCCAATTGCAAAGGTCGAAAAAGGCCAAGGTTACTACAAACGAGGAGCAGCAATCCCTGCTCTTTCAAGCGCCAAAGGTTTGCTCGCGATGACTCAGGGCAGACTCGATGACCTAGATGATAGCTCCTCAGTCGATACGGCAATGCTACGCCTCAGTAAGTTTCGGGCAATCGTTCAAAAATATGCAGAGACAAAAAGTGTTTTTACTTTTGAGTTCCGTGAGTCTCTTTCGGTCGAGGCTCCCCTTGGAAATCTTTGGAAATTCCCTGAAATCGTACTCATCGACTGGGAGCATGGCGAGTTTGACGAAGATGGCCTTGCGCTTGACCCGGCCCACCTTGCACTCAAACAAACCCTTGGACTTCCGCCCTATCATCTCAGTTCCATTCGGATGCGTGTTGAAACTAACCATGATAACTTTCGCGAAGATTTGTTTCAGACCATGAGTGGTTCGATGTGGGCCAACGAAGGAATTCTATATTTAGCGGATAGTATATCAGATGAGTCACTGGGCGATCAGGTCCGGGCTCTTGCCAGTGAACTTGGAATCGGCGTGGTAAGCTTCGGCTTATCGCCAAACGATCTAGATGACCTTCCACACCCCGCACAGATCCAAAATGCGATTGATCGCGAAACAGAAGCGTTAATGGGAAGGCTTCATGTCGAAAAAATTGCAACTGCAGAGCGTCGCACACATTGCGGCTGGGAGTCGCTTCAGTCCCTTCGTAACGATCATCTTGAAATGAACCAGCTACTTGCTTGGTTGGGAGGGGCTTTAGAAAATGGTAAGGTAAAGCCGTTCCAATCCCTACGCTAAATCATTTACTAGAGGAAGCGAGTAAACTCATTCACACTGTCTTCATCGAGTTGGTCTACGATGGCTATAGCTAGCTTTACCATAGCATGATAATCAGATGCGCAGATGATCGCGTTATGAGAATGGATATATCTTGCTGGTGTTCCTAGAACGACGCTGGGAATTCCTTCGTTAGCTAGGGTGAACGAACCCGCGTCTGTCCCACCACTCGAACGAACGGTAACTTGATGTGGAATTCCCTCGCGACGGGCAGTCTCAATGGCAAACCGAGCTAAACGTGGATTCATAATCGCGCTAGGATCGTGTAGGCGAATCTGCACACCTCCTCCTAAAGCACCTTGGGACTCGGCAAGAGGCATTCCTGGCGTGTCATCGGCTGGCGGACCTTCTAAAACAATCGCGACATCTGGAGTAGCTATGTTCGCGAGGGTCTTCGCCCCTCTAAGTCCTAGCTCTTCTTGAACGGAACCCGCGCTGATCAACTGGCACCCCGAAGCTTCGGCGGATTGTCCTACCTGAATTGTTCCTGCCATTCCGACCCGATTATCAAATGCTTTCGTCATATACCAATCCGGCTGATGCATCGGTGCCCATGGGCTCCATGGCGCAATAGGATCTCCAAGCTGGATTCCCCAATTTTCCACTTCAGCTCGGGATCGAGCTCCGATATCCACGAACATATTGGGTATCCCAATTACACGGTTTCTCTCTGCTTCCCCTAAAAAGTGTGGAGGTTTGGATGCGATCGTCCCAATGATCTTAATCCCTTCATGATTTCTGATTTCAACCCGCTGAGATAAAAGCGTGTGCCCCCACCAACCTCCAACGGTTACCATTTTCAAATATCCATTCGGAAGAATGTTTTGAACTCGAAATCCAACTTCGTCCATGTGCCCCTCTACCATCACTTTGGGTCCAGCAGAATTTCGGACGCAATAAACCGAGCCATTCTTGTCAGCTCCAAACTCACCGTGGCCATCTAATTCATCTAGGAAAATTTTCCTGACTTCATCTTCGTAGCCCGGAACACTGTGAGCTTGAGTGAGAGATTCGAGTAACTGGATGCCTTTGGCTTTCATCACGACTCTGTAACAAGGGAGACTTAATAATTAAATCCGAAAACTCAAGAGACTCCTCCAGAAGGTGAAGGTTTATCAAATTATGGTTTCTAAAGTAGGATGAATCTTTCATCCCCTCTCTTGTTAGAGTCTCTCACACTTTTACGACTATAATAGCTTACCGGGGATTAGTGCCTTCTAGCTCGCTATTATGACTCAACTTTTATTCAGATCCTCCTTTGAAATCAGGCCAAAATAGCAAAATGATTTTCGCTTCAATTAAGCGATTTCTTGCTATTAACACGTTTCTGAGGCAAGGAGCGCACGTTGTGCCTCACCTAGGCCCTGCATAATTCCATTCGCCAACACCATGTCCCAGTTTCGCAATCTTGCCATTATAGCCCATGTTGACCACGGTAAAACCACCCTTGTCGATGAACTTTTAAAAGCTGGTGGTGCATACCGAGAAAACCAAGCAGTCACCGAACGCGCAATGGATTCAATGGATTTAGAGCGGGAGAAAGGAATTACTATCAAAGCGAAAAATACCGCCGTTCACTGGGGAAATCATATCATTAATATTGTCGACACCCCGGGCCACGCTGACTTCGGCGGCGAAGTTGAGCGAGTTATGAAAATGGTCGATGGTGTGATTCTTGTTGTCGATGCCTTCGGTGGCCCTCAGGCCCAGACTCGTTTTGTTCTTCGGAAGGCTCTGCAAGAGGGGCTGAAGCCTATCATTGTCGTCAATAAGATCGACCGGCCTAACTCAGACCCACTCGGAGTTCATGATCAGGTCCTTGAACTTTTCCTCGAACTTGAAGCGACTGACGATCAGTTCAACGCCCCCACCCTATATGGATCCGCTAAAAACGGATTCTTTTCTAATTCACACGATGCTACCGAGGGCGATTGTATTCCTCTTCTCGAAGCGATCATCGAAAACATCCCAGCTCCAAAAGTTCTGGCAGATGAAAACTTTAAAATGTTGGTCTCTAATATCGACTGGGATGACTACGTTGGCCGAATTGCTATCGGTAAAGTTCTCTCCGGATCAGTCAAAAAAGGTGATAACGTTTTCCGCTTTCTTAAAAACGGAACAAAGGCGCGCTCTAAAATTGGTAAGGTTTTTGAGTATACGAATCTCGGTATCCAAGAAGTTTCGAATGGTATCGCTGGAAATATCGTAGGAATTGCAGGATTCGAAGATGCCGATATCGGGGAGACCCTTGCAGCAGAAGAGGAATCCGAGCCCCTTCCTCCAGTTAATATTGACCCGCCCTCGGTTCAAATGCAGTTCTCAATTAACGATGGTCCTTTTGCCGGCCGAGACGGTAAGCACGTCCAGTCCCGTGTAATACGTGACCGGCTGTATCGTGAAATGAAAACTAATGTTTCTATCCATGTCGAAGATTCGGAGATGGCCGGGGTGTTTAACGTTTCGGCCCGCGGTGCTATGCAAATTGCAGTTCTCGTTGAAACGATGAGGCGTGAGGGTTTTGAAATTCTCGTTTCTCGACCGACTGTTATCATCAAGCGCGACGAAAATGATAAACGTCTTGAGCCATGGGAGATCCTTTATCTCGAACTCCCTTCAGAATATGCAAATCCTCTACTCAAGATTCTTAATGATCGCAAAGGGATGCTTCAGGATATGACGACCAACGATGCATCTGGTCGAACCTTAATCACAGCAAGCATTCCCACCCGTGGGATCATTGGCCTGGAATTTGAGCTTGTTAATATCACATCTGGTCACGGAATAATGTCCCACCTCTTCGATGAATACAAGGCGTGGGCCGGAACTATCCAAACCCGCCAGGCTGGAACTCTCGTTTCGATGGATACGGGCCCGGCTACCGCTTACTCGCTTCTCGCGCTAGAAGGTCGAGGCACCCTCTTTGTTAATCCGACCGAGGAGGTTTACACTGGTATGATTATTGGTGAAAACTCTAGAGCCGATGATCTTCCAGTAAATCCAGTTAAGGCAAAGAAGCTCGATAATATTCGTTCGGCAACTAAGGAGAACACAGCCAAGCTTGCTCCTGCTCTTAAATTTTCACTTGAGCGTGCTATTGAGTATATTGATCCTGACGAGCTTGTCGAAGCGACTCCAAACTTTCTTCGCCTCCGAAAGCGTATCCTCGATCCCAATGAGCGGAAACGGGCAAACAAGGCTGCGAAAATGGACTCCTAGGGCTCTTAGTAGCATGGTGCTGACCAAGCTACATCATCAGATTACCTAATACTCTCTTCGAGAAGGAGTCGAAGTGCTAAGCTCGCAGCTAAAAGACATCTAGCTTACTCACTCTTCCTCACTGGGCCGTAGGGTTAGAATTGATCGAAAGGCATCCTGCCTGATCCATCGGATCGTTTCCTTATGGTTAGTGGGGAAAAAATTATCCATGACACCAACTAACTTTACATCATCAATTTCGTAGTAGCCTACACCAACGACTTGGTGAGGCCAGGAGAGTTGGGGTTTGTGGGCTACGCGGACTAAGCATGACAGTAAGGTTGGCCGCGAGTTGTCAATTTCCTTCTTAAAAAGTGAGAGAGTGAACCTGCCAAACCCAATTTGTATCGGTAAATTATAAGCCACAGTTTCAGCCTTCAATACTTTCAGAAGTTCACTTGGATAAGCTCCAGCCAAAGCCATTCGGTTTGCCGTAAAACCATCAATGTCTGGAAATGGCGTCATTTTAAGTTTGCTGCGCAGACGTAACACGAGGTCTTTTGGCGAGTTTTTACCGTGATCTCCCCAACTAGGGTATTTCTGACTAGCCCAATATGAAACTACACTGGCTGCGGCGGTTGGAACACACCCCGAAGCTATTGGTTTTAGATCCTTACCCGGGATCGGGAATTGCTGGAAAGATGGAACACCACTAATCGCCTGTCCTGAGTCAACCTTCACCTCGAACTTGTCATCTAGTGAAAATTCGACAAGCCGCCCCTCGCCAATGCTATCCCATATCAGATGCCCCGACGCCCCATTTGGACCTGAAATCGAAGCTGACCAAACTGGCGGGAGATTCAATGGCTGATGAAGATCAGGTTTCTCGGAAATAAGACGGATGTTTTTTAAGGTTGCTGACTTCCAAGATTTCGCCCAAGGCTGGCTTACAATTTCCCTTAAAATGGAAGTCCCTCGTTCACGTAGCTTGGGCGTGGCACCTGCGAGTTGAATAGTGACTATCAAAAAATAGAACAAGGTTCTTACCTTCATCACTTACCCTAGCTTTCGTAGTGTCTTCTCAATCAATTTTTTGGTCCTAAGGACACCAGAGACTGGGTCGACAGCACCTTCAAATTCAATCCCAATAAACCCTTTAAAGCCCCCCTGTTTTACAATCTTAAGCATCCGCGCGAAATCAGTGTGGGCTGCCTCGCCATCTGAATTAATTTCATGAACTTTTGCGCAGATTGCTTTGGCCCATGGTAACATATCTCTGACACCTTGATATTTGTCGTAGTCTTTGAAATTCCCAAAGTCTGGCAAGGTTCCGCAATTACGTCGTTTTACCAAACTCATAACCTCCTTCACCCAATCACCCCTGCTTGACCAATTCCCATGATTCTCAACAATCGCATTCACTTTCATGGGTTCGAGTATTTCACAAAGTTGACTGAGTCCATCGATCGCTTGTTTCTTGACCTCTGCCCGAGCACCCTTTGAGCGACAATCTACCCGGATTGAATGACAACCTAACGACTCTGCAAACTCACCCCAACGTGCAAGATATGCCGCTGCCTTTTTCCGTTCCTGAGCTTCAGCTGAATCTAGAGCTAAGTCCGAGCGACAGAGAATCAGCTGACTCTCAACTCCAAGATCTCGACAACGGGTTTTAAGCTCTGAAAGAAATTTCTTGGAACCTAACTTTTCTTCAAAGAAACCGTTGAAATATTCCAAAGCGTTGATTTTTGTCTTTTCAACTGCGAACTTTGGGTAGTCTAACGGATCAAGTTTCTTCGATCGAAACATACGGTTGAAAGAATACTGCTGCAGAGAAATTTGGAGCCAAGGTGCATTGCTTTCTTCAGCCCCTAAAAACGAAGATGGAAAAGCGGCTGGAATGACTGTGGCGAGAAACGAGCGTCTAGGAGTTGAAGTGTTCACAGTCATAACATTGAAATTGGTCAGCGAATGATAGATCCTGGAAATCGTCCAGCCAAGGATCTTTTAGGCCGTTTAATTATAGGCGATTTTAACCCTTATCGTCCAAAAATGATAAGAAATTTGAGAAAGACGAGCCGCAAATCAAAGAAAGAAAGTCCCAGATTAGGCCCTCCTCTCTCAACCTGCCGTTAGGTTCTAGATACGCGAATTATCTTTGCTGGAATCTAAGCCGCATGTAAACTTTCGTAGCGTCGGGAAGCGCGCTCTGGTAAGTGACCTCAGAGATATTTTCGCTAATTGATTCTTCACTGACAAACGAAACCATCTCACCACTACTCCAATTCTTAAGATCGGTAGAGATCTCTACGATGAAATTCACATCGCCAGCCGCGGTGTTCTTTGGGAAGCTGATCCGGAGATCGCCGCCACCATCTACACGACTTCTGATGGCTGCCTGTCCCGAAGAGCTGTCAGAATCAGCTGTTCCCATGGCATATTCCGCGAACGCGGTAAGACCGTCATTATCCAAATCCGCGTTAGGATCACCGGCAAAAACAGTTTTATTCTCCCCAATACCCGGCGTTCCGCCTTGACGGCCAGTTGACCAACTTTCAGGAAGGTTGTGATCAGGTGCGCTATTTGGGGAATTGAGCACGAGACTAAACCCATCGCCGTCCGCAGCCTCGGGCCATGGTGATTTATCATTATAGGTGAACTCTTTGATCGGAGCTCCATCAATTCCAAGAATACGAACACGCTCTCCGCTATTGGACAATTTTGTACCTTCTTGGAATTGACCAACAACAAAACCATCAAGCGCCGAACCATAGCGTGCTCTGAAGGCTGCAGTATCACTGACAACGAGCACTCGAGCACCGGCAGCGAGTTGCATCCCAACCGGAAATGTGAATCTCGCTCCCGCGTCGAAAGTAACTCCCGATAAATCGATAGCAGTATCGCTAATATTAACAAACTCGATGAACTCGAACAGATCCTGGTCATCATATCCGGCAGCTATTTCTGCAGCTGACGGCTCACTTGGATGATACATCATCTCTGAGACCATTAAATTCGCACTGCTCGCTGGCGTGGTGCCAACCGCGTATGGACTGATTGTTGGAGCTCCCCAGAAATCTCCTTCCCGCACACGCGCGATGATAACCTGACTCTCATTTAGCAACAAGGGGCTGGCAGCTACAGTTTCATTGATGTCTAGTCCTGCTCGGATAAGGAAGTCTGATCCATTCAGGGAAGAGTTCATTGCATGGATTGCTAAAACATTAGTGCCGTTCCGAAATACATCAAGGTGGGCTGAAATATCAATCTGACGTCCTGCGACGACATTTCCATCCGAAGTGGACCCCGATGAAGTACTATTCCAAGCAATTGGGTTTGGCACGTTAGCGGAGGCAATCTCAACGCCATTTAAGTAGGCAACAAAGCCATCATCAGCTTGCACATTGAGGGTTCCTGCATTTACAGCACCAGCATTATTAAAGTCAAACTCCCAACGGAAATAGGCACCACCATTAATGCCCTTGAGTTCATTAACAATATTGGTCGCTATCAATGGCTCCAATGTTCCGCCAGCGGATTCCCAACCCACCCCCGAGTTTGCCTGAGTCCAACTAGAGTCATTGAAATCGGCTTGAGTCCAAGTTAATCCAAGTGAGTTATTGGTCGGAACAAAGTAACCCACAGATGCATCCATCGCTAGTAAAGTAGAATCAATCGCCCCCCCATCGAATCGTTTTGCAGTCGGTGATACACCGCCTCCGGGAGCCCTAGGGTCACTGCCGTCAGTTGTGTAAAAAGCCTGCCCTTCTGGGAAGTTCATGATCAAATTTGTTCCAACTGGAACACTCCCACTAGCGACACTGAATTCTGGCTCAGCAGGAAATTGCGCATCAATCCATTCAGCCCGCGCCTTCAACCAACCCTTCATGTGAGTAATCTCACCGGTCCACCCTCTGTCCCCCCCACCGTATTGCCCGCCATTTGGTGCGACGTTCCACCTCGCGAAGTTACGATCTTGTGGAGAAGGTAAGGCTGCGTCGCTACCCGAATTGACGTTTAAGGGAAGAGCGTATTTGTCGACCGTAGCATTAAGATTATCGATCGACATGACTGTCTTACGGAGACTAAACCAGCGATCGATCCACTTCTGCATTACGTCTGGTCTAGAGCTTTGTTGGGTCGGAGGCCCCTGTGTGTTTCTGCGATAGCCCATCACCTTACCATAATAAGGGTAACGGCTATCATACCAAGTCCTGCTCGAGTCCCCTGTTCCATTCCACCCACGATTTGGAGTGCGGTCACGCCCGTCTTCTGACCCCATATTACGATCGAAGTCCCAGATCGGACCTCCCTGTAATTTTCTCCCACGCGGTTTGTGCAGGAAGGCGCTAAGACGCCCCCAGTCGACATTCATTGCAAAGTTGTTGAGCATAATGTGGTCGATGAATGAATCGACGTCGATGTAATCGGAGAAATGCAAACCTGTCTCAGGATTGATTCCATCCGTCGCGTCAAGTGCATCATCGGCTTCCTCGAGATATTTGGTGAGCCAGGCTGTCTGAGACCGGTTAATAAAGAAATCCTCGGGCCGGTTTCTGTCGCTCGATCCACCTGGATAAACGTAAACAAAATTACCCATACCTGAGGAAGAAAACGTGGGATTACCGCGATCCCGCTTGAAAATGTATCCGCCTGAAATATCAGCATCAAACGGCGCCAAAGCCCCGGGACCACCATTTGTAAAATTATTCTCGATGAGGGTTGGATTTAGGCCGTCGACGTCGATTCGAGATTTCGCTCGATCGAGTCTTTCGCCGAGAGTGTAGACCCCATAGTAATCATTGCCACCAACATTATTTCGGAGGTTATTCCAAAGCTCGACATGCTGGGTTCGCACCGCATAGCGGCCTATCTGACGGCTAATATCGTAAATGAATGGATTCCGAATCAATGCGCGGTCGAATTGATAGAACGACCCTAAGATCCAGTCATTATCTTCTCCAAACCCAAGCGGTTCGATATTCTTCTCCTCGTAATCATTCTCGGTCCATGCTTCGACTGAAAAATGGTTCTTCGGCCATCCACCAGAACTTGAACCACGTTTACGGCTTCCCATACGAGTTACGAGGTCGGGTGGGTTCAACATCGATGAACGCATCACACCACCACCGATATCCTTCGGCTCAAAAATCGCCATGATCATCGGCAACCTGTTCGTTGCTCCAGCAGAGGGGATGTTGCCGTTCCCAAAGTTGTCGATAAGAATTGTCGGGAGATTTGAGGTGAATTCAGCAGCGTCGCTTTCGAGTCTGAAATAGGCGTGGGTTTCGATAGGCCCTGGCAAAGCCCCTGGAAGAAACGCCCTGGTTCTTACTAAAGTATTGTCAGTAATTGTCAGTGATTCAGTGTATTCTGGCGACTCAGCACCGAGGTTGTTGGTTGGAATACTCCCGTCAGTAGTATAGCGGATTATTGCGTTAGGGCTTTCAGATGTGAGGCTAACCTTGATCGATCCGCTTGTGAATGTCCTAGTCGGCGTATCGACTGTGACATAGGCAGGGGCAAGTTTGCCTGGGCTATTCGGATTCCCTGGAGTGGGTTCCTCAAAAAAGGCGGGCACATCATCGCTGGCGGCATCCTTAGAGACAACAGTCAGTTTAGGTAATAAAAGAAGATCGGATCCATTTGCTGATGTATTCATGACCTGAAAGGCCAAGATATTCGTTCCACTTACGAGCTTCCCCGTAAAATCGATTTCGTAGGTGTCGGGAACCACTGCGAGACTATCTGTGTGGGATCTGGTCGCTCTAGAATCCCAGAGGACAGGATTTGGGGCGTTTTCAGAAAGAATTTGTTGTCCATTTAAATAGCCTACAACGCCATCCTCCCAGTTGAGATCAAGAACCATCCTTTGGACCGCGCTGGGATCATCAATTGTGATAGGAACCCGGACATAAATTGAAGCATTTACTCCTTTCGCTACCGATGAAAGATTTCCGTCACTTCCCAGAAGATCTAAGTAAGGCCCAGAGGTGTCCCAGCCGTAAGCTAGAGCGGCTGTGGTCCATGCCGAATCATTGTATGCAGGAACTCGCCAGTCTTCGGCACCGGGATCGGAGGCTGGAACAAAATACTTGGCATTCACACCTTGCTTGACCGGGACCGTGACAATCGATGCTCCAACCGTGCCGACACCATAAGAAATATCTTGAAACTGAGGAGGAGGGTCAAAGGAAGATGCAAGGGTTTTTCCGTCAGGTTCAACTAACCCGATAAACTCCTCGGGCTGAAGTGTGAAGTTAGTGTGCAGGTTGCTAGCAGGATCAATCCGATTCTTGTTCGAAGCGAAAATAATAAGGAAGTCGTTTGGAAGGAGAGTTACTGTGGGAATTTCCCATTTAGTGAGGTCTTTCGGATCGTCCGTTAAATACCATCCCCCGAGGGATACGGCATTGTCATCAGTATTTTCGATTTCAATCCAATCAGAAGAATCACCATCTTCATCGACAAGAGATCGAGTGTTAAGCGCTACAAATTCCGAAATTCGGGGGGCACCTTGGAGCTGGTCAAACCCCGACGAAACACAAAGAAGCGAAAGTGACCAAATCAGACCTTTGAAGTGCAATATTTTCTTTTTGAGATCGGAAAAGAGCGATGGAAATAGACGATAAATCGTGTGCCGTGGTGTCATAATTACGAGAGAATCAATGTGTGCTAACCCTAAGGGTGATCCACTGGAAGATTGTGTCAAATTAAATTAAAAAAGATATCGAAGTCCCTCAGGCTGAAAACCGCAATTACTTCTCCCTAACTTAAAATAAGCTTTTTAGGAGGGCTACGCCTAAAGCTGCTCCTAAAAAGGAGCTTTAGCGTTAGCAAGTTACATGGCCTTACCGGGAATTCCCCTAGACTGCTTTATACCTATTTAAGCACTGTTCCGGAAAATGAGATTTTCGTTCCGGTCGTGGAGAATTCCGACAAGATACTGGGCGGGCAAGAGAACGACCCAGTTCCCGTCTTGGTCACGGGCTACGACACAACCCGAGGGGAGCGTTACTACAGGTGGCTCACGATCGCTTCTCAATTTATCAGGGTCTCGTTCAACAAACCACTGGACACAGTTCCAACGTGATTGTTCAAGGCGGGTTTCGACCGAATATTCGCTTTCAAGGCGAGCCTGCAGGACTTCGAACTGGAGTGGGCCAACCGCCCCCAGCAAGGGAACAGCCTGAACACTGCCATGCACGTGATAGGCTTGGGCAACACCTTCTTTCATCAATTGCTCCATTCCCGAACGATAGCGTTTGATATTGGCTGTGTCTTTATTGAGAATATAAGTGAAGCACTCAGGTGTGAAGCGAGGCATTTCGTTAAATCTCACTCCCGGATCATTGGTGAGTGTATCACCAATCAGAAAATTATAATTTCCCACTAGGGCGAGGATGTCACCCGCATAGGCTGTATCGAGGGTCTCACGCCCCTGTCCAAATAGCTTCTGTGCATTAGCTAGCCTAACTTTTTTGCCACTACGTTGATCAAGAATCTGCATATCTCGCTCAAAAACGCCGGAAACAATCCTGACGAAAACGGCGCGATCCCGGTGGCGGGGATTCATATTCGCCTGTATTTTGAAAACAAATCCAGAAAAGCTCCCAGCTTCCGGATCCATCATCTCGTCCGCACCCACATTAATTCGGCCAGCGGGCGGTGGGGCCAGCTCCAAAAAACTTTCGAGCATATTTTGAACTCCAAAATTATTCATAGCACTTCCGAAGTAAATTGGCATCTGTTGGCCTGCCAAAACGCGCTCGACATCAATCGTTTCCGTGAGCCCGTCAAGCAGCTCAATCTCAGAAGTCACAGAAAGGTAGAGCTCATCACTCAGAGCTTCGCGAACCTTGTCATCTTCGATCCCCGCAACTTCCAGCGGGGCTTTAAACGAGCCATGAGAGGTTCGTTCAAAAAGGTTGACCTCATCTTTCCGACGGTCGTAAACACCCCGGAATCGAGGACCATCTCCGAGTGGCCAATTTACAGGAGCAGGAGCCAGCTTAAGAACCGTTTCTAATTCATCGATTAACTCTAAAGGAGGACGCGATGGACGATCCATCTTGTTGATGAAGACAAAAATCGGAACACCGCGACGGCGACAGACCTCAAAAAGCTTCAAGGTTTGTGCTTCGATTCCTTTACCGGCATCGATAACCATTACGGCCGCATCAACTGCTGAGAGAACCCTATAGGTATCTTCCGAAAAATCATGGTGTCCAGGAGTGTCGAGCAAATTGATACAGCAATCCTTATATTCAAATTGAAGGACGGTTGAAGACACGGAAATCCCTCTTTCTTTCTCCATCGACATCCAGTCGCTAGAGGTCGATTGTTGTTCTTTTTTCGAAGTCACGCTTCCGGCCAAGCCAATTGCCCCTCCATAAAGGAGAAGCTTTTCAGTAAGCGTCGTCTTCCCAGCATCTGGATGGGAAATAATTGCAAATGTCCGCCGCCGTGCGATCTCACGCGCGGCGGTGATAGGGACGTTAGGTGTGGTAGTCGGATCAGTCAAAACTCTAGGTGCTGAGCGATATGACCAGATAGCTATCAAAGCGAACAGAACTAGTTTGAAAAAGCTTATGACTGCTTATCCCTCCAAAAAAAGCTCCATGCTCAGAACCCCGATCTTTGATCACCCCATGGTTGAATCAACTGACAGTGAGGTTGTCACCGAGTCCCGAATCCAGGAGAAGACATCCTCTGCCGAAGTAACTTGCTCAGCCCCTCTGCCAATGGCAACGGGTTGTTCCTGCGGCGCAACAGTATCTCGTCCATGCGATCCTTTCACTAAATTTGCGTCCAGAGGAATGACATCCATAAGTCCACGGAAGCCAAACTTCTTCTTGGCCAGAAATCCGGCAATTTTCACAAGCGGGAATTTAATTTCAGGATCCAAAAAGAGCTCCACTGGGTCGTATCCAGGTTTTCGGTGAATATCGATGCAACGGGCAAAGTCGGGCGCCTTGGAATCGTCTTCCCAGTAGTAGTAAGTAAACCAGGCATTTTCTTCTGATACCGCTACAAAATCGCCGCCCCGATCGGCACCAATCCCCTTGCCCCATAAATCATACCCCTCTCGGATCTCTTCAACGCCGTCAGTCGCTAACACTACCTCTCTAACTTCTTCAGCGATCGAAGCATCATTGACGTAAACATGAGCAACCTGATGATCAGCCACAGCGAATGCTCTGCTGCTACCGCAGTCTAATGTTTCAAGGCCAAGCTCATTCTTTAGCTGAATCCACCCTTTTTTTCGGAAAATCCGATTGAGATGAATTGATTTCGACACCTTCGATATTCCGTATTCAGAAAGCACTAGAACCTCGATTTCCCGCTTCTCAAGAAAGTCAATTAGATCGCAGGTCACATTATCGATGGCTTCATACTCTGTTATCATCTCAGGAGATCCGGGGCCATATTTTTGCAGCCCGTAATCAAGATGAGGGAGATAAACCAGATTTAAACTTGGACCTTCTTTCTCTTCAATCCAACGGGCACTCTTCGCAATCCAATCCGAAGACTTGATTCCAGCCTTTGGTCCCCAAAACGATGGGAATGGAAAATCTCCAAGGTCCATTTTAATCTGCTCACGCATCCCCATAGGTTGGGTGTGAATATCAAAAATTTTTCTTCCGTCAGCTGGATAGAGCGGCCTCGGTGTCGCTGCAAAATCAGCTGACGAATACATATTATACCACCAAAACATCTTTGCGCAGCGGACTCCCGCTGCTTCCCAAACCTTTTCACCTTTCACAAGATGATTTGACTGCTTCCAGAATTTCACTTCAGCATTCTCCCGATCATACCAGCCATTGCCGACAATCCCGTGTTCACCCACACTTTTTCCGGTAAGGTAAGAACTTTGTGCTGTGCAGGTCACTGCCGGAAAGGCCGGTTTGAAATTTACGATTTCTCGTCCCCTACTCCACTTTTTTAAGCGAGGCATTTCGGCAACTACCGAGCGTGTAAGCCCGACCACATTGAGAACCGCGATTCTTTTCATACCGATAGGTCTAAACCATAGAAAGGGCCCTTGCTTTAAGCTCTTCGGCGCATTCTTCCCAGATTGACTCGTCGATTTCGTGAACATCAACGCCCACTCCGGTCTCCTTTAGAAGCAAAACTGTCAGTTCGCCGCCCAAATGCTCCCGGAATTCCTCGAGTCCATTAAAAACACGACGCCTTCCCTTCGGGTCTTTCAGCTCCAAAGCTTCATGCCAAATCGGCAACTCTAATCCCTCGATTAGCTTTAAAACACGCTCTGCGTCAACAGCTTCGAGTAACCCAATTTTAGCCGCATAAAGAGTATCAAGAGCAACACCTACGGAAACTGCTTCCCCATGACTCAGCTCAAAATCAGTAAGCTGTTCTAATTTGTGAGCTGCCCAATGCCCGTAATCAAGGGGCCGGCTACTTCCTAGCTCAAAAGGGTCCCCCCCTTGGGCAATGTGTCTTGCGTGATGGACTGCCGAACGCTGAACCGCCTCCTCGAGGACAGCCTCGTCTAGGGAAAGTAAACCACTTACATTCTTTTCTAACCAATCGAAAAACTCACCATCACGAACCAAAGCTACTTTCACGGCCTCGATCAGGCCCGCCCGCCGAGTCAACTTAGGTTGGGTATGCAAGAATTGAAAGTCGTTCACCACTGCATAAGGAACAGCGAAAGTGCCAATAAAGTTCTTCTTTTTAAAGGCATTAATCCCATTTTTAACCCCAACCCCACTGTCGTCCTGAGAGAGAGTTGTCGTTGGGAATCTCACCAAGCGGACCCCGCGGTGGCCTGTCGCTGCGGCAAACCCAATCACATCTAAAAATGCCCCTCCGCCAATTACGACCACATAAGAATGGCGGTCAATATGATGGCGCTCAATGGCAGCCATTGCATCTTGGTATACTCGATCGTCTCGCTTGGCTTCTTCGCCTCCAGCTAACCATTCTACTCCAGTGAGCCTCAATCCGCTAAGATCAGAGAAATAATCCTGAATCTCTCCTTCCAGCTGTGGAAAGAACTCCTTAAGGCCGTTTTCCACAAAAACGAGAACCTTGCTTCGTCCTCTAGTTTCCAAAAGATCAGCCATCAACCGATTACCCGGAGCGAACGCCCCACGGGTAAATCGGACCCGATGTTGAAAACTCACCGTGATATTGAAATCCTCTCCGCTCATTTAACTTTCTTTACGTAACGTTTCATACGTGGCTTGGCCACCGATTCTTTGCTATGTATCGTGAAAATATGGATCAAATCATGTCCCACCACGAAGGTCGCTTCCTTTCCCTCCGAGAAATTGATGGTTGGGAGTTCGTTACCCGCCCGAATGCTACCGGAGTTGTTGGCATTTTCGCCTTCACAACTGACCGCAAAATCATCCTAGTTGAACAATACCGCCGCCCCGTGAATTCCAGAGTTCTTGAAGTTTGTGCTGGTTTAATTGGAGACGAAGAAGACTTCGTAAACGAAAATATTGCTGACTGTGCTAACCGTGAGCTAATCGAGGAGACTGGCTACACTGCGGGAAAGATGTCTCCGCTCCTCAATTCCCCAAGTTCTGCAGGCATGACTGACGAAATAACCTATTTCTTTCTCGCAGAAGAATGTGTGAAAACTGGTAAAGGTGGCGGAATCAATGGAGAGGATATCCACACCCATCTCGTGAGCCTTGAAGATCTTAGTCAATTCATGCAAGCCAAGAGAAAAGCGGGAGTTTTAGTAGATTCCAAAATTCACGCTTGCCTAGGAGCTATTCATCTTTTGAGAACAGGCGATTGAGTCTACTAATCAATAACCACAGCCCCTAG
>TARA_B110000003_G_scaffold252295_1_pt1 | contig 40358 bp, 36 predicted proteins | sample TARA_B110000003 | Tara Oceans TARA_B110000003 (sample SAMEA4396424) | marine metagenome | biome: Westerlies Biome; feature: [SRF] surface water layer (ENVO:00010504); material: water (ENVO:00002006), including particulate matter (ENVO:01000060) such as... | depth 5 m
ACCGCTCAAATGGACTCGGTTCCAATGCTTGTGATTTGCGGACAACAGGTGACCTGGATGCTTGGTAAAGATGCCTTCCAAGAAGCCGATATTTTCGGAATCACTATCCCTGTGGTGAAGCATAACTACCTCGTCAAAGAGACCAACGACTTAGTCCGTGTCGCTAAAGAGGCTTACCATATCGCAACCACTGGTCGCCCTGGTCCCGTCCTCATCGATGTTCCTAAGGATGTATCCTCTGGTGATTTCACCGCGACAATGGATCCTGAATTAGACCTCCCAGGTTATGACCCATATGAATCTCTCAATATCGACCCATCACGGATAGAGGAAGCGGTAGCGCTCATTAAAAAAGCCAAGCGCCCTGTGATTCTTGCGGGTCAAGGCACCATGATTTCACGCGCCGACCAAGAGCTAATGGAGCTTGCAACCAAACTCAATTGCCCCGTCACTTCAACTCTTCTCGGCAAAGGAGTCTTTCCTGAGAATCACGATCTAAGCCTCGGAATGCTTGGCATGCACGGCACCGCTTACGCAAACAAGGCGATGGTCGAATGTGACCTACTCCTCAACGTCGGCTCACGATTTGACGATCGGATTATCGGGCAGCCCGATAAATTTTGTGCAGATGCCAAAATAATCCACATCGATATCGATCCAGCAGAAATGGATAAAATGATTGTTCCCGACATACAAATCATCGGAGACGCGAAGGCAGCTCTCACTCTCCTTAACCAAGAGATCGAAGAACTGGATACCGCAGACTGGCTCAAGACTCTTGGCAGCTATAAAAAGAAATTTCCTCTCAGCTACAAGAAGCAAGGTGGACTTCGGATGCAGCAGGTCATTGAAGAATTATACGAACAAACAGAGGGTAAGGCCATTGTCTCGACTGATGTTGGTCAGCACCAAATGTGGGCTGCTCAATTCTATAAGAATGACGAATCGTATCACTGGCTCTCCTCCGGAGGCGCCGGCACTATGGGGTTTGGTTTCCCCGCCGCTATTGGAGCCCAACTTGCCCACCCAGAAAAAACCGTTATCTCGATCTCTGGTGATGGTGGTTTTCAGATGACTCTTTTTGAACTCGCGACCGCCGCGATTCACAAACTCCCCATCAAGATTGTGGTTCTCAATAACCACTACCTCGGCATGGTCCGCCAATGGCAAGAACTCTTCTTCGAAAATCGGGAATCCGGCGTCGACCTCGAGGGCAACCCAGACTTCTGCAAACTCGCTGCTGCTTACGGCATCCCCAGTGTCCACTTCAAGCGTCCCGCCGACTGTCAGCGTAAAATTGAAGAAGCGCTAGCCTACAATGATGGACCCATTCTAATTCACGCCGAATGCGTCAAATACGAGAACGTCTTTCCCATGATTCCTGCCGGAGCTGCGCTCGAAGACATGATAACTGAACCGCCAAAAACTCAAATGGCGAAGCCAGTTGGATCCACCTAAGCTTTCAAGCTATTCACAATCTCACACTCCCTTTAAAAATGTCCAAAACGATTGTCACTACCGACACTCCGATAGAGAGCACCGCTCGCGGAACTTCAAACACGCTTTCCATTCTCGTAAATAACAGCCCGGGAGTCCTAATGCGTATTTGTCAGGTCTTCTCTCGGAGAGCTTATAATATAGATTCGCTCGTTGTCTCCGAGGGACGTACCGGAGCCTTCTCTAGAATGACCATTGACATCTCTGGAAATCCCCAGGGACTCGAACAAATCATCAAGCAGGTGAACAAGCTTATCGACGTGATTCACTGTTTTGAACACACCGCTGAAAACTCAGTCGTTCGGGAGATGCTTTTAGTGAAAATCATCGCGGACAAAGATGAGCGTTCAGCTGCTCTTCAGGTCATCGAACACTTCGCCGGCAAGACTGTTGATATGAGTCCGAACTCTATGATCGGAATGTTCACGGGCACCACTAGCAAGATTGATGCTGTCGTTCTTATGCTCGGTCAATTCGAAGTCATTGAGACCATCCGAACCGGCAAAGTCGTTGTGGCACGTGGGAGTCAAGCCACGTAAGATCTTAATCTTTTAAAATCTTAATCTACAAATCCCCAGTCAGGAAAATCGTCGCTGGGGATTTGTAATTTCTAAAATTTTTGCTACGTTTTTTCTCACTGATGAAGGTAGTCAAACCCCATGGATTTTGGGCCATTGCGATGGTTGCTGCTTTTTTCGTTGGCATGGCCTGGCAAAAGTCAGCCACTGCGGACAGTCAAAAATCAAAAACTCAAGATCAAGCTTCCCTTGGTCAATCTTCTCCGCCCGCTCTATCAGGAACAGGGATGGCGCGGACCGCATTAATTCGAAACGATTCTATCGAAAGCAAGGCTATATCCAAGGCAATAGGAGGAACTTCGTTTCTAGAATCTGGAATCGAAAGCCTCGCGGCAATATCTTTAAAACATCCCAGTCAGCTCAAACGTCGCCTTGCCTTCAGCCACCTCCTTTCGAAAATGACCGGTGAAAATGCAGTTCAAATTCGCGAAGAACTGATAGCCTCCGGTATTAGTGATCGTGACTCTGAATGGCGCGACTTCAATTACGCTTGGGGCACAATCTCAGGTGAAGCTGCTTTCTCTAGTTCGCTCGCCATGGAAAAGGTAGATCTATACTCCGTTATAAGTGGTTGGGCATCCACTGACCCGACCAGTGCAATAGCATTTATTGATCAACTTCCTGAAAAGCTCGCGTATGGCCCGAGCAACACGCTTGAGACTAAGCGGCTCGACCTAGAAAAAGGCGTAGTAGCTGGGTTAGCCGATCGTAACCGCGACGAAGCCACAAACTATGTCTCGAAACTTCTCGCTGAAGGTCGAAGCGACACCTCACGCTTGATGGAAACCGTTGCCAACGAAGTTATTCGTCAAGAAGGATCAATTGGCGCATCCAATTGGGCAGCGACCTTGAAAGACGGACCTCTAAAGGGCTCCGCTATGGGAGAAATAGCCGAAGGTTACGCTCGAACTGATCCAGCATCTGCTGCGGGCTGGATACAGGAATTTGCAGCTGAAGACTACGCCACCCGAGCCATTGCTGAGGTCGGGAAAAAATGGGCCGAGCGCGAGCCTCTCGCAGCTGTTTCTTGGCTCGAGAAACTTCCAGAAGGGCAAGGTCAAAAAGCAGGACTCAATTCAGCCTTTGGTGACTGGGAGGATCGCGACCCTATTGCTGCCGGCAATTACCTTCTTTCTATGCCCAATTCACCGAAACGCGACTCCGCGATCCGTGGCTTCGCTGAAGGATATGCTTGGCAGGACCCCAAGACCGCAATTGCATGGGCTCAAGATATTCAAGACCCGACAATACGGAACGAATCTCTAAAAAAAGTTGGCTTCGCATACTACCGCCGCAAGCCCGAAGAAGCGAAAACTTGGCTCGCTGAAAGCGGACTTTCACCGGAGGCTAAAGCTGACATTTTGAATCCTCAACGGAGGCGCTAACTAAAAAGTTTTAATCATTCAGAGCATAATCGCTTACAAATACATTAACTCCTTCAAGTGTTATCCTCGTAGAAGGACTGGTGCCACAACCGTCTCTGACTTTCTCTTAAACCAAAGTCTCATTTGCAAACAAGCCCCCTCCGATGCCTCATCGCGAGCGGAGGTTTCACTCTTCTGGACGCCCTAGGGCTATTCGCCTGGCAATTCATTCTCGAAGCCGCGAGCTAGTCAAAAATAAAAAACTAACGGATCCTAACAATAAGATTACCAACATACCCACGGCCTGCCAGGGATCACGAATCATCAGAAGAATGACCGACATCAAAGTGGCCGAAACAAAAAAGAGAGGAGGAAGCGCCTTCCACCCCTTAACAGATCCCCGATGCGCACCGAGGAAAAGACAAAGAACCGACGCTGCAGCACAGAGTGACAAGGTCAATCCGAGGTAGCCAAGGAGGTCCTGTAAGCTCCCAAAAAATATCAAAATAAGAGCAAAGCTCATCTGCAGAGAAACTGCAGGCCAAACCCTAGTTGTCTGCACTGCGAAAAATTTGGGTAATAGCCCATCTTCAGCCATCTTACCATAAACACGCGGACCAGCCATCATCATGCTCAATACCGATGTCAGGAGAGCTAGCAAAATGACTAACCGGACAAAGTTTTCAAAAAGCTCACCACCAATCCAGCCCGCTGCCACCGCAGCCACATCGGCTTGACCCACAACGATCTCACGCGGGGGGGCGAGGACGAAGAACCCGTTCAAGATAAGATAAAGAAGACTCACGAGCGCGGTACCAGCCACCATGGATTTAGCCACCACCTTCGCCGAATTGGATTCTCCCGCCAGATAGACCGCGGCATTAAATCCCGAATAACTGAGCGAAATCCAAACCAGAGCTTGAGCAAATCCTAGGATTACCGGCCCATCCCTCGGATCGCTGGAAGTCTCGCCCTGCCATTCTAGCGAAGTCATACTCCAGACTCCGTATCCTACGATTGTAAGTAACAAAATTAACTTCAATCCAACTGCCACATTCTGAGTCGCCGCTCCAATCACGCGACTAAAGCCGTGCGCTAGTGCGCCTAATACGACCACTCCTGCTGCTGGAGCCTTAGCGGGAAAGTCGCCTGGTAAATACTCTTCAAGAGCCAGCGCCGCATAGGCGATCGCCCCACTAAATCCCGCCAAGAGAGAAACCCACCCAGCAACAAATCCCACAAAGGGAAACCCCGAGGATGACAAGAACGCATATTCACCACCCGAAATAGGCATTTGTTTGACCAGCAACCCATAACTGAAGGCTCCACACAAAGCGATAGTTCCAGCCACCAACCAAGCTAGCATCACTAACCAAGGATTACCCAGCGACTCCAGCGTAAATCCCGAAGTTGTGAAAATTCCAGCCCCTACCATGTTCGCAACAACCAAAAAGGTGAGCGTCCAAAAGCCAAAACCTCTGCCCTTAGCTACACACATCAATCCTTACGAAATCGTAAAAAGTAATTCTCCTTAAAACCGTCGATTTTCAGCTCCTCAACAAAGGTCAAACCAGCATCTTCGATCTCCTTTCGAAACACCTGCTTTCCAGCACGGACATGTCCAAAAAGCCAATCGCGAGTCACTCCTTTAATTCTTTCAAAATCAATGACGACTACCGTTCCACCTCGCTTCAGAGATCCGAGTAAGGATCTCATTGTCCCACGGGGAAATTCAAAGTGATGATATGTGTCGCAAATAAAGGCCACATCAACTGAGTTTGGAGGCAAAGATACTGAGTTTTTCGAGCTCAAGATCGCAGCGATATTTTCCTGACCCTCTTGCTCTGCGCGAGCCACAATATGTTTCAAGAACGGCCCTGAGATATCGACCGCTGCAACCCAACCTTCCGGCCCCACAGCCTCTGCAAAGAGTCGGGAATAAAGACCAGTCCCTGCTCCAATGTCAGCCACTACCATCCCCTTTTTAATTCCACAGGCTTTCAGCACTGTTTCCTTCTCGTGAAAAACCTCCCGGCTTTCAACTTCAAATCTCTTTAGCCAATCATCCACCTTAAGTTCAGGATCGAGGAATTTTTCGTTAATTCCAGGCTTCAAACTCGTCTCCAGCCCAACTCCAGCTTTCTCCTCACCAGACAATGAGATCCCACCAAGCAGAATAATCGGCAGAAATAGTGAAAATGATCGTCTTTTCATTAGGCCTATAATCCTCGCAGACCAGCGTTCCCATTCAAGCCACAAACATTTTACAAGATTCACTTCGCCCTAGCTAACTGTAATTACTTTAGGGGAAGTTTTGTAGTTTTTTGAGACTTCGATTTTTCAAATAACCTGTCTACGGTCAGCATGCTTTTGGAAAACCAAACGCCTATCACCTCCACGCTGGAAAGCACGATTGCAGTAAACATGATTGGAAACCGTATCTAATTTTAGAGCCAAACATTTTAAACACTAAGTCGTAAATTGACGCCTCTAACCCAAAAAGAAGGCACCCAAACCACATCCCTTTTTCAACTTCCCCACCATGTCCAAGATTCGAGTCCTCCTAGCTTTACTTATCGCCCCTCTTTTTTCATCAGAGCGCCCAAATATAGTCGTCATCATGGTCGATGACCTCGGATTCTCTGATATCGGTTGCTACGGCGGTGAAATTGAAACACCAAATCTTGACCGGCTCGCAGCTAATGGACTCCGCTTCTCGCAATTTTACAATACAGCTAAATGCCATTCGTCGCGGGTCTCACTTCTCACCGGACAATATTGCATAGCCGCAGGCGATGTTGCTCTCACTCACGCCGTGACTTCGGCTGAAATCCTTCAAGATGTAGGATACTTCACCGCCATGACCGGGAAGTGGCACCTTAAAAAGGAGCCCACCAACTTTGGTTTCCAACACTATTGGGGACACCTCAGCGGAGCTTGTAATTTTTTCAAGGGCGACTCCACTTTCCGACTCAACGGAACTCCCTGGGAAGTCCCCAAGACGGATTTTTACACCACTGTCGCAAATGTCGATTTTGCCCTCAAGTTTCTGGAAGAATCGAGGAAAGCAGAAGATCCCTTTTACCTCTACCTTGCTTTTAATGCTCCACACGCACCCCTCCACGCCCTACCCGAAGATTACGCAAAGTATAAGGGGCGCTATAATGCCGGCTGGGACAAAATTCGTGATGCCCGTATCGTCAAGCAAAAGGAATTGGGCCTTCTCCCCGAGGATCTCAGCCCAAGCCCACGCCCCCCTCACGTTCGAGAATGGGGGAAGATTGTTCCGTGGCAACAGAAGTATGAAATGAACCGCATGGTTACCCTAGCAGCCATGATTGATCGTGTTGATCAAGAAATCGGACGCCTCGTCGAAGATCTTGAAAAGAACAAACAACTCGATAATACCCTTATCCTCTTTGTCTCCGATAACGGAGCCTGTCCCTACGATCGCCGCAAACCACTTCTCAACGTCGAGCCAACTAACGGTAATACTTTTCTCGCTGATTCCACTGGGTGGGCCTGGGCACGTAATTCTCCTTTTCGTTACTACAAACAAAACCAATTTGAAGGAGGAATCAGCAGTCCAGGCATCGTGCATTGGCCATCCGGACTAAAAACTAAACCTGGAGCAATCTCCCCCACTCCCGTTCACCTTATCGATGTCCTACCCACCTTGGCCCAAATTGCCCACGCCAAGATACCAAAGACCCACTCCAGCAGGGAACTCCGCCCTGTCTCAGGAACCTCCTTCGCACCCATCTTTGAAGACAGACCCATCTCACGCAAAACACCACTTCATTTTCAGTTTGCAAAGGACTTCGCCCTGCGCGACGGAAAATGGAAGGCCGTTAGCTTTAAAGGGGAAGAATGGGAACTTTACGATCTTTCAAGCGATCGCGCCGAACTTAATAATTTAGCGAAAAAGTATCCCGATCGCTTGAGAAAAATGGTCGCGCAATGGCAGAAGATCTCGAGAGAGGTGCTCCACTCGCCCAAGCTTGCCGATTCGAAAATAACCCCACCCGAGAAACCGCGAAGAAACCGGGAGTGGACCGTATTTTCAGACACGATCGATCCTCCAACGGCCGCTATTCAATCCAGATCACGTAAACGCAAAAAATCAGATTCTTTCGGCATTCGGGCCCGTAAAAATACTAATATTGTTCGCGAGGACAATACCCTCTTCCTAACCTTCACAGGAGAAGACCCCGGTCTTACTATGGACTTTCGCAGGCTCAACGAATTCGCGAGTGGACCCTATTACCTCAGTTTTGACCTCACAACCGAAAAGGAAGGAACCGGTGAAATCTTTTTCACCACCAACCAATCCACCATCTTGCCGAAAGGAAAGCGCCTTTCCTTTCCAATCATGCCATCACCCAAACCGCAAAAGATCCAAGTCGAAATTAAAACCAAAAAAAGGCTCTATCAGCTTCGCCTCGATGTTTTAGATGGCCCTGGTGAAGCCGTGATCCAAAACTTAAAACTCTTGGGCTATGACAAAAAAACGCTGATTAATTGGACCCCAACCAAAAAGTAATTTGGGTGAGTGGACGTTAGCACCTTTCAATATCTAAAGGCAACAGCTTCTCGATCATTACGCACCAATAAAATTCGCCCCGCCAAAACCGGGTGATTCCAAGTTCGGTGATCTAGAGCGTCAAATTCCAGCACAACCTTCTCTTCTTTTGGATTGAGCTCGAGAATCGAAATATCTCCCTGTTCGCCCTGGACGATAATGTGGCCTCCAACACCAAGAATCTGCCCATGCCCATAATTCCCTCCGCGCCAAGCTGACTTCCCATCCTCCAAGTTTAGACAGGTCATCCGTCCATCATTGAGCCCATATAAAAAACCGTCTTTTACAATCATGTCGGCAAATTTAGCCTTCAATTTAAGACTGTGCCAAAGTTCGGTTGCCTTAAATCCGGTCTCATCCTTTTTGATCTGAATCCGATGGGTCCCATAACCATACCCGCTGCTTGTAATAATGGTATCCTCCACGATAAGCGGCGAAGCACAGTTACTCTGTGGATTCCCGATCGGAAACGCCCAAAGTTCTTTTCCCGTTTCAATCTCAAATCCAGCCAGCGCCTTTTGCTGAATCGCAACGATTTGCCGCTTGCCTGCTAGAGTGGCCACCACTGGCGAGGCATAAGACGATGGGTAATTACCGGAGCGCCACATCAACTCACCCGAAGCTGCCGAAAATGCCCCAAGGCTTTTGTCAGCCTTACTTCCCAAAGTTACTATGACCTTCCCATCAACAACTAAGGGACTGCAGCTTTTAGCCCACTTCGGAACACTTTGATTAGTCTCTTCGAGGACATTCTTCCCCCAAATCAAGGTCCCTGTTCGGGCATCTAAACAAGTCAAGATACCCGTCGCACCGAGTGAATAGACTTTAGAATCTGCCACTGTCGGAGTCGACCGCGGCCCATCCCCCCCCATTGATTCCTCAAATCTGACTTCCTCTGAATGGGTCCATACCGCATACCCAGTCAGAAGCTCATAACAAATCGTGGTCTCTATCGCACCTCGCTGATCCATAGTGTAAGCAAACTTTCCGGCAACTGCGAACGCCGACCATCCCTCACCCATCTCGATTCTCCATAACTCCTTTGGCTCCTTGCTCTCCCAGCCATCCGGTAAAAGTTCACCAGCTATCCAGTTATCCATCTTTTCGCCAAGAAAACGCGGAAAGTAGGCTGGACCAGAAGCTTTGATAAGCTCTCCCTCTCGAGCCATCATTCCAGATATTTCAGGCATCTGAGTTGCCGATTGATCTGACCAACGCCAAGACAGTTGAGGGAAAAAGCTACCAGTGTGACCATCAATCTTCATGAGAGCCACAGGCAACAACATTAGAAAAATACCAATCACCCGCTGTTTCCACCGCAAGCGACTAAAGAAAATTAGCCAACTTAATGTCACCCCTATTGCGGCAATCAAAAGGAGTAAATCCACAGCCCCGCCCCACCCTTGCTCTACAAAATGTGGAACACTCTTCAGGACAATCCACACTATGATCACGACCAACTCCATGATCAAAAGTAGACGCCAGCGGGGCCGCTTTCTTGGGGATGCAACTTCAGACTTCATGCGGAGAAGGTATCTCGAAAAATCTATCTCTCAAGTCCCTCGTCTGCTTTAAAACCTACTGCAATAGTCCCCTATCAAAAAAAGGTCCCTGATTCGCGTAACAAGGCCTAAAAAAACTCGATAAAGGAAAGAACGAATCAAATCTTATCATTCCAGCCTACGTCGGCCATTCATGGGTGATCAAAAAGGCAAATTTCTCGGCTCTGTGATCATTCCAAAAAAGTGAGCTCGGATTACTATTGAATGACGGTTTTAAGAACTGGCTCTCTAGCTTGAATTTAGCGAATCAACCATTTTGCTTGAGACGCCTTACCCCAATTGAAGTGAGTTAAGTTTCACGGCGAAAGATTCTTCCAAGTCAAAAACTTCTCCACTGATCCTTAAAATTCACCTCGAAAGGAACATCTAGCGGTTGGTGTCTCATAAATGACGATCTCACATAACCCTGGCAAATCCTCTTCAAGTTTTCGCCAAAACCAAGCCGCTATCACCTCGATAGTTGGACTTTCCAGCCCCTGAATGTCGTTTAGATAACTGTGATCCATGAGATCAATCAGCGGACTCATGGCATCAGAGATACATTTATGATCATAGACCCAACCAATTTCCGGGTTCACCTCGCCCTCGACATGAATCTCCACCTTGAAGCTATGACCGTGCATCTGTCGACATTTATGGTCGGCAGGCAGACTCGGTAAAGTGTGAGCTGCCTCAAAGCGGAAGTCCTTGATGATTCGTGCGCGCATAATTCCTAAAAGAGATGTGACTGGGGTGAGGATAGACTTGTCTCCTCTGCCGTCCATCGCCAAGTTCTACTCGTTTATGGCAAATCGCATCGACACCACTTTCACCCACCTTCGTGAACAAAACCGGAAAGCCTTCGTTGCCTATGTCGCAGGTGGAGACCCTGATTTTGATCGTTCGCTCGAGATCCTGCATACTCTCTCCGATGCTGGAGCCGATATTATCGAACTCGGGATTCCATTTTCGGACCCTATGGCAGACGGAATCGTTAATCAATTGGCAGCGGATCGCGCCCTTAAGTCAGGAATGAGCTCGCATCGCATTATCGATCTAATCAAGGCCTTTCGTAAGACCCACGATACCCCTCTAGTCCTCTTTACCTATCTGAATCCAGTTTACGCCTATGGTTTCGAGGCCTTTCATAATGATGCCGCAGAAGCGGGAGCAGACGGTATTCTGCTGCTTGACCTCCCCCCTTCTCAAGCAGCAGTGAATCCTGAATTCCTACACGGGAAAGCTCTTCATCATATTCATCTCATCGCGCCCACCACCCCTCCGGCCCGTCGTCAATCTCTCGCTGAATCGTCACAAGGATTCATTTACGCGCTCTCCCGAACCGGAGTCACTGGAGCTCATTCTGCACCCTCGGAGAGTATCGCCACTCAAGTCGCTGAAATCCGCGAAATCACAAAGACTCCGATTTGCGTGGGATTTGGGATCACTACTCCAGAGCAAGCAGCCCAAGTTGCAGGTTACGCCGATGGCGTAATTGTGGGTTCGGCAATTGTGAGAAAGATTCAAGAAAACGCTAATGATCCCAATGTCGCCCAAAAACTGCGGGAATTTGTGACCCCTCTCATCGAAGCAACCCACGCCGTCTAACTGACATGATACTAAGTTTTACCAAAATGAACGGAGCCGGAAACGACTTCGTGATCATCGACAATCGCGATCTCAACAAAAATCTTAACAAAGATCAAATCGCACATCTTTGCGATCGCCACCGCGGCGTTGGTGCCGATGGGCTACTGGCCGTAGAGCCAGCAGAAGGTGAGGCCGATGTTAAGTTCCGCTACTATAATGCGGACGGAGGTGAAGCTGAAATGTGTGGTAATGGTGCCCGCTGCTTCGGCCGTTATACCGCCCGCCTCCTCGCTAACAATCTAAACAGCCTAACCTTTGAAACGATAGCGGGAACGCTCCGAGCTGAATTGATCGGTGATGAGGTCTGCATCGACATGTCGGACCCCATTGATTTAAGAATGGAAGCCCTGATCGATTCAGCTAGGCCAGTCCACAATCTCAACACAGGAGTTCCACATGCCGTTGTTTTTGTCGAGGACCTCGAAAACTGTGATATTCTTAAAAATGGTTCAGCGATTCGTTATCATGACTCGTATGCACCGAATGGAACTAATGTAAACTTCGCCAGCATCATTGAATTGCAGCACCTCTCAGTCCGCACTTACGAACGTGGAGTCGAGGGAGAAACACTGGCGTGCGGCACGGGAATCACCGCCTGCGCTCTCATTCACCATCTCCAAACCGGTGCGCCTTCTCCGATCAAAATCGATGTTCGTGGCGGCGAAACCCTCTTAATTGGATTCGAACCAGGCCCCAATCATAGTTTTTCGAAGGTCACCCTGACTGGACCTGCCGATTTCGTGTTTGATGGAGTCATCACGATCTAGGAAAGATGCGGCTTCCATCCATGGAATTTGTATGGTTCTCTCTACCGAGAAACGATGGAACTTGATTTCACAGATACTCCGTTCGACACCAGATCGATCAAGCCCCACGAGATCGAGGAGGTTTTTGAGGATCCGTTTTCGATTCGGCTCCTCCCCGACAGCGAACGCGCTGATGGTGAAGCCCGGTTCTATTTGATTGGCAAAACCATCGGAAGCCGGGGGCTGTTTCTTTCTTTTTGGTCAAATGGAAAAAAAGCGCGGGTAGTTTCAGCCCGCGACCTAGTTCAAGATGAGGAAACTTATTATGAACGTAAGTTAGCTGAAATGAAATAACCTCCCTTTTATTTAATGAACACCATCTCAGATTGGAACGACGTTCCTGATTTTGAAACCGATGAACAGGAGCATCAATTTTGGTCTGAGCATTCATTGAACCCCCGTCTTATCAATGCCTCGGTTCACGCCCCAGACTCCAAGGAATCGACAACAATAACCCTCCGATTTGACCCCCGAATGCTTTCTCGCATCAAGCGGATTGCAAGATCACGATTTCTAAATTACCAATCAATGATGAAACAGTGGCTCGCCGAACGAATGGAGGAAGAGATACGCCGCAGCGGGGAGCAAGATTCGTAAGTCCAGCTCAGGTAGAATTCAACATTGGTATGACTCCCAAAAGGTTTCGCCAAAGCCCTAAATTTTGGATTGGCTGTTTTACCGTCTGGTTTGTCGTTCTCAATCTACTGTCCCACGGAAACAAATTCCATCCGCCAGGCACTTTTCCTTTTGATATCCCCCACTTTGATAAAATAGTTCACTTTGGGTTCTTTTTCGGCGGTAGCGGTCTTCTTTCAGCATCACTTTTTTTAGCAAAAAGACCATCTTGGCGCAGTCTCATCTTTACCGTAACCATCTCCCTTTCACTGATTGGTATTTGGGATGAATTTCATCAATCATTTTTTGAAAACCGAACCGGTAATGACCTAGGTGACTGGCTCGCGGATACCCTTGGGGCCTTTTGGGGCAGCATCATTTTTCGCAGATATCATAAATACCTTTCCTAATCATGAATCTCGTCCATTTCCACTTGCGAATCAAAGAATCAGCCCGAGTTTTCTCTAACATTTTATGATCTCGTTTCTCACCCATCCTGTGACCACTTTCTTTGGTGGGGCAATTCTTGCCCTTATCGGGATAGGGTTTCTCTTGAGCACCAAGATTGAGGGTAACAAAACCGCTCAATTTGTGAAGGATTACCGCGTAGCAATGGCTAAAGCAGGAGAATCCGGGCCACCGACCAACTCCTCTGCGGAAGCTGCGGCAGTCCAACGTTTTACGGACTTCCTCAAAAATGTTGGCGATCGGACCTATCTCGAAGACCAAACTGCTAACGTATATGGCAAGGGTGCCTATCTCGACGATACAATTGCAACTCACTATGGTCCTGACGAAATTCAAAGCTACTTCCTTCAAACAGCAGAGACGATGACGTCCTTTGAAGTGGAGATTCTAGATTCTGTGCGATCGGGAGCTGACCACTACATTCGTTGGGAAATGATTTTTGCGGCGCCAAAATTAGCGAGTGGGGAACCAATTCACTCGGTCGGAATCAGTCAAGTTAGATTCAATGAAAATGGCAAAGTAGTGTTCCACCAGGATTTCTGGGATTCAGGACGACATATTTTCGGACAAATTCCGGTCGTTGGTGGTATGATCGGAATCATAAAAGACCGGATGAAATAGAAGTGGAACATGGCTGTAAAAACTCAAGGAAAACAAAGACCATTATCGACCCCTCTCCGGGTGATCGGCCAGTGGTTGGATTCTGATTTCCGTAGAGAGGAAGCACCCAATCCCGAATCTCTACCCGACCAAGTGAACTGGGAAAGAACTCTTCCTTTTATTTTTCTCCATCTTGGATGTCTTGCCGTTTTGCTTGTCGGATTTTCATGGATCTCGGCCGCTAGCGCTATTTTTCTCTACCTTCTGAGAATGTTCGCCATCACAGGGTTTTACCATCGCTACTTTTCTCATCGTAGTTTCAAAACGTCACGAGTGGTTCAGTTCTTTTTTGCACTTCTAGGCAACAGCTCTATGCAACGTGGTCCCCTTTGGTGGGCAGCTACGCACCGTCATCACCATAAGCACTCCGACGAAAAAGTGGATGCACATTCTCCTGTTCAACACGGCTTCACCTGGTCCCATATTGGCTGGTTAACCTCTATGAAGAATTTCCCCACAAACTACCGAGTTATTCCGGATCTCAAAAAATATCCTGAACTAGTTTTTCTCAATCGCTTTGATCAAATCGTCCCCTTCATTTATGGATTACTTATGATCTCGATAGGAGCCGTTCTCGAGAAATTTGCGCCAAGCTTAAATGTTACCATGTGGCAATTTTTCATCTGGACCTTCTTCATCAGCACAACTGTTCTTCTCCACGGGACACTCTTTATCAATTCCCTTGCTCACGTTTGGGGAAAGCGCCGTTACAAAACAAAAGATGACAGCCGAAATTCTTTTTTACTTTCGCTTATCACCTTAGGTGAGGGTTGGCACAACAACCATCATCGCTATCCTCATTCAGCAAGGCAAGGATTTCGAGTCGCAGAAGTTGATCTTACCTACTACGGTCTTAAGGCCTTATCGTGGATAGGTTTGATTTGGGATCTCAAACCTGTTCCGAATAAGATCAAAGAGGAGGGCCAAACCCTCTCATGATAGCAGGACGGGAAAAGATCGCAATCGTTGGCTCGGGAATCTCAGGTATGGCGTGCGCTCACTTTCTCCACCCCTATCACGATATTACACTTTTCGAGAAAGACGATCGGATAGGCGGGCATTCCAATACAGTAAATGCGGGGAATGACCCACTCGACACAGGGTTTATGGTTTATAATGAGGTCACCTATCCACTCCTAACCCGTCTTTTTGAGACTCTCGGAGTTGTGACAAAACCAACCTCAATGTCGTTTAGCGTTCAGCACATTGCCGATAAGCTTGAATTCAACGGAGGAAGTTTAAATCTTCTATTTGGTCAGCGAAAAAATCTTTTGAAACCTCGGTTTTGGAAAATGTTAATGCAGATCAACCGCTTCAACAAAGAGACTATTGCTGAGCTTCAGAAAGAAGAGGAAACCAAACTCAACCTTGGACAATACGTCGAGGCTAGAGGCTATGGGCAAGACTTCCTAAATTGGTATCTCTCACCTATGGCAGCTGCCGTTTGGTCCAGCCCGCCCGAACAGATCGAACACTTCCCTGCAATCACCCTAATGCGTTTTTGGCATAATCACGGATTCTTAGGATTGGATACTCAACACCCCTGGCGGACAGTAGTTGGTGGCTCAAGGGAATATGTCAAAAAGCTCGTCGCTCCTTTTCAGAACCGTATTAAAATCGGAAGCTCAGTGACTTCCATTACGCCTAGAAATGAGATTATTCTGGAGTCTGGATATCGGGAAAAATTTGATCGAATCATCAGCGCAGCACATGGGGATCAAGCCCTCCACTTACTTGCTTCACCTACCAAACTTGAAACTGAAGTCCTCTCAGCCTTCCCTTACCAAACAAACAAGGCAACCCTTCACACCGATTCTCAATTCATGCCCCACACCAAGAGGTGTTGGGCGTCGTGGAATTACCGAGTCGATGGTGATAAGCACTCAACCATTTACTGGATGAATAGCCTTCAAGGCGCCACCGCAGAGAAAGAGTTTTTTGTCTCAATTAATCCGTCAAGAAAAATTCCCATTGAGCATATCATCAAGGAATTAGAATACGACCACCCGCTTTTTAATCTAAAGAGTATCGCCGCTCAAAAAGAAGTGCCTAAACTTAACGCCGCCGATACGGGAAGATACTTCTGTGGCGCTTGGCAGCGTTTTGGATTTCACGAAGATGGTCTCTGGTCCGCGTTTCGACTTTGCAAACAATTGTTGGGGAGGAACCCCTGGTCATGAGCGCTTGCCTCTATGAATGCAATATCACGCATTGTCGCGTCAAGCCGAAGCGGAAGCGTTTTGACTACCGTGTTTTCATGTTGAGCTTCGATCTTTCTGAGATTCCTAAAAAAGCGTTTCTCGGGATCAATCGATTCAATCTTTTCAGTCTGCGAGACAAAGACCATATTAATCTTGGGAAGGATGGTGGAATTCGCCCGAACCTTATGGCGTGGTTTCAGGAGCGTGGGATTGATTGCCCCGAAGACTCACGTATTCAGCTCATCACTCTCCCCCGAGTTCTTGGTTACACCTTCAATCCAGTCTCCTTTTACTACGTACGCGATAAGAATAATACACCTTTGTTTTCCGTCGCCGAGGTTTGCAATACCTACCACGAGATGAAACTCTACCTCATAGAGAATCGAACAAAAACGGGTTGGCAGCGAAAGGTCGAAAAGGGTTTTTACGTTTCTCCATTCTCAAGCGTTCGCGATTTTTTTGATTTCGAACTAGGAATCCCCTCTGAGACTTGGAAGGTCAGGATTAACAATCTCGATACCGAGGGGATCACCCTAACTTCTTCAATACGAGGCATCGCAAGGCCGCTCACCACAAGCCGTCTCCTCTGGTTTGGCTTCAAATACCCCCTCCTTTCACTTAAAGTGATCCTCATGATCCACTGGCAAGCAACGAAACTGTGGCTTCAAAAAACTCCATACTTTCCAAAAGCAAAAAACAAGCGCTTCCAGACAGAAGTGCTTCGCCCCCATTCTTCAATCACTTCTAAAGATGAGTAATTCTAAACTCCCAATCAAATACGGCCTCCCTGAACGACTGGTTGTCGGCCTCTTGAACAAATTAACAAAAGGCCATCTCCAACTAACTTACGCCGACGGTTCATCTCGTCACTTCGGTAATCCAGCCGAACCAGTCAACGCAGCCGTAAAAATTAACGACAATGCTGAATTCTTCAAGCGATGTGCTTACTACGGAAATGTCGGAATGGGTGAGGCCTACTCCGATGGAATTTGGGATACCCCAGACATCCGAGCTGTCATCAGCTGGTTTGTTCTGAACATGCAAATATTACAGGGCGCCGACACTTCTTCTGACAAACTCCCAGGTGTTGGTTTACTGAAGGTCGTCAATTGGTTTCGCCACCTTCGCCGGGCCAACACGGTTGACAATAGCCGCCAGAATATCTCCGAACACTACGATCTCGGGAACGAATTTTATTCACTCTGGCTCGACGCTACTATGACTTACTCATGTGCGAAGTTTGAGGAACCCAATCAAGAGTTTGAAAAAGCGCAGACCGCTAAATACGAGGCACTTTGTTACAAACTTAAACTCAAACCAACTGATCACGTCCTTGAAATCGGATGCGGCTGGGGAGGCTTCGGAACCTACGCTGCGAAAACTTATGGCTGCAAGGTGACCGGAGTTACCATTTCCGAAGAGCAAGCCAAGTTTGCGCGTGAGCGGGCAAAACGCGAGGGAGTCCAAGACCAATTTAAAATTCTCATCCAAGACTACCGTCATATCAAAGGTCAGTTCGATAAAATCGTCTCGATTGAAATGATTGAAGCTGTAGGAGACCGTTTCCATCAATCTTTCTTCGGGAAATGTCATGAAGTATTGGCACCAAACGGAATCCTTGCCTTGCAAATGATAACAGTCCCAGATAACCGCTACAAGAGTCTGACAAAAGGGGTCGACTGGATTCAAAAGGTGATTTTCCCAGGCTCCCTTCTTCTTAGCGTCGGTCGAGTCAATGAAGTTCTACTAAAGACAAGCGACCTCTTCTTGCATGATTTAGAAGACTTTGGTTCCTTCTACGTCCACACGCTCGAAAATTGGCATGAACGTTTCAATGCGGCAAAGGACTCACTTTTAAAACTCGGTTTTGATGAACGATTTATGAGGACGTGGAACTACTATCTAAAATATTGCCAAGCTGGCTTTGCCACTCGCAATATCTCAGTGGTCCAGGCTATCTACACCCGCCCAAATAATCCGGCCCTAATGACATGACTGAAGCTAGGGACAGCCGGGACCCTTGGTGGAAGCGATGGTTTATCAATCCCATCGTTAAGCAACTGACTCAAGGTATTAGCGCTGAAAAATTAGCGTGGACCATCGCGATTGGTTGTGCCGCCGGGATCTTCCCAGTTATGGGCACTACTTCTTTCGTTTGTTTCTTTGCCGCTGTCTACCTCAGGCTCAACCAACCCGTAATTCAAGTTGTGTGCCATACTCTTTGGGCCGCTCACCTTGCTCTAATTCTTCCCTTCATCAGAATGGGTCAATGGATTCAAGGGAGTCAGCCCATCAAGGGCTCTATTTCCACTCTTCTGAAAGAGTTCTTCACAAATCCCTGGCAGTTCGCGCAGGACTATTGGTTAGCAGCTTTGCACGGTATTTTCGCTTGGTTCCTCGTTTCCATCCCATTGATTTTTCTCGTCCGCTCCATCACCCTCCCATTTTTAAGAGCCGCCGCAGCCCGAATCGAACGCAAAAAGACTGCTATCGCATGAACGATCTTATCATCCTAGGAGCTGTCGCTGCAGTTGTGGTCCTTGACTTCATCGCTGGTTGGTGGTTTGGACGAAAAATTAACAACTACTCGCTGGTTGATGCGATGTGGGCTTTCTGGATAGGACTCGCGAGCGTAATTTACTCGGTTTTGGGGACTGGCGATCTCGAAAAACGTATTGCTTCGGGAATAATTGCCGCAATTTGGGGAGGGCGATTAGCTTACCATCTACAGAAGCGCATTCGCTTTCATCACCCTGCAGAAGACTCGCGATATCGGAAGCTTCGCGAAGTCTGGAAAGGCCGGGTCTCATCTGCCTTCTTTTGGTTTTTTCAAGCTCAGGCTCTATCAGTTCTTTTTCTGACGATCCCCTATTTTTTGATTGCTCGTGACTCATCACCTTGGGGGATTTTTGAAACCGCTGGCTTAACCATAGCGCTCATCGGAATTTCTGGAGAAACCCTCGCTGACTACCAAATGTCCCAATTCAAATTACATGATAAACGTTTATCATCAGTCTGCCGTAATGGGCTTTGGAAATATTCTCGCCATCCAAATTATTTTTTTGAGATGGTGGTTTGGATTGGTGTCTATCTTTTTGCCTGCGGATCCGCTTGGGGATGGACCACCTTTTTTGCGCCCGTTACGATCACTTTCCTTTTGTTAAAAGTTACTGGAATCCCACCAACGGAGGCTTCGGCACTTAAAAGAAAAAAGGCCACATATCGCGAATACCAAAGAACTACTAGCCCCTTTATCCCACTCCCTCCAAAACCATGATCAATATCGATGACCTTCTTGCCAAAGACATTATTCCTGATGCGCTGATTCGGATCGGAATCCGCTCAAGACTGAAAGAGACCCTAAAGCCCTTCGAGAATCTTAATTGCGAAGACCGGCAAGCGATTCTAATGAAGCACATTACCGAGCTAAAGGAGAGTCCATTGGCAATCGCCACCGATGAGGCAAACGAACAACACTACGAGTTACCGACCGAGTTTTTCCGTAAAGTTTTGGGACCCCATATGAAGTATAGCTCCGGGTATTGGGATGCCGGGTCGACAGATATTGAGACTTCAGAAGCTCGCATGCTCAAACTCAGCTGTAAAAGAGCAGAACTCAAAAACGGGCATCGTATCCTAGAACTCGGCTGCGGATGGGGATCGCTTACCCTCTGGATGGCTAAGGAATATCCAGAAGCCCAAATCACAGCCATTTCGAATTCAAAAACACAGAAAACATATATTGATTCCCAAGCTACTGAACGAGGCCTCACCAATATTGAGGTCAAGACGGTCAATATGATTTCATATGAAGGTGAAGGCGAAAGCATTTTTGACCGTGTGGTCTCGATAGAGATGTTTGAGCATATGAAGAACTATGAAAAGCTGCTCAGCCGAATTTCAAGCTGGCTTAAACCCGAAGGAAAACTCTTCGTCCATATTTTTACACATCGCGAATACGCCTACCACTACGAGGCAAAAGACGATAGTGACTGGATGGCTCGTTATTTTTTCACAGGCGGGCAGATGCCATCGGATGATCTCTTACTCTATTTTCAAGACAAACTTTCTATCGAGGCCCATTGGCAGGTAAGCGGGGAACACTACCAAAAAACCTCGGAAGCGTGGCTTACACGCATGGACGAATCTAGCGATGGATTAAAACTACTTATTGCTGAAACCTATGGTAAAGCTGATGCCAAACAATGGTGGGTTTGGTGGAGATGCTTCTTTATGGCTTGTGCCGAGCTCTGGGGCTTCCAGGGAGGTCAGGAATGGATCGTCTCACACTATCGCTTCACCAACTCGAAATAATTTACGAGTCCATTGGCCGGGGGACCGGAATTGCTTCGCAAGCCTCGCGCCAATTTTTAAAATTCCAGCGATTGGGAAATCCGGTGCATTGGAAAGGCTTAACGGCTTGAAGTCGGCAATCAACACCATCAAGCATGATACACTCGCTGGTCCCCTCTTTATCAATCAAGGAGAGGCCTTGACGATTGTCACGTAGCCGAGTGAAGTCTTTCACAAATTGATAAAGGGGCATTTCGAGAAACTCTGCAATCCTTTCGACCTCACCGTCCGCAAGGACCACATCACCTTCCCACTTACAGCAGTTGGTACAACGCTGGCATTGATACCAAAGATCATTCCCTCCGTCTGCCATTTCAAGTCAACCTATCGCCCAAGCATGCTACGCCGATAAACATCGACCGCCTTCAGAAAGCCCTGCCACTTTGCACCCGGGCGGCCGTTAGACAGAAGAAAATGGGGGCAGTTTTTGTTAGGAGGATTTTTGCCGCGTCTGGGCCACTTGTAATGTGGCACAACCCGTGAAACTGGCAGGTCATATTTTACGCAAAGCCATGCTGCCAATTTCGCTGTCCGCTCAAGAGTTCTACTCCGACTATTGCCAGGATTTTCACACATCTCAATCCCGACGCTATAGCGATTCCCGGGACCATCAAAGTCCGCGTGATTTCCCCGCTCGGTAGTGGGAAGGTGCTGAACCGCTAGATCTTCATCTACCGTATAATGCCAAGAAAGACGGCCAAGAGCACCATTTTTTAGAGCCTTCGAATGGCGAAGCGCGTCAGCACCACTCTTCCAGTTTTGCGTCGAATGAATCGTGATATAACGCGGCGTCATTTTTTTACGTGATCTTCCCCGAGCCTTGTAGGAGAGATAATCCTTTTTGACTTTCACCTGGCGGTAAAGTGAAGATGGACTTATTGAAAGCACAGAAGAGGAGCGTTGACTGCGAATCATCGGATCACCACTTAGCGAAGCTGTGGAAGGCCCAGTCGAGGTTACAGTGCGACCGTATTGCTGCCTCCATGCGTCGGCCCGCGTATCACTTCCCTTATTATGAATTCCGGAGTAAGGATTACGGCCTGCCGCCGAGTAGGGGGTGTAAGCATCGTTAACACTGACAACGGGGGGATCTGCTGAACAAGCTACGAACAAGCCAATACATAAGCCTAAGAGCGACAGCCAAAGTGATCTCCTTCGCATGATCTGAAAGTAATAGCAGCTTAATTAGTCAAATGAAAGTCCATGTTTTTAAAAAGCGAATTTTGTCTAGGCTACCTAATCCGCACGCCATGAAGGCTAAGCTCGCTTTCCAACTATTACTAGAGGGTGAGAGGCTAGTTTGAATTCGAACTCACAAATCTAATTTATCGAGTCAAGCTGATCTTATTTTTTCAGCTGGTCATTTCTTCCCCAACCAACCAAAAACCCGGGAGTAGAGGCACTTTCATCCATGAAACCACGAAAAATCGTCGCGCAGACCAATTCCTGCACCGAACTTAACCTGGACTTTATCGAGCATGATGGCCGATTTTTTTTGGAGTGTGAGGGTCGCCAAGTCGATGGCAGCCACCAAGGATTTGCGACAAACAAACTAATCAACTTGATGTGCCTCCCCTTTCGGCCTGCACGCCAACCGAGGATCATTATCCTCGGATTGGGGCTCGGTCATGCAGTTACCGCAGCTCGTGAATCGTTACCCCAGGAAAAAGCTTCTTTCGTAATCCTCCCGGAAGCTGCAGAGCTCGCAAATCTGATCTCGACAAATTTAGCAATCGATCCACTCGATGATGAAAGAGTTCATCTTGACAGCCTCGATCCATTTACGTTTCTCCCAGCAGAATACGCGGCTAGCCAGGGTATATTTGCTGATCTAGATCAGCTTGAGGCTCTTTCTCCGAAAAATTGGTCAATCACGTCTCCTAATGTCCTTGGAAATTTTCAAGAACGTCTTAAAACTGGGGGCCTACTCGGACTTATTGCCAACAGACCACTATCAGGTCTTGAAAAACAGCTGCGGAACTCTGGATTTGAGGTGACCACAGATTTTGCTCCGTCTTCCAAAAAATCGAAAAAAACCCGGACTCTTTACCTCGCTCGCAAGGGCCACTATCGTAGCAAACATTAAGAATAAATTTTCCAATGAAATTAGTTTACTCCCTCTTTCTCCCTGCTCTTCTTTTTGTCGATTCCTTTGGCCGAGAAATAACGATAAAGGCACGAACTCTAGAGACCAACCTTGAGCTTGATGCTACTTTTATTCCCAAACAACCTCTTACTTTTAAGATCGAACCAGACCAGTGGTCGGAGTTCATCATTGCAGATCTTGTTAAGCATGGTGCTAGTGTAAAAAAAGATCAGGTCATTATTGCGTTCGAAGCTGAAAACTATCAGCGCCACCTCGCGGAAACGAAAGAAGGTGCCAAAGTCCGTGCAATCACATTGGCAAGGGCGGAGCGTCAGCTTGGTGACCTCAAGACCAACACTCCACGCCTACTTGAAGGTTTAAAGTTGGCTCATGACCGAGCTAAGGAATCTTTTGATTACTTCACCCTGACTGGCAAAGCACTTCAAGAGGAAGAGGCCATCGAAAGTCTAAAGCGCTCACAACGGAGCCTAAGTTACCAAGAAGAAGAGCTGAAACAGCTTCTTAAAATGTATAAGGAAGACGGGATCACCGAAGAGACCGAGGAAATTATCCTTAAACGCCAGCGCGCTTCAGTGAAGAGTGCCGAATTTTCAGTTAAAAAGGCCGAGTTAAGTTCAAAATGGGCTTTGGAAAAAACAATTCCAAGACAAGCTGTCGATTTAGAAAGGGCATTCGCCGATGCACTCCTGGCCTACGAGACCGGTATAATCAATCTGCCTAGAGATCTTGACGAGGCCACACTCGCTTTCACCAAAACTCAAAGATCCCATACTAAGTTGGACCAAGATCAACAGGAACTTATCGACGATGGCGCGCTCATGAATCTGAAGGCGCCAGCAGATGGAATAATCTATCACGGAAAGATTGACGAGAATTCTTGGTCGATTGACGGAACTTCAAAATACCTTTTTAAAGCAGGATCTGTCCCGGCGAACACCGTCTTTATGTCGTTCATACCGAATACAAGCACCCTCACTCTCCAAGGAGCTATCTCACAAAAAGACGTCCTAAAGCTACCTACGAAAGCTACAGGAACCGCCTTAGTCGAGGGGCTAGGAGAAACCACTTTCCCTGTGACTCTTACCCGGATCGATGTTGCACCCGATACCTCTGGGCGATACGGCTTAGGACTCAGCATTGAGCTTCCAAAAGACTCTCCTATTGTAACAGGGATGAAGGGAAAGGTTAGACTAATCACTTATCGTAAAGAAAATGCGATCAGCATTCCTCCAAATGCCCTTACCCGGGATAGTGGGAAATCGACTGTAAAACTAAAAATGGCTGACGGTAACCACGAGACACGCGAAGTCAAAACCGGTCGAATTGTAAATGGGAATATCGAAATCCTCCAAGGCCTCGAAGTTGATCAAGTCATTTTTGTCCCCGAAGATGCCGAGCCACTTACCAAAGATAGCACGGAATAAATTATCCCCTTTAAAACCATGCGGCTTCTGTTCATCGCTTCAACTTTTTTATTCTTCAAGGTCGGTGCTCAGAGCTTGGCAAAGCTTGGACCGCTTCCTTCGATTGAGGCCCTCAAAGAAGGTGAACTAGAGACCTCAATTAAGCGGGGCGTTGATTATCTGGTCAGCAAACAGAACAAGGACGGCTCGTGGGGTGGCCCCACACGCACGAAAGGGCTAAATATATACGCGCCAGTTCCCGATTCACATCTCGCTTTCCGAACAGGCGCATCAACCCTCGCTCTCAGCGGATTACTAGACAGTAAAGACCGGCGACCAGAGGTTGTTACTGCCATCGACAAAGCGGAAGCGTGGCTCTTTGAAAAACTCCCAAAACTAAGACACCTCGATCCAACAACAACTTACAATGTTTGGGGACATGCTTACGGGCTGCGCGCGATTGCCGATCTTTACGTTTATCGGACTGGCGACGAAACCAAACTCTCGCTCCTCAAACAACTCGCCGCCAAGCAAATTGAAATGCTGATCAAAACCGAGGATGTTAACGGGGGCTGGGGATACCTAGATTTCGACAACCATACCGCCCATTTCTCAGGCATCCCGACTTCGTTTACTACGGCAACCGTTCTGCTTGGCATGAAAGATGCGCAAGAAACTTTTGGCCTTTTGATTCCCGAAAGAGAAATCAAACGTGGCCTTGTTTCAATCAACAAGCAACGAACACCGGATTGGTCATTTGTTTACTCTTACGATCACCGTTATCGTCCAAGATACGGAATCAATCGTCCCGCAGGTTCACTGGGACGCTCGCAGGTCTGTATGGCTGCAATGCGGAAATTCGGGGATGAGCGAATCACCGATAGGCTTATTGAACACTGGCTTCATCGACTTTGCCTCAGAGAGGGTTGGTTTGATATTGGCCGCAAACGACCTATTCCTCACGAGACCCACTTTTCAATATCTGGTTACTTCTACTACTACGGGTTTTACTACGCTACCGAGTGCCTACAGATGCTTCCCGATGATCGTCAGAAAAATTACATCCCCCACCTCGCCCGGCACATCCTAAGCAAACAGGAAAAAGATGGTTCTTGGTGGGACTACCCTCTTTATGACTACCACCAACCATACGGAACAGGTTATGCACTGACCACACTTTCCAGATTACGAGTGGAGTAGCCCAAAGATTAATTCCTAACGCACTACAACATCATCATCGGTCCAGTGCTTACCATCAGCACCTGCGGAACGGTATTCAATTTGAAGGCCGCTTAAGCGATGAAAAAAGACTGCATTTCCATTTCGGTCCAACAACCCGATATCACTCTTAATCAGCGAATGCTCTGCTGGAATCCAAGCAAGATTTTCCGGGTTTTCCCCTTGTAGGAAACGGACGATCTCAGGATTTCCAGGCAAGTGAAAAGCGTCAAAATTTTTCATGAGCGACTGACAGTCAATCACGACATCCCGAAGCGCTTCTAGATCGCGCTTAATATCGCCATTTGACTTTCCGTATTCGAGAGTAAATGGGTTTTCACCCAGAAATCTGACTTGCTCGGACTCCCCAGCGGATCGAGCAACGGTTTCAGGCCCCTTGATCACACCGCCACCTTCTGAGGTTGGCCCCCCAATTCTTGATAGGATAAAACCAAGAATCAACAGGAGAACAACTGCACCAAAATTCCTCATCCGTCCATTTTCATAAAACCAAGCGGCGCTCCACTTTCAACAACATCATGAAAATTAGACAAATTCGGAAGAACCAAATCCCTCACATTAGTTGCAGAAACCCCCATCCAAAGTGCCAGATCAGCAATGTACTCATCAACAGAAGTGGTGGGAATGAATCGCCCACGTCCAGTATCTAAGTCATTTCCGAGATCTAGTGATGGGTAATCCCCAAAGAACTTACCGCCGTCAACACAGCCCCCCACAACAAACTGATTTCCTCCCCAAGCATGATCGGTTCCATTCCCATTTGGCGTTAAGGTCCTGCCAAAATCCGAGGCAGTAAAGAGAGTGACCTGGTCCTCCAACTCCAAATCGACCATAGCTTGATAAAATTGGCCAACTGCCTCGCTTACTTGTCCAAGCATCGCAGGATGATCATCTAATCCATTATGATGATCCCACCCACCAAGCTCGACAAAGAAAGTCTGACGCCTCTTAGACAGCGGTCCCCGAGCAGAGATTGTTTCCGCAACGGCCTTCAATTGGATGGCCAAAGTATTTGAGGTATTAAACTCAGTAATGATTGGATCCTGAGATTCCAGCGCTGCCCGATATTCGGCACTTGCAGCAATCGCATTTTTTTTCGAAGTAGCGAATGATCTCTCAAAGGCATTTTGATACTGCGCATCAAGAATTGATTCCTGAGCCGTCCTCTTGTGTCGGTAAACCCATCGGTTCCACTGCCGAATCTCGGGAATATTAGAAGCACCTCTGGAAAGAACCGAGCTTGAACCGCCGCTTTGAAAAAGATTAGTTCCAGCAAGAGACACATTCATTGAAACCTGACTCTCGCCATTTAAGTCATCTAGAAGATCTGCTAAGCGCGCGCCCCACCCGTTGAGGGGCGAGCGATTGGTAGGAAGTCCCGACTGCCAGTGGAGCTGTTGGTCGGAATGCGAATAGAGCCCGAGAGGCAAGTTCGCTGATTGATTTTGAATTCCAAGCTTTGTGACCGGCTCAACGAGCGTTCCGACGTTATTTATAAAAGATGCTTTTCCCGAATCAAAAAGAGCTTTCAGCTCAGGCATTTCTACATTTAAACCAAGAGTCCGACCATCCGGAGAAGGCAGAGTATCTCCGATTGGAGTAAAATCAGTTTGAGGAAGAGCAACATCGCCGCGTGCCGCCAGATATTCGGGATAGCCTTGTGAAGCGTCAACTGGTGTCAACATGTTGAAGGAGTCATTCCCACCAGCTAGAAAGACACAGACTAAAGCTTTATAGTCTTCGCCATCATCAGTGTCAGCCCCCGCCAACGATCCGGTAAGCCGCAGATTAATCAACGAAGAAAGAAGCGAGGTAGACCCTATTGCCGAACAACTTGCCTGTCCAAGAAAGCCCCGCCGATTTACGCGACCATATTGCTGCTTATTTTTCATCAATTTAAAACGATACATTCCATCGATTGGCTCACTAAGTAGATCGCTGTTCGAACCTTTTCTAGGTCAGTGACTTCACTTTGCACGGCATTCAAAATCATAACCTTTGTATCAGCCTTGAGCCGGCCACCTGTCATGAGCAGATCAACCCTCTCAACTAAGGCACTTGGCTCATTGACGAGTGCCAACTCTGTCGTGAGATCAAAACTTCCAGAAACACCCGACTCCTCCACTGAAGCCGCAAATTGCGAATCCGATCGCAGCAGCTGTGACAACGAAGCGAGTTGGAGTTCCGGACTTACCATTCCAGCCATGCGAAACTCTCCTTCTGGCGCAAAGTCCGGAAGATAGAAATTAAAAACGCTCGGTGAAAGCATCGGAAACTGACCGAAGTCATCGTTAAGTCGTGGTTGATTAGTCGAATATTTCCCATTTTCGGAAGCAAGATTAAATGCTCTAGCTAAGCTTGCATAACGGATGATCGGCTCACGAACCTTCCCGCGGTATTGATAAGCGCTAGCACTAAGAATCTCGGGATCGAGCAAGATCGCTTTGATCACCTCCCCTAAATCAGCCGATTCACCAGTCGAATCGTCTAACCAAACTCTTGAGACTCGGGCTAAATAGGCTGCAGATGGATTGGAGCTAGTAAAACGTTGGATTAGAAGCCTACTCAAAAATGGTGGAAGTGAGGGATGCTCCAACAAAGCATCCAAAGCAGCTTGAACCTCTTCTTCGCCCGTCTGACTGCCATCTAATTGAACCCCATTAACGATTGATTTGGGACCAGTCTCGTGTTCCTCATCCCAAACCTTCATGTCATATAGATAGTCGTTTCCCCGAGCCACGTCGTAAAAACTTGTCGCAGCCCTTCCGTTATTGGTGGTTGAGTGGCTCATTCCGGTAAACACCTTGGCCATCTCGGTGATTGTTTGATTACCGTAAGTCGGAATGAAGTTCCCATCTTGATCCAGCTTACGTGAGCCATCCCAATTCAGCTCCCATAACCCAATTGTGAAAAGCTGCATGATTTCGCGAGCAAAATTTTCATCAGGGAAACGTGTTGGATTCACTGGGTCATCGGACTTTCGATTATTTAGATGGGACAAGTAAAATCCCATCGCAGGACTATAAGTTACTTTTTCAAGAATATTTCGATACGAACCAAACGCTCCTGTCGTGAAAATATCGTAATAGCGAGCTTGGATAAGGTAGTTGTCGCCGATGACACTTCCCCCCTGAAAATTCACAACAAGAATTTGGCTAAGCGCATAGGCCATTCTCTGTCTCAATTGGTCGGGCGCAATATTAGCAGATCTCCACCAACCATCACGTCCTCTAGAACTATTTATGGGTAGAGCATTCCTTGCGATGGAGGTCTGCAGGCGTGTCGTCGAAATCGTCGCTTGGTTATCAATCCAACCTGTCAAACCCATTGACATAACCTCCTCGATTGATTCATCGGTAGGGCCAAAACTTGCCCTCAGCAAGAAACGGGCTGCCTCTTTCTCACTCGGCAATCTTCTATCGAGTCGTGTTCCGTTGCTTAGAACCAAACCCTCTTCGGATTCGAGAGCACGGAGAGCAGTCACAAAATCACCCTCACCAGAACCATTAACGCCAGCCGCACTTCCATCGCTAGTTCCGATGAGAATCTCTTCCCAGGCACTCAAACCGTCTCCATCCATGTCTACGTCAGCAGACACAAGGCGGAAAATACCACCATCTAAACGGTCCAATGTAACCGTTTGAATCGCTGCAATACTCAAAGGAAGAATCGAGGCGGCTTCGATCCAACTGTTTGCAGCTGGATCCCAACGCTCAAGTCGATAACTTTTCCCGGCTTCAGCTGACCAAGAAAATCGAACTTCGGCCCCATCGAAAGACGGATGTCCAAGGGCTAAAACACTAGCGGGGTCGTGGGGGTCTGTCCCAGCAATTCCCTCAGCCAGATTTGAAATACCATCGTTATCGGAATCAAAATCATTCGCAACTGTTCCCTTGTATTGAAGCTCCCAAAATTCCGATACCCCATTCCCATTAAAATCAACCACTCCAAATAGAACCGAAGGGAAAGCAAATAACGCTATTACAACTATCAGGACTTTCATTTAATGCTAAAGGGATAACCCAATGAAAATGATAAACCTATGAGAAAATCACTTTTAGGGAGTATGTTTTTACCTTAAATATCGAGAAATTAACAAACTCCCGAGTGTTCATTAGGAAGATCACATACTTATTGGTAAATTCAACTCCATCGCAATTTCCCAATTAAAACCTATCTCAGGTCAAAAGAAGCTCTTGCACCAAACCTTCTGCTAGCCTCTAATCTCGCCGCCTTGACGAACGCCATCCTTGCTCTTGAAGACGGTCGCACCTTCCACGGTCGTGCCTTTGGTCACTCTGGAACAACCTCTGGAGAGATCTGCTTTAATACCTCAATGACCGGGTATCAGGAAATCATTACCGACCCCTCTTACCGAGGACAAATCGTAACAATGACCTATCCCCTTCAGGGAAATTATGGAGTCAACGCCGAAGATGCCGAATCAGGTTCACCCCACGTTCGTGGTTTCGTGATTGGCGAACTCTGCGAAGCCCCCTCTTCTTGGCGCTCGCAACAGTCCTTAGCGGAATATTTCAAGGAGCACCGGATCATCGGCATCGAAGACATTGATACGCGCGCGCTCACAAAACACCTACGTGATAAGGGAGCGATGCGAGCCGTCATTACTACCGAACTCTCAGAACAGGCTGCAATCAAAACTGCCAACGAAGCCCCGCCAATGGAAGGCAGCGATTTTGTCAAAGAAGTTTCAACCAAAACCCCATACCTTTGGGAAGGTGAATCCCGGCTTTGGACCATTCCAAGTGTCACCACAAATCAGGACACTAATTACATCGAACTTCCTCCCGTTAAATATCGTATCATTGCTTACGATTTTGGCATAAAACACAACATTCTCCGCTCGCTCCGACAATCTGGCTTTGAAGTTGAAGTCGTGAATTCAAGGACACCTGCAAGTGAAGTTCTGGCAAAGAATCCCGACGGGGTCTTCCTTTCAAACGGGCCTGGAGATCCTGCGGCACTCACCTACATCCACGAAGAAGTAAAACAACTCATCGGGCAAGTTCCTGTCTTTGGAATATGTCTAGGACATCAAATTCTGACCCACTGTTTCGGTGGCACCACCTACAAACTCAAATTTGGGCACCGCGGAGGAAACCACCCGGTAAAAGACCTTCGGTCTGGCAAGGTAGCCATAACCGCACAGAATCACGGCTTCGCAACGGACGATAAATCACTACCCGATTTCGTCGAGGTGACCCACGTCAACCTCAACGACCAAACAGTAGAAGGAATGCGGAGCACCAAAGATCCTGTTTTCTCGGTCCAACATCACCCCGAGGCCGCCCCTGGCCCTAATGATGACAAAGGGTTTTTCGATGAATTTATCGAACTCATCGAATCCTCGAACTAATTACTTTTAAAAATGAATACCATCATTTGCGGCCTCCAGTGGGGCGACGAAGGAAAAGGCAAAATCGTAGATTTTCTCACTGAAGATGCTGACCTTGTGGTTCGTGGACAAGGCGGAAACAACGCCGGTCATACCGTAATCGCAAAGGGTGAAAAATATATTCTTCACCTAATCCCTTCCGGGATTCTATGGGATAAACAATGTGTTATTGGGAACGGAGTCGTCATGGATCCAGTCGGGCTATGCAAGGAAATTGAGGGCCTAGAAGCTGAGGGAATTGCTATCACCCCTGAAAAACTCCTCATTTCAGACCGCGCTCACGTGGTCCTTCCATACCATCGCGAGCTTGATGCTGCTCGTGAGATGTCGCTTGGCGATAAAAAGATTGGCACAACTAAGCGAGGGATCGGTCCAACCTACGCCGATAAAGCAAACCGGATTGGCCTTCGTTTAGCCGACTTCCGCAATCCAGAGAAAGCCAAGGAATTAATCTCCACTCGACTCAGGGAAGCGAACCGAACCCTCGCCCACTTTGACCTTCCAACTTTTGAGACTGACGCTGTTTTCCATGAAGTAGAGGAGGCGATTGATCGGCTGAGGCCCCACTTTGCCAACGTTATACCAGTCGTCCACACCTCGTGGAAAAAGGGTGAAACTGTTCTCTTCGAAGGCGCGCAAGGGACATTCCTCGATATAGACTTCGGGACTTATCCATTTGTTACATCCTCTAACACGACCTCCGGGGGAGCTTGCACCGGCTCTGGGATGCCACCGCATGCCATTGATCGAGTCGTTGGAGTTTGCAAAGCCTATACGACCCGCGTTGGCTCAGGACCTTTCCCTGCGCAAAATGACGAAATCGCCGAATTCTTTCATTCCCGTGGCTTGGAGTTTGGCGCCACCACTGGCCGTCCTCGTCGCTGCGGCTGGCTCGACACCGTCCTCATCCGCTATGCTGTTATGGTCAACGGGGTGACAGACCTCGCCGTCACTATTCTCGATGGCCTAGATGACAGAGAGACCATCAAGATTTGTGTTGGCTATAACATTAATGGAGAGATTCACGAATTCCCACCAGCCGAACGTGATCACTGGGATGACATTGTCCCAGTTTACCAAGAGGTCCCAGGTTGGCAGGAATCCACAACTGCATGCCGCTCTTACGATGACCTTCCGCAACTCGCCAAAGACTATCTGGCGCGTATCGAGGAACTTACCGGTGCTCCAGTTTCCTACGTTGGGGTTGGGCCCGACCGGGAACAAACCATCATTCGTTAGCGTAACATCATGGGTAACGCCCCACTCAATTCAACTCCAAGACATGTCGCCTTGATCATGGACGGCAACGGTCGATGGGCTGAAGCGCGAGGTCTACCTCGCAAAGCCGGACACCGCGCTGGTGCGGAATCTGCCCGCGAGGCAGTTGACGCCTGCCTCGAGCATAGAATTGAATTCCTAACTCTTTACGCGTTTTCCTCGGAAAACTGGAATCGTCCTCAAAAGGAAATTAATGCACTCATGAAGCTTCTTGAACAATTTCTGAAAAGCAAAGGAAAAGAGTTCCGCAAAAAAAACGTCCGACTTAAGACGATCGGCCGAATCAAACTCCTTCCCGAATCCTGCCAGAAAGAGCTAACTAAAGTCATCGACGAAACATCTTCCAATACCAAACTAACCGTAATCCTCGCCCTTTCTTACGGCAGTCGAGAGGAAATCACGGACGCCACCCGCCGTATCGCCGAAAAAGCCGTACGAGGAGAGCTCGACACAAAACACATCCAAAAAGATACCATAGCGGAACATCTGGACACATCTGAATTCCCAGATCCTGACTTCCTGATCCGCACTTCTGGCGAGTTACGACTCTCAAACTTTCTTCTCTGGCAACTAAGCTACGCTGAGATTTTTATCACCGAAAAAAATTGGCCGGATTTTAGAAAGTCCGATTTTCATGAAGCTCTCGAAGTTTATTCTCGAAGACGGAGGCGCTTCGGGAGACTCTAAGCACGGAAATTAGTTGTGAGCAAAGAACCAGAACATCACCTTTTACTGGTCGATCAGGACCTCGACTACCTCGACTGGGCCACAAAACACCTCAGTGCCGAGGGACTCAAAATCCTACGTTGTGATAGTGCGGACAAGGCATCGCAAGTTGTTAAGAAGGCTCCCATCGATGTCGTGATCTGCGACATCAAGCTTGATCCCTTTGATGGCGTCGAATTACTCCAACTCATTCGGGCTTCTTCTCCAGAAACAATCACAATCCTCACCGCAGTTTCGCCCACCACTAGCCAAATCATCGAAGCGACCCAAAAGGGCGCGCTCGATGTTCTTCGTAAAGAATCACTAGCATTTGAACTTCGTCAAGTTGTCGAGGCTGCCCTCCAGACTGTCGATCAACGTCGGGAAATAGGACCACTTTCAGATCAACGTCCCGGACTTACCGGAAAAACCACGATCATTGGAGTTTCTCGACCTTTACAAGACGTGATGAAGGTCGTTGGCCGTGTAGCTCACTCAGACGCTCCTGTACTCGTCACTGGAGAAAGTGGCACTGGGAAGGAATTGATTGCTCGCTCAATTCACGCATACAGCCCACGACGCAAGAAAGAGATGCTCGTCATCAATTGCGGCGCCATTCCTGAAAATCTCCTTGAATCGGAACTCTTCGGTCACGAAAAAGGCTCATTTACTGGCGCCATTGCTCGCCGAACTGGGCGCTTTGAAGATTCTCACGAAAGCACGCTCTTCCTCGATGAAATTGGAGATCTTCCTCCGAGCGTTCAGGTAAAACTTCTTCGTGTTCTACAGGACGGAACTTTTTCACGAGTCGGAAGCAACGAGGTTCAAAAAACCGACGTCCGTATCGTTACTGCAACAAACAAAAACCTCGCCCAAGAGGTCAGTGAGGGCCGATTCCGAGAGGATCTCTATTACCGTTTGAACGTTGTTGAAATAGAACTCCCACCACTTCGCGACCGTCAGGAAGACATCGCAATTCTTGCCGAATTTTTCCTAGATCAGATTGCTCGCAGAAACGGGACAGCCCGCATGCGACTAACCGGCGAAGCAATCGAGCACCTCCAAGGGCATCGCTGGCCTGGCAATGTTCGCGAATTAGAAAACACCATGGCCCGAGCGTGTGCCCTTGCGCTTAACGACATCCTCTTACCTGAAGATATTCCAATCGGGAGAGGTCCCGTTAATGTTGGAGGAACCTTGAAGGACGCCCTTGCTCTAATTTTGGAACTCTCCGAGGGAACTGAACAAAATGCGGTCGACTTCGTCCGCGGTGAGCTCATTCGTCATACCCTCGAACAATGTAATCATGATTTAAAGGAGGCTTCTCACCTGCTTGGCATGAGCCAAGCAAACTTGAAGAAACTTCTTTCTACTGCAAAAAATGCCTGATCTTCAAAACCACCCCCTAGTGGCTGACCGACTCGCTCGACTTCGCTCCACTTCTTGTGCACCAAAGGATTTTCGGAACTATCTTTCCGATATTGCAAGGCTCTTGGTTTTACCCGCAACAGCTCATTTGGCAACAAAGGAAGCAGTAGTAATTACACCGCTAACCTCTATGACCGGTCAAGAGTTGGCCCGTCCAATTGTCCTTGTTCCCATTCTTAGAGCAGGACTCGGGTTTAGTGAGCCTTTTCTTCAGATGCTCCCTGAGGCAACCGTAGCTCACTATGGGATGAGGAGGAATGAGGAAAACCTTCAACCAGAAGTCTATCTCGAGAGGATTCCCGACCATGTCGCAGAATCTGAAGTCTTTGTTTTAGATCCGATGCTAGCAACAGGAGGCAGCGCCATAGCGGCGATCGACGGCCTTAAAGAACGAGGAGCAACACATCTCCATTTCGTATGCCTCGTTGCCAGCCCCGAGGGGATAAGGGCTCTTGAAGAGCGTCATCCCGATGTAAGGATCACCACCGCCGTGGTTGACGCAGGTCTCAATGAACAAGGATATATTGTTCCAGGTTTAGGCGACGCCGGCGATCGAATCTTCGGCACCTTATAAGATGGCGCTCTGCCCAACTTGGGCTTATTCTTCTCAAGTGCGATTACTAGGGTTAGCCTTCCTCTTCTGCTGTTCATCTTCTCTGTTCGGGGAAGGTATCGCTTTGAGCAAGATTCAACAGTCACCGGAATATCAGGTGGCCAAAAAGTATATCGCAGATTTCCTCCCTGATCTTGCAATTCCAAGAATTGAGAAAATCTTATCGCGGGAAGATCTCGACGAAACCGCACGCGCGACCCTTCTTACCCTTCTCGGAGAAACTCAGATCAGGGCAGGCGCGCCTGGCATTGCAATCAAAACGCTCGACAACCCACTTTTGAGAGAATTCAGCCCCGCCCATCTTTGGCGAAGCTACTCACTTGTCCAGATGGGCAGGTATCGGGATGCGATAGGTGAACTCGAAAAAATTGACCGCATGAACATGCGAGAAAACGCGGACCTTCAAACCGGAAAACTTTTACTCGCTCTCGGCAATCCCAAAGACGCTCGGCCGATATTGACCCCGCTTTTAGAATCGAAGGACGCTTCAATCAAAAAGGAAGCCACCCTGCAACTCATCTCGGTCAACCTCTCACTGAATCAACTCGATGAAGCCAGCTTCCTTCTTGAAAAATCGAAACCTGTCAATCCGGTCGAAGAAAGTCTCATTCGTTATCTAAACGGAAGGCTTCAACTCGCAAGAGGCGATCGCCTCTCTGCAGTGGGAACATTCCAAACCTTAATCAACGATCCTGAGATCCGGAAAAATCTTCCTGCCGCACTTTACCACGAATCAACCATCGCTCTTGCCGACAGCCTTTCCCTTGAAGGAAATGAATCCTCTGCAATTGATTCACTCCTCGAGAGCCTCAACAAGAATCCGGCCCCACCGAACTTGGAAGCTATTTTTGCGCGCTTGAGGATTTGGGCGGACAAGACTGACTCCGCCGCCCTTATTTTAAATATTTCAAAGTGGGCTCCTCTTCGACAAGCGTTCCTAGAAAACCCGTCGGTGAAAAATTCTAGTTCCGTTCAAGCTATCAACCCAACTCTCCCTAACGCCGTCCCCTCCACCACCTTACCTGAGCAGAGAAGCCTTTTCTCACTTTCATTTCTTACAAGTATACAACTTCAATCTGACGACTTGGGCCAGAGAAGAGAAGGTCGAAAAAGAGCCGCACAACTTCAGCTCATCAGCCCAAGTGGCTCAGCATTCGTAAACCGCTCATTACTCGAACTCGGCGTCCTTAACCTTAAGGAGAATAATTTTGAGCAAGCACTAGCCATCTTTTCTCTGCTCGATGATGAGAAAGCTGCGCCCGCAACCAAAGCCTACGCCAAAGCTCTTGCAGCAAAGGCTGCATTTGCCGTTGAGGAACAAACCAAAGCGAGCCAGCTCTTTCTTGAGGCCGAGGAAATTGCCCGGGAAATCCAGCGAGATGATCTTGGGTCACTAGCGGCTTTGAATGCCGGAATCACTCTACTTACTTCAACACGTTCAAAGGAGATCGATGAAATTACGCGTAATCTCGACAGCCCTGAAGCCCGTTCATTTCTCATTCTAGAACGAGGCTTATTCCTTTCCTCAAAAAGAGACACCCAAGCCCGAGATCTTCTCACAAGCTTCCTCGCAAATTTTCCTGATAATCCCCGCACTCCCGAAGCCGCTTTGGCTCTTGCCGAAAGCGCGATCTTCAGCTTGCCCTTCGATCGTGAACTTGCCCTTAAAAATATCACGCTCCTAAAGTTTGATCTTAAGACCAAACCTGATTTTGAAGCCAGACGAGTTCTCGTATTGCTCGCTCTAAACAAAGGAATACAACAAGCTCAGGATTTTCTAGCTAATGCCCCTTCCCACCCTTTGGCCCCAAGGGTTCTCTTCCAGCTGGGCCAGACCTATCGCAAACCAACTAACGACAGGGACAAAGAAATTGGAAAAGCGAACTACCAATTTGAACTTCTAATTGAGAAATATCCAGCGAGCGAATTCACAGACCCGGCCCGCTACTACAGTGCACTGACATCTACCGCGCTCAAAACAGACTCTGCGGACAAGAACGCTATTCTTCGATTTCGGGAACTCATCGATAAAAAAGGGATACTTTCCAATGAAGCTGCTATCAATCTTTGTAGTCTTTTGATCGACCGAAATCAACAAGAACGAGCGCTGGGCGAAATCGCAACTTTTCTTAAGAATAAAAATAATTCCCAGAGTGACCAGCGACGCTTTCTCGTTCTAGGAGCCGATGCATCCAACCAAATCGGGCAGCACGAGGTCGCCTTGGAATTTTACGAGAACCTTTTCAAACTTGAAAACTTGCCGGCCTCCACCCAAAATCGAGCGCATTACATAAGTGGACAAGCCCTTGAAAAATTAGGTGAAAATGCGCAAGCTCTCGAATCGTACTTTCGAGTGATCAATCGTGATTTTTCTCCTGAAACCACCACTTCTCTCGAATGGAAATGGTACGACAAGTGCGGCATTGAAGGGGCACTTTCCCTCCTAGAAAGAGAAGAGCGTTGGGAAGCCGCTATTCAACTTGCTGAACAGATTGGGAAGAGTGGAAGCCCGCGTGCTGAGGACGCACTTAAGATAGCTGAGCGCATCGGCCTCGAAAATTTCATCTATCGAGGACGCCAAGCACCTAGCAAAAAAACTCTCCCAAATCAGTAGCCGTTCACCCACGTTTGCTCTTTGCAGAGATAAGGCCCCCAAAATTGTATTTTTTCCTTTAGTTTGGGAGGCTCAAGGGTTATTCCGCCGCACCTTAGTTCATCATTTCCCACGATCATGTCGCAAACAGCTTCTCCGCCCGCCGCCTCTTCAGATCTTCGTAACGCTGTCATCCGCCTCGCCGGCGACTCCCAGGACGGTATTCAGTCGGTGGGGGCCTTCCTTGGTCAGCTCGCCGGCACCACTGCTCAGGAAGTAATGACCTACATGACAATTCCTAGCACCATCTCCGGCGGACCTTCTATTTTCCAAGTCCACCTCGGCTCAGGAGAGGTCCTCCACCCCGGAGATCGCGCCGACACCTTGGTCGCGTTTTACCAGCACTCCTATGATGGTCACCTCGACACTCTTAAAGATGGAGGTATCTGCTTTTACGATAGTGATAATGTTGAAGAGTTGAAACACGAGCGTGGGATCATTCATATAGGCGTCCCCTTCACTTCGGCAACTATTGAGGCGATTGGCGGAAGCGCAAAATCGAGAGGGAAAAATATCTTTGTTCTCGGCCTGCTATGCGCTGTCTACCAATTGGACCGCGAGAAGATGACCGGGATCATCGCTAAGAAATTCGGTAGAAAATCGGAGGATATTCTGCGTAATGCGATGCTCGCTTTCGACGCCGGCTATGCATGGCCCGTCCACGACATAGAGCACATGCCAATGGCTCCTGGCGAAAATGATGCAGCTAATCGTATCTCGACCGATGGCAACACCATGATTGCGCTTGGTTTGATCGCAGGCGGTTGCCGCTTCGGCGCTGGATACCCCATCACTCCATGGACCACTATCATGGAGTTTCTCCGCACCGAGCTTCCAAAGTATAACGGCATGTTCATTCAATGTGAGGACGAGCTTGCCGCAGTTTCCCTCGCCCTAGGAGCTTCGTATTCAGGTCACCTCGCTATCACCGGCTCATCCGGCCCCGGCCTAGCCTTGAAATCAGAAGCTCTCGGCTACGCCAGCATGGCCGAGCTTCCCCTCATTGTGGTCAACATCCAGCGGGGAGGGCCTTCCACCGGTCTTCCAACTTCTGTCGAACAATCCGATTTACTACAGGCCATTTACGGATCCCACGGCGATGCCCCTCGTATTGTCTTAGCCCCTAAAAATGTCGAAGACTGTTTCTACACCGCCCTTGAAGCTTGCCGCCTTGCCAAGGAATATTCGACCCCTGTCTTCATTCTCTCCGATCAAGCGATCGCAACCCGCCTTGAAGCTTTTGAAGAGCCCGACCTCGAAAGCCACTGGCAGGATCCGGAACTCGACCTCTCCGAACGAGGAGCAGATTTCAAGCCATACCCTCTCGATCAATTAACTCGTCATTCACCTCCGGGGGCGCGTTCCACTGAAGGAAAGTACCCAGTTGTCACTGGCCTCGAGCACGACGAATGGGGCCACCCTTCTGGCAACCCACTCAACCATGAGAAGATGACAGAGAAACGGCGGAATAAACTCGTAAACCTGGCTAAATCTCTCCCTCTTCCCGAGGTTCATGGTGAGAAAGGCGGCTCTCTTCTTCTGGTCGGCTGGGGATCCACTTACGGCCCGATCAAGGAAGCCACAGACCGACTCAACGGCCTTGGTCATAAAGTTGGTTCAATTAACATCCGCCATGTTCATCCACTTCCGGATGGTCTGGGAGAAATTTTCGAAAAATACGATCACGTTCTCGTGCCCGAAATGAATGATTCCGGAGTTTATGGTTACGGTCAGCTTGCTACTCTTTTGAGAGGTAAGACTTGCAATCCTAAGATCGAATCCGTGAATAAAGTTCAAGGCATCAGTTTCCGGGTTCTGGAAATCACAGACGCTGCCGAAGCACTCATCAAAGGCTAAAATATTTCCCCCAATCTCAAACCGACTTTCATCATGTCAGATACCACCTCAGCCACTCCCGCCGAAAAGCTTACAAAAAAGCAACTCAAAGCAGATAAACCTACTTGGTGTCCTGCTTGCGGCGATTTCGCAGTGCTTGCTTCCTTTTTTAATGTCGTCCAAAAACTCGGGATTCCGCACGAGAAGATCGTCTGTGTTGCTGGAATTGGGTGTTCCTCCCGCTTTCCGTATTTTGTAAACACCCACGGAATTCACTTCATTCACGGCCGGGCTCTTCCACTTGCTACCGGAATTTCGCTTTCCCGCCCTGATCTTCACGTCTTCGTTTTTGGCGGTGATGGCGACGGATTCTCCATCGGAGGAAACCACCTCAACCACGCCGCTCGGAAAAATGTCAACCTCTCCTACGTTGTGATGGATAACTTCGTTTACGGTCTCACAAAAAACCAGACCTCTCCGACGACCCCGATTGGACAGCGATCAAAAACTGACCCTCGAGGAGCAATTGACCGTCCAATCAACCCGATGGCCCAACTGGTTTCTAGCGGCGCAACCTTCATTGCCCGCACTCATGCCGCTCAAGTAAAGCATATGAACGAGATGTTCGAGCGAGCCATTCTTCACCCAGGTTTCGCAGTCGTAGAAACCCTTTCAGAATGCACCATGTTTAATCCTGGTTCCTTCGATGATAGCATTCCGCGCAAAGGTGGCGTCTTTGACCTCATCAACGAGGAGGAACAAGACCTGGAGTCAGTCGCGGCAGCGATGGACCTTTCTCAAGATCTTTCTCCTGGGAAATTTGGCGTGTATTATGAAACCAAAAGGCCCACTAAAAATGAACTTGAGCGCGAATGGCTTACAGACGCTCGCAGCAAGATCGGTGACCTCAGCGAGCGTGATCTCCTCCGACAGCGCTTCGCGTCGATGCGCTAAGAATCACTCTAGCGCTAGATTAATCATATGAAAAAAGGCGATCATCTCGATCGCTTTTTTTTTGAGTTTCTTAGACCAACTTATTGGATTTCCATTCCGCTTTTAGCATAAACCCAGCGCTCGATTTTTCCATCCTTGATCAGAGCCTTAGCCTGAACCGGTCGAACTCCGAAAATCGTAGCAGCTTCATAGGCAGCCAAGCCAGTTTGGTATTCGGTCCCATCGATTGTCTCTTCTCCGTTTGCTTTCCATCCCTTGACCTGCTCACTGGTAAACTCTTTCACGGCCCCGCTTGCAATACTGTCTTTCATTAGAGCAATGATCTCATCTTCGCCCAACTTCGCATCCACAGCAGGAGCGGGGTCAGGAGCGGGGTCAGGAGTGGGGTCAGGAGTGGGGTCAACAACAGGA
>TARA_B110000003_G_scaffold16040_1_pt1 | contig 39817 bp, 38 predicted proteins | sample TARA_B110000003 | Tara Oceans TARA_B110000003 (sample SAMEA4396424) | marine metagenome | biome: Westerlies Biome; feature: [SRF] surface water layer (ENVO:00010504); material: water (ENVO:00002006), including particulate matter (ENVO:01000060) such as... | depth 5 m
ATTCGAACCCTCGGTAGCTTGCGCTACGTCGGTTTTCAAGACCGGTGCATTAAACCAGACTCTGCCACCCCTCCGCGTTGGGCGGACTCTCAGGAACAAGGCGGTTTTTGGCAAGCAACAAACTTTAAAAAATTGTTTTTTCTAATCCAACTTAGAATCCTGAATTAATTAGGGATATCTTTGGAGGGGATATGAAGAATGCCTTGGCTGAAATTAGCGTGAGAGAACCCACTCGTATTCGGCGCTGATTTGATCAGTCAGAGGTTTTTGGAGTTGGTCGGGGAGAACTCCCCAGGTGTAGGTCTCGATCTCGAGGTGTGGGCAGGTTTTAGGGTGTTCCTTGAGATAGGTGAGAGCGGCTTCGGCGTGGTCAAGGGTGGAAGCCAAAGGCGAAAGGGGTTCGGAGTATAGCGGAACGTGGAAATGGATTCGGCCTTCAGTGGCCGTGGTTGCCTCTCTAAACTCTGGGAGGTCCTTGAAGCGGGTAAGAGGTTCGGTGTTGAGAATGACTTGGTGAAGGTAGGTCGGCTCGTCGAAGGGCCGTATCGCTTCAAGAGCTTCAGGGTTTTGCGGGTCGAAGGAGAGAGCGTTGGAGAGATGAATTTTTGAGATGCGAAGCCCAGCCTCGGTAAGTGTCCTGAGGGATTGGTGGCAGTCATTAAACTCAAGCGCGAAGTGGCAGGTGTCGTAGTTGATCCCAATGTAATTTTTGATCAGATTGGAATCGAGTTTTTCATTATCACACCAAGTAAAAAAGCGCTCAAAAAAGGCGAGAGTTTCTGCGGTGTTTTCGAAGTGGCCAAGAGGCTCGGGTTCAAGTCCCAAGTGGAGGTCTTTGCCTGTTTCTTTGGCGAGGGTCTCGATGGTAAGAGCGCAGGAATATAGGTTTGCGAAAATGAGGTTTTCGTCGGCTCCAAATTCCTTAAAGGAACCTGGGAGAGTTGAGACTGAACCTCCTGATTCGGCCGGACAAAGGCGTGAAATGATCGTAAAGAGTTGCTCAGTATAAACAAGTCGGCTCAGGTGGGTCCAGTCCGGCTTATAGACATTTTCTTTGACCCGAGTGCCGTGGAAGGCCCCATAAGGAAAGCCATTAATTGTAAAAACGTAGCAGTTTTCTTGCGCCAGCCAGGACTCGAATTGATCGAGCTGATCATTTTCAAGAAGTTCAAGGGCCGCTTGAGCCGAGAGCCGAAGGCCAATAGCGAACTTTTTGCCGGAAGCGACACGATCGCGTACGGCTAGGACATCGGTCTTGAGAACATGGAAGGTCTCAGCCCAGCTTTCGGCAGGATGAATATTGGTGCAGTAGGCGAGGTGGTGGCTTTCAAACTTCACCCCCGCTTCATAGCGTTGGTGGCGGTGGCCGCAAGGAATTACCTTTCGATTGCAACGACGCGGTAAAACTGGAGGCGGTTCGAAAGTGGGTAGGAACGGGAAATATGGGTGCTTGTCCCGTTACGAGTTTCGACTGTTGCCCATTGGTCAGCAGAAAGGTCGGAGGTGCCCTCGATGCGGTAGCGGAAGCGTCTATCGCTCAGCCAGCTGAGAGAAATGGAATCGCCGTTGATCTCGCTCGAAATTTTTGGTGCGGTGGGTCTTACCGACTCGTCGGCCTCGTTTAGAACCTCGATGGTTGATGGTGTGATGGAGAAGGTCAGCTGATGATCAGTGGAGCCAGTCTGAATGATCCCCAAAGCATGGGTGATTTTACTAGGCTGGATGCTTGCTGCGCTGATTCCAGAAGTGAGAAAGGAATTCGTGGCACTCGAAAAATTGAGATCAATTGAGGTGTTTCTCTCACTGGTTCGGAGGGGGAAGCTGAAAAAGGTTCCATTGTCTTCTGAGCTAATAAGCATTTCGACTCGTTCGGCTCCTGGGAAAGATGAGGCTCTGGTGACAAAAGTGCGGGGAGTATCGCTTTCTGCTGAATTCACCAAAGCTTTCCATATTCTGGTGCCAACTTTGATTTCGAAAGTCAGCCCAACCTCCGTGAGGTATTCCGTTTCGATTCGCCCAAGGATATTCGTGAAGATATCGGGTGTGGACTGGTCATTGTAGGTGATGCGGATCTCAACTTTTGTACCCGATTCTATTGCGGCATCTTGGAAAGTGCCGGTCGCGCTTGTGATGGCCCCGTTAGCCTTCCAGAGAACCGTTTCCGCCTCGAGCGAAAGACACGACGTGACGAGGCCGATAGCACTAATTAAAGCGCGAAGTTTGGGCACTGTGAGAGGAAGGTTTTTGGATTTTCGAAGATGATCTTATCGACGACCTCAGCAGAATGATGCCGCTTTTTCATTTCCAGGGCACACTTAATCACAGCGAGTGGATCCGAGATCCCCCAGTCGCAGGCGGAGTTCATCCAGATGTTTTCCATTCCAAAGGTTTCGAGGATGTCGATGGCCCGGGCAGGGGAGCACTTCGATTCCGGGTAAAGGGTCATCCCAGCCCAATAGCCCTGATCAAGAACGAGGGGGGCTGTATGCTCTTCAACGTGGTCAATGATGACGCGGCTACGATCTACGTTGGCGTTGTTGAGAGCGTCGATAATAAGGCGCGTGCCTTTGAGTTTGTCCTCAAGATGGGGGGTATGAATAAGAATGGCCTGATCGTATTTTTTGGCAATTTCCACGTGCTCTTCAAAGATGGCGAGCTCGTTTTTGGTATTTTTATTGAGCCCAATTTCACCAATTCCAAGAACTGTAGGCTTGTCGATGAAGTCGGGAATGAGAGACATTACCTCACGTGCGAAGACCGGGTCCTCGGCTTCCTTTGGGTTGATGCAGAGCCAGCAAAAATGCTTGATGCCGAATTTAGCGGCGCGGGCCGGCTCGTATTCGGTGAGTTGTCGATAGTAATCGTAAAACCCTTGAGCAGAAGCACGGTCGTATCCGGCCCAGAAGGCAGGTTCACAGAGGGCTTCGCAGCCAACTTGAGCGATTGCTTGGTAGTCCGCAGTTGTGCGGCTGACCATGTGGGCGTGGGGCTCAATATATCTCATGATTTCACCTCCTTATTGTGTGCACCATATGCGAATTGAATCCCTGCAGATTGGGCGGGCTCGGTAGAATGATCTGAGAAGGCGAGATGAACCGCTTGCGCGCGTGTCGTGCCTTCTGGTGGGTTTTGCATGGCGGCTAGGGCCTTTGCAAAAGCGGGGTGACGAAAGTCTGCATCACCTTCGTGGCGATCGACTCGATCGAGGAAGGAGGCGATTTCAAGAAGCTTGAAACGCGCGTCCATGAAATAGAGATCCTGGATTTCTTTCTTCGTCGGCATAGCGGATGGTAACTTTAATTCAATTAGTTCGCAACGCCTGTCACGTGTGCGAAGAACTCAGGATTGAGTTCGGCGAGGGGTTCGCGGAGTTTTTCGAGTTCATCGGCAGGGCCGTGGAGCTCAAGGCGAAAGAGCTCAGAGAAGCCAAGGGCTTCTTCGATACAAGAACCTACGTTTTCGAGGTGTTTTAGGACACCGGCAGCACCGACATAGGCTTCGCGGCAGAAGACAACGTTACCATTCACTGAAAAGTCGTAGTAGAGGCAGGTGTCTTCAGTGCTTGTACGGGCCACGAATTCCTTCATTGTTTCTTTGAAGGCGTCGAGTTTGCCTTCTTGGACTCTAAAGTAGGGGTGAATGCTAATGGCGTTAGAAAGTTCGCTCATGGAAGTGAGTGTGAACGCCGAACGCCGAAGGTCCAATCATGAATTTTGAATGATGGCAACCGGTATTCGGGTGTAGGCGGTCGAGGGATCGCCTAGGAAGATCGCACTTTTGGGAAGAGGAAGGTCTTTCGGAATGGTGGTGAGGGTGAGTGAACGATTTGGGCAAAGCTTGAGGCGTAAATTGTGAGCGAGCCTTCCCATCGTCCAACGTGCGTTTATTTCGCTGACTTGATGCCACTCTAGGCCTTTCGAAGTGCGGTGCAGAAAGGAGTCGATGCAGACTGGGCCTTGGTAATTGTGGGATTCTAGTAAAGTGCGAAGGGCGTTCTGGACCTCTTTTTTGGAGGCGGAAAGAACTTCGTTGGCGACGAGGCGGGCGCATTCTGTAGGAAGGCCATTGGCTGGTTTGGCGACCGAGGTCGACGAGATCCATTGTCCGTTATTGCTGACCTCTTGGTGGCAGATGCCTAAGAAACGCAGGCCGCCTTGGTCGATTGGATTTGATTGGTAAAGAAGAGAGAATTCCTGCTCTTTGTTCAGCCAAGGCTCGATTAGGTGGGCTTCTTTGATAGAGGGTATCTGGTCAGAAGAAAATTTAATGAGGCCGCGGCCTGCTGAGCCGAGAAGAGGCTTAGCAAGCCAGTTACGGTGTGGGTTTGCCTCGATGAAGGTTTGGGTTTCCTTTTGGTTGCAGCAAATTTGAGCGGAGATCGAATTGTCGAGCAGGCCACGGAGTTCGAGACCGAGTTTTTTTGAGAGGAGTGTGGGGTTCGGAATTCCCCAAGGCCGCTCATGTCTTATTTTTCGAGTTTTACGGATGTGATGGAGTTCAGAAATCGGTGAAACTTCAGGGAAAGTGAGGTTGTGGTGAGCGAGGGCTTCACGGTGTCTATCGCTGGGTTGATTGCGGAGGAGGATGAGATCATCTGAGGAGGGTGCCGCGAGGGCGAAGGCGTATTCTAGGTCGGCTGCGAGTTTCTCGAGGCGTTGGGGTGGAGTCCAGTTGCTGTCGTTGGCAGCAAGTTCAACATCTGGATTGAACCAGTAAAGGTCAGGGCTGCGACCGCGGGAGGCTTGGTAGCGTTTGACCGAGGCAATAAAGTGCTCGTCCATTCCAGCTTTGCGGCGGCCTTCTTCGTTGTAGGGTGCCAGGCCCTTGGCGCGGATGGGAGAGAGAGGGAAGTGGAGTTGTTTATGCCAAGCGTCCCAATCGGATTGAGCTTTTTGCTTCCAACGGCGCAACCATTTGAGGCCGTAACCGACGTGAGCAATTTCGTCCTTGTAGATTTTAGAAAGAAGGTCAGCGGACTTTTGGTCACCGGCTCGGGCAAGGACCTGGGAGTAGTGCTTCGCGTAGTCGAGGTTGGCTTGCTCGAAGGTGAGCGAGAGGCGTGAGACGTAATCGAGTGGACTTTCCATGGAGGAAATATGCGACCAGATCATGGGACTGAGATGGTAGTCTCCAAATTTGAGTCCGCAGTCCTTCATTCGCTCAAGATACCAAAGGGTATGGTTTTGTTCTTCTTGCAAGGTTCGAAGTATTCCCTTGCGAAAAGAATCGGGAGCGTCTGGGAATTTGAGCAAAGCGAGTGCCATGAGCTCGACGGCGAGAAGTTCGTGGTTGGCAAAAAAGTGGAGTAGAATACCACGCTGCTCTTCATCGTGGATTTGATCAGCCGAGGGAAAAGGCGATTTTCCATCATTAGGCCGCGGCTTGAGGTGATAAGGACGCCCGGGAAGAGAGGGGGCGATAAAATTGCCCCGTTTTGGTGGATCAAGAGTCAAAGAGACTGGGGCGTGGGTAAGTTTGTCCTGTAGCGTAGTGGACATCAGCACGCGTTCGGCAAATTCGGAGACGTTTTGTGGTTCAGCCATTCGGCTTGGCAAGACTTCGTTGGAATCGGCTTTCATGCAAAGAAAAATCCATTGTGACGGTTGAGCTGGAATAAAATTTCTTTTGTGTCACAATCCCACCGGTAATATGAAAATTCGATTGATCATTCTTGGAGCGGTCGCAAGTTGGGCCGTAATGTCAGGACTTGCAGAACCACTCCCCAAAGCCGATGGCAAGGTTTCGGCTACGACCCTTCCTCTGGATGCTAAGACGTCAAAGGTGAAATTTGAAACTGCGACCTTTGGTTTAGGCTGATTTTGGGGACCTGATTCCGAGTTCGGAAGTCTCAAAGGTGTTCTCCGCACGCGTGTTGGTTATGCGGGTGGCGAAAAAGCGGATCCTACCTACTACAGTTTGGGAAAACATACCGAGGTGATTTCAATTGATTACGATCCTGAGGTTTTGAAATACGAAGATCTTTTAGAGATCTTTTGGGCGGCTCACCGATGTGACCAAATTAATACGTCACGACAGTATATGAATGCTGTTTTTTATCATGACGAGTCACAGAAAATAGCAGCCGAGAATTCTCGGGCTGGTGCTGCGGTAAAGCAGGGTCTTGACGCCGATGAGGTGCAAACAACGATCGCTGCGGTTGGGAAGTTCACTTATGCCGAAGGCTACCACCAAAAATATTACCTAACCCGGTTTGGGGAAATTCGGGATATTCTTACCAAATCCTACAAGACAGAAAAGGAATTGGCTGATTCGACGGTGGCGACCCGTCTGAATGCCTATCTGGGATCTGGAATGAAGCGCGATTGGGCAGTTTTCATCAAGGAGCTTCCCGACTATGGGATGCCGGAGGAACTCGAGAAGGCACTTTCGAAGGCAGCCGTGCGGATGCTCGAAGGGGCAAAATAGCTTTTTCGTGTATTTTTTTTGTTAGATTAGTTCCTGACCTCTTGCAGAGAATATCGATTCAGGCATAATTGAGTTATGAAGATCTCGGTCATTTTTGCGATCCCAACGCTCGTGTTTTCTAGTCTGGTTTCTTGTGAGTCTGGACCCAGCCGGCGCGCTGGCGGGGCTGCTTTCGACGATTCTGAGCTCGGTCGAAAGCTCGACGCGAATTCTCACCTTCCCGACCCCGAGAATCCAAGTGGGCAGTCTTTTGCAGAGTGGCGTCAAAGAACTCGTTGATTGCTTGAGATAAAACATTTTGAGTCGCGGCGTCTTTTCTAGTTGTCCAACTCTTCTTAGCACGGTTTGTTTCAGCCATGGATCCAAGGTATATTCAACTTGCACAGCAACTTGTTCGCTATTCCACCGCTCTGAAGAAGGGTGAGAAAATTCTCCTCGACCTCGTTGATACGCCAGAAGATATGGCAGTGGCTTTGGTTCGCGAAGTTCGTTTGCGAAAAGGGGTGCCGTTTTTGCGTCTTGGATCAAACCGTCTGAGTCGAGAAATGCTTATTGGTGCGACCGATGATCAATATCAAGCGACTTCCAAGCATCTCCTCAGTGAAATGAAGGATATGGATGCTTATATTGCGATCCGCGGATCTCATAATATTACCGAAACTAGCGATGTTCCCGCTAAGAAGATGGGCACTGCAATGAAATATCTTCGAAAGGTTTTGGATCACCGAGTTAAAAAAACGAAATGGTGTGTTCTGCGTTGGCCGCATCCCGCAATGGCGCAGCAGGCAGGAATGAGCACCGAAGCGTTTGAGAACTTTTACTTCGATGCCTGCCTGCTCGATTACAAGAGCTACCTTCCGTCGATGAATGCCTTGAAGCGGTTCATGGAAAAGGCTAATGATGTTCATATCGTAGGAAATGGAACTGACCTTCGTTTCTCAATCAAGGATATGTCGGCAATTGCTTGTGGGGGGCAGAACAATATTCCAGATGGTGAAGTTTTCACGGCACCAATTAAGGACTCGGTGGAAGGGGTGATCTGTTACAATACACCCACGATTTACCGTGGGATTAGTTTCGATGGTATCAGGCTGACTTTTGAAAAAGGCAAGATTATCAAGGCTGAGGCTGACGGGGGTATGACCCGTGAGTTGAACAAGATTCTCGATAGTGATCTGGGTGCACGCTATATCGGTGAGTTTGCGATCGGTTTTCATCCAATAGTTCGCGAGCCCATGCGGGATATACTCTTCGACGAAAAGATTGCGGGAAGCTTCCATTTCACGCCTGGTCAGGCATACGAAGAAGCTGACAATGGAAATCGCTCTACAGTGCATTGGGACATGGTCAATATTCAGCGTAAGGATTACGGAGGAGGGGAAATTTACTTTGACGGAAAGCTTTTCCGCAAAGATGGGCAATTTCTGGCTAAGAGCCTTGAGAAGCTAAACGGTTGATCCAACAGCTTGTTCTTTTGTTTATCCAAGCTTAGTAATCGCCATGAAGATTCTTACCCACAAGGATAAAACCTACCCTGCCTTCGTCAAAAAATTGTATCGCCGAGCAATTCCAAGCGGTGCTGTTTCGGATGCGGTAGCCGAGATTGTTTCCGAAGTGGCTAAAAAAGGAGATCGCGCTTTGGTCGCTTTTGCAAAGAAGTTTGATGGGGCGAGGCTCGCCGCAAAGTCGTTGAGGGTCACTGGTGCCGAACTAGAATTCGCACGTAACTCGGTGAGCCGGGAAACGAAAGCGGCCATCAAATCTTCGTTGAAAAATATTCATGCTTTTGCGGCGAAGAGTCTTCGTAAGAACTGGAAGGTGAAGAATCCGCAAGGAGTAGAAGTGGGCGAACGATTCGTGCCTTTCGATCGGGTGGGGGTTTATGTGCCAGGTGGCAAGGCCCCTTTGGTTTCTACCTCTCTAATGACTGCGGGATTTGCCCAAGCTGCAGGTGTGCCTGAAATTGTGGCGGCGACGCCACCAGGACGAGATGGTTCAGTTAATCCTGACCTGTTATATGCGCTCGAATCGGCAGGCGCGACCGAGATTTACAAAGCCGGGGGGGCTCACGGGATTGCAGCACTTTCGCTCGGGACGAAATCGATAGCGCCGGTCGATAAGGTTTTTGGGCCTGGCAATAGCTTTGTAGTGGAGGCAAAGCGTCAGATGGTGGGCGCAGTTTCGATCGACCTTCTTCCCGGGCCAAGTGAGGTTTTAATTGCGTCTGATGCGACTGGGAATGCGCGATTCTTGGCATCTGATCTTTTGGCCCAAGCGGAGCACGGTCCTGATTCTGTCGTTGGGGTGGTCACACACTCCAAGAAGCTTTTTAGAGAAATTCAGCGTGAGCTGGAGATCCAGCTTAGTGAAACTCCCCGTCGTGAAATCGCAAGCAAGGCCCTTAAGAAAGCGGGCTTTCTTTTGCTGACGAAATCAATGAGTGAATCAATTTCGATCGTGAATGATTGGGCGCCAGAACATTTGATTTTGGTGGCAAAGAATGAAGAAAAATGGCTTGAGCAAGTTCGCACCGCGGGCGCAATTTACGTAGGGAATTACTCAGCAGTAGCGATTGGTGATTTCTTGGCTGGACCGAGTCACACCCTCCCTACCGAGGGGTCGGGTCGTTCGTTTTCCGGTTTACGAGCCGATCAATTTCAGCGGCGAGCAAGCGTGGTGAGGATGGACCAGAAAGCGGTTCGGAAGTCACAGAAAGTGGTCGAACATTTCGCTGAGATGGAAGGTTTGCATGCCCACGGTCGGTCTGTGACTTTGAGGGCTGATAGTTGAACAGCGTTGATATACTCAGATGTCTTTGTGCTAACAAAGACACGGTGTTGATTGCTTTTTAAGCGCAATGACTTGTTTTAATTCCCATGCAAGTAGGGGAGAACGATCGATACTCTTTACGAACGTAGGAGCCGATTTAGCTTTCGGGCTTGGCCTCAATTTCTAGGTAGCGCCCCCCAATTTTCAAAACTCCCGGCATTGTAGTTTTTCCTTCAGGTGAGAATTCAGACCGCGGAATCTTTAGAGTAATTGACCCATTTTTTTCTTCCACAAACTTTTGCTTTTGGTCGGAGGAGATTTGACCGTCACTGGAAAAGAAATAAGCCTCTTTTAGCGGTCTCTTAAATTCACCTTGAAAGCTGAGCATGATCAATTTTTGGTCTGGGCTGCTTTGAATAATGCCCTCGATGTTGTGTTTTTTTGAGGGGAGTTCGCTGATTGCTTTTGATAGACGGGCCTTAGCGGACGGAATAGGTTTTGGCTCGTAAGTCACCGGAAGAGTGATCTCGAATGTCTCAAAGCCCGGGAAGCAGCCTTTTGCGCAGCACATCCACGCGGATTTTGCTTTGAACTTCACCTCTTTGGCCGTGATTTGTTCCGGTGGCGTAATGTCGACGATGAGTGTTACGTCCCGCTCGTATCCATGGCAGGGGTATTTTGACATAAAGGTGTTCTGTGGATAGGGCCAACGGATCTTGGAAGCGGTGAATCCTTCTGGGAGTGACCATTCGATGGAAGTGGCCATCCCCACAATTCCGGGGCTTTTCCAGTAGGTGTGAAAACCGGGAAGGTGATGGATATGCAGGCCAAGAGTTAGGGGCCTTCCAGGCGTTACCCCAGTTGATTCGGAGATAAGTCCAATTTCAAGACCTGGCCCGATGAGTTCAGGGTCTTCTTGGGCGCACGTAACATTGATGAATAAAAAAAGGCAGATTGAGAGGGGAAGGACTTTCATTTTTCCTTCTTTATACGTGGTTTCACGGCCTGAAATTTTCGGGAATGAGCTGCTATTTTGGAATCAGATAGGTTTTTCCTGCCCGAATGACATCGCCCCTGAGTCCATTTGCACTTTTGATCTTTGAGACAGTTGTTCCGTATTTTCGGGCTAACCCCCATAAGGTATCTCCCTTTCTAACCAAATGTCTGATTCTTTTAGGTTTAACCACAACAGGTCTAGGCTTCGGTCTTGCCGCGGGAACAGGATTTGGTTTGTAAGCCGGGGTTGGTGTGCTCGCGATTTTAGGAGCCGGTTTAGGGTCCCGGCTGCTCAAGACTAAGCCTGGCTTTGGAGGGTTATCGGCCCACGCTTCAATGTAGTTACCGTCTTCATCAAATGGACCCATTTCCGGATTATAGGTCGTTCCGGATTTAGAACAGCTGGTCATGCCAACAATCACGAACAAGAAACAGGGGATGATACAAATGCGCAGGCTCATTGAAGGAGAATGTCTTTTTGGAGGTAATTGCAATCGTAGAAGATCGCTATAGTTGGGAAAATAACTTAAGGGTGGACCCTTGTCGATCTGTCATCCATGGAAAACGCGAAAAATTGTCTTAAGTAGAGATGCTCCAATGAGTCCAATATTCTCACTTCGAACTCAGAGTCCAGGGGGCATCAAGGTGATGGGTCAGTCATAGAGATCCTGTATTAGTGTCATTTTAACTTTCATTAGCTGAACTGTGAGTTTATTTTCCGGCCGCCGGTGATTTGTTTGCCGGTGATTTTGGGAAGCCCGTCGCACGGGCAGGAAATTGATGGGGAATCCGGTGAAGTCGATCTCGACGTATTCCGGAGCGGTCCCGCCACTGTAAGTTCATTTCTTCAAGAGATTGAGCGAGCCAGATCGCCAGCCTAAAGTCTTTTGACAACAAGGATCCTGCGGAGTTCAGGTTCCTGTCTTGAAGCAGTAAATGAACATAAAAAAATTCGCCCGTATTGGGCTGACGGGATTTATTGGTGTGGGAATATCATCCGGCCAAAAGATCGAAGAACTGGATCCATTAACCGTGCTTGCACGAAGAATTGAATCATCCAGTAATGAAAACGTTTCATCGGTGGGCATTATCACGGGCGATGAATTAATAAGGATGCAACGACATCGATTGCTGGAATCGCTTGATTTGATTCCGGGAACGCAGCTGCTTTCGACTGCAGGACTAATGGGAAATACCGGGTCAGTGATTATTCGTGGTCTTCCGAGCCGATACCAGCAGATCATGGTAGATGGAGTTCGGGTCTCCGATAATGCTAATCCTTTAGGGAATTTTCTCGGAAATGGACAGCTTGGGCAGATTACAAATATTGAAGTCTTGCGTGGGCCGCAAAGTGTTCTTTACGGAACGCGTGCTGGTGGGGGAGTAATCGGCTATGAAACTTCAGTGGGCAAGGGAGATCCCGAGCACCAGTTTTTTGCGGAGGGTGGCAGTTTCGAAACATTTCGTACGGCATTGAGCTCGCGCGGACAGCTTGAGGATTTCTCTTATGGGATCGAGGTGGGTTCCCAATTTTCTGGGAATGATACCTATGAGGCTCTCTCGCTTCATGATTATGATCAGGCTTCAATTAACTTGGCGCTTGAATGGCAGCTGGATCGTGACCTTCGCCTAAAGGTAAGTTATCGTGGGACTGACAACTTGCTCAAGACTCGTGCGTCTAACGTTTTTGGTGTTTCGAATTCGGAGATTGAAACTGAGACAGCCCTACTTTCAGCAAATCTTTCCTACCAGCCTAATTCCGGCTGGAAATCACTTCTGACCACGGGTGTTTACTACGAGAATTATCGGGGGGATTTTGACTCAAGTCTTTATGGAACAGACCAGGAAAGATGGACCATTAATTGGAGTAATGAGTTTGTGCTTAGCGAGGAGACGACGATAGTTGGCGGACTTGAGAGTTCAATAAGCAGCTTCGAGAATTCAAGTGACCGGATCGTCAATGAAGAGATCGTTGGAGCTTATGCCAATTTGTATTATCGGCCGATTGAAGCACTTCTCCTGGAGGCAGGAGGAAGATATGATGATAATAATGAATTTGGTGGTGATATCGCGTGGAATGTTGGGGCGGCATATACCCTCAATAAAATGGGGACCAGACTTCATGTCCGAGCAAGCGAAGCGTATCGTAATCCAAGTCGATTGGATTCTGAGTTCTTTCCTTCTATTTTTTCTAACCAGTTGGCGAATCCAGATCTTCAATCTGAGCAGATCCTCGGTTGGGAGTCGGGTGTTACCCACCAACTAGGTGATCACGAAATCTCCGCGACTTATTACCAACAGGAATTGGAGGATGCGATCGTTACGAGCTTTCCTGCTCCTGGAACATCCCAGCGCGTTAACCAGGATGGAATATCCTCGGTTAGTGGACTGGAAATTTCAGCAAGCGGTAAATTGATTGTCGATAGTTTGAGTTATCGCATGGCGTTCACCTCTCAATTTAATGAAGAGGTGATTGATCTTCCAAACCAGCTTGTTTCCTTCGATTTGAGCTATAATAAGGATAGCTGGATGGTTGGAGGAGGTATTTCTTATACAGGTGAAGCAGCCTATCTAGCTCCGGGGAGTAAAAAAACTGATTCTCGTTCACTAAGTAGAATCTACGGTCGCTATCAAATGAACGATTTGCTTTTACTTCATATCCGGATCGAAAACCTATTTGATCAGGACTACCAGTTGTTTCCTGATACTTTTGGAGAAGGAACTGGAATTGAAGGGCCGGGGAGGGCGGTTTATGCGGGACTGACGCTCGCTTGGTAGATTGTTGGTTTGAACTATTAAAAAAGGGTGGGGGAGATTTTTTCACAAATCTTCCTCACTCATTTTCGTCGCGGGACTACGATTCAATTACGGTATATTTTTGGAGGGCACCAGAACTTGGTGTGGAGTCAGCAGTGTTAAATGTTAACGGATTTCAGTACCTATTCCGGATTTGGTGAAAATTTCTAGCAGAAGAGTGTGTGGCATCCTTCCATCGATAAAATGGACCTTTTCGACACCGCTTTCCAAAGCTTCCAATGCCGAAGTGATTTTTGGGATCATTCCGCCGGAGATTGTTCCATTTGCCATGAGATCCCTTGCTTCGTCTCCAGTAACCGATTCGATGAGCGATGACTGGTCTGCTGGGTCGCTTAGAAGACCGGGGACATCGGAGAGATAAACTAATTTGGCGGGTTTGAGAGCACAGGCTAGGGCCGCGGCGGCAAGATCTGCATTAATGTTATGCGTTTTTCCGGTTTCCCTGTGTCGGCCAAGTGGGGAGACGACCGGAACCAGCCTGGAGGAAAGAGCATAAAGCACTTCTTCGGTGAGGCAGTGATGCACCTGACCGACCTGACCGATATCGACTTCCTCACCAGATTCATTCTTTCCGGTGAGTTGGGTAGCCTGAAAAACAGAGGTGCCGTGTATCGAGGTTGCACGCCCTCCAAACTTATTAATGGTTTCAACTAGTTCTTGATTGATTTCACCGTGGAGCGTTTGGTCTACAATCTCTATGGCCTGTGGCGTTGTGATACGTAAACCACCAACGAATTTTGCCTCTAGGCCAGACTTTTCCATCGCTGCAGAGATCGCTTTCCCACCTCCGTGGACAATCACCGGCTTAATTCCTGCAACCTCAAGGAAAACAATGTCACGCATCACTTCGCGAACTAAATCTGGGTTATCCATGGCAGAGCCCCCCATTTTAATCAGGAAAGTCTTTCCTCGGAAGCGCTGGAGATAAGGAAGAGCCTTAATGAGGACGGAAGCTTTTTCAGCTGCAGTTGACATAACAAACATCTTAAAGGTTTGGCGTCTGCTTGACCATCGCGAATGGGAGCTTATCACAGAGTCGTGAAACGGCAGCTGGCCCCTGAAATCCTCGATTCCCTCCCAGGAGACGATCCGGGAGCATTGAGGAGTCGTCGTGATCTTCGGCTTATCAATTTCCTAATGGGAAATGAACGTTGGATTCTAAAGCAAAATCATTACGGTGGCGTGATTGAACTCGGCGCGGGAGAGGGGAAGTTAACCCAAAAACTCGCGGAGCGAGGGCAGGTGGTTGGCTTGGATTTTCAAGAGCGACCGGATAATCTTGAGACCTCATGGCTGGCAGGAGATCTCTTTCAAAACCTTCCCGAGGTAGAAGGGGAAACCATAGTCGCAAATCTTATTCTACATCATTTTAGAGATGATCAATTGGCCAAACTTGGAAAATTGATTCGAGAGCGTCGTTGCTTGATCGCAGTTGAGCCATGGCGCAGCCGAATCTCGCTTGCCGAAGGATATGTGCTTTGGCCATTGATTAACCGTATCACCAAACACGATATGATTGTAAGTATTCGGGCGGGATTCCGGAATGGAGAATTGCGCAAACTTTTGGACTTGGGAGATGATTGGGAATGGAAAGAAGAGGTCTCATTGCTAGGGGGGCTTCGTGTGCTAGCGTGGCGAAAATGAAGTTAATCGAAATTGCGGGAGGTGGCCTTGCCGGGCTCTCTCTAGGTATTGCTTTGAGAGAGCGGGGTGTTCCTGTCACTCTTCGTGAAGCAAGTTGCTATCCCCGTCATCGAGTTTGTGGTGAGTTTATTAATGGGGTGACCGAAGATACTCTCAGAAATCTTGGGATTGCCGATATTTTTCACGATGCCCTTCGTCACCACTCTACCCGGTGGTGGATGGGGCCGAAACAGATCTTAGAAGCCCGGCTCACCCGCCCGGCTTTGGGGATGTCTCGTTGGGAAATGGATGAACGATTGCGCATTCGGTTCGAAAGTATTGGAGGAAGGTTAGTTACAAAAGATCGCGTTCAGCCCGAACTTAGAGAAGGTTTGGTGTGGGCTGCTGGCCGTCGCCTAGAAAAGGAAAGCCAACTTCTTGGGCTCAAAGCTCATTTTGAAGGCGTTGATCTCAATGGATTCCTAGAAATGCATATCGGAGTGGGAGCTTATGTTGGGCTCACCTCGATCACATCGGATGGGAGCAAGGTCAATGTGTGCGGACTTTTTAAAAAAGGGCCAAGAGCCAAGGGTGTGAATCCAATCGTTGATGCGCTACGAAACTGCGGTCTTGGTGCACTTTCTGATAGGCTTGAGGGAGCCCAGATGGATCCCGTTTCCCTCACTGGAATTAGTGGTTTCCAGTTAGGCGGGCAGCGGGTGCTAGACCGTTTTTGCTCTCTGGGCGATGCCGAGCGAATGATACCCCCATTCACCGGAAATGGGATGTCAATGGCATTTGAATCAGCAGAGTGCGCGTTGCCGCATCTCTTGAGTTATTGCGAGGGTGTCGAGACATGGGAAAAAGTGACCGAACAGGTAAAAGATTCACTCAACGATCGATTTCATAAGAGAGTTAGGCTTGCGCTCCAACTCCATCGATGCCTCACGCATGAGGTGGGACGAAAGGTCTTAAGTTCGGCTGCTACTGCAGGCATCTTGCCATTTAGTTGGCTGCACCGGAAACTCTCGTAGTATTATTTACCGGTAAAAAGATAGCTATGGTAAAGTAGGAATTCCCCGATGATAAATTTAGATTTTGCTTTAAGTGACTTGAATTTTGAAGAAGTGGTCGCGGAAACATAGACAATAAGATCTAGGTCATTTGCCATACGGCGCGCTCTTTTGAGATGCCAGGGATCACTGACAAGGAGGGCGGAGTTCCACTGTTCGGAAGTCATGATCTTTTTAGCTTCGCGTAAGTTATCAAAAGTGTTGCTCGATTCTTTTTCTACACGCAGAGCTGTTTCGGGAATCCCCATTCGAAGACAATAATCTGACCCAACCTCGGACTCTGCATGTTTTGCTCCTTTGCCATATCCGCCGGTGAGTATGATGAATTTAGACTTCCCGTTTTTGTAGAGCTCAATGGCATGATTAAGTCGCTCCGTGAGGACGGGTGAAGGTTTGTCGTGCCAAGCTGCAGCCCCCAGAACAATGATGCAATCCGTATTGCGGTCACGGCTGAGATGTCCAACACGATGGATATCCCAAAGCTGTGCGCCAACGTAAGTGAATACTAAAAGAAGTATCGTGAAAAGGATGCGTCGGCGGCGTCGAGACATTACGGTGTTTCAACAAGAATTTGTTACAATGTCCCTTACTGTGATTAGGATTCAAGCTGCGATTTATAATATGTCAAAAACACCTCGTTATTCTGATGGATTTTCATTTCAGCCAGTTCGTAGTGTCGTGATGAGGGAAGAAAATCACCACAGAGTCCCGTAATGGTTGGTGCATCCTTCCCTCCCAAAAGAGTGTGGGGTGCCCAGGTCAGATTTATTTCGTCAACTAAATCAAGCTCGAAGAGTTTCCTCGCAAGGCTACCTCCTCCTTCACAGAGAAGGGTGGTGACATCGGGATTATCTTTTAGTTTCCTTAGAAAGCCAACCAGATCGGTGCGGTGAATTGTTGCTGGAAGTTTGGGCGTCTCGGTAGTGCTTGAAATAATGAGGTGGCGGGGTCCACCGTCTGTGTGAAAGAAGGGATGGCTTTTATCAAACCTACCCGCTTCGGAAATAACGCAACGCCATGGGGCTCTGCCGTCGACTGTCATAGTCATTTGATCAGCCTCCAAAGTAGCACGTCCAATAAGAATGGCGTCTGCTTGCTTTCTGATTTCAAGCAGTCGTTCAAGATCTGCTTTTGAAGTGAAGTGGGCCGGGGATTTCCCAGTCGTAGAAATCTTCCCGTCGGCCGAGATAGCAAGATTAAGAATGACGCGTAATCTGGGCTGGAATGGCGAGATGACTTTTAATGTTTCCCAACATGCCCTTACGTTATGAACACGAAAAATATTGGCGCTCTCAAGGATGCCTTGGGTAAGAAGAGCAATTGTACCTGGATCCCTTTCACGCGGGTCGGGAAGATTAAGGACATCGCCAATGATTGTCTTGCGTGAAATAGGAAGAAGGACTGGACACCCGAAAGTTTGTATCTTTTTGAGCTCACGAAGGACGAGCAGGTTATCATTTTTTTGCTTTGCAAAATCCAGTCCGGGATCGATTACGATTTGAGTCAATTTCAAACCCGCTGATTTGGCTATTGCGATCTTTCCCTTGAAAAAATCGATCATCGATACCATAAGATTACGCCAACGTTCGTGAGTGTGGGATACCTTGGGCTGACCCACGGAATGCATAATAAGAAGGGGGACCTGGTGTTTTGCGCAAAGTCTCGCATTTCGGTCATCTGGAAGAGCCGACATATCGTTGAGTAAATCGATTTCGGGTCCAAGGATTTGTTCGACAACTTCGGGTCTCCATGTATTGACCGAAAGAAGAGCAGGTGAGATTTGTTCGTCATCGACGGCTTTCGTTTCGTCCCGAATTCGCGCCCAACCATCAAGAAAGGACCTCAGACGTCGAACTTCTTCTTTGACTGAAATGGCCTCGCGGTTGGTGCGCGCAGATTCGGCACCGATATCAATAATGTCCGCACCCCCTTGGATTTGTTTCCTTGCTTGTTCGAGAGCCTTTTTCGGGTCAAGGGTGCCATCTCCGGAGAACGAGTCGTCGTTGATGTTGACGATCCCCATCAGAAGGGGGCGGCGAGGAAATGAGATTTTGCGGGTTGGTGTTTCGAGAATCATGGCGCGGTTAGGGCCTGGCCGTTGTCCTTCGGCGTGAGCGAGGTCAGAAAAGGAGCGGCTGTTAGGGCCCAGGTTTCTGGGGTAGGGAAGCTTTCAGCTTCTTTACCCATACATTTGCGCAACATGTCAGTTGCGATGATGCCAGGGTTGAGTGCGATTGCAGCCATTCCTTGAGGCAATTCTTGGGAGAGCGATTGGGTGAGCCCTTCGATTGCCCATTTGCTCGCACAATAAGGGGCGACTTCTGGAGAGGTCGACCTACCCCAGCCCGATGAAAGATTGACGATAATGCCTGTTCCTTCTGATAGCATGACCGGGATGGCATGGCGAATGACGTTGGCGGTGCCGTTGATGTTTACGGCCGTGAGTTGATCGAAATCTTGAGGAGAGATTTCCCAAAGAGGCGCAGGTGAATTGATAATGGCTGCGTTATTAATGACTAGGTCAGGAGCTCCGGAAGCTTTGAGGGCTTTTTTGCAAAAATTAGAAACCATGAGGTCGCTTGCGACATCACAGGGAATGAAGTGGCCTTTCGGAAACTTATTTTTGAGATGTTCGAGCGCAATCTCGTTACGTCCGCAACCGACTAAAGTATGGCCCGCTTTAAGGAATTCAGGAACAAGAGCCCGACCTAGTCCCGAGGTGCATCCTGTAAGCCAGATTTTCATGAGATGGCACTCTATAATTTTTTGTGTAGAATGACAATCGTGCTTGCCACACTTCTTTGTGGCCCCTGGGTCTTGCGTAAATATCGGAAGTGAAAAATATTAGAACCTCGGCGAAAATTTCCCCTGCCGGACGGTGGGTCTTTTTGATCCTTTGATCGAAGAGTTTGTGAAGCGTTCGAATCTATTTTTGCGCCAGACAAGTGAGGGCCTTACGTTCTGATCAGGTAGCTCGACTCAGAATAGCTCGTTAGGAGGAGTTGAATTCCAATCAGCTTCGTCTTCTTCGGTTTCTGCTACTGATGGGAGCGGGGTGACGAGTGGCGCGGAGAGCGGGAATTTACGCTCAAAAATTCCGGGAGCTGTCTCGTTAGCGTTAGCGTAGGCATCTTTCACCATTTCGAGCTTGGCATCAAGGTTGTCGACGTAGTGGAGGGCATAGGCTTCCGGGGTGCGCGGTAGGGTAGGCGACCCAAAATCATACTGACCGTGATGGGACGCGATCAAGTGGAGCAGGTGCAACCGGACGTCTTCGTTTGTAGGCTCGATTTCACGCCAGCTTTCAAGAGGAAGATCGCGCCAGAGTTTGTTGACTAGTTCAAGCCCAAGAGGAATATGGCCTAGCATCTCGCCGTGTTTCAGATGGAGCTGACTAAAACCGGCTTCAGGATAGGTGTTTTCCCAGAGCTTACCGCAATCATGAAAAAGAACCCCGGAGATCATAAGGTCGCGATTGAGATCAGGGTAAACACCGCAAATGGCGTTGGCGCTGCGCATCATCTGGGCCACGTGTTCGACTAATCCTCCGCGTCTTGCGTGATGGTTTTTGCGAGCGGCGGCGGTGCGCCGGAAGCGATCTTCAAATTGCTTTACGAATTCATTACAAAGGGTCTTGAGGCGTGGATCGTCTATTTGGGAAAGGAAAGCGACAACGTCAGCCCAGTCGGAATTTTGCTTCTCGCGTGTCGTGGGATCTCCGGCGAGGAATTCGCTTTTTTCTTCGTTGGTAAGAACTCGAAACTCCCATCCTTTCCCATCAACTCCGTATTTGTTTTGAGTCCATTGGCCCGAGAATTGAAGAAAGGTCTCAGGAGCTGTTTCAGCCGCAGAATGGAATTGCGGATGATTATTCCAGATTTTCAAGGTGATAACACCGGTGGCATCGGCAAGATCCCACTCCAGATACGGTTTGCCGCTCTTTGTTTCTTTTTCGGTGCACTTCTGGACCTGCGCAGAGAAAGAGCCTTCGAGTAGGGTCTCGTTGGTGGTGGATAATAATTCGCTGATCGACATGGCTCAACAGAGCCGGATCATGTCCTTCACGGATTGAATCCAAAGGAAAAAAAGTCCCTTCGTCGAATACTGGAAGCAACCGTCCCCGGTCATCCTGATGAGTCCGCAAGCGAGATTATGATCGATCTGGCGCTTCATTTCGGATTCGACCTGTTCTAGAACCTCTTCTGGATCAGGCATGAGCAGCTCTTTAGAGGGGATATTTAACTTGTTGAGATGTCTTTGATGATCCGTATAGATTGACTCAAAGCAATTGCGCTCGCAGGGAAGATGATCCCAATGAACTTCCGGGGTGTGCTTGAGGGTTGGCGAAAATGGATAATTTGTGGTATGCACGGTGCGACCGTCTGGAGCACGAGCTGAAATTGTCACGAAAGCAAACGCGACTTGGTCGTGCTCGCAGAGGCAAACGGCTGCGATAGCTTTGGCCTCGGGATTCCAGAAAAACCGGAAGTACTGCTGCATGCCTGCCCAATTCCACCCACTGTCGGTGACGTGATCGAATTCTGCTTTTTCAATCTCGTGGATTAAACGCGAAGCATTTGGAAAGTGGTCCTCGGAAGGAGGAGTGCGTAGCTTGAGACGATTTTCAATCGGTAGCCGCATCAGTCGAGTCCTTGTGAGTAGGTCAAACCATGGGAGGAGGAACCAAAGAGCCGCTCCGAGGAGACCGGCGGCAACACTACCAAAAGCCAGCCAGAACGTCAGGAAGGAGGCAACTAGGAAGGTTAGGGCACCGAGCTTTCGTAAAATCAGAGTCCGACATGAGCGCAAGGCGAAGCCTATAACAACACAAGCCAAGACAGTAAGAAAATTTTGCATTCGGTTAAGGTATTATCGAAAACCCTTTTCGATCCTCTACCATTGAACAGTTTTAGAAGATTGCGAGCGGTTTCGTCGCTTCTCTTGCGAAAACTTTAACTATTTTCTATGTTTTCGCCATGGCGATCGAACCTTTCCATGAAATTTGGCCCAAAATCTCCGATTCTGCCTTTGTTGCAGCGAGCGCTGACCTCGTTGGTAGGGTTTCACTAGGTGCGGAATCGAGCATTTGGTATAATACGACCCTCCGGGGCGATATTAATGAAATCGTGATTGGACCCCGCAGTAATGTTCAGGATAACGCTGTAATTCATCTTGCCGACGATTTTGGATGTTATGTCGGAGAATTGGTCACCGTAGGGCACTCAGCGATCTTGCATGCTTGCGAAGTGAAAGACGAGGTGCTTGTGGGAATGGGAGCGTGTGTTCTTGATGGAGCAGTGATCGGGTCACGTTCCATTATCGGTGCAAATTCCCTTGTTACTGGAGGAATGATTATCCCCGAAGGATCTCTTGTGCTGGGAAGTCCGGCTAGAGTGGTCAAGACGCTTGATCTCAAAGATCAACAGAACATCAAAAGTTGGGCCGAGAAATACGTTCGTAATTCTCGTATTTTTAAAGAGCGAGATTTTGAGCCGAAATAGCAGTTTATCCGCTCATTTCCAATTTCCCACACACGTGGCCGTTGAGGGGGAGAACTCGCACGATCGGGATGATTTTCAACTCTTTCCTTAATCCCAGCAAAAAAGGAACCGCAAGCTACGACGTTGAGATTGAAGAATTGCCTCAAAAGTCAGAGAGGATGGCTTTTTCATGGCTTAGGCGTTTTTTGCAAAAAAGGTAAGAATAAGACACCAAAGGGCTAGGATAATGTTCATAAGAGGGAGTTGAAGAGGAAGTGGGAAAAGGTAGATGAGTGATACGGCTGGAATCCAAACAACCCAGTTTGCGATCATAAGTGGAATCACACGGTCAAAAAAGGGTTTTTGCTTTAGGGCGGCTTTAAATTCCTTCACTGATCCGTCTTTTTCGATAATCAAATATCCTAAGACCAATTGCCAGACCGCAAAAAAAGGCACCCAGATAAATTCATCGACTAAGGTCTTTTTTAGAATCGTTTGGAAATTAATTTCGTTACCAAACAGCTCCGCTTGGATCCGATAAAGCCAGTCCACCTGCCATCCGTGAAAACCCCAAAAAAGAAGGAGCCATGGAACATGACGAAAAGGTTGTTTCTCGCCGCCCTTTAAGAACAAATTTTGCACCAACCATGGGATGAGGCTTCCAAAAAGCGCTGTCGAGAGAATGGCGAACCAGGGTGAAGATTTTAGTTTAAAATCTCCAAGTTGATCGAGAACCTCTGCGACCGTATGGACTTGATAGTAGGAAATTACTAGACCCAATCCAATCGCCCAGAGCACTGCGCCGGGTAGAATATTTGATTTTGCCCCGCCCCAACCCAATCGGACAACTTCGCGTAAATGACTTCGCACCCATGAGTCATAAAGTGCTGGGCTTCAAAATTCTGTAAAAAAAATTAGGTGTGCGTTAGCCTAGGCGCATGAACAAGTCGCTTGATGATCTCCTTGATAGCATGCCCGACGAAAATGCGCCGAAGGAAGAGATCAACGCCTTTGTTGAGAAGGTTTTATCCACTCCTGGAGGAGAAGAGTTGATTCGAGATTTCGTTGGAAAGATCACCGATGGAGGACTTCTTGATACCATGCTCAAGGAGGAGGAGGCAGAGCACGCAAATCTTAAACTAAAAAGCCCCGCCCGCTTAATTTTTAGGATCGAATTGCCACGGACCAAACCGTTGGTTTGGCGCCGGTTAAGCTTACCTGCCGATTGTGCCTATTTTCACCTTCATTGCGCCATTCAGGATTCTTTTGGATGGCAGAATTCGCATCTCCATCGTTTTGAGATCTGGGAGAATGGTCGTCGAGAACTGACCTTCAGTCTTGGTCGTGAAAACGAAGCCTTAGACGACGACTACTGTGAAATCGAAAATGGAGTTCTTGATCTCTTCCGTGAGACTATTTTGGAGTTTATCTATCTTTATGATTTCGAAGACAACTGGCGCCACAGGGTAATCATAGAAGATTTCGTGCAGGCTGGAATAAAAGGCACTTCGGAAAAAACGATCGCTCACCTTCACGGTGGCGAAGGGCACGGGCCGCCGGAAGGCTGCGGAGGTGTCGGTGGTTTCGCTGAATTTTTGGAAGGAAGGCATCCGATGTGCGAAAATTTTGAGGCGTCGGTCCTAGAGAAATTTAAAAGGGAGCAGCCTGATTTTTCCAAAATCGTCTTGCGTGACCCGGCCGAGGTGTTGCGCTGGAAATAAGGTTTAATGTCTTTTCGAAAGGCTGGCCGCAGGTTTATTCGATGAGAGGGCCAGAGCACTCTTGATAGAAGCGATAATCTTGGCTCGTTCTGATTTGGATGAAAAGTGCCGCTCTTATTGTTACGTTCTTTTTTTCGATTTGCAGTTTTTTGGTCGGCGAGGAGAAATTTTCACCTGAACTTTATGCCTTCTTCAATGGAACACCGAGGGTTCCTTTTGAAGAGGAGGCCGAGTTCTTTAAAGAAACTGGTTATGCGGGAATCAGTCAGGTCTATGCCAATGGAACGGGGAAGAAACTTGAGGAACGGGTTGCGACTTATGAAAAATCGGGGGTTCGGGTTCTTAGTGTTTATCTATCTGCTACCAAAGACCCGATCAAGGAGGAGGCGGTTAAGGGGTTGGCCAATCGGGGTGGGATGATTGAGCTAACTGTAAAGACGATTACTCCGGAGGTGGTTGAGTCGATTCGAAGAACTGCGATGATGGCAGAGGGATTGAAGATTAAAGTGGCCCTGTATCCTCACGCTGGAAACGCGGTTGCGACGATGCCGGAGGCTATGAGTTTAATCGAAAAGGTTGGTCATCCAAATCTGGGTGTGATGTTCAATTTATGTCACTTTTTAAAAAATGAGAAAGCGAAGGACCTCGAGAAGGTTTTGAGCGTAGCAGCGCATCGCTTGTTTGCGGTGAGCATTTGCGGAGCCGATATAGATGGAAAGAGCTGGGGCCACTTAATTCAGACTCTCGACCAAGGTAACTTTCCACAGATTCGTCTTTTAAAGGCTCTCAGGAAGATGAATTTCAAAGGTCCGGTGGGCCTTCAGTGTTATGCCATCAAAGGTGATCCTCGAGTTAATCTCACGGCTTCGATGAAAGCTTGGCGGAAATTGCTAGAGGAGCTTAACAATGGTGTTTAGTAAGTTTTTCTGTCGCTAATAGCTTATTATTACGAGCGGTTCTTGATTTGCCAACGAAGGGAGTTGATTGTTGTGTGAGATACGGCCAATTCGATGACAGCTAATGATTTTGCCTTCTCTCCCGACAGTGAGCTCTGGTTGGTAAATCGGTATGCAAATGGTTTGCTGTTTGGACCAGCGGCAGTTTTGTTACAAGTTGCGCATCCGCAAGTGGCACAAGGGGTGGTGGATCATTCAGATTTTCGAGAGGATGCACTGGGGCGGCTACGCCGAACACTTTCGACCGTGAATCGGATTGCTTTTGGGACGAAAGTGGCATTCCGGACTCTGCCAAAGTGGTTCACTTATTATCCGGAAAGTTATCGCGCTGAGAAGAGCATGAAAAATTAGCTGCTAAAAAATGCAGGGCCCATTTCGTGTACTACTTTTTGAAACTTTGTCTTAGCAGGCTCATACCCGGTGACTTGCTTAGGCGCTCATTGCCTCCACCGGTGGTGCAAAGGTGGTGAGTGGAATGCCTTGGACAGCTGTTTTATATTCTTCCATCGTGGGAGTCCTTCCTAAGATGGCAGAAAGCACAACAACTGGTGTAGAGGAGAGGAGTGATTCCCCTTTCTTACGATCCGAGTCTTCTACGACACGGCCTTGGAAGAGACGGGTTGAGGTCGCCATGACAGTGTCACCTTTTTCTGCCTTTTCTTGGTTGCCCATGCAGAGATTACAGCCGGGGCGTTCTAGATACATCATATTCTCGTAATCAGTACGGGCGGCACCTTTGGGAGCATTGTCGTCGAACTCAAATCCAGAGTATTTTTGAAGCATATCCCAGTCTCCTTCAGCCTTCAGTTCATCGATGATATTATAGGTTGGGGCAGTGACAACTAAAGGGGCGTTGAATTTCACTTCACCTTGGGTGTCTTCGAGATTTTTCAGCATCCTTGAAACGATTTTGAGGTCCCCTTTATGAACCATGCAGGAGCCGACGAAGCCTAGGTCGATATCCTTGGTGCCCTCGTAGTAGGAGAGCTCTCTGATGACGTCGTGAGTGTAGCGCTTAGAGATGTCGTCGTTGTGAACATCAGGATCAGCGATCATAGGCTCGTCGATGATATCTAGATCGACAACCATCTCTGCGTGATAACTAGCGTTGAGATCCGGGGTGAGCGGGGGGGTCTCTCCGGAGCGAATGCCGTCAATGCGTTTGTTGGCGATTTCGATCAGGCCATTGAGAACCTCTTTTTGGTTGTCCATTCCCTTGTCGATCATGATCTGGATACGGGACTTGGCAATTTCAAGCGACTCGATGAGTGTGTCGGGCTGTGAAATGCAGATTGAGGCTTTGGCCTTCATTTCAGCGGTCCAGTCGGTAAAAGTGAAGGCTTGGTCAGCAAGAAGCGATCCGAGGTGAACTTCGATGATACGGCCTTGGAAAACGTTGTCGCCCCCAAATTTATCAAGCATCTGCGCTTGTGTGGCATGAACGACATCTCGGAAATCCATGTGTTCTTTGAGAGCGCCTTTAAAGGTTACTTTGACTGATTCGGGAATTGGCATGGATGCTTCTCCGGTGGCGAGGGCAAGTGCGACCGTGCCGGAGTCAGCTCCGAAAGCGACGCCTTTTGACATTCGGGTGTGAGAGTCGCCACCGATGATGATAGACCAGTCGTCCACGGTAAGATCATTGAGGACTTTATGAATGACGTCCGTCATGGGATGATATTTTTCATCGGGGTCACGGCCAGTTATGAGACCAAAGTCATTCATGAATTTCATGAGTTTTGGAATATTGACCTGAGCTTTTTTATCCCAAACCGAGGCGGTGTGGCAGCCCGACTGGTAGGCGCCATCGACGACTGGTGAAATGGTGGTGGCAGCCATTGCTTCAAGCTCTTGCATCGTCATGAGCCCAGTGGTATCCTGTGAGCCGACAATATTAACTTTAACTCGGAGGTCAGATCCAGCATGTAGGGTGATACCGGGGGTTGTGCCGACAGCGTTTTTATTGAAGATTTTTTCTACTGCGGTAAGGCCTTGTCCTTCGTGTGAGATTTCTTGGGATGGTGAGAAGACAACGGGTGCTTCGATGCCGAGAGTTTTAGCCGCAAAGGTTTGGAGCTTTTTGCCAAAGACGATGGCGTAGGATCCACCAGCTTTCATAAATTCCATTTTCTGTGGCGTAAAAGCTTTTGAGATATCAATGAGTTCTGTTTCACCCTGGTAAAGCTTCTTCTCTTTGGTGTTGATGGTGAGGACGTTTCCTGTGTCAACCGAGTAGGCCTTCTCAAGGATGGGTTCGCCTTCCCCATCGAGGATGGGGTTGCCGTCATCGTCTTTCTTTTTGACCCAGTTCTGGAGATCGAGACCAATGCCTCCCGTGACATCAACGGTGGTCAGGAAGATGGGTGAAATACCATTTGTTCCCGCAACGATCGGAGCAAAATTCACAAAAGGAACATATTTGCTGGCTTGCTTGCCAGTCCAGAGGGCGACGTTGTTCACGCCGGACATGCGGGAGGACCCGACACCCATAGTGCCTTTTTCAGCGATGAGCATGACATTCTTGTTTGGGTGAAGACGTTGAAGGGATTCAATTTCTTGCTGGGCCTCGGGCGAGATTAGGCATTTTCCATGAAGTTCCCGGTCGGAGCGTGAGTGAGCTTGATTACCGGGTGAGAGAAGGTCGGTAGAGATATCTCCAGTTCCAGCGATATAAGTGACGACTTGGATTTCTTCTTGAATTTCAGGAAGCTTGGTGAAGAACTCGGCCTTGGCGTAGCTTTCAAGAAGATCTTTGGCTACTGCGTTGCCGGAATTGTAAGCGGTGGCGAGTTTATCCATATCAGCCTCGTAAAGGAAGACCTGCGTTTTGAGGACCTTGGCAGCTTCGGCGGCGATTTTAGGATCGTCGCCTAGAGCCAGATTTAGGAGGACTTCCATAGATTGGCCGCCCTTCATGTGAGAAAGGAGCTCGAACGCGAATGAGGGGGTGATTTCGGGAACAAGCTCTTTCCCGAGAATAATTTGCTTCAAGAAGTTTGCTTTCTCGACCGCTGCAGAGGTGGTGCCAGGGAGAGTGTTGTAGATGAAAAAGTTGAGAGAATCTTCCAAGTGCTGGTGGGAACGATCTTGGATTTGAGCGATGATTTCGGCGAGAAGCGGGCCCCCGTCAATGGGTTTTGGGTGTAGGCCACTCTTTTTGCGTTCTGCAATTTCCTTAAGGTATTCTTGGTAGAGGCTCATTTATTAGGCGATAAGTTAAAGCTGTAAGGAATTCTGATTGCCAGCGAATGCGCTGAACATGAACCCCTGCGAGGGGGTTCTAGGTTGAAATAAGGGGAAGGTGAACCGCGAAAATTGGGAAATAGAGAATTTTTCATGGTTTAATTCTCACTATTTCTTTCAATCTGTATGACATTTTAAGCTGGGTTAGCAGAATTGAGCTTGAGTTGGTCTCTTGTCCTGGGTTCTCTTTTTGATCAAAAAACAATGTTGATTCAGTTTTTAGCGAATATGCAGATAACTTCAACTTTATGGAAGAGGATCGCTTAAATCTAGCTGATTGAGATATTTAGAGGCGATGGGTTACGCGCAAAAAAGCCCGGGCTTCACAGGAAGCACCGGACTTTTATGAAGATTTTGTTTTTACCTACTTGAAGCGGTAAAATCCATCGGGATTATGCATTAGATAAAGATCTTTAGGATTACGTCGTGGGAGAATCATATAGTGATTTCCGTTATCGTCGATTGCAGGAGTAAGGCCATTCTCAATAGCGGCACTGCGAGTCGTAGTTGGGGGAGCGCTTTTAGCGTCGGGGTTTTTAAGAAGAGCTGTTTCGTGAATGCGATTCACCACATGGTCGGCCCACTTTAGCTTTACGGCATCGTCGCCAAACTCGGTCCAGTCACCTGAGACAGTTTTTTTATACATCATTTCGATAAACTCGTCGGAGGTAATGCCCATTTTTTCAGCAATGGGATCTGCAAGGCGGGCCCACCATTTTTTCAAGTCTTCAACGTTCTCTTTTTGTTCGGTGAGGTTCATGCTGGAGAACATGAAGCTTTGGCTAATTTGGTGGTGCAGAATGATAGCATTTGGATAAACGAATGATTTTTCGGCAAGAGTTGTAATAGTAGCTGCCATGGAGGCCGCGAAAGATTTTACAACAACGTAAACTGGCGCCTCTGATCCTTCCATAGCCTTAAGGATACGATACCCCGCCATGACGGAACCACCTGGTGAATCATCAATCACGATGAAGATAGGCTTCTTCGAATCTTTGTTGTTGAAGTAGTTGATCCGTGTCGTTACGCGATCAGCGAGAACACTCGTAACGGCTCCATTAAAGGGGATTCGACGATCGGAAATGACAAGGGTGCCACCTTTTTTTAGGGGGTTGTCAAGGTAGAGAGGCTCAGCATTGGCGTAATTGTCGCGCTTATTCTGAGCTTCGATCTCGCTAATCTCCGCCATGAGTCCAGAAGTTTTCATGGATGAGTCAGCTTGAAGCACTTTCAATTCGGCACCTAGCTTCTCTGCTTCGAGTTTAGCAAGAGTAGAATCGCGGGTTAGATCCTCTTTTTCGGCCATAAACTTGGCGATCTGATCGATTTTATTTGAGCTTTGAGTCGCAGTGGCATGTGCCATTTTCTCGCTTAAAAGTTCCTTCTCAAGCTTGAGACGAGCAATCTCCGAACGAAGTTCGATCGTATCATGCTTCGATTTAGCTTCAGCGTAGGCGTTGAGAATAGAGAGGCGCTCGGTTTCGGATTTTGCTTTGGCGATTTCGTCGACTTTTTTACTTTTTGGGGCTGGCTTTGATTCGGTGGCTTTTTCGGTTTTATCCGTAGGTGTCTTATCAGCTTGATTCTTTTTAGGACGCTTCGCGCCTTTGCCTTTTTTCGGCTCCTTCTTGTTGTTATTTTTACCTTCCGTGTGGGAGGGCCCTTCGGCGTGATTCTCGGCTTTGGGAGGTTTCTCGGCTTTGGCGGGCTTGTCGGCTTTGGCGGGCTTGTCGGCTTTGGCGGGCTTGTCGGCTTTGGGAGGCTTGTCGGCTTTGGGAGGCTTGTCGGCTTCGGCGGGCTTAGCGGCTTCGGCGGGCTTAGCGGCTTCGGCGGGCTTATCGGTTGGGTCGGCGGTAGCTGCGAGTGTAAGTGCAGCTGCGAGAGTTAGACTGATTTTCAGCATGCTAGGATAACGACACCTGGAGCCTAGCTTATCAATCTTTTTTCAAGAATCAGGTGGATCGCAAGGCGTCTCGTTTGGCTTTTTGGCGACGGCTCATCAAAATGAAGAACAGGATCATGGTCAGGATGAAAATGACGGCGCCAAGAGCAACCAGGTGTTTGGCTTTTGTGGCCATCGCATCGGACTCTTCTTTAACGCTGGGTGGCCTTGAATCAGGGGAGTATAGGAAAACGAGGGAATCATTACGCATTTCAATGGATGTTAGTTTACGCAGGACTTTCAGGAGCTCCGGAATATTTTCTGGATCTTCTTCAGCTTTTTGTTCGAGTTCGCCGGAAATCAAGAAACGTGAGATTCCGGAGAGCAGTTCTTCCGGGAGTTCTCCTTTGCTCGGTGTGATTTTTGAGACGTTGAGGATTAGTTTTCCGTCGGTGAGGAGGGGGGTCCCCGTAAAGGTTCCGTTTAGGTTGTTTTCCCGTGATTCGATTTTGAGGGAACTGCGAACAAAGCCGGGGAGTTTGGCGGTAGAATTGAAGGGTAGGTGAATGGTTCCGCTGATGTCGGCAGGGGTTATTTTTTCAAAGTAAAATTGGCCCCGATAGCTTTTTAGGAGCTCAAAATGGGCGATCGCAAGATTGAGATCTTGCGCGGATAGCGAGAGTTGGGCGGCACGATCATTGCTGACCTCGTGGTCGAAATGGCGAAGGCGATTGACGAGTGAGTTGAATTCTGTCTCGTGAGCCTTTGGATCGGCGATGGGCGCAGGGTTGGCTATCTCTTCGGTGAAGGTTTTGTAAGCGTTTGTTTGCTTTTTAAGGAAGTATCCAGCTGAGCTGATGAGGACAAGAATGACCAAGGCCATCACGATTAGGATGAGACAGCCCGCAAAAGGCGAGCGTGGGGCATCTTTTGGAGCATGATCTGAATTGGGCACGGAGCGGTTTGGCATTTTGGTGGGCTGAGATCAATGGATTTGAGATTTCAAAATAGGAAACTATGCTTTTGCAATGGAAAGCGGGCGGGGAACTATCATTCGACTGACCAAGTTGACTGACACCAGCTTGATTGTGCATTGGATAAGCGAAGAGGCCGGCTTAATTAAAACGGTTGCGAGGGGCGCACGTCGGGCAAAGAGCGCTTTTGCAGGTAGACTGGATCTTTTTGTAGAAGCAGATTTCGAGTGGGGAAGGAGTAAAAAGGGGGAATTACATCATCTCAAAGAGGTTTCGGTGTTGGATTTTCGGGAAGGGCTGAGGTCTAGTTATCGGGATGCCTTGGTGGCAGGATATTTTGGGCAGTTGTTGGAATTGGTCTTAGAGCTAGATCACCCGGAGCCAGGAATGTGGGATCTTCTGAGACGCGGTCTGGAGCATTTGGAGACAAATGGTGCAAGCCGTCGGGCAATGTTTCACTTTGAGCGGGAGGTGGCACGAATGTTAGGGCTGGGGAAAGGTGCTCACCTTGGTATTTTAAAAGTCTACGGAAAGCTTCCCAATACTAGAAATCATTGTCTGGAACTTCTTGGGCAAAAGTGAGAGAAGGCTTTGTTAGCTCGCTTTTCCGATATTAGATCATGCCTACAATTTTTAAATCTTCTCTCCCAAAGCTGGAAAAGCTCCTTGGCAAACCCCTTGTGGATGCTTCGCGAGATGATCTTCGGAATCTGGCCGATGATCTTGTAAGGAAGGCTAGGGCGGGACTAGAGACAGATCTCTTATCAAAACAGGATTTGGTTGAGGGTCTCGAGCTCCGAGGTCAATTACATCGCTATTTAGGAAGCCTTGAAAAAGCGCGGGATGATTACGCAGAGGCGCTTTTTCTCCTGGAAGAAATCCGCGATGCTGATGAGATTGTGGGTAGGATCCGTGCCGGACTAGCTGGCGTCTACGATCTGGCGAGTGAGAGTTCCAAAGCAAAATCTCACTATAAGGAGGCCCTCCAAACGCTCAAAGGTCTTGATCCACTGCCGGTGGAGGATATCGCAGAGCTGAACAATAATCTCGCGTTCATTTATGAGTCGGAAGAAAATTATGACAGAGCTGAAACGTGTTTTTTGGATGCCTTAAAGTCCTGTTATGAAGAATTTGGATCGAATCATAAACAAACTGCTGATTATTATAATAATCTGGGAAGTTGTTACTTCAAGCTAGGTCACGATGAACAGGCCGGTAAAATGCATGGAGAGGCGCTCAAAGCCCGAGTGATTTTGTTCGGCGAGTCACATTTTGAGTCTGCGCAGAGCTATGCAAACCTGGCTTTGGTTTTGGTAAGGAGCGGGAAAGTAGTTGAGGGCCTGGCTCACTTTGAGAAAGCGCTTTGCGGGTTTGAATCAAATTTAAAGGTTTCGGCGCCTGACTATCAAATTGTAGCGGCCAATTACCGCGATGTGCTTGAATCAATGGGGGATGAGAGAGCGGTGGAAGTTCTTGATCAGAGACTTGTGAAAAATCGTTTGGGCTAGTTCCCGCTTGAAACTTTAGTGGGCCATTTCTGCTCTGTGAGCCAGCCGTGGATGACTTCGGGACTTCGAGTTAGATTGCCGATTACCCGATAGTTAGATCGTTGGAGGCTGAGGGCCTCTAGGCGGTTCTCATCGACTACGCAAAACGGGTGAGCTCCTGAGGAATGGATAAAGCGAATACCCCCGGTTTTTGGAATAACGACAAAAGCGACATGGTTGTCGAGGCCGACAATGTGGACGCCCGGGCCACGTTCTATAGCCTGGTCGACGAAGGTGTCGTAGTCCTGCCCGGCACGAATCGTCATCATTTTTTTTGATATGAAGGTTCCAATGATTTGTTGTGAAGGCTGCTGTGCGAGTCGGATACGCTCTACGCCAAATCCGGCATCGCGAAGAATGGTGGAAACAAAATATCCACAGGCTATCTTTCCTGATCCCGGAGTTTGGCAGATGCCATTGAAATCCCAAGGTGTTCCGAGCCAGCAGCTCATCATGGAAGGAAGTGTCTGTTCAAGAGTGTGTTGGCTTTCAGTGACTACATCTGAAATCTCTCGTGCAGTGCGGGCCCGCGAATATTTTTTAGAAAGATTGAGTCGTTTTTCCGCAAGCTCGGAAATTAGCTTCTGGTAGCGCTTTGGATCAGGTTTGGGTGTTTCCTTGGAAAGAATCTGCTTGGCGATCTTTTGCTGATAAAACTTAATAAGGAAATCACGGTAATTCCACCCTGCGTAGGCGCTGCCTGCGAGAATAAGGAGAATGAAAAGCCGTCGCAGTTTTTTCATCAGAGGCTTAAGATCTTAAGTTAAAGCCGAAGAGTTCACCACTCAAACTTTATGGAAAGGGTGGCATTACGGCCGGGCATATTTTGGCCAGATCCGTGAATGCGGTATGCTTCGTTGGTAAGGTTTTCGAGCGCAAAATTGAGCTGGAGAACTTCTGATGTTTGCCACCCAGCATAAAATGAAGCAACGACATAACTGGGAGTGCCACCGACCGGAATGCGCTGGGTATCGCTGGCGGCGAGTTTTGAAAGGTTATTCTGACGAGAGGCAGCTTGGATACGTCCCGAGATCCAATATTGGTCGGAAGAGTCGGTCCAACGGAGGTCTAGAGCGCCGTTGAGAGGGTTGAGGCGTCGAATAGGGTCAGCGACGCCACCTATTTTCTGCTCACCATTCTGCCATGAGGCGTGCGCGAGGAAGCGCCACTGGGGGTGGAGATTCCAGATGGCTTGACTTTCAAAACCATAGATGAATCCCTCAGATCCATTGGTAGTGGCGAGCCCCCCCATATCGTCCTCTATTCGAACGATACCGTTTTTGATAAATGTGTAGTATCCGGAGAGTTCTAGGGAGAGTTCAGAGTCGTTGAAGCGGGTGCCAAATTCAGTAGTGAGGTATTTCTCTGGGTCAACGTCGGGCGAACCATTTTCGTCGAGTCCGTTGAGGGAGAATTGTCGGCCGGTCAAATCGTCGAGGTTGGGGGCGCGGAATGCTTGGGAAGCTCCACCAAAAATCGTCCAGACGTCATCAAGTTCATACTGTCCACGGAGAGAGAGAGAGAGGTTGTTCCAGGAACCTTCACCGACTTGATCTACAATTGCCCCATCTGGGCGATAGCCGTCCCATTGGGTTTGGATATAGGTAAAACGTGCTCCGGTATCGTAAGTGAAGCGTTGAGCGATAGCGCCCGTGTAATTCGTAAAGATGCCGATGGATTCATAAGTTGAGTCATCGGCGATAGGTCGATTTGAGGGGCGGGGAGTGCTATTACGGAACCCTTGAGAATCGATCTGGTCATGAAAGTAATCAGCGCCCCAAATAGTATCTCCTGTCCCAGCTTCTAGGCTTAAACCAAAGGTATCGATATCGAGGATACGAGTATCGGAAAGGCCCGATTCTCTGACGCGAAATTCAGAATCCTGGGTGCGCTGGAAAGAGATGGTGGCTTGATAGCGGTCGATCCAGGAAGAGTTGCTATCGGTCTCTTCGAATCGGAGATAGGTGAGGGATCGTTCTTGATCGTAATCGCGGCTGAGGTCCGTGCCGGCGGTTGTGAAAGAGCTTCCTCGAGTCCAGCCTGGATTGTGGATGGTGTTGTGCCAGCGGGATATATCGTCTTGGTCGAGATTGAAGTGGGCAAGGGTGAGAGTCTGAGAAGGGGTAAAGGCATATTCGAATTTCAAGTCATGGCTATTTTGGGAGTAACCGGTGCCGCGCATCGTGCCGAGACCTGGGTCACGAATGTCACCAATGTCGCTCGTTGAGTATCCCAGCATGATGCCCCATTTTTTACCGACACCAAAACGCTGCTCGATGCGGCTAAGGTGGGATTCGGAATTTGTGTCGAAGCGGTAATAAGCAGCTCCACCAGAGAAGGGCCCATTTCCTTGCCGAAATTTAGAGGACTTAGAAAGGGTGTTTACGGTACCGCCAATGGCGTCTGAGCCATAGAGCACCGAGCCCTGCGATTTTATGAGTTCAAGGCGATCAATTGCTTGAGCGTCAAGGGTGTTCCAATACTGAACTGGGCCGTTACGCCAAGTCGAATTATTGAGTCGAATACCATCTTGGAGGAGAAGGTTTTGGCGTCCCGTGAAACCACGAATGTAAGGTGATCCATGACCGGTCGTGGTCTGTTGGACGAGAACGCCAGGAGTATTTAGAAAAGCTTGGGGTAGGGTGCGGGTGGCGTTTTCGAGTAGGTCTTCGGCCGTGAGGATGTCTAGGGTGTAGGGGACTTCTTTGGTTTCTTTCGTGGTCCGATTTGCTGTGACGACGATCTCGGGGAGGATTTCTTGGGCGATGACCGAGATTGGGAAGGTAAGAAGAAAAGCTCTCATGAAGACGGGCTGAAAACGTTCTTAGTAATGGGAATCTTAGACAAAAACCCGCGATGGCGATTCGCCTTGCGGGTTTTTTGAAAAAGGTCGATTGGGAAAGGATTCTACTCCATAGCCTTTGCTTCTAAAGCGGCCGTATATTGACGCTCTTCCTCGTGGGAATGAATGCGGAGGTTAACCTTAACTCCTTCACGCTCGGCGGCGGCCTTGGCTAGGCTACGAATGGTGGAAGCAGTGAAACCTTGACGTCCGATCAAAGTCGCTACATCTGGTTGGCTGAGAACAAGTCGGAAATTCACTCTATTATCGCCCGATTGTCCGATGCGAAGTTCGGCTAGCTTCGGGTCTTTGATGAACTGGAGAGCGATGTATTGGATGAAATCCTTAAGTTGGGCGGTTATAGTTTCCATGACGTAAAGTTGTTGCGGAGTGTGGCGGGAGTAGGAGGGATTGAGAAGGAATATTTATGGGGAGAGAAATCAATCTATCGGATTTGGGATTTCCAGTGGATTTGAATCCTCAAAACAGGCGTGTTTTGAACTTGCGCAAGAATAGCAGGACGATTGAAACAGCAGGGTAGCCGAAGAAATTAACGACTATTTGAAGATTGCTCACGTGTTTTCGAGCCTATGGTGTCTCTCCGACGATAAAAAAACTTATGTTGAGAATAAAAGAAGGACGGGCGAAACGAGTGGTCAAAATTTCAAAGCAATTCCAGTGGTGAGGGTGGAATCTGTGGATTTTCTCGTTGCAGCAGGGGTGTTGTCTTTAGTCAAAGTCCACGCGATGCGCCAAGCAAGATTTGGAGTGATGTTTGTGTCGAGCTTTGCGCGGGAGGAGAAAATGTAATTCCGCCGGTCAGATGGGTCAAAAATCCCAGTGATGTGCTGACTGAAGTTGAGGTTTTCACTAATCTGCCAAGTGAAATTTTGAGCCGCCGTAAGTGAAAAGAAATCTTCGGTCAAACCACCAATTTTCTCCGATGTCATGCTAGGCCCAGCTTCTACGCTAAGCGTGATATCGTTCTGTTTAAGGAAGTAGTATCCGGCGGTTGCGCTCGGGGTGAATCGATAGGAAACGTCAGCGATGTCGTCGCGGAAGTATCCGAGGCCCCCTCCTAGGAAGTAGGTTTCATTAAAAACTCTGTTGTGTTGGATACTAGTGCGGAGCGAGTCGGCGCTGGTATCACCGCCGTTCTCGGAAAAACTGTAGGTGAGGGATAGGAAGGTCTCGTCGTCTTTTTTTCGGTATGCGCTATCGATTGAGGCTCCGAGAAAGAGGCTGTCAGAGTTTCCTTTGGCAAGAGAGTGATTAAGAGCGGCAGTAGTAGTCCAACCCATTTTGATCTCTCCCGTTTTTTTGTCTTTCGGCTTTAAGGTCATGCGATCCGGTTTGGTCGACTTCTTAAATCCTCCCAACGAGTAAGAGAGACCGGTCAGAAGAAGAATATCAGACTTATCTTGGCTAACGGCCGGAGTATTATCGTATTGATAGCGAAGAGCTGACCGAAGCGACCAATCTTCGGTCAGGAGGATTTGGATTCCTGCTTCAGCGATGAAGAGGGTATCGTCGAGGTCAGAGGCCTTTGGGGTCAAGATCGTGGACTGCCAGATCTTCAATTCCTTGTTGAATTTGTGTTCAAACGTTTGAGCTAGTCTGATTGAAAAATAATCGTCCCTCAATTTGTCTTGGTTTTCCCAGGTGTAACCGGGGCCGGTTTCGAGTGAGAGCTTTGTCTTATCGTTTTTTAAAAAGTAGTAGCCAAGTGTGACTCCAGTATCAAAACGGTAGTCAAGGTCGGCGATTTCGTTGTTGAGAAAGGAGCCGAAGGTTCCAATGAACCATTGATTGCCAATGAGGTGATTGTATTGGCTAAAAATTCGGAGGCTGTTGGTGGTAGCGTTCCCACTGTTTTCCGAGTAGAAAAAATCGGCGCCAAGGTGCCCTTCGTTTTGGTCTTTTTTATAGGTGGCGAGTGCCTGAAGTCCGTAGTTATTGCTATTAGCATTTCCTTGAGCGAGTCCAATGCTAGCCGCTCCGGTGATTTCCCAAAGTGGGTCCTTTTTTATCTCTGTCACGGTCAGCGCACTCAAGTAGTCACCGGGTGAATATGTCTCTGATGCTGGAAGAGGGAGTAGCAAAAAAATTGAGAGACGTAATTGTAAGAGAGTGGTCTTCATTGATTTAGATGGGTAGCGCGCTTTCCCTAGTGGGCCGAAACCAGATAAAGCCGTCGTAGTCGAGGTGATCCGTTTTCACCGAAAATACTGCCTTGTGAAAAGCTAGTAACGGAAAAGTTTTTTTAGAACCGCAGACTATTTGAGGCCAAAAAAAGCGGCAACATTGTGGGCGCGCTTTAGATGGGTCTCTGTTTCTCATTCTAGCGTTTCTTTTTGCCACCGCCTCCAAGGAGATCTTCAAGGCCGCCCATGTCATTCATGTTGGGCATTCCTCCACCTTTTCCTCCCATAAGCCCTCCGAGGCCACCTAGTCCGCCAGCTCCAGCGTCACCCATGCCACCTAGTTGTTTCATCATATCCTTCATTTTTCCTTTCGACTTCATCATTTTTTGCATCTGGCCGAACTGCTTTAAGAGCTGGTTGACTTGCAAAATGGTGGTGCCGGATCCTTTGGCAATACGCTTACGGTGGGGCGCTTTGATAAAGATAGGGCGAGAGCGTTCACGCTTAGTCATTGAGAGAACAATGGCTTCCATTTGCTTGATGCGCTTGTCGTCAAGGGCGCCGGTGGGAAGTTGTTTTTTAATCTGCCGGAAGCCAGGAAGCATTCCGAGGATGCCATCGAGGGGGCCGAGGCTCTGAATCATTTTCATCTGCTCGAGGAAGTCGTTGAAGTCGAATTTCCCGGACTGCATCCGTTTGGCGGCGGACATCGCTTTCTTCTCGTCAATCTTCTCTGAGACCTGCTCAACCATTGTGACCACATCACCCATCCCGAGGATTCGGTCGGCCATACGGTTGGGGTGGAACTCGGCGAGGTTCTCCATCTTTTCGCCTTCTCCAATGTATTTGATGGGTTTGCCGGTGACGGCGCGCATGGAAAGGGCGGCGCCGCCTCGGGCGTCACCATCTAATTTTGTTAGAATGAGACCAGTAATCCCGATCTCCCGATCGAATGTCTGAGCGACGGAAACAGCTTGCTGACCGGTTGCGGAGTCAGCAACTAGGAGTGTTTCACCGGGGGAAAGAAACTTGTGAAGAGCCTTGAGCTCATCGAGCAGATTGGTGTCTAACTCTTGGCGGCCGGCGGTGTCAAAAATAGCGACAGTGCCATTTTGTTCCTTAGTCCATTTGATAGCGCGCTTGGCTGTCTTGACAAGATTGGTTTCGCCTGGATCTGGAGTAAATACGGGAACATCGACTTGTTCGGCAAGCTTCGCGAGTTGGTCGATGGCTGCGGGACGATAAAGATCAAGTGCAACAAGGAGCGGGCGCCGGCCTTCTTTTTTGAGGCGAAGTGCTAGCTTGGCGGCTGTCGTAGTTTTTCCAGCGCCGTTAAGACCGCAAAGAAGGACGTATCCGGGAGGGTTAAGATTGATGGGGGCTTGATCGCCGCCGAGGAGTTCGGTGAGTTCGTCCTGGAAGATCTTAACGATCTGTTCACCCGGTTTGATCGATTTCAGGACGTCTGCGCCTTGGGCTTTTTCCTTAACGCTAGCGATGAAATCTTTGACGACTCCGAGCTCTACGTCGGCTTCTAGGAGGGCGAGACGAACATCCCGGAGGGAGTCGGCAATGTTCTTTTCGGAGATTTTTCCGACACCCCGGAGGTTCCGGAAGGTTTTGTCGAGGTTGTCAGCGAGGTTTGAAAACATGGGGGCACCATAGTTAGTGGGACAGGGACTGCAATACTAAGGCTGAAGGAATCAGAAACTTTAATTTGTATGGCGTAAATGAGGGGGCTTGCGAAATCCATGCGGATCGGTAGGCTTTCACAGCTATGAAGATTTTTACTTTTTTTGCTTTGATGATAAGTCCGCTTGCAGCCGAGGTTTATGAATTACGAACTTACTACGCAAACGAGGGAAAAATGGACGGCCTATTGGCCAGGTTCCGTAATCATACGACAGCGATTTTTGAAAGCCATGGGATGAAAAATATCGGATATTGGCTGACTGAAGGGGAGGATCCAAAGTTAGTCTATCTCATTACCCACAAGGATCGCGAGACGGCTAAGGAGAACTGGAAAGCATTCTCAAGGGACCCAAAGTGGAAAGCTGCAGCAAAGGCCTCGGTGGCGGATGGTAGATTAGTTAAAAAAGTAGAGTCCCAATTTCTAACGCCCACCGATTTTTCTAAGCTGAAATGATAATTTAGGTCTGATTTTGTAGTGGCAGAGTCAGAATCTAACATCAATACTCATTGAAGTTATGCTTGAAAATCCTTTTATCCTCGCGTCTTTGTCCGATTGGGTGCCGCCTTTAATTGTTGTTGGCGTTCTAATACTGGTGCTGTTCTTTGCGGTCGGCCAATACAATGGTCTCGTGAAATTACGGAATCGATTTCGTAATGCCTTTGCTCAAATCGATGTTCAGCTGAAGCGAAGGCATGATTTGATCCCCAACCTCGTCGAGATCGCTAAAAAATACATGGCGCACGAGAAAGGGACTCTTGAGGCAGTGATTAAGGCGCGGAATGCGGCTGAGTCGGCGCTTTCAGGGCTTTCTCCGGAGCATTCTGGCGGGATGGAAAAGTTAATGGAAGCGGAGGGTGGATTAAACTCGGTAATGGGGCGTTTATTTGCGCTGTCCGAGTCTTACCCAGATCTGCGAGCCAATGAAAATATGAAACAACTCACCGAGGAGTTGACTAGCACGGAAAATAAGGTGGCTTTTGCAAGACAGGGATACAATGACTCAGTAATGCACTATAACACGAAGAGGGAGTTGTTTCCGACTAACATTATTGCTGGTATCTGTAAGTTTAGCCCCGCGGTAATGTTTGAAGTTTCTGATGAGTCCGAGCGTGAGGCGGTAAAGGTGGATTTTGATTAATAATCATGCATTTCGGGAAGTGCTATGCTCTTGGAATAGGAGCAGGCTTCGAAGGCTTAAAGACATTATTTTACCCGTCCCCTTCTGGGGTTAGTGATCAAGCTAATTGACCTTTTAGACGAATGGATTTTTTTGAGGCACAAGACGAGGCACGTAAGAAGACAAAGTGGTTAGTTCTTTGGTTTGTTTTGGCGGTGATTGGGGTTGTAGTGGCGGTTGACCTCTTGGTCATTGCGCTGGTGGACGAGGGCCCGAATCAAATTTATATTGTGATTACGGCATCGGTGTTGACGGGAGGAATTATGCTGGCTGCAAGTGGATATAAGACAACGCAATTGAGCGCTGGTGGCTCGGTGGTGGCTGAGGACTTGGGCGGCCGGTTAGTGATGCCTGGGTCGGCTGATTTTGAGGAGAAACGTCTTTTAAATATTGTTTCAGAAATGGCTTTGGCTTCAGGGATGCCAGTGCCACAGGTTTACCTTTTGGATCATGA
>TARA_B110000003_G_scaffold4185_1_pt1 | contig 39693 bp, 25 predicted proteins | sample TARA_B110000003 | Tara Oceans TARA_B110000003 (sample SAMEA4396424) | marine metagenome | biome: Westerlies Biome; feature: [SRF] surface water layer (ENVO:00010504); material: water (ENVO:00002006), including particulate matter (ENVO:01000060) such as... | depth 5 m
CCCGAGACGCGACGCGCGACGGGGGGCCTCGGCACTCCGCGCCGCGCGCGCGAATCGCCGCGGCGCGGAGGCGCGGCGACGCGCGAAGAGGAAAAAATGACGCGCGCGTTCGAACGCGCCGACTCGGCGCGCGCGCGATGCGCGAGCAACGCGTGAGCGAAGACGATGCGACGAGGATCGACGCGACGAGGCGCGTCCGAGGGCGCGCATCGCTCGTCGCGCGTCCGTCGCCGTCGACGCGACCGACGAAAACGCGTAGGTGCGTGGATTCAAAAAAGTCTTTCGCGACGATGCGCGACGCGAGCACGGGCGCGCGAGCGTCGCGCGCGGGACGCGTCGACGCGATGGGCGAGATCTCGACGATTGACCGAGACGAGACGACTGCGCAGACGCCGGCACGCCGCCTATACCAACACATCAGGCGAACGAGGTGTAACCTCGTCTCGTCTTCCGCGTACAGCTGTGAAGCTGCAGCCTAGCAGCTGTACAGCGGAAGCGTGCAAGTCTAGTTCGAGCGCGGCGGAAGCGCTTGCTTGGCCCTTCCCCGTCGCGGAGCTCAGATAGAAACTTGCATTGCATTGTAAAACGCAGGCGTGTAAAACGATTTCATTTGTAGAATTTCTTCTTGGCTGGGGATTGCGCGGCGCCGGTAAAACCGGCGTACGAACTAAGCTGCGGGATTTCCACTCCATCAGCCTTGGCTTTTTCCATGGCGGCGATCCTGCGCGGATCCCATTCGTCTAGCACGGCGAGCGGCAAATCGTTCGGGTGTCGCGCCACCACGTACCCCCAAACTTCGCTACGAGGCAACTTTTTGTGCCACGCCAACACATCGCGCTGCATCGACCCGAAACAGCAGTACCAGAACGACAGAAACGGTGAGGTACGTTCACCCAGGGCGCCTATGTGCGTTCGCTTGCGACGCGCCTTGGCGCTTTCTTCGCTTTGACCTTTGGCGGCGCGCGCCTTCACCATCGCCTTGGGTGTCCAATAATAATAACGCTTCTTCGGCGCGATGTAGAATGGCAAGATTTGCGCTCGAGCGGCACCACCACCGTGACGCTTGATACCATCGCCATTCTCCTCGACGTCATCTTCGTTGTTTTCCTCGTCTTTGCGCTGAAGCTCGAGCGATTTCGCCTTTTCCTTCCCTCGCGAGCCGCCCGTGAGCAACGCGGGCAGGTAGTAATCCTTGTGAATGACGTACGAGGGCAAGAGCAGCATGTACGGACGGCCGTGTGCCGCAAGATTTTCTGCCGCAAACGTCACGCACTTCTCTATGTGGTCAGCAGAGTACGGTGGATTTGTCAGGAAGACGTCGTGCTCGGGCACGCGCCCCTCTTCGATGACTTTGTAAAAATCTTCGTTGCGATTGATGACGTTCGTGAATCCAATCAAAGCCAAGTTCCTTCGCGTACCTCCGGCGCAGTAGTAAGGGTCATAAATCACCAGGTCGGCGGGCGTTTTATTCAAGCGCCCGCACGCCGCCTTTAAGAAATTCGCTACGTTTTCGTGCGCCTCAGGCGACGTCTCGCAGTGGTCGTCCGCGTCCGTCTCGAACGGATGCTCAACCTCCGCCGGCGCCTTAAATTCTTCCGCTAACTTCGCGTTCCCCTTAAAGATCGCCGGTATCGTCTCCCCACGCTCGTTCAAAACCGCCCCTTTCTCTTTTCTCTCATCCTTTTTCTTCTCCGCCGGTTTCCAATACGTATAGCTCTGCGTCGCGTCGTCCCACGTCCCGATCCTGACGTGTTCCCCATTCGCCGTACGCTCCGTGCTCGAGTACACGGCTTTAGACTTTTTATCCACGAGCACTAATTCGTCGTTCATCACCACGCCCTCGACGTTAAACGTGCCGTGGAACACCTTGTCTTCGTCGTCGGCGTTCGCCGCGTCGCCGCCGCCTTCCGTCTCGTCCGTTCCTCGCGGTCGTCCCTCTTCCAGTTTACGCCGTTTTGCGCGCGCTTGCTTGGCCTTGCGCTTCTTTTCTCGCGCGCGTTCGAGCTTGGACGCGCGATTCGCGCTCACGCGCGCGTCGGCGTCGGTTTTATCGTCGCCGCCGCCGCCGCTCGTCGTCGGCGGCGACGCGTCGGCGGCGGCGCTCGCGTCGTCGGCGCCCTCGGCGAGCTCGCGCGCGCGCACGCGAGCGATGAAATCGTCCTCATCGCTCGAGCCTTCGTCGAAGCGGGAGAGATCGGGCGCGGTCATCGCGCGCGCGAGGCGGCGTCTGCGGCGAGTCGAGGCGAATCGGTGTCGTGTACTACAAAGGATTTTATTACGCGGTACCGCGCTTGACGTATCGAGCGGGTTGTCCTGGGGCGAGCGGAGGTAAGACTTCCATGTCTTGCATCTCCCCGCCGCCCTCGCCGGTGGTGATCAACGCGATCTCAACCTTGTGCTCGTCGCCGTCGATGCGCGTCGCCGCGGCGATGACGCCCGGACCGAAAAACGTCGTAATCTTGCTCACGCGATCGGTCCACTCGGTGAAGTCCATCTTGGGCGAATCGAACTCGAGGCACAACGCGTAACGATCGTTGATGATCTGTTCGGACAACCCCACGAGCTCGGGGGCTTGGTTTCTTCGCAAACCGCCCGGTCGGTTGAAGCGGAAAATAATCTTCAGCGCCTCCTCCAAATGTTGCTCATCTCCGTATCTGTATCGCGTCACGTCCCCTCGCACTTGAGTCAAGATCGGCGTCGTTTGTTCCTCCCGCGCTTTCAAAGCGTCCTCGTACGTCACGAGCTTCAACGGTTCCAACTCGGCGTACTTCAGCGCGAAGCCGATGAGCGAAATCGGAAAGCCGTAAATCAACATCAACGCCGAGATATCCGCCCCCGGCAGGAACGAAAAGTACGCGCAGAACCCGTACAGCAGCAGAGGCAATCCAACGCTCAGACCGATCGTGCCGAACGACGTCGTGCTCAGCAGCGCGGCTTCCTTTTCGTCGGACACCTTTCGAGACCCGCGGCGCAGCTCAAACGTCGTCGTCGTCGCCGCCGCCGCCGCGCCCGCCGCGCCCGCCGCGCCCGCGCTCGCGCCGCTCTTCCACGCGTCGATCCACGCCTGCGCCTCCTTCGCGCGCGCGTCCGGGCTCGCGATCGCCGCGCTCGCGCGCGCGCGGACGGCGGACCGAGCGGATAAGACGCGACGCGCCGTCGTCGTCGTCGTCGTCGCGCGACGCGCGGGCGCCGCGCGCGCGGGCGGCATCGCGCGCGTCATCGCGTGCGTCATCGCGGCGTGCATTCGATCGGCGTCGGGCGCGTTCGCGGCGCGCGACGGATTGTGAAGCGCGCGATGGATGCGTGACGTCGGCTGACGTCAGCCCTCGGGACGCGAGGCGAGGCCGCGCGAGCGGGACGTCGCGAGGGACGACGACGCGCGAGGGACGACGACGCGCGTTCGAAAGGATTATAAATTAATAATGAATGCGACGACACGAGGGAGATAGGAAGAGAGAGACTAAGGGAAAACGGTGAGGAAGCCGGAGACGTCGAAGCGCTCGGGGGGCGCGAGGACACTGTAACGACTTGTGGGAGGTCCGCGGCGAAGAAAGAGCCAAGATAAGGCGTGGAATAAAGCCACGGCGAAAGCGGCGAATGGGGAAGGGTACTCCATCGCGAATGATGCGATTTTGACGGCGGATTCCGCGGCGCGGGTGTAGGAAACCGACCCGAGCGTCGCATCCGGCAGAGGCGTCGACGCGAGTTCACGCAGCGCGTCAACTTCCGCTTCAAGCTGCGCTCTTTCACGCTTACACGCCTTATACTTGTCGTGCATGATTTTTGCGTGCTTTTTCTCGCGTTTGATGGACGATTTGACCTCTGCGCGATATTCATCGAGGTTGTTCAACGCCTCGCGAAGACGCGATTCGCTGACGCGCAAGGCGTCTTGTAATTCGCCCATTCTCGCGTCCATGCCTCGCCTCTTCGCCTCACTCTTTTCAACTTCATCACATTTTGCTCGAAGCGCGCTCGCCAGCCACTCTTCGTTTTCAGACGCCGTCTCCAAAGCTTTATTAAACCGCTTCTCCGCGCGGGCGCTCTCCGCCGCCGCCGTCGATTTCGCCTTCGCCAACTCCACCCGCAGTTCGTTCTCGACCGCCATCGCCGCCGTGGATTCACTCAATCGACTCTTCAACGCTCGCATCGGCGTCGATTCCCGCGCTCGCGAGCCGTTCGTCACGTCTCGGAGCGGCGCCGCGGTCGACGTCGTCGCCTTGAGCCTCGCGTTCTCCGCCCGCAACGCCGCGCACTTCGCCTCCATCGCCGCGTACTTCCCATCACCGGTGGTATTTCGCGTTTTTTCCACGATTTCTTCCAGCTCCGCGATTCTTCGTTCGAGCACGCGGGCGTAGGACGCGGCGTCGAGTTCGTCGACGGCGGTTGAAGATGAATCGTCAAGCGTTCTTTCCCCCGTCGACCACGTGCTCGGTTTCACCGTCGCGGGAGAGTGAAATAGCCGCGCGGTCGGGCTCGAGTGCTCGAAACGCATCGTCGGAGGCATGACGCGCGGCTAGCGGGGCGCGACGAGCGCGACCGTCGTCGAGGAGGCGCGGAATGACGCGATTATGGTGATTTACAAGACCGGGTTGCGGTGGACCGCGTTTTTCGTGGACATCGGAGCGTACTGGAGCAAAAGTTCGATCTCACCCTTGGCTACGCCTTGAAGCTTGAAAAGGTCCTTCATTATGACGTTTTGGCGGACGAGTGAGACGTCGATCTCCACAAAGCCGAGCGAGACTTCAAAACCTCTGATTTCGATTCTGAGCGGGTCGACGTCTGGAATGACGTTGTAAAAGACGAAACGTTCGTTGAACTTGGGCTGCGAAGTCTTCAATTTGCGCGCACTCGTGTACGTTTGCTTTGCACAAGACACGTGAGCCATGGGATTCGGCGGCAAGTCCTTGACACGAAGCAAATTGCGACCTTCGAGAAGTTCGACGGTGAGCAAACCTTGCTCGTAATCCTCATCGAATTCATCCGGAGCGCCGGTGTCGATGTACTCGAGCTCGACTGTCATCGTCGGGTGCATGAACTTTTTCCCACCAGGTGTTTTCGTCTTGTTCTGTTCCTCGACGCATCGGTAAAAGTATTTCATGCGCGCCTCATCCGCTTCTTCTTCGCTTTTTTTGTGCCACTCGGTGATTTCGTTGATGCGAGTCATGATTTGTTCGTGCGTGTAGCCGTCGGCGGCGGCGAAATACTCGAGTGGGCACTCTTTCTTGTAGTACGTTGGATCGATGAAAGGGAGTTCGAGAACAATCGGACCTGGTCCGCGATCGGCGATTTCTCCGCACGTGATCGATGCCTCGCCATAGTTGGAGATACGCTCGGCGCCCTGTTTAAGGAGGCGGAACGTCAAGGGAGTTTCTCGATCGCACAACACAAACGAGTCTTCGACGCCATCCCAGCTCGGTGCGTCTCCTATTCGCGGTGGTGTACTCAGCTGGCGCTGCTCGCGAGTCCAATACTTGATAAAGTAATTGTCCGATTTGAGCATGTTTCGCATCAGCGAAGAAGCCTTGCCTTTCTTGCGCGAGAGGCGGCTATAGTTGCGTCGCTTGTAGAACGCATTTCCCTTCAGGAATCTAATTCGCATCATCCCCGTCGAAGACTCCTCGATACCGCTGGCCTCCATTATGGGTATGTGCAGTTTATAAGGATATAAGAGCATCTTCTCGATGGACGATTTCACGGTGCGCTTGACGAAACCGTGCATGAAGGGGAGCGCCATGAGATCGATTCCGCCCGGAAGGAACAATCCAAAGTCCAAAATCTCAGGCATACCCATCAAGCAAGCTTCGATCGCACCGAGACATGGAATGATATCTACCAACGGATCAAAAGTCACTTGCACCAAGCACTTCAGCTGAAGCTGGCGTAAAGACACCGGAAATCGTATCCCAAACGCGTACAACGTGACGATGATTTCGCACGACGAAGCCCACGTGAGCTCGATGTCCAAGATGGAATTCTCCATGTGAGATGAGTGCGAGCGAATCCCACAAAGCGTCGGTGCGCGCGGACCGAGTGTAAATTTCTCAAAACCAATCCAAGTCACGCTCTCGGGAAGCATGTCGCGTAAAATCGGCTCGACACTCTCCTTCACCGTCTTGCTCACCCCGGTGTCAATGTTCGGCCAAGCCGCGTCGATCACTCGATTGAGCCAATGCACGCGATTGAACGACGCGTCTTCCGTCCATTTCGGCGAATACGTGTTGAATAACGTCTTAAATTCATCCTTAAAGTGTATCTGATCCTGTTCGTTCGTCTCCAACTCCTTCTTCGCTCGCACGCTCTCCAACCACGTCAACGAGGGCGATGCATCCGCATCCTTTCGCCTGCGACGACTTATCAGCACTCGTCTCACGTAGTCTTTATCCCTCGTGCGCTTACTCCACACCGTGAGCATCGCCCCGAGGACGAATCCGATCGCCGTCGTCGCCGTCGCCACCGCGATTTGCGTCGTCGTCGCCCGAATCAACCACCGCACCGCTTTCACGACGAATTCCAGCGCGCGCACCGTCGCGTTCGACGTCACGCTCGTCTTCGCGTCCACCGTCATCGTCGCCGCGCCTTTCGTCGCTTCCATCGCCGCGCGCTTCGCCATCGCTCGCGCCGATGCAGAATTCCCGATCGTCCCCGTCGTCGCCGTCGTCGCCGCCGTCGCCGCGCTCTTCAGCCGCGCGAACGGCATGCCTCGCGTTCCGCGCGCGACGTCGATTCGCGCGCCGACGTCGATTCGCTCGCCGCGCGCCGCGCCGCGCGCGCGCCGAGTCGTGACGACGCCGCACTCTCGCGCGCGTCGCGCCGATGCTTCGCGGCGCGCGCGCCGCGACGAACGCGACGCGCGCGACGAACGCGACGAACGCGCGCGCGCGCGCGCCCTCGCGAAGCGCGTACGGCGTCGCGCGGACGTTCGTCGCGCGCGTGGACGCCGGCGCGGGCGAGCGCGGGGCGACGGTCGCGCTGAGCGACGCGCTGCGCGCGCACCTGCCGAGCGAGTACGCGAGCGCGACGAGCGCGAAGCGAGAGATACGACGGAAGAATGTGCTCGTGAACGGAACGGTGCGCTCGGTCGGGGACGCGGTCGCGGACGGGGACGTGGTCGAGGTGCTGGCGCGGATTCGACCGTCCTCGCCGGTTGCGGCGGCGCACAGAGCGGGCGAGAGAGCCGTCGCGCTGGCGCGGGACGACCCACACTTTGCGATCATGGTGAAGCCGGATGACTGCGTGAGCGTGGGGAAGGGAAGCGATCCGATGAAGTGGAGCGCGGAGCGGCTGTGCGCGACGGCGCTGACGCCGACGCCGGAGGGCGTCGAAGGCGCGTTGTCGAGGCCTCGGCCGGTGCATCGGTTGGACGAACTCACGGGAGGATTGCTGGTGTGCGCGAAGACGCGGATGGCGATGACGGCGCTGTCGGCGGCGTTCGAGAAGCGAGAAGTGCGGAAAAGGTATCGGGCGGTGCTGCGAGGACGCGTCGAATCGAAGAAGGGGGTGGTCGACGTCCCGCTCGGCGGTCTGGAGGCGCTCACCGAATATAGCGTCGTGCGCGAGTACGAAAGCGAGGAATACGGCGGTATCTTGACGTTGATTGATTTTTTCCCGAAAACTGGGCGCACGCATCAGCTTCGGCGCCACGCCAAAGCGCTCTGCGCTCCCATCCTCGGCGACGTCAAGTACGATTACGCGTCGCGCGCTCACGAGGACGGCTTGTTTCTGTGGGCCACTGGTATCGTGCTTCCGCCGAGCGCCACGCCTTGGCGAGGAGAAGATTGTGGTGAATTAATTGTAGACATAGAAGAGGGCGAGAAGTTTGCGCGCGTGCTCGCACGTTGCCAAGAACTCGCGTAGCGCATAGGCAATGTTTGTAGGAGAGCATCGGAAGACGATGCAACGGTGTACGAACCATGTGACCTCATTTTGACGCACGCACGCTCGCTTCACGCTTCAAACCAAATCATGGCTTTTATCGTCAATCAACACAATCAACGCTTCGCTTACATCGCGCTGATCGTGTTATCTACCCTAGGGCAGTGCGCCGAGTGGTGTAAATACGTTCCCACCGGAGTTTGGGGCGAAGTCGCGCGGTGTCGCGGCTGTTGAGTCCGGCAAGAATTCGTGAGCGCTCGCGCGCATCTCAAGACCATGAGTAGCTTCGAGACGATTCTTTGATGTTCTTTTAATGTTACTTTCGCACCAATTGTACCTCGAATTACAAGAAAACAAGAAAGAATGAATATACAAGAAGTGTACAAGAGCGAGGCGGTTCGCGAACTAATCTCGCGTTCGGAAGCGACGCACAAAATTCGATCCCATCCTTCGAATTCTATGACTGAGACTGAAAGAGCGCGTGCTTAAAACGACTGCGGTAGAATCAGGCGCGTTCACGTCCGTTGAAACCGCAAAGGCGGTGGCAGATCGGTTCACCGTCGTCTCGGCTCGTCCACTGCTGATGAGCTCAACGTTGTTCGCCGCATACTGCCAATCTAATTCGTCCTTGATCGAATCGAGCGCTTCTCGCGAAATATTTGCCGCAGCAAATTTAGATGACAGGCTGTTTGGCGCGCGTTTTGTCGCCGGCGCGGCTGACAGCGCTCTTTTCATGAAGTTAGCGTCGAAATCGAGAACGCTTCTCGGCGCGTTCGCGCGCGGTTCCCCAGACGAACCGAGCGAGACAATCCAAGGATGCTCTAACATTTCTTCCGGCTTCAATCTCGCGCTCGGGTCGAGAACGAGGCATTTGCGGATGAAATCGGCGCCGTGTTCGCTGACGAATGCAGGGATCTTGAACGAACCTTGGAGAATCATATCGTACGCTTGCTGTCGACTCGTCGACTGAAACGGCGGAAACCCGACGACGAGCTCAAACGCCAAAGCGCCGATGGCCCATAAATCCACAGCCTTGCCGTACCCAGCGCGATTCAATCGGAGGTATCGTTCTCGAAACTCTTTATCGCAGCGTACAACCTCCGGCGCCATGTAATCCGTCGTTCCCAAACGCCCGAGCGGTTTGAACCACTCCAAATGTAACGCAAAGCCGAAATCCGTCAGCTTCGCTCTGCCGTCATCGGTGAGTACGACATTTTCAGGCTTGATATCTCGGTGTATGACGTTCATCGCGTGCATGTGCGCGACGGCTTTGATGACCCATTTCATAACTCCCGTCACTGCTCGGCTTTCACTAAACTTTCCTCCAACTCGCGCCAAAGCGTTGAAAACGTCGCCCCGGTTGTGAAGCTCGTGTATTAAATAATAGTTCCCAGTCGAAGTGTCGATGAACGAACCAAAAAATCCCACGACGGCCGAGTGTTCCATGCTATGGTGCACCGCAATTTCGTGCGCAATCTGTTCGTACACGTGCGGTTTCAACTTTGCCTTGATGTAGCACTTCAGCGCCACTTCAAAGTTCATCCTGCGATAAAACGCCTTGTATACCACGGAATATCGCCCGCGACCGATGACGTTGACGAGCTGAAAATCCTCCAGGCGAAATCTCCACCCGAACATCGACGCATTCAACACGTCCTCTGGTTTCGCCATTCCCAGCGGGTCGGGATCTGCGTCCCATTCCTCCGGGACCGCCCCCAACGCGCTCCTAAACGTCCCGCTCTGCGAGCTCGACGCGCTCGTCTCCGACAACCGTCCCGACCTCGTCGCATCGTCGTCCCGGTCGTCGTCCGCATCGAGTGAACTCCCTATCCACGTTCCATCCTCTTTTCCATTCGCTCTCAGCTCACTCGGCGTCAACCTCCGACTCGCGCGCGCGTCGCCGATCAGCGTCGCCGTCCAGGCGAGCTTTGCGCCCTCCGACGCCTCCTGTCCCGCCTGCCCGAGACCCTCGCGAGAGCTCTGCGCTGACGATCGCGCGGATAGCGCGCTCATCGGACTCGTCGCGCGGTCGTCCGCGCCCTTTCCCGCGTCCGTCGGCGTCGATTCCGTCGTCGTGTCGAAACTGCGGCGCGGCGTCCGAACGAGCGCGGCGTCGTCGTCGAGCGACATCGCGCGCGACAGACGCGCGCGAGCGACGCGCGCGAGCGCGTCGCTTCGTCGCGCGCGAGGGGCGCGACGACGGACGCGCGTCTGCGACTGACGACGCCGGGCGCGCCGCGCCTGTGGAACTGCGCGAGGGACGGGACGGCGAGCGCGTCGCGGCGCGCGTCGTTATTACATCGATCACATCCGTGATGCGGCGTCGAGAGCTCGAATGGCGTCTCGACTGGCGATAGCGTCTTCGATTTCGACCTCGACGTCGACGATGCGGGCGTAGAAGTCGCGGAAGACGCGGGCGTTTCGCTCGGCTTCCGCCACCGGATCTTCGTTGAGAGGGAAGGTGTCAAAGTAGAGCACGCCGGCGTAGGATATGCGACGTAGCGCGCGGACTAATTCCATGGCGGCGTGAGGATGGACGGAGGCGAACATCAAACCGTCTTCGGCGCCGAGACGGGTGTGACCGTCGCCGAGTTGGACGCCGAACAGAGCGTTTCTCGAAGCCGCCATCGCGATGGACTGGGCTGGATTCTCGCCCGCGGCGAGCGCGTGGCCGACGTCCAGTGTCAGGCCGAAGTTGGGCTCGCCCACGGCGTCGACGAGTAGGAGTGCGGCACCTGTGGTGGGGATGAAGCTGAAACGGCTCTTTTCGTCCGTCGGCTTGAATTCGACGCTCAACTTGAGCGAGCGACACTCTTCGCTCGAGGCCACTGCTTTGTAACCGACAATCATGTCCTCCCACGCCGTGGCGTAATCCGCTTGGAGATTGTAATCGTATCCATCGTAGCGAGGCCATATGACGACTTCGTCTGCGTCGAGTGCGGTCGCAGTCGCGCACGCCTTGCGTGCCAAAGTCGCCGCGTGTTCGCGAATCACGCCATCGGGATTCGAGAACGCGCCCAATCGAAACGGCTCCTCGGGAAATCGCACGCATACGGCGCCAGGGCGCAACTTCGCGGCAAGAATCTTGTCTCGCAATTCCACTGCCGCGAGCTCGTTGCCGTCTGGTCCGATGAAATGTTCGGGGTAGTTGAGAAACACCGAATGCACGCCCTGAACGCGTCCCATGCGCTTTATGAGGTTGAAGACTTCCGGAACGTCCGGTTCGGCATCCGTGAATAAGTCTGCGCGAGATTTCATGCTATTCAATCTACTGGCAAATCGAAGTGCCTCGATCGCCGCCTCACTGGACGACGAAGACGACGAGATAGGGGACGTTCGGCACGGATCTGAAACGCCAAGAAATTCATCCACGTCGCTCCGAAATGGAAGGCTCGGCATCGCACCCAACTTCGTCACCGCCAAAGCCCCCGCGGCGCTGGCGAACTTCATGGCGTCGCGCTCGCTTTTATTTTCAGCCATCGCCACCGCGAACGCGGCGCGAAACGCATCACCAGCCGCGGTGGCGTCCACTTCTTTGGCGCCGGCCGGAAGTTCCATCGCTTCGACTCTCGTGACGTCTTCGCCTCTCACGAGCAACGATCCTCGACTCCCCAGCGTGCACAGAACGGCGACGCGCGACGTTCCTGCGACGATTCTCGCCGCCTTAACGACCGCTTCGTCCCCAGAAGAAACCTCCTCCACGCGCATTCCCGCCATTCCCGCGAGTTCGCTCTCGTTCGGCGCGACGTAATCCACGAGCGCCAACAACGCCTCATCCGCCGCGTGAAACGAGCCTCCCGCGTCCAGCACGATCGTTCGCACACCGATTTCCCTCGCAACCGTCGCCGCTATCACGTTCACGCGTTCCGGCACCTCCCGCTGCAGCATCACCGTCTTCGCGCCTCGCAGCGCCTCGCGAAACTCGCTCGCCAGCGCCTCGTCGTCCGCGTTCCATCCGAGCGCGTTCGCCCCCCCCACGACCACCGCGCTCGGCGATCCATCGTCCGTCAGCATCACGAACCCCATTCCCGTCTCGATTCCGCTCCCTCGCGCCATCGTGACGCTCCCGGACACATCCGTCTCTCGCCGCAGCGCGCGTCGCAGCGTCGTCCCCGCCTCGTCCTCCCCGAATCGTCCCACGAACGCCGCCTTCCCGCCGCGCTCGCACGTCAATCGCGACGCCGCGACCGCTTGATTCGCTCCCTTCCCTCCGCACGCGCGCTCGACGCGCGCCGCCGTCGCCGCGCGCGTTTCTCCGCGGCGCGGGACCGATGTTCCGACGCGCGCGATGACGTCGGCGTTCACGCTCCCCACGACGGCGATCGACGCGCGGTCGGCGCGCGCGAGCGCGACGCGCGCGAGCGCGGTCAGCGCGGCGCCGAGCGCGAGGCGCCGCGCGCGACGCGCGCGACGCATCGCGACGACGAATGCGGCGAGCGGATTGGAATGGAATCGAATCGACGCCGCAGAGCGCGGCGCGCGGCGCCTTCGACGACGCTCGAGCGGCGACGACGACGAACGCGACGCGACGCGCGGTCGGGCGAGCGACGGGGCGACGGCGAGGACGAGGCGCGCGATGAAGGCGTCGCGAATCGCGGATTTGGAGGCGCGAATGCGCGGGCGCGCTTCGCGCGAGACGGCGTCGAGCGCGGCGACGACGACGGCGCGGGACGCGGACGCGGATCCGACGACGTCGTATTACGCGCCGTCGATCGGGGAGGACGAGGAGACGTTCGCGGGCGCGCGGGCGACGGCGCGCGAGGAGGCGGCGGCGCGGAGGGCGTACGCGGAGGCGTACGCGCGGCGAATGCTGGCGACGCGTCGACGAGGGACGAGCGCGGACGCGGAGGACGATTTGCGAGCGAAGCTGAGCGCGGATAAAGCGCTGGTGCTCGTGAATGATTGGGAGAGGGTGGTGGACGCGGGGGAGGCGCGAGCGCGGGAGCGGGAGAAGCGCTTCGCCGAGGCGCGCAGAGCGATGATGAGCAAAACGCGATTAAAGAGGGAAGGATTGTACGGATTGAGGCCGGAACAGTGCACGTGGAGCGCGTTTTCGAAATTGCGCGGGCTGTGGGAAAAGTACGCGCGGGCGCTGGTGAAGGACGCGAAGCGCGGCGAGGCTGAGGCGCGACTGACGCGCGGGCTCGACTTACACGGTTGCGTGCTCAAAGTCGTGCGTCACGCGCGCGCGCCCGATCTCGTCGGTCGCGAAGGTGTCGTTGCTTTCATCTCGTCGCGATGTCTCTGGCTCGTCGCGCGCAAGCGCGAGAAACCGATCAAAGTGCTCATCGACGGCGGCACGTTTGAGTTTGTTTTGGACGAGCGCGTCGTGCGTCTTTCGAGCGAGGACGTGTTGGCGTCCGCGCCGCGTCCGTCGTAGCGGACAAAATTTCATGTAAGACCCATTAGTGTTAGGCGATTCGCATCCCTGGATCACGAAATCCCCAAAGTCGTCCGCGCCGCGTGGCGCGCGCGGCGCCATAACTCGGCGCCATGGCGTCGGCGGCGGATCGCATCGCCGCACTTCGCGCGAAAGTCGTGAGCGAGCGAGAAAAAGCGCGCGAGACCTCGCAAATCGCGTCCTCGTCCGCGCGGTCGTCCACAGAAGCGGAAACGGTCGCGGATGCTTCCATAGATTTTGAACGAAAACTCGCCGAGTTTCGCGCCGACGCCGACGCGAAGCTGCGCGAGGCCGTCGCGCGAGCGGTCGAAAAAGAACAAGCGAAGACAGCGGCGATCGTGGAAGCGATGAACGAGGGAAGCGGGGCGACGGAAGGCGCGGATGGAGACGATGCGCGGGCACTGCGGCAAAGGGTGGCGGCGTTGACGGAGCGCGCGAGCGAGGCGGAACGAATGCGGGGGATGGATCTAGCGAGGAATGCGTCGAGGGAGGACGAACACAAGAAAGAGATCGCGACGTTGAGGAGTGAGCGCGACAAGATGGCGACGGAATTGAAGAAATTGAGGGCACATTTGTTGGCGCTGGAGGACGAAGAGGACGAGGTGGCGGAGGAACAGGAACGAGAAATAGACGAGGCGAGAGAGGAGGAAAGGCGAGAATACGAACGGCGTTTAAGCGACTTGAAGAAGAACATGAGTGGAAACGATGCCGAGGTCACGAGGTTGCGGGAGGTGATAAAGGCTCGAGACGAAGAGGTGGAAAATTTACAAAAGGCGCTCGGGGCATATTACGCTGAAATCGAGAGCGCGGACGCGCAGCGCATTGAGTCGGCGAATCTACGACAAAAGCTAGCCGCACTCACCTCGCAGGCGACTGCTGATAGAGCAGCATGCATGGAAGCCAAAGAAAAGGCGAAGGAAGCGGAGGAAAGGTTGACTAAGTTTGAGGCTCACTTGAAAATCGCCAAGGAGGAATGCATCAAGGCCACGAGCGACGCGAGTAAGCTCAGGAAAGCGCTCCATCACGCCCTTCAAAAGAGCAGCGATATGATGGTAGAGAGTGAGAAATTGTTGGATAAGCGCATAGTGAGCGATTTATTCATCGCTTATCTCGAACGCGAACGAGCGGAGGACGTGCTCGATTTGCTCGCAAAAATGCTCGGCTTCACCGACAAACAAAAGGCACGGATGGAAGCTCTAAAGAGACGACAGAAAAAGCGAGGTGTGCTCGGAACGATCGCGCGCGCGCCCGTGAGCATTGCAGCTGGTGCGATAGGCGTCGCACTCGAAGTTACGGGCGCTACGGGCGAGAACAAACCAGTACCAGTCGCAGACTTGTGGATTTCGTTTCTCGAGCAAAACGCAGCCAACGACGAAGAAGTAGAGAACAAAATTCCGTCGTCAAGCGAGCTCATCTCAGCCGCGCGCGAATTGTAGAATAGCAATGTTAGGAATAGCAAAGATAGTAAATTACAAGCGCAGCGCTAGAGACGCGATTGCGCAACTTGCCACTGCTTCATCGCCTGTCTAACACCTAAATCGAGCATAATCTCCTCGCTCCCGCCCGGGATCGCATAAGCGCGAACATCGCGGTAGAGCCGCTCGATCTTTTCACCTTGACCTCCCCGGACGTAAGAGGCCCCACCAAACACCTGAGCCGCTTCTCTGGCGCAAAATTCAAACACTTTGGTGCTCTGCACTTTGGCCAACGCGGTGATACCCGCAAGCGCTTTCGAAGATTCTTCCTTCGTCATGGTATTCATTTGATAGGTGATGGTCTCTAGCAAGTAATGCGTCGCCTCGACTTGTCGAATCATCTCAGCGAGTTTGTGTCGAATCACTGGGTGCTCGATGAGTTTCTTACCAAACGTTCTTCGACGGTGCGCGTACTTGAACGATTCCTCATAGCACACGCGTGCAAACCTATTCGCCTGAATCACAAACCCCCAACGTTCGTGATTGAAGTTGTGCATGATATACTTGAAGCCTTCGTTTTCTTTGCCGATCAAATTCTCGACTGGCACTTTCACGTCTTCAAAGGTGATGAACGTGGTGCCGCTCGCCCAAACGCCCATGCAGTCCATGCGGCGACAATCCACGCCAGGCATCGAACGCTCGATGACTAGGAGCGAAATCCCACCCATGCCCGGCCCACCCGTGCGCACCGCGACGGTGAAATAATCTGCCCAAATCCCATTCGTGATCCATTTCTTCTCCCCCGTCACTCGATAAAACTTCCCGCTCGGATCCAACTTTGCCTCGCACCGAATGTTCGCCACGTCGCTGCCGGCGTACGGCTCCGTGATCGCCAGACATATGATCCCTTCCCCTCGCAAGCACGGAGCTCCTACCCTTCGTCGCAAATCTTCGCTCCCAAAGTTCAAAACTGGTGGCAAACCGATGTGTATGCCCTCCAGTAGTCCCCAAAGTACGCCGCCGCTCCCGCACCGCGCGAATTCGTCAAAGACGATCAACTCATGAAAGTAATCAAAATGCTCCGGTTCCTCGCACTCGGGGACCAAATCCTTCGGCCACGGTTTTCCAACCACCGCGGGTAATATCCCAGCCGCGTACGTCGCTCTGTACACTTCTGGAGGTATGGTTTTCGTCTCGTCCCACTCGTGCACGTACGGCGCGATGTCCCGCTCCACGAACGCTCGCACCTTGTCTCGAAACTTCGCGTGCGACATCGTGTAATACGGCGAATTAAACGTCGTGTACCACGACGGCTGTGATGACCATCGATTCGTACCGTCGTCAGTCCTCCGCGTCGCGTCGTCCGCGCGTCGCGTCGCGTCGATTCATTCATTCCGTCGGGTTAGTAACCGTCCTCGGAATTCCATCGATTCGCGGCAGTCTCGTCGCGCGCGTCCGCGTCGTCCGCGCGCCCGATCGCGTCGCGTCGCGTCGCATCGCACGCACGTCGCCGAAAGGCACGCCCTCGCCGAACGGCTCGCGCGTCGTCATGATTGAACGATTCGATCGAGTGTGCCGTCGGCTGAGCGACTTGAAGTGACGCGACGCGACGACACACGCCGACGCCGACGCGGACGCGGACGCGAGGCGCGAGCACCGATGGCGAGGCGCGCGCAGTGGCGGTCGTTCGCGCACGCGAAGTGCGACGTCGACGACGCGCTCGCGACGACGTTCGCGCTCGCGAAATCGGTCGAGGTGGCGGTGCCGCGAGGACGGCGCGACGACGAGGACGCGATCGCGCGCGCGCTCGACGACGACGCGAATGCGATCGTCGGGACACATTTCGAGGCGGAGATGTCGATCGCGGACGCGCTGGACCCGCACTTCGTGCACGAACACGTGCGACGGTGGACGGCGGCGAAGACGAAGACGCGCGACGCGGGCGCGACGTTTGGGCTGACGACGATCGACGCCGAGGTAGATTCGGACGATTGTTTTTGCGTGACGCCGAAGGGACGATTCGTTGCGTCGCTCATGGCGGACGCAAAGGAAAGTTTGGGGATGCAAACGACGGAGGACGCGCGCGGGAAGGCGCTCGCGAGCGTGAATTTGACGCGAGAAGAGTTCAAGGTGGGGAATTGGTTTCACGATCGAATCGGGGCGTGTGCGCGGGCGTTTGAGCAGCGAACGGGAAAGTCAAAGGTATTGTGCGCGTACATGGTGAGTGGTGCGCACGAGGAGGTCAAGTTTCCACGCACAGTGACGGCGGCGAGGCGCGCAGAGAGCGTCAAGACTTCGTCGCAAGTTCGCGTCAATTTGGTGAGTCAAAGTGCCGTGTTACTCGCGTCTGCGAGTCCACCGATGAGAGGCGAGGAAAAGGACATCGATGTTGATGATTTAGATCGGATTTTAGAATTTTGTGGGCGCATAAGTCTAGGAGACGCCTACATGGAGGGCGCCGAGGACGACCGAGGCGACATCGTCGAGACGCGTCGCTGGCGAGGTTTGATGTTGTATCCAGATACTCGACGCGTGATTGATATCGCGCGAAGGATCGTGAACGATGGGCTCGCACCGTGGGCCGTCGTCACTGTTTGGGCTTTCGCACACATGCCGAGCGAACTCACAGGTGAGCCGAGAAAGAAAATTGAGCGCGACTCATGCGCGCCAAAGATGGGCGCCGTGTTCACCATCGTCTTGTACCCCGACGACAAGTATTTGAAATTCGTAGCGTAGCGTAGGAAATAGTGTATAGCTTGTGTACTCGTACATATTATTAAAAAGTAGAATCTCGCCAATGTGAAATTGTCCAGTGGAAGGTGGTGTGTGGTGTGTGGTACAATTAATCTGTTATCTTGAGACGTATTGAGAAAATTGTGTCCTTTACTTGGAGCCTTCGCCTTCGGCGCCGGAAGAACTTCGAGAGCCTTCTTTCGAACCTTCGTTCGAACCTTCGTTCGAGCCGTGACCGTACTCGTCCACTCCCTTGCCTTCGACTTCGCCGACCTTGTTCGCCTCGCTCGCGTTGGTTTCGTTCGACTTTGGTTTGTTGTCCGATCCGTTTGAGACGTTTTCAGTCGTCGTCGTCGTCGTCGTCGTTTCATCGTTGTTTCGAGTGAACTGTCCGCGAACGCGAGGACGGGATTCCGAGAGCTTTTGTCGCGAAGGGTAAAGAACTTTCTTTTCGAAGTTCCTTTCCTTGCGCTTCTTCAAAAAGCGTCGAATCGCCGCGGCGCGATGCTCGGCGGCTTGGCTCGAGCTCGTCTGCTGGGTGTGATCGGCCGCAGTTTGTAAAACGTTGAAAAACGGATTCGCCATATACGATTGATCCATCACTGAAGCGTCGACCGAAGACGCCGCCACCGCGGCGGCGGCGGCGGCGGCGGCGGAGAATTGGTTCATATCGGCGTACGGCGGCATCGGCGGCGGCACGGGCATTTCCATCTTCGGCATAATCGGTCCGTAAAATTTGGCGAAATCTGACGGTGGCATCATGGAAGACGCTTCATAAAACGAGTGATGCTGCTGCGTCAAGTCAACGCTCATCATTTGCACCGCGGTATCCTTGTTTTCGTTCTTAAGGTAGTTTTGAAACCCCTTGAACGCCGAACGCGAGTTTGATCGTCGAACGACGACGTGCTCAGACGCGTGCTCTGGTAAAGAGAGTTCGAGCATAGTCGTTGCCCCACCGTGCGCCTTGATGAGTTGCACGCTCAAGCCGCGGAACTTTTCGCCGTCGTTTGGATCACGCTGGCCCGACCCCGAGCCTTCGTGGGAGCCGCTACCGCTTCCCGTGCCTTGACCCGAGCCGCCCGAGCCGCAGTCTCCCGACCCACCCTCGCGACTGGCCCATCGATCGATCGCTTCGGCTTCGGCGCGTCTCGTGAGCGGTTTTTCGTTGTATTGATTATCGCTCCCCGAATCGTTTTGCCCACCGCCCGAGCCCCCCGCGACTTTTTCCCTGCTCGTGAGCTTGGTGAGCGACGACTTTGCGCTCCCGCCGACGTTGTCGTTTGGATCCATGCAGTTCCCCGAACCCGAACCCTCACCTTCAACGCTACCACTTTCGTGGCTTTTTAACGCCCGCGTGTGCGCCAAGCTCTCCTTCAACTCGATGCGGTTCACCGGTTTCGTCAAGAAACCGGCGGCGCCCGAATTTTCAAATCGCGTCTTGCACGCCTTGCGCTCGTCCACGGTGGACATGATGACGATCGGCACCCCGCGCAGGGTTTCGTTCGCCTTACACGCCTCCACCAGTTCGACTTCCCCGTCGAGTTCGGGCATCAACACGTCGAGCAAAATCATATCCACCGACGTGTCCTCCCTCGCGCTCTTCGGCGCCCCCCGCAAGACGTCCAAGACTTCGTTCCCATTCGTCGCCGCCACCACCTCCACCCCGAGCTCGCGCAGCATCGATTCCACCATCTTTCGCGTGTGCGCGTCGTCCGTCGCCAGCAGCACTCTCAAGTGCGCGCCCGCGTCGTTCAACCTCGGTCGCGCGCTCTTCCCATTCGTCTTCGCGCGCGCGCGTCCCGCGCGTCCCCTCCCCCCGCCCGCGTTTCTCGCGCTCGCGTCCTCGACCGCGTCCGCGAGCGCGTCCGCGAGTCGCGTCGCGCCCATCGCGTCGTCGTCCCGCATCGTCGCTCGCGCCCGTCGCCGCGCCGCCGTCGCGTCGTCGAGCGCGCGTCCGGACGACGCGACGGACGCTGGTTTTCGCGCCGCGCCGCGCCGCGCCGCGCCGCGCGTCGATCGCGCCGCCGCGTCGATCGTCGCGCGCGTCGTGTGCCTGAGAATGCGGGGCGCGCGCGACGCGCGATCGACGAGTCGCGACCCGGCGCGGGGGGGCTCGAGCGAATCTTTTCGACGACGCTTTTTCGCCGCGAAAAAGCGAAACGCGGGATATTCGTGTGACGTGTGATAAATGTACGTATTACACGTGTGTTGAAGGGTATGCGTTGGGATCTCCCGCAACGATGCGTCCCGTTGAAAATATCTTCGAGCCGACGGCGGCGCGGGGGGCGGTCGGTCGCTCGGCGACGCCGGGACGGGACGGGACGGCGGACTCACGCGCTCGAGGCGAGGGCGGCGGCGACGTCGGAGCCGAGGGCGGAGGCGAGATAATCGCCGATCGACGCGAACGGACGCGCGACGGCGAGGTCGAGGGCGAATAAGGCGAACCAAAACGCGCTGGGACGCGTCAAAAAGGCGCGGACGTAGTCGGCGTCCGACGAGACGACGTCGCGCGCGCGAAGTGAGGCGCCGAACGTGGACCAGTTCAGGAGCCAAATCAAACCAAACGTGCCGTGAGCCCATATCGTGGGGAGACCGGGTCTCGCGGCTTCGAGCGCGGCGACGGAGGCGACGTCGAGGACGCGCTGCGCCGGGAAAATTTGAGCTCCGAAACCGAGCGTGCCGAGCCACACCGCGAGCGCGGCGCGCTTGTCGTCCTTCGTGAACAGGACGATGTATGCCGACGTCATCGTTTGCCACACGAATGGCAACCACGCCAACCAAAGGGTGTCCAATCCGGGGACTCTGAGCGCGGGATCGACGACGCCCGCGAAGCGAACGCACTCCCACGTCAACACGAACTGAAACGCGATCGATCGCGCGCTGAGCTCGGTTTTCCGCCAACCGCGGCTCTTTGAAAGTGGTAGTCCACTCAACGCGCACACCGTCGCCAGCGTGAGCGCGACGCCGGTCAACGCGGGGTCCATCCCCGGAGTCGCGCCGCCACCGCTCGTCAGCGCCGTCGCGTCGTCCAGCGCCCACTGGCCCATCATTCCCGCCCCTAGCGCGGTATATAACGTTCCCGACACCGCGTGCGTGTGATACTTGTCCGCCTTGGTCCACATCCTGCGAAACGCGCGCTCGGGAGTCATTTCGTCGTCCTTTGAGCTCGTCGACGCCTTCGCGCTCGTCGACGCCCGCGCGCGCGCGCTCGTCGACGCGCGCGCGCGTGGAGACGCGCATGACGACACTGTGTGCTTCGGCCACGCGTGGACGCGAGACATCGTCCGCGATGACGGTGCGCGCGCGCGTGTGCGGGGCGGCGCTATTCACACGTCGAGTATACAGAGCTACTTATTACGACACCCACACATCGGAGGCGCTACTAGGCGTGACTGCGCTGTGATCACGACGTGTCCATCTTCACCGCCGCGTTGACTTTGATTTTATCGATGAAGTGAATTGTTTCGGCTTTGGAGACCAACAAGTTGCATGACGTGCGACCGCGCCAGCACGCGATGGCGAGGTCCGCCTTGCTGACGTTGATGGCGGCCAGATCTTCATCGCGAGGAACGAGAATGCAGCATCCCAAAGTGAGATCGAGCAAGGCTTTTTTGGTTTCGGCGCAAGAGATGACGGCGCGTTGCGGCGCCTCTGCGCTGTACTCAAACGCCAACGTGCGACGTTCAAGGATGGCTTTAAAGTCGTCAAAAGTCGGGCGAATGATGCGCTTTCTCACGAACGGGAACATCATCGGTATTCCGTCTTGCGTGAGACGGAAATCACACATCGCACCAGAAGTTTCTTCTTGTTCTTTGACTTCATCCTTGATTTCCTGGCGCTCGAACGCCTTGAGCCCGCACGACGTCACGCGAAGACTTTCGTTGACGTCGCACGCTAAGTACTGGCGCAAGGAGTCGGTGATGGTGTACACACGCTTCGGTCGTGAAGTGTCCGCAGTGCGTGTGACACAATTTTTGTGTAACGCAATGTCATCGCTTTCGATACCGTAGACACTGTAGATGCTATTGATCACCTTCGGATCGTTCACCGGAAGCACAGGATCGATGCCGAGCCATCGACTGCCCCCGTTCGGACCCGTCGCGCCTCTGTGTGGGAGCAAATACTCGCCTTTGTCGTCGACTTCCGGAGGTATAGACGCAGTCTGACCCTTGCGGGCCAACGTGATCACCTCATGTGACATCTCGATCTCGTTCTTCGCGTTCACGTTGAGCGAAAGGCGAACACGCTCCTTCACAGTTTGCTTCTTTGCGTTCACGTCTTCTTTGATCTCCATGGGCTTAACTTTCTGGAATACGGCGACAAAGAATCCACCAGTGTCTTGATGATGAGGCAAAAGTCGCAGACATCGCTCCAACGGCAGTTTCTTCGTCTCTTCGTCGGAGAACATCGTCTCGCAGAGCTTGAACATTTGCTCCTCGCCTCGAAAGCTTGGGTGATAGCCAAACTTATCCCACACTTGCCAATCGCGCAATCCAGGGCTACGCTTCAAGTCTGGCAATTCGTCACTCACATCGAGAAGCTCCAAAGCACCATCGCATTCCTTCAACAACGCCGCCACGACAGCTTCGTTTTCAATCGGATTCAGCGAGCACGTGCTGTACACGAGACGACCGCCCACCTTGAGGAGCTGAGCACCGCGAGCAGCGATTCTAAGCTGTAAGGTATGCAAACCGTTACCATTACCAGGAGTCCATCTGTTCCAGATATCCGGTGCCTTGCGCATCGTCGCGTCGCCCGAGCACGGTACGTCGCACAGGATGGCGTCAAAGTCGAAGAGTTCACCCTTTGGGCCTTTGATGATGGGATAGTTTTGCGCTTCATGATTGGTCACGAGTAACGTCGGTGAGTTCGCTCGCTTCGTTTGATGCGTCAGTAAGTTGCAACGCTTCAAATCGACGTCATTGGCGACGACGATTCCGGTGGGAAGCTTGGTGTTGCCGTCAAAATCACCGTGCATGCGTTCCAAAATCTGAAACGTCTTGCTTCCCGGCGACGCGCACATGTCCAAAATTCGATGATGCGGTTGCGCATCCAAGAAAAACGGAGGAATCATCGATACTGCCTCTTGCCTAGAGATCGACCCGAGCTCGTTAGCGTTCTTGATGAAGTCGAAAATTCCTTGCAGCGCCGGCAACCGTCGCAACTGCGCTCGCGTATAACTACACTGCCACGCCAATCGCTCGGGATACCACGCCAACGGCTTCGGCGGCGGTAATTCATTTTGTTCCTCATCTTTCAATTCCTCTTTGAGCAATTCCGCGAACAGTGTCCCCTCCAATTGGTCTCGCATATCCGTCGCGAACTTTCCACTTCCATTAATTCTAAACGTCATCGGCAACGGCGACCGCATGCAGTCCAAAAACGTCTCCCACTCGCTCTCCGGGACGATATTCTGGGCTTTGTAGTACGTCTCAAACGCTTTGTTCGTCTTCTGGATGTCGTGATAGCCGTCGTGCGCGTTCCCTCGTTCACCTCGCGCATCCATGCCGCCGCCGCCGTCGCGTTTTTGTCGCTTGAAGTCGCGCGCGAAGGCGCCGCTTTGAGGACCGTTCCCGCGACCACCGCCTCCTCGACGCTTGTTAAATCGACCCCGACCCATTTCGAGGGAAGTTCCGTCGCGCGCGCGCGAGTGCGGCGGCGACTCGATCGCGATTGCTTTGGCGGCCGTGAGGTCAAAAAGTCTCTGACAATCATCGCGAATACAATTTATTACAATTTGGCCGCAACCGCGCTAAGATAATATGAATACAATGAACAGAGACAATGCAGTGCCGAGGAATATACCGGCGACGAGGGCAAAGCTGAGGACGACGCCCTCGGCTTGACGTTTTGAGAGCGGCGCGCGGCTGGCGCCGTGCATCATGGCGACGCTCGCGAGCCAACCATTCGTCACCGCGAGGGCGGAGATGAAGAGGAAGGGGAAGAAGTCGGACGCAAACACGGTGGGCACGCGCCAGTTCGGCGTGGTGACGTTGCAGGCGGCGAGAAACGGGATGAAGGCGAATCGAAGCGTCGCCGCGCGGCGCAACGACGCGCCTCTCGGCGGCGTCTTGGGATACATTCCAGCCAGATGTCGGCCGAGAAAATCGCCCAAGTTGAAGAGTAAGAATAATACCGGCGACCAAAACGCTCCCATTGCGCCGTGCGAGCTCTCGATTGAGCTCGTGATTGCCGGAAACGCGCAGAGGCTGGCGATAAACGTCAACGCGACGGCGAGTCTATAATCGCGACTCTCGTCGCCGAAATCCTCCACGCCTGTGGAAGCTCTCAACGGCGCGCCCTCGACGTCGCTGTCGTACTCATCGACGTCATCATCCCGTAGGAGCGCGTTCATCTCCGACCGGCGCCCATCTCGATGCCGCTCGACCCCAGTGAGCTCTTCGAATGCGGGCGTCTTGTCCAATCGCGCCGCCGTCGCCGCGCAACCCAGCACCACCGCCGCGGCGACGTAAAAATACGCCTGTGCGCCTTTCGCGGACGAAGAGGACGAAACTGATCCCCCACCATACGCAGTCGTCGCCAGCGCCACCAAAGAAACCACCACCCCACTCACCGCCTGCCCGCTCATCGCGCCCTGCGCGAACTCGGGCGGCAACCGACTCGCGAGCGCGAACCCCCCGGACTGCGCCACCGCCGTCGCCAATCCGACCACCACGATCACCCCTAGCGTCTGCGCGAATACGACGTCCATTTTCACCCGTTCCACGCCCGCGACGACCCCACACGTCCATATCCCCACCGCCGCGATTCCCAGCGCGCTCGCCGTCGCTCGCGAACCCGTCGCCGCGCCGCGCGCGTCCCCATATTTCACCAACCCCGCGCATCCGATCAGATTGCTCAGCGCGTACGCGTTCGCGAACGTCCCTTCGAAATTCGCCGCGAAGAACGACCCATCGTTCGCGCCATCGTTCGCGAACCGTCGCGCGAAGTACGCGCGCTCGGTGATGAAGACGTTCCACGGGAACAGCGTCCCCACGCCCACGGCGACGAAGCGCGCGTACAGCGCGCGCGCGGGCGTCATCGAGGCGCGCGTCGCTCGAGACGCGTTCGCGTCGTCGCCCGCGCGTCGGCGTCGCGCGTCGGCGTCGGCGTCGACATCGTTCGCGTCGTCGTCGTCGTTCGCGTCATCGACCGTCGGGACCGACGCGTCGGCGGCGGCGGCGGCGATCGCGTCGCGCGCGCCGCGCTCGGAGTCCCCGCTCGCGCGCGTCGCCGGCGTCGCGCGCATCGCGCCCGCGGCGAGGCGCGCTCTGCGGCGTCGCGCCATTCGTCGACGCATCATCGATCGAGACGATGACGTTCGCGACGACGACGCGCGCGACGACGACGACGGCGCGATGCGCGACGACGCGACGCGCGACGACGCGACGCGCGCGCGGCGCGTTCGCGGCCGCGCGGTCGAGCGCGACGCGCGCGCGCGCGACGACGAAGACGATGACGACGACGCGAAGGCTGGAATCGCCGCGCGTCGGGAAGACCACGCGCACGCGCGCGACGCCCGCGGACGATGAAGGCGACGTGCCGTTCGGGTACACGCGCGCGGACGTGATGCTGATCGGGACCGGGGTCACGGGCGCGGGATTCGCGGCGTACTACGGGTTGCAATCGTTCGCGGGGATGGATTCGACGAAGGCGGGCAACGCGGTGCAGTTGACGTTCGTGCTCGGATTGACGCTCGCGTGGGTGGGGTCGTACGTCATGCGAGTGTTCAATAAGGACATGACTTACGCGAAGCAGTTGAAGGATGTGCGTGCGAAGCGAACGAGGCGAGAGCGCGAGACGAAACGCGAAGGAGAAAGAAAACGCGAACCGAAGACTGACGCTCAGACGTTTCGTTTCGACGATGGTTAAACAGTACGAAAACGCGGTGATGCAAAAGCGTTTGGAAGAAATGCCGGCGAGCGAGCTGGAGAAGATGATGGACGAATTGGACGAGAAGTGAGTAGTGTTCTATTGCAGTGTAAGTGCGGCGCTTTTATCAGTTTATCCTCTCGCCCTGGCGCGACGCGCCTCCTCTTCCCCGGCTAAACGATCGCTCACGCTCACCATCCCACGACGGTCGAGGAACGGATACTCGCCCACCCAGACGTTAAGGAACGGAAAATACGCCTCGCGAACGGCTTGAAACGTGTAAAAGTACGGGTCGTCTGATGTCACGATGAGCTCGACGTCGTCGCCTACGTTGATATCCGCGTACTCCGCTTTTAAAGGAACTTTCAGCGGTACTCGCGCCCCGGATCTATCTCCGACGACTAGGTTAAACATCCAATCTACGCTCGATGTCCCGCGCGTCTCCACGGGCTCGACTGAGATGACTCTGGCGCGCCACAGGCCCGCGTATTTAGCGCTTCGCACCTTTGAGTTACGTCGCGCCGCTAACGCCACGGGTGCCCACAAAAAAAACGTGCTCGCGGGCACGGCGAGCGCCGGCGCCGCATTCGCGGTCAACACCGTCGTCAACAGCGACAACCCCACGCGTTGAAACGCGGTATCGTTATCCCCCCAAAAGTACCCGTATTGCTCCCCCGTCGCCGCGATGGGCAGCACGCGTTCGTAATCCCGCTGCGTCAGCACCAGCACGTTCGGTCGCGCTCCACCTCGATCCCGTCGCTCGTTTCGTCGCTCTCGCGGTTCCCTTCGCGCCGCTCGCCGTTGTCGCGTCGACGCCGACGCCGTCGCCCCTCGCGCGCGTCGCGCCTCGTCCTCGTCCAGCCACCGCGCGTCCTCGGCCGCGCGTCCCGACGCGCTCGCGCTCGCGTCGTCGTCGTCGTCGTCGTCCATCATCGCGTCGTCCGCGTCCGCACCGCGTCGAGCGACGCGAAGCGCGCGTCCGCGGCGCGTCGTCGAGCCGCCGCCGGAATTGAATGCCCGCGCGATTCCCTCGCGACTCCTTCGCCGCGCGCGCGCCGCGCCGTTCGTCGCCGCGCGCGTCGTCGCGCGCGATGTCCACCGCGTCGTCGGCGCGCGCGCGCGCGCGTCGACCGACGCGGACATCGCGCGACGCCGCAGACGCCGGCGCGCGGCGCTGTGTCGCGCGACCGACGGTGATGCGCGCGCGAATCGTCGCGCGCGCGCTCGCGCGGTCGTCCGCGGCGCGGCGCGGGATGTCCGCGACGTCGTCGACGCGCGCGGACGCGCTGCGCGAGCGCAGGACGTTCACGGCGGACGATTGCGCGGCGTTCGCGCGGTTGACGGGCGATGAGAATCCGATTCACTTCGACGACGGCGCGGTGGGTGACGGCGAGAATCGATTGCGAGGACGCGCGGTGCACGGAATGCTGGCGGCGAGCGCGTTCGGGGCGCTGCTGGCGCGCGCGAGGCCGGGGACGGTGTACGCGAGCCAAGAGTTGAAATTCAGGGAACCGGTGCGCGTGGACGAGGAGCTGGAGATTGAGTTGAAATTGGTGAAACGATCGGGAACGAGGGCGCGGTACGAGACGGTGGTGCGGAAAGTGAAGTGTGGGACGGTGTGCGTCGATGGGCACGCGCTGGCGCTGTTGCCGGAGGAGTAGGCTGTCGTAGAGGGGTGTAATTTTATCTAGGCGCGCGAGCGATGTTACAACAATATATTCATTCATCCGAGAACGATTCACCGCCGCTGCTGCGGCGACCGAGGTTCGAGAACATGAAGTCGAGTTCGCTCACTTTGTCTCGACCAGTTCGCGAGAGCGGCGACCCGCGCGGTACGGCTCTTGCGGCGCTCGCTTGCGTGGCTTGGGCGAGACGGGCTTTTTGCGTCTCCCACCGTGCGCTCGCGGATTCCGGATCGGGATAGGTCGATAGCAGACCTCCTCGAGCGTCGTGCTCGACGTCGTTCCACTCGTTACTATTCGAAGCAATTGGCGGAAGCCTTTGCTCGCGAGGCGCAGTCTCAGAGACGAAAGATTCGTGCGAGCTTCCGATTTCGGCGCCGTCCATGACTTCGGCGCGTTCCCTGTCTACGATTGACTTTCCGGTTTCCGTGCTCTCATTCACGTCTTTGTCGCTATCGAATTTAAACCCCTCCACGTTGAGTACGCGTGCGATGCGGTCGAACCAGCCGAGGGCGATGGCGACGCAGTACAAGCCCAAAAACGTGGGCACGATGATGTTCAGCTCACCCGCGAGCTCTGGGACGTTGTTGGCCATCTTCCGTGAGAAGGTTGTCATCTTGCCACTCGCGCGAATAATGGGCAAAAGCATGAGAAAGTTGAAACTCAGCGGCGCTGAGTAACGGCATACCAGACTCGCGTTCACCAAGAGCGAAAACGCATCCGTGTGTCGAGGCACGAGCGTGTAAAACGAAAACATGCCCAGCTTGTGGAGGGAATGAAACGTGCAAAGGCACATGTAAGCGAGCGGAAACGCCACGACGACGTGCATGGAGGTCAAACCCGATGTCGAATCTTCAGCGTTTTCCAGCATCACGCTCAAAAGAGATATCTGATCCGCCTCTTCCCACAGTTTCCCGATCCAAATACTGCTCTCTGCGATGATGATGGATACCGAAAAAAAGGCCAAACCAGTGGCGATGACTCTCAAGAGGACGGGCACGATGACGATCGACCACGTGTACTGCACATCATCCATACACTTTCCGAGCGAACCGCTACGAGATACCGAGTTTGGCGGGCGATGCAATCGTCGAGTTGACGATGCCCGCGATTGCTCGGCGGCTTCCGCTTCAAACGCATCCTTCACCGCTATCACGTACTGCGCCTTAGTGCGATCGTACTGCCTCAGCGAACGGCGAACCGCGCGACGCAGCGCAACTAAATCGTTCAACTCATCGTAATCGTAATCCAGCACGTCTTCCTCTGTCGCGTCCAACGCTTCATCTAAGCTTCCTCGGTGCATTTCTGAGAACTCTGGCGTCTCGTTTTCGATGACGCTCATCGCCCAACGCAAACTATGTCGCCGTGGCATCACTCGACTCGTCGTCGTTACCGCCACAACTTGCCGTGCCAAGCGCGCGTGGGCGTTACCGAGCGCCCGCGACACTCCGGCGACGCGCTTGTACGACCGCGTGAGACGATTATTAAACGCCGCTCGCCGCCAAATCGCCCGCGGCACGTCCACCAAACCAAACCCCATGAGTAAAACCCCGGTCGAAATACCCCACACGTTCGCCACCACGATCCCATACGCGCGCATCGCGTCCAAAGACAGCGACTCGGTCGCCAACAGCGCCGCCGCGCCCACGAACATCGCCGTCGCCGCGATTCCCAAAAACATCGCGTTCTCCCGCGCCGCTCTCTTCAACCGTCCCACGGACGAAAAATCCGCCGCGTCCACGTAACACTGGTGCAGCGGCAGCACGATCCACGTCAGCGCGTACGTGCTCCAGTACGCGACGTCCCACGTCGCGTCCAACCCGCGCGGCGCCTCTCCCGCGCGCAGCGTCGCCGTCACATCCGTCGGCACGATCCCCACCATGATCAGCGCCAGCGTCCACGCGACGAAACAGTGCGCGCGCACGGCCGCGCCGACCCGACGATCGGCGAATCGCGCCACGGCGAGCGCCGCGACGCACGCCGCGACGACGAACACGGGCGTCGACCACGACGCGAAGAATCCATCGTCCGCACCGCTCCCGGACGATGTTTCCGCCGCCGAGCGCGTCCAGCGCGCGCGTGTGCGGACGGCGTCGCGACGGCGCCGGGACGGCTCGGGACACCTCGACGCGCCCGCTCGACGACGACGCGCGCGAGCGACGACGCGCGATGGCGAGCTCGACGACGACGTCCGCGACGACGCTGCGACGCGCGACGCGCGACGCGACGACGACGCGACGCGCGACGCCGCGACGCGCCGCCGCGGTGCGAACGCCCTCGGGACGAAGACGCGTCGAGACGCGCGCTGGTGAGGACGAGTGGGGCGCGAAGCCGTGGGACGACGCGCGCGATGGGGCGGACCCGCTGTCGAACGAGGTGCTGCTGTCGATCGTGCGCTCGGAGCTCGCGGATGAGGAGGTGAACCGGCTGGTGTGGAACGCGCTGGGCTATCGCTCGCGCGTGGAGCTGGACGCGGAGACGCTCACGGCGAACGAGGTGTGGACGCCGGATGAGGTGTTTCCGAATTGGGCGAAAAATTATCCCGAACCACCGGACGTGATCGGGGTGACGAGGAAGTACGATCCGAAGATTGACGCGCCGGTGAAGGCGGCGTGCGCGGCGTTGACGCGGTCGGTGCCGGAGGAACACAAGCAAGGGATTAAGACGACGCTCACGCCGTTGGGATGGAAAGGGTTTAAGATGGAAGGGTTGACGCCGAACATGACGCGTCGAGCGCAGGTGGCGAATTGGTTGTTGTTTTACAGGCGCGAGCTTCGAGGGGTGAGCATCGAAGAGTTGCGAGCGCGGCGCGACGCGCGCAAGGCAAAGGAAATCGCCGAGGGCAAGCAGGATCGCCCGACGGGGACGACGAAACAAGGGGTGGTTTAGATTTTTGATTTTATATTACGTATTAATACGTAAACTCACCGTATTCACTCTTCACCACGACTTCAGACTTGCCATCCTTGGCTTCGACTCTGCCGACGACGCGGGCGTCGATGTTAAAGCTCTGGCTAATATCGATAATCTTTTGCGCGTGTTCGGGGGAGCAGTAAAACTCGAGACGATGTCCGCAGTTGAACACTTTGTACATCTCGCTCCATTCGGTGTTGGAGCACTCCTGGATCAAGCGGAAGAGCGGGGGAATGGGGAACATGTTATCCTTGACGACGCGCAAGCCGTCGAGGAGAAAGTGTCCAACCTTGGACTGCGCGCCGCCGCTGCAGTGCACCATGCCGTGAATATCCCTCACGTCCATGGCATCGAGCACGGCTTTCACCACGGGGGCGTACGTTCGCGTCGGACTGAGCACCAACTTGCCAACCGTCACGCCGGTTTCCGGCTCGACGTCGGTGAGCTGATACTTGCCGCTGTACACCAACGATTCGGGTACGTTCGGATCGAACGTTTCCGGATATTTTTCCGCCAAATTCTTCGCAAACACGTCGTGTCGAGCAGACGTCAATCCGTTGCTTCCCATTCCGCCGTTGTACTCGCTCTCGTACGTCGCTTGACCGAACGACGCCAAACCGACGACGACGTCTCCGGCGCGAATGTTGTCGTTACTCACCACCGCGTCTCTTCGCATGCGCGCCGTGACCGTGGTGTCCACCACCACCGTGCGCACTAAATCACCCAAATCCGCGGTTTCACCTCCCGTGGACTTCACCCCGACCCCACACTCGCGCAAAGTCTCCAAAACCTCCTCCGTCCCGTTGATGAGCGCGCTCAGCACCTCCCCCGGAATCAAAGCCTTATTCCTCCCGATCGTGCTCGAGACGAATATGTTATCCACGCACCCGACGCACAACAAATCATCCGTGTTCATCACGATCGAATCCTGCGCGATTCCTCGCCACACCCCCAAATCTCCCGTCTCTCTCCAGTACGCGTACGCCAGGCTCGTCTTCGTCCCCGCGCCGTCCGCGTGCATGCACGTGCAGTACGCCTCGTCCCCAGCGATGTCCTCCACGATCTTACAGAACGCCTTCGGGAACAATCCCTTGTCCACCTTCTTTATCGCCGCGTGCACGTCCTCCTTGGACGCGCTCACGCCGCGCATCGCGTACCGCTCGTCCGCCGCCGCGCTCGCCCTCGCGTTCGCCCTCGCGTTCGTTCGCGTCGTCGCGCGCGCGCGCCATCGCGACGGCATCGCGCGCGCCGTCGTCGTCGTCGTCGCCGTCGCCATCGCGCGCGTCGGTGTCGCGCGCCGCGCGTCGGTCGGCGCCGGCGACGCGCGAGGTCGATTTCGAAATCGAATTCGAAATCACACCCGCGCGCGGTGCCAATACACGACCGACCGCGACGTCGGACTGTTTACCCACACGACATCGACGCCTCGGAGGCGCGCGCGATCCGGTCGCCCCGCACACGCGCGCGCGCGACGACGCGACGCGACGCGATCGCGGCATGACGAGGCCGATCACGACGAGTGCGTGAAGAACGACGCGAGCGACGCGACGCGACGCGACGCGAGACGACGCGACGCGCGAGACGACGCGACGAGGGCGATCGCGACGGTCGTCGGAAAGTCCGGAAACCATGTCCGGAAACCATCCGCGAGACGCGGCGACGACCGGAGACGCGACGACGGCGACGGGAGAGCGTTGGGACGGGCGCGAAAGATGGGAGAGCGCGCGACGGTGCGAATGGAGGCGCGCGAGGACGAAGGACTGACGACGCGCGCGGTTTCGGGGACGACGCAGTATGTTGCATCGGCGCGGGATACGTGGGCGGGCCGACGATGGCGATGATCGCGAAGAAGTGCCCGCAGATCTCGGTCACGGTGGTGGACATCTCGCAGCCGAGGATCGACGCGTGGAACTCGAGCGAGCTGCCGATTTATGAGCCCGGGTTGGATGAGATCGTGTTCGAGTGCAGAGGGAAGAACTTGTTCTTTTCGACGGATGTCGAAGGGGCTATTCGAGACTGCGAGATGATTTTCGTCTCCGTGAACACGCCGACGAAGAAGACTGGTTTAGGAAAAGGTAAGGCGGCGGATTTGACGTACTGGGAGTTGGCGGCGCGCACCATCGCGGCGTGCTCCGAGAGTGATAAGATCATCGTTGAGAAGTCTACGGTGCCCGTGCGAACGGCGGAGGCCATCGAAAAGGTGCTCCAGCGCAACTGCCCGCACGACGGCGTGCGATTCGACATCTTGTCCAACCCAGAATTCTTGGCCGAAGGTACGGCCATTGTAGACTTGGATGCGCCCGATCGCGTGTTGATCGGGGGTAAGATTGAAAACGCCAAAGGTCAAGCGGCGGTGGACGCGCTCGTAGGCGTGTACTCCAACTGGGTACCGAAAGAGAACATTCTGACCGCTAACTTGTGGTCTGCCGAGCTCTCAAAGCTCGCTGCGAACGCATTCTTGGCGCAGCGCATTTCTTCCATCAACGCCATGAGCGCGCTTTGTGAAGCGACCGGCGCGGATGTCCAGCAAGTTTCGCACGCCATCGGCACCGACACGCGTATCGGCTCCAAATTTTTGAACGCCTCGGTCGGTTTCGGTGGCTCGTGCTTCCAAAAGGATATCTTAAACTTGGCATACATTTGTGAGTGCCACGGCTTGCCGGAAGTGGCGGAGTACTGGCACAGCGTTGTCGGCATGAACGACTACCAAAAGAGCCGCTTCGTCAAGCGCATGATTTCCGCCATGTTCAACACGATCAGCGGCAAGAAGATTTCAATGCTCGGTTACGCTTTTAAGAAAGATACGGGTGATACTCGTGAGTCTCCGGCTATCGACGTCGGTCACGGCCTCATCGAAGACGGTGCGAAGCTCAATATTTATGACCCGAAGGTTGCTGCGGCGCAAATCGCGTTGGACATGGGCGAGGAAGCGATGAAATCCATCACGTGCTGCAAGACTCACACTGAGTCTTTGACTGGTGCGCACGCCGTGTGCATTATGACGGAATGGGACGAGTTCAAGACGTACGACTGGGAAGCGATCTATGGCGTCATGCAAAAGCCGGCCTTTGTGTTCGACGGCCGCCTCATCTTGGACCACCAGAAGTTGAAGGACATTGGTTTCATTGTGTATGCGCTTGGGAAGCCTTTAGATCCTTTCCTTTGCTCCGCCGAAGGCGCACCGTAAGTATGTACGTCGTGTGTCAGTAGTACGTCGCTAGTGATTGTAACGTTTCTACCTAAAATCTCTAAGAATAACAAAGATTGCTGTCCTATTTGCGACCTATTCCGCTTATCTCAGCGTCGACCGCCGCTACGTAATCTTGGATTTGAAACTTTCTCTTGCAACCGGCGTAATTCATATACCGCACTTTACCGAACACCGCGCGCTCTTTCCATCCTTGATCGTGCACACCGGCAATGCTCCACATACAACCAACGTAGCCGTTGGGATCGAGACCGTCTAACGCGTAAGCGTCGTTGAGTTGAATCGCCGTCTGCAGGGCCACCTCCGGCGACGGCGTCCACTCAAGAATCTTCTTCGCCCAGTACATTCTCATGAACCCATGCATTCGTCCGAGATGGTATAATTCTTTCTGAGCCGCGTTCCAAAGCTCGTCGTGCGTGTTGCCACGCTCGAGTGTTTTGTAATCGTACACGTACTCGCGAACGTCGCGGGCGTGCAAACTCAGTGAATCTTGCGCCCATTGACTCGCTCCTTGCAACGAGTCGTAATACGGATTGAAGAGACAATAGTTGTCTGATAATTCCCTTCGAACGATGAGCTCTTCCAAGTAGCTATCGATCGCCTCGTCGTCTACGATTCCCCGAAGTTGCGCAGCTTCCCACGCGGCGCGACGTGGCGACAGCTGGCCGTGATTCAAGTACGGCGAGAGGCGAGACACGGCGCGCGGCGACGTCGGCTTGTTTCGCTCCCCGTAGAGTGTCAATCGCTGTGGGAGGAAAGAGTCGACATTCGGATCGAGCAGCGCGGCTAAGGCGGCACGTTCACCCGGTTTGATCCAGTCAACCTCTGGGACGTGCGCGCCCTTGACGCGCGCGGTGTCAATCAATGCGTCCCAATCCGTCTCACTTGGCGTCAACGCGTCCGGCGCGGCGATGAGATCATCTAACGCTTGCGGTGCGGTGAGAAAATCCCCGAGATTTCGATGAATCTTCGGCCGAATCGTTCTCGCCGCGTACTCTTGCTTATCGCTCGTCACCCACGCCGGCACGACGTTGTGCGCGTCCACTTCAATCACCGGAACCTCCACCACACGCGCCACCGCTTCCCTCGCCGCACGCCCCTCTCGCAACGGCGAAAAGTCACACACGACCGCACTCGCATTCAGCGTCTCGCACGTCTCCACGATTCCTCCCGCGACGTCGCTTCCCGTCGTCGTTCGCGTCGACACTCCTCGCGCTCGCAAATCCTCATCCAATTCCTTCAACCCCTTCAGCGCGAACACCGCCCTGCGCGCGCCTCCGATGCCGCTCCCGCTCAAATCTGTCCCCACGTGCATCGCCACGACGAGCGGGACGCGCCTTTCGTTCGCCAATTCCATCGCTCGTCCCAGCGCGTCGTTATTCGCGCACCGCCTGTCCCGGTCGCACCAGTACACCACCGGCCCCGCGCTCGCGCTCGCGCTCGCGCTCGCGCGCGCGCGCGCCGACGCATCCAACGCCGCCTTCGCCGCGTCGTTCATCCCTCGGCACCGTCGCGCGTCCACGCCATCGCGCGCACCGCGCGTCGTCGTCGCCGTCGCTGTCGTCGTCGTCGCACCGCGCGCGCCCGTCGTCGCGCCCGCGCGCCGTCGCGCGAGCGCGCGCGCGAGTCGCGCGCGCGCGCCGTGCGCGCGCACGGCGTCTCGAATCGCGAGAGACGCCATCGCGCGTCGTCTCGCGCGCGGCGCCGTCGCGCTGTGACGAAAGGTCGCGGAGCAGCGAAGGCGTCACATCGACGCGTCGTTCGCGCGCCAACGAATGGCGCCGCGCGATGGAAACCTGCGCGTGAGCGTGCCCGCGCACGTGCACGACGCGCGACCGCGAACGCGGCGGTACCGCGTCGCGAACGCGGTCGGATTGATTCATCTGCCGTTCTTCGTGCTCTACGCGATCTCGCTGAAAAAGTGCTACGAAACGTCTGGAAACCCGTACAGGGCGGCGCTGGCGCATCACATCGACGCTGGATACGATCCCGCGGTGTTCGATGCGGTCGGGGTGGAGAAGACGCGGGTTGGCGAAGGGCGAGTGCGAGACGAGTGGACGAGCGGGGACGGCGGGGACGACGCGAGCGGGGCGTGGGACGCGGGGGAGCCGGAAGCGAGCGAGGACGACGCTGGGGCCACGGTGGATGAAGAGGTCAAGTATGAAGTACCGCCGACGCTGCCCGCGCGATGGTTGCCGGACTTTCCCACGGTTTTGGCGTTCGCGTCCATCGCGACGGCGCACGCGTTGTTGCTCTTCGCGCAACATTGGAGCGTTCGTATTCGGTGCTTCGTGCAGTACAAACCCATCAACCGCGTGACCGAGGGGTCTTACTTTATCATCACTCCGCACGCGCATCAAGGGAAACCGGAAATCGTGCCGGTGTCGCGCTTACGAGTGTTTGACGCGGATGGTAGTTTACGAACAATGCTTTGGTGCGTGTTTCAGCGCCAGCGGTACGAGTACGTGGAGATTGAGTGGGACGAAGCTCGCGGCAAAGGTCAAGGCGAACTTCGCGAAATCGAGACGCCAAAAGATTTACCGCTTTCGCATTACGTCAAGTCGAGAGGTCTTTCCGGAGAAGAGGTGCACCACAGTCATGAACGATACGGCGACAACGCGCTCCAAGTCAACATTCCCACGTTTTGGAACTTGTACAAAGAGCAACTCACGGGTCCGGTGACTGTTTTCCAAATCTTTACCGTACTCCTTTGGCTCATGGATGAGTACTGGAAGTACGCCCTGTTCAGCGCGTTGAGCTTGTTGATCTTTGAAGGCACTACGGCGTTTTCGCGGCAGAGAAACATCGCCACTTTGCGGGGTATGGGTCAAAAAGCTGGGCGCATCCTTGTGCGACGTGGTGGTGTATGGGAAGATCACTCAACTGAAGAGCTGTACCCTGGCGATATCATTTCCATTAAGCGTAACGGAGGCGAAGAAGTCCCGGTTCCTTGCGACTGCGTGCTCCTTGCCGGATCAGCTGTCGTCAACGAAGCGAGCTTGACCGGCGAAAGTGTCCCGCAAATGAAAGAGCACATCAACCCGGAGGTGTCGAAGGATGAAAGACTTGATATGAATGGCTTGCACAAAGTACACATTCTCTACAGCGGCACGACGTTGATGCAACACACCTCAAAGACAGAAAGCGAATCGTCGGCGCTCCAAGTGACCACGCCGGATGGCGGATGCTTGTGCTACGTCCTTCAAACGGGTTTCGCGTCTACGCAAGGTAAATTGATGCGTATGATGGAATTTAGCAGTGAGCAAGTCACTGGAGACACAAAGGAAACGCTCGTTTTACTCTTCATTCTCCTCATCTTTGCTTTAGCGGCGAGTTACAACGTTTACGTCAAAGGCATTGCAGATGGGAAAAGGAGTCAGTATGAACTCATCCTGCGATGCATTATGATCGTCACAAGTGTTGTGCCTCCGGATCTTCCGATGCAAACAGCGATGGCGGTAAACACGGCTCTCATTGCTTTGGTGAAAGCTTCCGTTTACTGCACAGAGCCGTTCCGCGTTCCCGTCGCCGGTAAGGTGGACTGCTGCTTATTCGACAAGACTGGCACCATCACGAGCGACCGTCTCGTTGCCGAGGGAGTCCTAAGTGATTTGACCAAGGGCGCTCCGCTTAAACAACCCGTAGAAGCGGACAAGAACGTATCCATTGTCATCGGTGGTTGTCACGCACTGCTTGAAATCGACGGAAAAACGTTTGGCGACCCTCTCGAAAAGGCTGCTCTTTTGGGAATCAAATGGAAGTACGATCCCGCCACTCACTTAGGAACGCCAAAACTTGATGATAAGATTACTCGATCGTGGACTGGCGCTGAGAACACTTCTGTGAAGATTTTGGTGCGCAATCACTTTGCGTCAGCATTGCAGCGAATGAGCGTCATTGCAGACGTCTCGAGTAATTCAACCGTTAGTCGATGGTCTTTGGTGAAGGGTTCTCCAGAGATGATCAAATCACTGTTGAAGAACGTTCCGCAAGGTTATGATGCCGCGTACCGCGGCTTGGCCGAGCAAGGTATGAGAGTGATTGCTCTGGCGCACAAGGAATTGAGCGCCGAAGAGAGCGCTCGAGTTGGCTCCCAGTCCACACCTTTGACTCGGGATGAAGCGGAATCAGATCTCGTGTTTGATGGATTTTTTGCGTTCGCTTGCAAGGTCCGCGCTGACTCTGCTGAGATCATTCACGCACTACAGGCGAGTTCTAATAATGTGATGATGGCGACAGGCGACGCAACGCTCACGGCGTTACACGTCGGTAACGAAGTTGGGATCGCTCGAGGTGGTCTCGATGGAGCGTTGATATTAGCACGTGACCAGTTGGATAAATTGGAGTGGCAGAGCGCTCGAGTTGATGAGCACATGAAGCCTATGAAAGTTTTCCCATACGAAGAAACATCCATTCGCGAACTTGCGAAAGAGTACAGTTTGTGCGTCACCGGTAAAAGCCTGAACGTCGCTCTCACGGCTTCCGGTACACTTTGGGATAACCTGGATCAAATTAGCATTTACGCTCGTATGTCTCCTGACGACAAGGAGAGAGTTCTAAAACGTTTGAAGACGCAAGGAAAACATACCCTGATGTGCGGCGATGGCGCAAACGATGTCGGCGCACTCAAGCAAGCGCACGTCGGCGTCGCCTTGTTGAGCGGATTTGGTAGTGCAAACACGAAGAAGCAGGAAGGTGCCGCTACAATTGCCACAAAGACGGAAACTTTCGCCGAAAAGATGGCCCGCGTCAAGGAGCAAGCCGAAAAGATAAAGGCGGACAAGGAAAAGGAAAAGCTCGCGCAGGCGGCAGACCGTGCAGAATTACAAGTACTTCAAACTCAATGGTACGAAGAGGAGTTGAAGGTTCGCTTAGAAGCTGGAGAAAAGTGGGCTCAATTGAACGCCATGAAAGTGGCGACGCAACGACTAGTACAAGAGGCAAAGCGTAGACAAGCTGCCAGATCAAAGGTTGCTGGGACTGGGCAGTCGCTGCAGCAAGTGTTTGCAGAGTTGGAAGAGACGGACGGGGAAGTGCCGAAAGTTAAGCTTGGTGACGCCTCCATGGCTGCACCTTTCACGAGCAGAGCCCCGAGCATTAAAGCCACGGCTGATATCATCCGTCAAGGTCGATGCACGCTCGTCTCTGCCATTCAAATGCAGCAAGTGTTGATGTTGAGTTGCCTGATTTCCGCGTACTCTCTATCCGTGTTGTACTTGGACGGTGTTCGCAACAGCGAAAGTCAAATGATGGCGGCTGGAACCGCGCTCACGGTAGCCGGGCTTGCGTTTTCGTACGCAACACCGGTCCACACGTTGAGCGAGGTTCGTCCTCTCCGCTCGATTTTCCACCCGGCAAACTTTTTGTCCCTCTTTGGCCAACTCGTCATCCACCTCGCCGCCATGGTTTACGCTGTACATCTTGTTAAGTCCGTGACTGGGGAAGAGCTTGCTTTCCCTACTGCTGAAAAGGTGGCTGTGGTGAGTCAGGAGGTTAAAAAAGCAGCGAACGAAACGCAGCGAAGCTTCTGGGAACAGGGACCGCCTTTTGAACCGTGCTTGCTGAACACCGTCGTGTTCCTCGTTGACACCGTGCAGCGAGTATGTGTCATGCTCGTCAACTACAAAGGACGTCCGTTCATGCTCGGTGCGATGGAGAACAAATCTCTCATGGGATCGATGGCGTCTATGGTCATCGGCGCCTTCGTGTGCGCGTTCGAAGTCATCCCATGGTTGAACAAGAAGCTCCAACTCGTATCGATGCCGGACGACGCTTTTAGATACAAGGTGCTCGGTATTCTCGCGGGATCCGTCATCGGTACCGTGGGTTGGGATCAACTCATGCTGTTCATTTTCGCTAGGGACATTTTGTTCGCGTCTTATCGCGACACCATCACCGCCATGCCGACGATGCAAGACGCGCTTCCTTTCATACGCCGAGCCATCATATGGTCCATCATCGCCATCTGGTACGTTTGGAGTGAAGGTAGCGTGTTCATCATGGTTGGCGCGATTCAGGCGTATCGACGAGGATACATTTAGATATATGCTACGTTTAATATAACAACTTCCTTCCCGAGTCGCGTTGCGCGTTACGCCGCCGCCGTTTTTTTTCTTCGCTTTTTCGACGAACTCTTCCGCTTCTTCGTCGACTTCATCTCGCTCGAAAGTTTCTTCAACGGTTTCCTCCCCAGCGGCGCCCCACCGAGAAGAGTTCCCACGGACACTCTCCCGCTCATCACCGCCGCGCCCAGGCAACAGACGCCGGCGAGGAACAGCTTTACCAGATTATTCGACAGCGCCCCTCCCCCTCGTCTCTGCGGCATGTTCCCTCCTCGTTTCCACGCCTCCGGCATCGGGCGATCGCCAAACGGTCGTTTCGTTCGCGTTTCGATGAGCTGTGCCGCGATCTCGGGTCGCATCACGTCGACTTCGGCGTCGAGATAATCCAAATCATCAACCAAAATCGCGCGCATGGCGTTCGTGATCATGAACTGCACCTTGGCGGACGACATCGCGCGCGTCGGCGTGTGGTGTTCGTCGATGTGTTACGCGTCGTCGTTCGTGAACGTGATGGTGCTCGGGGCGATGAGACGGC
>TARA_B110000003_G_scaffold46377_1_pt1 | contig 39684 bp, 40 predicted proteins | sample TARA_B110000003 | Tara Oceans TARA_B110000003 (sample SAMEA4396424) | marine metagenome | biome: Westerlies Biome; feature: [SRF] surface water layer (ENVO:00010504); material: water (ENVO:00002006), including particulate matter (ENVO:01000060) such as... | depth 5 m
AATTGCTCAAACAAAATCCGCATGTGTGCACGGCGCATGTGGACCATGGTCAGCCCTCCATCGGTGGGGACAATCAAGTACTTCCCCTTCCATTGAAGCACGTCGAGGCCGTTGGCTTCAGGGCTACCTTCAAAATCGGGCTGAGGAGATTCTTCTTTAGGTGGTTCCTCCCCGGGGGATTCCATGACCTGGTACAACTCTTTCCACCCCTCGCTCGAAGGACGGCTCCATCCTCCGTGGGCCTCCCCCATGCTGGGCGACGAGGAACGGCCAGGCGCTTCAAACGGGTTGAAATGAGGGTTGACCCTAATTTCTGGTTCAGGCACCATGGCGCCTGGCTTCAAATGTGGGATTTGCAGTCCGGCGTCGGCATCGAAGTCGATGGAGGGGGCGACATTGTGGGCGCCCAAGCCTCGCTTGACAGCCGATTTGACAATGGCCAGGAGCGGCTGCTCCTCTTCAAATTTGACCTCGATCTTGGTGGGGTGGATGTTGACATCGACACGTGTGGGATCCACCGTCAAATACAAAGCGTACAGCGGATGTTGCCCATCGGCAATGAGCCCTTCATAGGCACGAAGGATGGCCCGATGCAGCAGACCATGCTTGACAAAACGGCCATTGACAAACAGGAACTGCTCTCCGCGGGAACGCCTCGCAGAATCGGGCTTTCCGACGAACCCCTCCACCGTCACCACATCCGTCTCCTCTTGCACTGGGACAAGTCGTTCGTCATGCTTGGGCCCCAAAATGCCCACGATCCGCTGCCGCAAGGTGCCGGGCTTGAGCTGAAATAGATTGTTGCCCTGGTGCGTCAGCACAAATGCCACATCCGGATGGGCAAATGCTACCCGTTGGAATTCATCCACCACATGCCGCAACTCCACGGCGTCCGACTTGAGAAAATTGCGACGGGCAGGCACATTGTAAAAGAGGTTCTTGACGTGGAATGTCGAGCCCACTGTCCTGGCTTTGGGCTCCTCTGAAACCATCTCCGAGCCATGGCAACGGATGGCAACGCCCACCTCGGCCTCCACTTGACAAGAGTGCACTTCCACCTGGGCGATCGCAGCAATGGACGCGAGGGCTTCCCCGCGAAAGCCTTTGGTGGCCAGTGCGAACAAATCTTCCGCCGTGGACAATTTGGATGTGGCGTGCCGGGTGAAGCACACCCTCGCATCCTCTGCGGACATCCCCGCTCCGTTGTCCAAAACTTGAATGGAAGTCCTTCCGGCATCCAAAACGTGCACTTCCACTTGGGAGGCGCCTGCATCGACCGCATTTTCCATCAGTTCTTTGACCACAGAGGCGGGCCGCTGAATCACTTCGCCGGCGGCAATTTGGTTGGCCACATGATCGGGCAGCACATGAATGGTCTGGGTCATCCGTTCGATTGCATGAATTGAAGAAAGTTGGTGTAGTTCTGGGCATCCACCCAAAGCACCGCTCGATAGGTCAGATACACCAAAACGATGGCCACCAAAGTCGCACGACCTGCCGCCATGCGGCCGGCACGAACGGATGCAGCCCTGCGGGCCGCGCGCCCCTCACTGTCTCTTCCTCCCTGGCGAAACTTGATGGTTCTCGGACGGTCAGACGCACCGAGAACCTCCTCTTCCACCCGTCGTTTGCGTTCCTCCCATTCAGAGCGAACACCGGACAAGTGGCGGGACTTGAAAGAGAACGATCGCGGGGTGGTGCGAACGTTCCGAAAAGGGCCGCGAAGCTTGGGCGCTTTCATCTACTCGAAGGTACGGAGGGTCAACCGTGCGATTGCTCAAATTCCGTCAACACAGAATCCACATCGCGTCCACCATAGTGGGCCAGCACCAAGCGAACCACACGTTCCACACTGGCGTCAGGACAAGATGCTCCAGAGGTCACCAAAACAGTGGGCGGCTCACCCGTGTGCCCCAAAAGGGACGGAAGTGGCTGGGCCGTCACACGGATTTCCTTGGAGTGGATGTCAAAATGGTGCACTCCCTCTTCCTTCCATTCCAACTCATTTCGAACAAAAAATGTGGGCAGAGCCTCTTCGCACAACTCGACCAAGTGGGTGGTGTTGGAGCTGTTGTACCCGCCCACCACCAGGGCTACATCAGCGCCTCCGGCATTCAAAGCCCCTTGGGTCGCACTCTGGTTGTCGTTGGTGGCGTAACACAAGGTGTCTCTCGTATTGGCAAACTCCCCCTTGGTGTCTGCATCCACGGCCTGCTTCACGCGGTCCGCAATGGCCTGGGTGTCGGAAGCGAGCATGGTCGTTTGGTTCACAACCCCCACCCTGTGCAGGTGTTTCTGTGGATCCAGCCCTGGAGTAGCTCGCCCTTCAAACCGTTGCCAGAAGCCCTCCACGTCTCCACGGTCGCCTTCCATCCATGACGCCAAAAACTCTGCTTCGTCGGCATTTTTGACCACCAAGGCATGACCTGTCTCTGCGGCATGGGAGAAGGTGGCACGGGTTTCTTCGTGGGTGGGTTTGCCATGGATGACCACGGTGTATTCCTTGCCTCCCAATTGTGCGGAACGCTTCCAGACCTTTTCCACAAACGGACACGTCGTGTTGTACTTCTGTACATCGATGCCCTTCGCCACAAGGGTTTGTTCCAACTCTATCGTGGCTCCAAATGCGGGAACAATCACCACATCCTCCGGCTGAAGGTCTTCAAGGGGGACAAGTTGCTTGCCCATGGTGTCTTGCAAGAACCTTACCCCGCGGCTTTGCAGGTCGGCATTGACCTCGGGGTTGTGGATCATTTGGCTCAAGAGAAAAATCCGCTTGCCTTCATTCTCGGCAATGGCTTTGTAGCTGATTTCAATGGCGTTTTCCACCCCAAAGCAAAACCCAAAGTGACGCGCAAGTTGAATTCGGACAGTGCCAAAGTCCAATACGGTCGGGGAAAAGTCCTGTTTCCTCGGGTCCAGCGCTTTGCGTCTTGCCTTCACCCGTGAAATGATGGGGCTGCGGTAAAAATCTGGGATGTCGAAGCTACGCATGGGTCAAAAATACCGCTCTCTGCCGCAACCTTTCACAAACGACCATCGTTCACTTCAGAAGTTCTGCACGAGAAAGAACAAAGCATTGCGCCCGGATGGAAACATTGGACCTCGTCCAATGCTGGGGTTCCCAAAGGAGGCTTCGGCCTCCTTTTTTTGTGCCCCAATCATGGCGCGTGTCGGTCCCTGCTTTTGGCCAACCCCTCGGCATTGTCAAAGGCACGCCTCAGGGCATCGTCCCACATGGCTCCGGAACGACGCGCCACCCGGCGAACATCGGCCACGATTTGCACCTGCGTGGACGTTTGGAAGCTCAACACATCCAGGGCCAAACGCTGCACCAACACCGATTGCAATTCGGGTGCGTACGCGAGAAAAGGCCAATCGCTGGATTGAATGGAAACGTGGATCCGTTCTGACGCACTGAGCCATTCCAACGTCCAAGCATCCAAGGCCGGCACCACCTCTTGGCAATCTTCCAAGCCCACTTTCATGCGCCATTCAATCGCCTGACGCACCCACTGGGCATTGGCTTCCCCATGGGCTGGCCATTCAGGAGCACCAGCACAACACGCCCAGCACCACGGACCCCAGAGCCAAAGTGTGCTCCAACCCATCATGTCAAAGTTGGATGTCAGCTTCAACAAAGCAAATGCCCAAGCCCTTTAGGCCCTCCAGCAGGGGGGCATAGTACACACGGGACATTGGAACCTCCACCCCTGTGGTTCCAAACGTTCCCTCCAGCATAGGCTTCACTGCCAAGGCCATGGGCAAACCGACGGTGTCGCTCATGGCCGTGAAGGTGCTGTTCTTTCCCTCGAGGCAAAGGCTGGAGGTTTTGGCCTTGCGCTCCCCGTTTCGTTCATAGTCAAAGCGGTGCCACATCACAATCATGTCTCGGTCTTCGGGACGCAACACCCATTTCTCCGTGACCAAGCCTTCGATGATTTGGGCCGGCGTGCCATGGACGCTGGAAGGACCATTGTCCCCATCGAACAGACCCAGCCATTCCAACTTGGCCAAGGAAGCCTCCATGGTCTGGGTCGCCTTGGCGAGGGCCTCGCGGACGGAAGAAACGTGTTCGAGGGAGGCAGGAAGGAACGTGCGCGTCCAATCCGCCCAAGAAATGCCCTCTGGCCAGGTCAAAGTCGCGTCATCGCGCACCATGCCCAACTGCACAAGGACATCCCATGCTTGGCAATATCCAGCGCTACGGAGGGTTCCACGCACCAAGGTCTGCACATCGTGCAGGCCATACAGCTCGCGGTAGCCAAGGGAATCGCGGTTGGGGTATCCATCGTACGCCCTGCCATCCACCTCAATGGGCGTCAAGGCTTGAAAGGTGCGATGCGGAGGTACGACGCGGATGCGGCCTTGGTCCAAAAAGGTGGCCGAGCCACCCTGCCCTGCCAAAACCACATTTCTTGGGTTCCAACTGAGCTTGTAGTGCCAGGGGTTGTCGTCGGAGGCAGGGGCTACGAGCCCACCACAGTAGGAGGCAAATCCAATCATCCGTCCTCCATCAGCACGAATCTCGTCAATGATTTGCATGGCACTCATATGGTCCAGACCTGGGTCCAGCCCCATTTCATTCAACACCAAAACACCAGCTGCCCGCGCATCTGCATCCAGTGCCTTCATTTCAGGGGAAACGTAGCTCGGGGTCAACACATGCACCCCCGAGGCGATGGCGACGCGCGCCACCTCTACATGCATAAAGGCCGGGAGCATGCTGACCACCAAGTCCGCTTCAGCGATTCTCCTGTCGCGGTCGCTCTTGTCGTCCGCAAACATGCGAAAGGCATGTCCATTGGCATGCCCTGCCACCTTGTCCTTCGCTGCTTGCCCATCCAGATCTCCCACGTGAATCTCCCAATTTTCTGTGGAGGATTGTGTCAGCAAATGGGCAATGAGCGACGAACTGCTGCGCCCTGCACCGAGGACCAAAATCACCTTCGGATTGTTCATGGTGTGAAGGTAGCAAGGCTCCTTTTGGCATGAACCTTGTCTTTGAGGAATGATTACCTTCGGCCTCCACCTCTTTTTGTCATGAAAACCATCCCCTTCTCCACCCCTTCCTCTCTGAGGTTCCTTCTGGTTTTGGTCGCGGTCATCCTGGCCGGCTTGACCCTTCCCAGTTGCAATGGCTCCAAAGCATTCGTCAAGAGGGCGGGCAAAATGGAAGAAGCGGGCATGATGCCGCAAGCGGCCAACCTTTACTACACAGCGGTGATGAAAAAGCCCACCAACATCGATGCCCTGGTGGGGCTCAAGCGTTCAGGACAAGTTGTCCTTGGACAACACATCGCATCGTTTGACGAAGCGGTGACCTACCACAACCGAGACGCTGCCCTAAAGGCCTGGCACGACGCTGAGGCTTGGCATAAAAAGCTCACCGACGTGGGGGTTGCGTTGTTGTTTCCAGAGGCCAAACGGGCCGCCTATCAATCTGTGAAAGATGCCCACCTCGACGAGGTGTACCGCGCCGCCAACCTTGCTTTGGAACAAGAGGCATTTGGGGAGGCCTTGACCTTGTTGGATGAAATCCTGGCCCTGGATGCGGCATACCTGGACGCCCCTCAACTGCGCAACACGGCATATTGCGAGCCCCGGTACCGCAGCGGCATCGCCGCCCAAGAAAACGACCAATTGAGAACTGCGCACAAACATTTCTCCGAAGTGGTGGACACCGATGCAGGCTACCGAGATGCAGGACAACGGCTGACAGATGTCCTGGAAGAAGGACGCTTCACTGTGGCGTTGATGGCATTCAAAAATGGTTCCAGTCGGGTCAATGTGGAGGTCAAGCTGCAGTCCTTGGTGGAAGAGGCATTGATGGCCTCTGACGATCCGTTTTTGAAGGTGGTGGACAGGGAGAGCTTGGCCATGATCTTGCAAGAGCAAAGCATGGGCCTCAGCGGACTGACCACGGGTGCGGATGTTGAAATCGGCAACCTCTTGGGGGCGAAGGCGCTTTTGAAGGCCACCATCACGACGTGCGACCCCCGGCAAAGTCGACTCAACAGGACCTACAAGACTGGATATGAAAAGTACCGGGTGGAAAGAGTGAACGAGGAGGGCAAGAAATACTACGAGACCAAATACCGCCAGGTGCAATATGGCGAGTTTTTCCAGGAGGCTTCTGTTGAAGTGGCATGCACGTTCAAGTTCATCAACACCACAACAGGCGAATTGGTGTCCACAGAAACGGTGTATGGACGTGCATCGGACAACATCCGCTACATCTCCTACGGCGGCAACAGCACCAAGTTTTTCTTGGGCGGCAGCACAGGAGCGAGAACAGGTTTGTCTGGACGCGCAGACCGCGACCGCATGATGGCCGGCAGGCGCTCTTTGAAAAGCTCCGATGCCCTGACAGAGCAGGCTTGCTTGCAAATCGCCGAGCAGGTGCAGGGCAGCGTGGAAAGTCAATTGCTCACCATCATTCCCTGACAGCATGCAGCGTTTTAGGTGGCTTTGGATTTTGGGTGCTGGATTGCTTGCAAGTTGTGCGTCCAACCAACCCGTTGTGGCCCCTGCCCCTGCATGGGTGTCAGAGACCCCTGTGACACCCGGATACTATGTTGGCACAGGGGCAGCGAACAAGTTGGTGCACGCCACCAATGCGCCTGCCGTCGCCCAGCAAAGCGCCCTCGACAATCTTTCGAGAGAAATTCGCGTGCAGGTGCAATCCACCTCCACCATGAAGACCTTGCAGGTGGACGGCTGGCTCACGGAGTCCTTCTCACAGCAATCCAACAGCTCCACCCAAGAAGATTTGGAGGGGTTTGAATTGGTCGACTCCCATGAATCGGCGACGGAAACATTCGTGTACTACCGTTTGAGCAAAGCCAAGCATGCCCAAATCCAAGAAGCCAAACGCCTGGCCGCCGTGGACCTCGCATTCGGACACTTGGCATCTGCCATCGACGCCCGCAGCGTTTCCAATGTCCAACAGGCCGTGGATGCCTCCATCCGGGGACTCGACGTCATTCGGCCCTTCATGGACCGCCCACTGTTGCACGTTGCATCGGACGGCACTGAAACGGCGATCGCGCAGGACTTGGTTTCGATGTTGGAAGGTTGCGTGGCAGGACTCTCCTTGGCCTCGGCCGACAGCAGCCTGACCCTGCGCGTGGGCAACTCCTTCAGAGGCGAGGCAGAAATCACGGCCCTTTTGGATGGCAGGCCTGCGCCCAATGTGACCTTGACGTACCGCTACAACCGAGGGCAGTTTCCGACCCGAGGCGAAGCCGTCACAGATGCCAATGGCGTGGCGCACATCGTCCTTGAAAAATTTGAGCCCGGGATGACGTCCACCACCCTCGAGGCGAGGGTGGACCCCATGGCCTTTGTCCAAGGATTGGCCCTGATGCATCCATTCCGACAGGCCGCCCAAGGGTTGCAAAGCCCGCCCTTGAGGCTGCGCGTCGAGCTTGCCCCCGTCGAAGTGGTTTTGACGGTGGAGGAACGTGGGTTTGGCAAAAAACGCGACCAAGCCATGCTCGCCCCCGCCCTGAAACAAGCCCTCCAAAAGAGCCACGTGCGCTTGGTCACTGCTGAGGAAGCCTCTGAGGAAGCCATGGCTTTCCTTGTTCAAGCAGACGCTCGCCCTGGAGGGGAAGGACAGGGATTCTACACCGTCTATGTGGACCTCGTCGGCACGGTGACCAATGGGCAAGGCCAAACTGTGTTCACCCAAACATTGACCCAAATCAAGGGCATCCAAATGGACCTGCCTAGGGCCACCGACAAGGCCTACCAAAAGGCGTCTTCAAAAGTCCAAGAGGATTTTGTGCCAGCACTCATTCGACTTTGGCATGGTTTCTGAGCAGGTACATCCAGAAAAGAGAACTACATTTCCATCAAACTTCTATCCATGACTCTACGCAACATCCTCCCCCTGGCACTCCTATTGGCAGGTACAACCCTTGCCGGATGCAAGGGAGGCAAATCCATCACCCCCAAGCAAGCCGGGGAAATTGAAATTTTGGAATACTGCGCCAGTGAGGACCACAAAAGCGACAAAGACCACTTCAGGGCTTCGGCCACTGGAGAGAGCATCAGCCGAGAAACGGCCAAGAAAATGTCGCGATCCAATTGCGAGTCTGCACTTGCTCGTTCGATCAATTCCACCATGGAGATTGTGACCGACAACTATGTCAACAGTTCCAAATTCAACAATGTGGAGGAAGTGACAGAAACCTTCAACGACCTGGCACGCACCGTTGTGAACCAGCAACTCTCTGGAGCCATCACTGTTTGTGAACGCCTTACCCAAAAGGCGGATGGCAGCTATGTCAGCTACCGCGCCATTGAATTGTCAGGGGCCGAATTGGTGTCGAAGTACAACGAGCGTTTGTCCCAAGACGAGCGCATCCGTGCCGAGTACAACTACGAAAAGTTCAAAGAAACCTTTGAAGCCGAGTTGGCCAAGCAGCGCTGAGCCGCCATCAACCAACCCTGAAGGAGCTGCCGGCCATCGGCCGTAAGGACGGATTCAGGATGAAATTGCACGCCTGCAACGGGAAGGGTGTCATGGACCATCGCCATGACCAAGCCCTCGCTGTTGCGGGCGTTCGCATGCAGACTGGACGGCATGGATGCCTCCTGGACGACCCAACTGTGGTAGTGGCCCACCTCCATCGATGATGGCAAGTCATGCCACATGTTCATCCAAGGGGTGAGGTCCGTTGGAACATGCTCCCACGAAACCGTGGTTTGCCTGCCATGCAAAGGTGACACCAGGTTCAAGAGCTCCCCACCAAGTTGACGTTGGATGGCCTGCATGCCCAGACATACCCCCAAAACTGGCACATGACGTTCCATGGCAGCGGCCAACACGTCAAGCAGTTGGGGGTGCTCCTCTGGCAATCCAGGACCAGGGGATAGCACCAGAGCATCGGTCCTGTCCCAGAAGACCTCTTCCCACTGCCCTTCTTGCACCACATGCACTTGGGCACCCAATCGCTCAAGGTCATGGACCAAGTTCCACGCAAAGGAGTCCAAGCAATCGAAGAGGGTGACGCGCATGCCTTAAGTTTGGGTGCACACAAAAGTACTTCATGAGTTCTCGCATCGACACCAACCAAGCAGCCCAACCTGTCGCCGCATACAGCCAAGCTGTTCGCGCAGGGGACTTGCTCTTCGTCAGTGGACAAATTCCATTGGATCCCCAGACCAGCACCCTGATCTCTTCTTCCATGGAAAGCGCCACGGCACAATGCATCGCCAATGCAGAAGCCATTCTCAAGGCAGCCGGATGGGGACTGAACAACGTGGTGAAAGTTTCTGTTTTCTTGACCACTATGGACGACTACGCAGAGATGGATGCGGCCTACCGAAAGGCCATGCCTTCCCCCTTTCCAGCAAGGGAAGCCGTGGCGGTCATAGCGCTGCCAAAAGGGGCAAGAGTGGAGATCTCAATGATTGCCTCAAAGGTTCAATAAAGATTACGTAAAACAATGTTTTTCAACAAGTTCTTATACTACATAAACCCACTCAACCTGTTCAAAAAGGACAAAGAAGCTGGGTTGAATTTGCGCATGATGCACGGCATCAACAAGGTCAGTTTTCTCGCCTTTTTGATGTGCCTCGGGGTCATGCTCTACCGCTGGTGGGCACGGTCCTGATGGCGCACGGCTGTCCGCTAGAACAGGAACTTCCCATCTGAACCTCGGGCCTCGAGTTTGAGGTCCCGCAACAACGCGGACTTCACGTTGAGCCGCAACGAGAAACTCTGACGGACCCCGAAGGGAATCCAATTGAAGCTGAACTCCCAGCAATGCAAGTCGACATAGAAGTTCAGGTTGGTCGGCGTGAATTCCCGACGGGCCACATCGTAGCCGGTCTGTACATCCAGCTTGTGTTTGCCATCAACCTTGACACTGCCCCTTGCCGACAAGGCATGCGTCACAATGCTGGTGTCTCTCTTGGAGACAGCGTTCCATTGCCGCGTCAAGTTGACGTTGTAATCCATCCGGACATCCCAAGGAGTAGTGGACTCTGTTGAAGCTCGGAAGGACGTGCCTACGGCCCCCGTAAGCCGCTTCAAACGCAACAACCCTCCGCCCTCCGTAGCCAACCATTGGTCCACTACACCGCCCGTCAGCGAATCCCTCGCGTACGCCGAATGGGTGGCATTCAAGTTGAGGTTGACACGGTCGAACAAGTTCGTAAAGGCACGGGTCTGAAAATCTGACAAACGCAACGAATCCGCCACAAAGTTGTAGGAGCCTGAGGTGTTCAAGTTGTCCAGAATCTTGATCTTCCGCAACTCTCCCGTCTCCCGTTGCGCCACTTTGGCTTCGATGTTTTGTCCCAAGCCAAAGGTGACTGAACCCGCCTCCCGCGCATCCCCAGGCACAAACCTTCCAAGCGCATAGGGGTTCCAAGAGATGTCCTCTCCCCCAGAGATGAGGGTTTCGCTGCGCAACCGCTCAGGGTTGTAGCTCAATCCAACACTTGGCGACAGGACATGTCTGACGGCTTTGAGTCTTCCCTTGCCCGACGTGTTGAACATGCCGTAAAAACGTGTGCTGGCAGACACAGAAAGCCGCCAGTCATTGGCACTTTGGTAACCTCTGACAGTGTCACTCTCCACTGCTACACTGTCCATTCCGATGGGCACCTCTGTCAACTCCAAAGCAGAGAAAGCATCGAACTGATTGTAGGTGAATGTAGGTGAGATTGAAACAAAACCTATACTAGAACTTGAAGATAACTTGGCCCTATGCTTCAATCCGTTACGAACATCTAATAAGCCCCAGTCTCTCGCCCCAAAAACACTGTCGGGTGCTTGGATTGTGTTCTCCATTTGGGTGCTGTAAGTGACCGCCAAAGCATCCAAGAAATCAGATCGCCCCGCCTGCAAGCCCAACAGCTTGGCCAAGCTTGTGCGCTGCATGTTCAAGGAGATCGAAGGCAAGGTCACCCGAACATTGCCAGAGTTGGAATTCTGGCTGTGGCGAGCACTGATTGTGGCTGAAAATGGGGAGCGTGGAATCTTCGCATTCCATTGCAGACTGGACTGGAAGGTGTTGCTCAAATAGTCTTCTTGGCTGCTGTTTAGGTTTTGCTGGAAATTTCCCGAGGAGCCAAAGTTGACCGATGCAGTGAAGCGCGTGTATGGCTTTGCCCTCGGATCTTGGGTGTGGTTCCAGCGCAGGAAGAAATTGTTGGACAACCCAAAGCCTGACGTGCCTGCAAAACCCTCTCGCTGCCTCTGGAAGCTCATGTTGAAACCGCCTTGGCTACGGTAACGGTAATTGTAGTTGGACCCAAGACGGGCGGCCCAGCTCCCGCCTGTGTAGATGTCGGCCAAGAGTTTGGCATCCCAATGGTCCCCGAGAGGCATGTAGTAGCCAAGGTCTTTCAAGAAAAAACCCAAGTCACCTCCATCTCCGTAACCGGGAAGCAAAATTCCCTGGCTCTCTTTCTCTTGCTGGAGCGGAAACCAGCCAAAAGGCAAGGCCAAAGGGGTAGGGATCTTCCTGAATTTCAAATACAAAGGCCCGCTGACCACCTTTTCGTTGGGAACCATGATGGCTTTGGAGAGGTGGAAATGGAAATGCGGGTTGTCCGCATCGCAGGTGGTGAACTTGCCGCTACGCACGTGGATGGATTCGTCGGGCTGGCGCTTGGCTCGGCCCGCGTGAAAGACGATGTCGTCCTCCTGGGTGACCGCCTGGCGGCTCAACCCCTTACCTGTGGCGAAGTTGTAACACAATTCGTCCTGGCTGAACGACTGACCATTGTCGTCAAACACGGGACGCCCAACCCAAGCCCCCAAGCTGTCTTTGGTGCCGTAGGCGCACACTTCGTCATCGTCGAGGTGCAACACGATGCGGTGCGCCGTCAACGTCATGCTTCCCCGCACCACTTTTGCGTGACCTGTGAGGTAACCAAGGCCACTGTCCACCCTGAAACGGATGTCGTCTGCTTCGTATTCCACCACTTCCTCAACTTCCACCACTTCCTCAACTTCCTCAACTTCCTCAACTTTCATCCCCTCATCGGCCGGAGAGCCGCTCTCTGACTGGCCCCAGAGCATTGGATTTATCAACATCCAAAAAAGAACAACAGCACCCGCCCTCATGACGCGCAGCACGGGGTGAGTGGTATGTTTGAGTACTGGCATGAAACAGCGTCCAAAAGTAGCCAAACAACGCGTCTTCGCCGCTTGTGTTGCCCTCGTGGTGGCTTGCGCGGCATTCTCGCCTTCACCACCCACCATGGTGGTCGTGCTTGACGCAGGGCACGGAGGGAAAGATCCTGGCAACCTTGGCACGGGGCGCTACCCTCAAACCGAGAAGGACGTCACACTGGAGGTTACACTGAAATTGGGTGCCTACATCGAAGAAAACCTGCCGGAAGTCAAGGTGGTGTACACACGAAAAGACGACAGCTATCCGGGACTTCGGGACCGCGTGAAAATCGCCAATGAAGCGAAAGCCGACTTGTTCATCTCCATCCATTGCGACGCCTTTGCCGACCAAGGTGCCCGAGGTGCAGGCACCTACGTCATGGGCATGCACAAATCGCAGGAAAGCCTGCGTGTGGCCATGCGCGAAAATGCTTCCATGTTCCAAGAGGAAGGCTACGAAGCCAACTACGATGGATTCGACCCCAACGATCCCGACACCTACATCGCCCTTTCATTGCGGCAAAACGTGAACCTCGATGTCAGTTTGACTCTCGGCGCGGCCATCCAATCTCAATTCAAGAACCGAGTCGGCCGAAAGGACAGGGGTGTCAAGCAAGCAGGTTTTTATGTGATTTCCTACACGACCATGCCCAGCACCTTGGTGGAGTTGGGGTTTTTGACCAACCCCGACGAAGAAGAGTTTTTGCAGTCGGAGCAGGGGAAATCGTACATGGCTTCGGGCATTTACCGCGCCTTCCGAGACACCTACCTCGCGAACCGAATCGAGTCCGAAACTCCCGAAAAGGAGACGACGACGACACTCGTGGAGCCCTTCACTTCCGACAAGGACATTTGGTTTGGCATTCAGATTTTGACAACTGAAGCCAAGTTGTCCTCAGATTCTGAAGAATTGCGGGGACACTCACAAGCCAAGGCGTACATTCGTCATGGCTTGCACAAGTACGTGTTGGGACGCCACCCCCACCCTGACCAAGCTCATTCGGCGAAGCTGGCGCTGCGCGCGGAGGGTTTTGAAGGAGCGTTTGTGGTGGCTTTTGAGGGCGAAACCCAAATCCCCATGTCGCGTGCCCGTGACTTGTTGAATCTCCCACTGCAGTGAATACACTTCGACCAGAATTCAAAGTAGGCGTCCTTGTCGTGGCGGGCATCGTCCTGCTCGTGCTTGGGGTGAACTACTTGAAGGGATTCAACCCCTTTGCGAAGTCCAAAACGTACTTCGCAGTGTACGAGAACATTTCTGGTCTCGCAGTGAGCAACCCCATCCTGATCAATGGGTACCAAGTCGGCCAAGTTCGCCGCATCGAGTTCTTGCCAGGCGGCGGCGGAGAACTCCTCGTAGAATTTGGCATCGAGAACCAAGACATTTTGTTCCCTTCCAACTCTGTGGCCATGATCCACAGTTCCGACTTGTTTGGCACCAAGGCGATTCGGATTGAAAGGGGCGATGCGGCCAACTACGCTGCCCCAGGAGACACATTGCTCGACAATGTGGAGGACGACATCGCTGCGCAGGTACAAAAGCAAATTGAACCCCTGCAACGAAAAACGACAGATTTGATCCGAGGAGTTGAAAAGGTGATTGAAAACATCGAAAGCATCTTCAACAGCGAAGCCACCAGTCAACTTCCGGCAGCACTGGCAAGTGTGGAGCGCAGTGTACAGTCGCTTGAGAACACCGCCGCCAATTTGGACAGCACGGTGGCTGAAAACCGATACAACTTTGGCAAGGTCATGTCCAACGTCAGGTCGCTCACCAGCACCCTGAACGCAAGCAGCGGCGATTTGACGAATGTCATCGAGAATTTTTCTGACGTCAGTGACTCCTTGGCACAGATTGAATTCGCGTCGACCATGGCCCAGGCCAACCGAGCCTTGTCGGATGTCGCGAACATCACTTCACGAATTGCAGCTGGTGAAGGTTCACTCGGGAAATTGATCGCAAACGACAGCCTGCACAATGGTCTTTTGGCCACCAACACCGAGTTGCAACTCCTCTTGGACGACCTTCAGATGCACCCTTGGAAGTATGTGCAGGTGAACCTCATTGGACGAAAGCCCAAGTCAGAGTTTTCCCGAAAGGACCTTCAGCGCTTGCGCAACATCATTGAAGAAGAAATCGTAAATCAAGAAAAGGGTTCTGCCCCAAACGATTGAGTCTCCCATCATGATTGCCCAAATCGTTTTTGCCGTTTGTTTGGCCATTGGCATTGGCCTCTTCGCCCGCAGGGTGAGCTTTATCCGCCGCAACATCTTGCAAGGACAAAGTATCGACCGCAGCGACCGACCGTCGGATCGATGGAAGGTCATGGCACGTGTTGCCTTGGGACAAGGAAAGATGGTGACCCGACCTGTGGCAGGCATCATGCACATCTTGATCTATGTCGGGTTTGTGTTGATCAACATCGAGATGCTCGAAATCCTGTTGGATGGATTGCTTGGGACGCACCGTGTTTTTTCCTTTCTCGGCCCCTTTTACAATTTCCTAATTGGCATGTTTGAGGTGTTGGCCGCCTTGGTGGTGTTGGCTTGTGTGGTTTTTTTTGTGCGCCGAAATGGCATGGCCATCGCGCGTTTTGGTTCTCCGGAAATGGGCGGATGGCCCTCCTTGGACGCCAACATCATTTTGATCGCGGAGGTGCTGTTGATGTTTGCTTTTTTGAGCATGAACGCCACGGACCACATTGCCCAAGGCAGGGGCTTGGACCATTACGTTTTGGCGGGGAGCTTCCCCGTGAGCCAATTCCTAGAGCCCCTTTATCTGGGATTGAACGATCCCTCACTTGTTGCTGTGGAACGCGGCATGTGGTGGTTCCACATTTTGGGGGTGCTTTGCTTCTTGGTCTATGTGACCTACTCCAAGCATTTCCACATCCTCCTCGCCTTCCCCAACACCTACTTCAGCGACCTCACCGCCCAAGGGTCGATGGACAACATGGCTGCGGTCAAGAAAGAAGTCGACTTGATGATGGACCCCAATGCGGATCCCTTCGCGGCCCCTGCTCCAGACCCTGATGCTGCCCCTGTAAAGTTTGGGGCCAAAGATGCGCCGGACCTCACCTGGAAGCAGTTGATGGAGGCCTACACCTGCACCGAGTGCGGACGATGCACCAGTGAGTGCCCTGCAAACCAAACGGGCAAGCTCCTCTCCCCGCGCAAAATCATGATGGACACCCGTGACAGGATCGAGGACATCGGCAAGAAACGGGATGCCAATGGCGGCGTTTGGGAGGGCGATGGAAAGACCTTGTTGGGCGACTACATCACGGAAGAGGAACTGTGGGCATGCACCTCTTGCCAAGCCTGTGTGCAGGCATGCCCCATCAACATATCCCCGATGGGCATTGTGTTGGACATGCGCAGAAGCCTGATCATGGAAGACAGCAAGAGTCCGGAATCCCTGACCAACATGTTCAACAACATCGAGAACAACGGAGCGCCGTGGGCTTTTCCTGCTGCGAACCGCGGAGATTGGACCCACGAATCCTGAACCATGAGTCAATTTCAAGTCCCTACCCTCGCCGACCTCAACGCTCAAGGGAGCACACCCGAAGTTCTGTTCTGGGTAGGTTGCGCAGGAAGCTTTGACGACCGTGCCAAACGAATCACCAAAGCCATTGCCCGCATCCTGCATCATTGTGAAGTCCCATTTGCGGTGCTTGGAAAGGAGGAGAGCTGCACGGGAGATCCTGCAAAGCGGGCAGGCAATGAGTTTTTGTTTCAAATGCAAGCGGCCCAAAACATCGCCACCCTGAATGGCTACGGCGTCAAGCGAATTGTCACAGGATGTCCGCATTGTTTCAATGTCCTGAAAAACGAATACCCTGAGCTCGGTGGAACGTATGAAGTGATGCACCATACCCAATTCATTCGGGATTTGATCGACCAAGGCCGGTTGAAGGTGGCGGACGGCAACCCTTTCAAGGGCAGGCGCATCACCTTTCATGACCCCTGTTACCTCGGGCGGGGAAACGGAGAATATGCCGCTCCGCGCGAGGTCCTGAGCAACCTCGATGCCGAACTGGTCGAGATGAGGAGGTGCAAACAAAGTGGCCTCTGTTGTGGCGCTGGTGGTGCCCAAATGTTCAAGGAAGCCGAGAAGGGTGCCCGAGAGGTCAACCATGAGCGTACCGACGACGTCCTCGACGCCAACCCTGAAGTGGTGGCAACGGGCTGTCCCTTTTGCAACACCATGATGACAGACGGTGTGAAAAACGCGGAGCGCGAAAGCTCCATCGAAGTCAAAGACATTGCTGAATTGATTGCAGAAGCTGCCGATTTGCTGCCTTCTACCTGACCCCAAATTGAACCCAACACCCCCCTACTCTATGCTTCTTGAAGGAAAAGTAGCCATTGTCACAGGAGCCTCCCGAGGCATCGGCAAAGCCATTGCCCAACAATTCATTGCCCAAGGCGCCTCAGTCGCCTTCACCTACCGAAGCTCAGCAGAGGCCGCCAAAGCACTTGAAAAAGAACTCAGCGCGAGTGGCGGCACTGCCAAGGGATTCCAATCCGATGCGGCAAGCATGGCCGACGCGGAACGTCTGGTCCAAGAGGTAGTGGATACCCTCGGGACGGTGGACATCGTCATCAACAATGCAGGCATCACAGACGACACCTTGCTCATGCGCATGAGCGAAGACCAGTGGGACAGGGTCATCAACATCAACCTCAAGAGTTGTTTCAACCTCACCAAGGCTGTCCTGCGAACCATGCTCAAAGCACGGTCTGGGTCCATCGTGAACATCTCCTCCGTGGTTGGCGTTCAGGGGAATGCAGGCCAAGCCAATTACGCCGCTTCCAAGGCAGGCATTTTGGGCTTTACGAAATCCGTGGCTTTGGAGTTGGGAAGCCGAAACATCCGCTGCAATGCCATTGCCCCCGGATTCATTGAAACAGAAATGACCGCCAAGCTCGACCCCGACACTGTGCAAGGATGGAGAGACGCCATTCCGCTCAAGCGAGGAGGATCGCCAGAGGATGTGGCCAACCTGTGTGTCTTCCTCGCCAGCGACATGAGCTCATACATCACCGGACAGACCCTCTGTGTCGATGGAGGGATGATCACGGCCTGATTCAGCATGGCCCTTTCTGACCTCATCGTTCAAGCCGAGCCCTGGCAATGGGCCACTTTGGGAGGCCTGTGCGTGGTTTTGACCGGGCTGCTCTACGGATGGGGTGACGACCGACCTCCCCCTCCTTGGCTTCTCGCCTTGTTGCGCTTTGGCTCCTTGGCCATTTTGGCCTTTTTGCTGCTCGAGCCCATGCTGCGAAGCACCACAGAAACCATAGAATCTCCTACGTTGCCTGTGTTGGTGGATCAAACATCTTCGCAATGGATGGGCAAGGACAGCTTGGCGCGGCGCCTTGCCTTGGATGCCTTGGTCAAGGATCTTCCTGAATGGGGGGATGGGCAAGGGTGGGATGTGGAGCTCTTTGGCTTTGACCGGGAGTTGTCTTCACTTGAAGCTTCCGACTGGGACCCCCGCGGCAAGCGCACCGATTTTGGATCGGCATTGGAGGGCATACGGGACCGCTTCATGCACCGCAATGTGCCTGGGGTGTTGGTGGTGACGGATGGCCTAGCCAATCGCGGTCCTGACCCAGAATACAGCGCCTCCAAGCTCCAGGTTCCCCACGTATTTGTTGGCACCGGAGACACCGCTTTGGTGGCTGACCTCGATTTGGCGCAGATCCGCACGAACGAGGTAGCCTATCTGGGCAACACCTTTCCAGTTGAAATCACTGCACAAGGCCGAGGGTTTGAGGGCGTTGCTGTGGAGATTTCCCTTCACCACCAAGGAACCCAACTCGGCGTTCAACATTGGACGCCAGCGCACAGCTTCAGCAGCAACACATGGACCGTTCAAGTGGATGCCTTGGAGGCAGGAACCATGGAGCTTGAAGCCCGCATTCAGCCGAGCAACCCCGACAACGCAAGGCCCGGTGAATTGACGCTCGCCAACAACCGAAGACTGGCCAACATCGACATCCTCGAGAGCCAACGCCAAATTCTCTTTTTGGCCAACGCCCCTCATCCTGATCTGGCAGCGTTGCGCGCAGCAGCTGAATCCAATCGTCACCAAGAAACGCAGATGCTCTGGCTGTCCGATTGGACGCCAACCGCCACATTGCCTGAGCACGACGTCTTGGTCCTTCATCAGGTGGAACCCGATCTCATGCCACCAGGGTTGTCCCGAGCGGTAGCGAAGAGCTCAGCACTTTGGATCTGCGGAGGCCATGACACACCATGGAACTCTTGGGGCGAGAAGGTGGTGGGGTTTGGCATCCAAAGCGAACCCTTGATCACAGAAGCCCGAGGAAGAACTGTGCAGGGTTTTGACCGCTTCCCCTTGCCAAAGGATCTCTCTGCCATGATGCAACTATGGCCTCCACTCGCCTGCCCAACGGGCTCCTACGCAGTCACACCAGCTCTGCGCGTGGCCCTTGACCAAAAGGTGGGGCCGGTGGACACAGGCTGGCCGCTTTGGGCCGTCTGCGAGCACGACGAGCAACGGGTGGCCTCGACCCTTGGCGAAGGCTTGTGGCGTTGGAGAATCCAGGATTTGGCCCAGCACGATGGAAACAGTTTGGTCTTTGACGAATTGGTCAACCACACCCTGCAGTACCTCAGCAGCAGGGACGATGTGAAACGGCTCCGAATTCGGGGACCCGAGCGCTTGGAAGAGGACCTTCGTTGCCTGTTCAGGGCAGAAGTGTATGATGTGTCCTTGACGCCCACCGTTGAATCGGATGTGAACTTCGAGCTCCTCCTGCGCAATGGGAAACCCACGGGGCATCGGTTCGTGCCATCACCTCGGGGCGCCGACATGGCCTTGGATCTGGGATTTCTGCTGCCAGGCGTTTACGATTGGACCGCCTCGTGCAAACAAGGAGGAGAAGACCTGGTGGAGAAAGGAACCCTGGTCGTAAATGCCGTCCAAGCGGAAGCCAGCCTGTTGCCAGCCAACCACGGACTGCTCCAGCGGATGGCAGATCGTTCCAATGGAACCTATCTCGGTGACCTGAACCGGGCGGAAGACGTGGCCTTGCTTCGCAATGTCTGGCGGAATTGGAGCCCAGGTTTGGATGCCCAAGATGTGGTGCATGCCTCTTCTGAACGGCTTCCGCTTCACGCACAAACTTGGCTCCTCTTTGTCCTTCTTGGCCTGTTGACCACAGAGTGGATAATTCGGCGCGCGAGTGGCGGGAGGTGAGTACCTTCGCCGCATGAATATGAACGCCTCCCCTGACGACCGCCGCCGACTGCGCGGCCTCCTCGTCGCTTTGATTGTCTTTTTGCCTGTGGTCTTCCTCTGGGGCTCCTTGACAGTAACCATCCCATCTGGCTATGCTGGATTGACCTTCCACACCTTTAGAGAAGGGGTCGATCCCACAGAAGTGCCCATGACAAGTGGGTTTCATCTCAAAGCGCCCTGGAACAAGGTCTACAAATATGAAGTCCGACAAACCGAACAGCTGGAAAGCCTAGAAGTCTTGAGTTCCAACTTGCTCAAGATCAACATGGAAATGACGGTCTTCACACAACCGGTATACGAGAAGCTAGGATATCTGGAGACGGAGCGGGGACGGAACTACGAGTCCGCGGTCATCCGTCCTTCCATGCGATCGGTTGCGAGAGAGGTCATCGCCAAATATTTGCCCGAAGAATTCAACACCACCAAACGCGAGCAAATTCAAATTGAAATCCAAGATCAACTCAGCAAGAAATTGGCCGCCAACTACGTTCAGCTCAACGATGTGTTGATCCGCAACATCCAGCTGCCCAAAACGCTTGAACAAGCCATCGAACGCAAGCTTCAGCAAGAGCAAGAGTCATTGGAATATGAATTCCGCTTGGAAAAGGCACAGAAAGAGGCCGATCGTTTGCGCATTGAAGCCGCAGGGATCCGGGACTTTGAGGAAATCATCTCAAAGGGACTCAGCGACAAGTTGCTCAAGTGGAAGGGCATCGAGGCGACCAAGGAGATTTCCAAGAGCAACAATGCGAAGGTGATCATTGTAGGAGGAGGAGATGCAGGACTGCCCATCATCCTCGGCAACCAATAAAACGCAAGAACTTTTCAATTCTTGCCAACGAAAACGACCCGCCAAATGGCGGGTCGTTTTGCTTTTCGTCATGCCGGTCAACCGGCTACCAAGACTTACTTCGCCACAAGCACACCGAGTTCTTCTCCACGCTTCATCGCAGCGAGAACACCAATCTTACTGATGGTGCGGATGGCCTTTGCAGACACGCGAAGGGTCACCCAACGGTCTTCTTCTGGGATGAAGAAGCGTTTCCTCTGGAGGTTGGGGTAGAAACGACGCTTTGTCCGGCGTTTCGAATGCGAAACATTGTTTCCCACCAACACTTTCTTTCCTGTAATCTCACAAACGCGGCTCATGGCTCTGAATTTAGGATTGCAAAGAAACAACTTTTTCCTCAATCCTCCAACCTAAGACGGCCTCCATTCTTGATGACTTCATGCAAATGCGTCAAAACCCGACGTGAGGCCCGTTGGACAATGCGAGGGCGTTGAGAACCAAATCGATGGCACCATGCCGTTGCCCCTTCGGGTCCGGCGACAGCCATCCACACGGTCCCCACAGGTTTAAGCTCGGTACCGCCAGCAGGTCCTGCTACACCAGAGGTGGAAATCGCCCAGGTCGTCCCCAAAGCTCTGCGGGCGCCGATGGCCATGGCCTTCACCACAGGTTCGCTCACGGCGCCATGGTGCTCAATGTCGCTGGCGTCAACGCCCAAAAATCCAGTTTTCACTGCGTTGTCGTAAGCCACAACTCCCCCCACAAACGAGGCACTTGCCCCGGGAATCGCCGTGAGCATGGACGCCACACTGCCCCCGGTGCAAGATTCGGCAGTGGCCAAAGTCCCTCCTCGGGAAGAGAGCAATCCCAGGACAGCCGCAGCAATGTCGATGTTCCCACGACCTACCACATGCTGGCCGGCCAGCTCCATGAACGTCTCCACTTCAGCGTCGAGAAAGGTTTGCAGTGCCTCTTTCTCGCCCGAAGGCCCCTTCACCCCCAAGCGCACTTTCACTTGACCAGGAGAAGGCAGATAGGCCAAAGAAATCCCCTTGGAGGACAGCGAAGCCTCCCATGTGGCCACCAAAGCGGCCAATGATGATTCGCCAATGCCGGCGGTCACTACCGTTTCATACAAGTTGGCGGGAAGTTCAAAATGCGCCTTCAAGCGAGGTTGCACTTCATGGGTCATCAAGCCCTCCATTTCGTAGGGCACACCTGGCATGCTCACGACGACCTTGTCACCATGCTCAAACCACATGCCCGAGGCCGTGCCCAAGGGATTGGGCAGGACGGTGCATGACTCGGGAAGCATCGCCTGCAAACGGTTGACTTCAAGAAAGGGGACGTTGCGCGATTCGAACCAGGCCTGAATGCCAGATGCGATCTCTTCGTGCATGACCAGCTCCGTACCGAAGTACTCCGCCAACACATGTTTGGTCAGATCGTCTTTTGTGGGGCCCAAACCTCCTGTCAAGAGCACTGCATCACTCGATGCCAGTCCACGGTCCAAAGCATCGCAAATGGCCTCTGGCGCGTCGGAAACAACCTCCACCCCCCCCACGACCCAGCCATCCAAGGTCAGGTGTTCACCCATCCAAGCAGCATTGGTGTTGACCGTCTGGCCGATCAACAGTTCATCTCCAATGGATACAATTTGAATGCGCATGAGAACCAATTATGGGGTCAAAAAAAGCGGTGCCCAAAGACACCGCTTTCAAAGGTCGTAGGAACATGCTTGCCATGCGCCCAAAAGAGAAATTATTGCACCGCGAGTCGCACGATGGTGCGCTGCGCTCCCTGCGTCAGTTCTACGAAGTACATGCCCGCAGGCAAGACACGAACGTCGAATTTTTCAACGATTCCTGTGGTCGTCCAGCTCATGTGCTGACGCCCTTCCACATCGAGCACGCGGACGTCGTGGGCACCAGGACGGTCAATGACCAACTCTGCCCAAGCCATGGATGGGTTGGGATAGAGCTGAACTTGACCAGGCTCGAAGCCCTCAGCGACACCCACCCAATCTTCAAAGTCAATGTCGGTGCATTCGTCCAAATCCAACTTCGGAACGCGCAAGTGCACCATTTCATTCAGGTCCACCGGATCCAAATCTCCTCGCACATGCAAGCCTGGTTCAAAATCACGTTGGTACACAATCTCGAGGTGCTCATCCACGTCAGGGGACATGGAAGCAAACACTGCCTCGTACAAATCAAAGTCCACATCAGGTGTCAAATCACAAGGCGTGTCGGTGTTCCAGCTGTCACCTGAATCCTCTGAATTCACCACAAAAACGTGGCGGAAGTTTTGGAGGCCACTGTCATGGGTTTCCATGACGGCCGAGTAGCTGACAAACAAATGACCACCTTCATCTGATGCAATGCTTGGGATGGAAGCAAGCCCTCCGCCGTAGTCTGCGATGTCGTCCAAAATGTCCAAGGTGCCATTGCCATCGTAATCCAGGGCCCCCGCGATGGTGGCAGTGGAATCCTCGTCAAAATCCGGACGCCAGTACTCCAACAAGTTGGTGCCTGGAAAGAAGGAATATTGGGTGTCGATGGTGTCGGTATCCGCCACAAACATGCCGCCAAAGGTGCAATGAACGGTGCCGCTGACGTCCACGTGGATGTCGCCTGAACCGTCGGAAGTAAAGAACTCCTGGGTCAAGCCATCACCGTCGATGTCCACCCCCAAAGAATCGGGAAGACCTGCGTCAATCTGGTACAAGTCGACAGGGAAGTCCACCAAGGTGTGGTACTCCCAGTTGTCCCCTGCGTCCTCTGACACCATCACAAAGGAATCGGCCAAATTGTTGAACACCGCAAAGGCCACCACACCATCACGTGCATGGATGGCGTAGGCGTCTCCACTGAACCCAACAAATTGGGTGCTGTCAATCTCAGGGAACGTCATCATCTCCCAGTTGGAACCGTAGTCGAACGAACGGTAGTACAACAGGGCTCCGTCTTGGCCTTGGTAGGCCGCATTGGGATCGTCGCCTGCATTGCCGATCGGTGTGGTCACGCAGATGAGGTGAATGATCTCATCGTTGATGCCGCCCACAGCCGCGCGTGGCCAAAGGTTGCCGAGAGGCGTCCCCAAGTCGTTGATGGCACCTCCTGGGATCGTGGACTGCAACCACTGCTCCTGACCGGCAGGGCTGGTCATCATCACCAATGGCGCCGTAAAGTCTCCACTTGCTTCGTGGGTAATGACCACCTCGGTGCCATTGCCCATGTGCAAAATGGAAGGCCATCCCACACGAACGTCCTCGAGGCGCTCCAAAGGCTGCTCTCCCCAGAGTTCGCCGTCGTAGAAGTTGTAGCCAGTACCACGGTCGTCAAAAGCCCCCGTTTCGAGGCTCTGGGTCCATGCTGCACTGACGGCATCTCCAGACCCCGCCATGCGGTCGTCAATGGATGCGTTGGACTGCAAATCGTACTGCGTGATCCCAATGACCTGACGCTCGATGACCAATTCGCGGATCACCTCGTGGGTGGTCTCCGACGTGTAGGTGCTGTTGATCGGCGCCATCGGGCGCTCAGAGCCATCATGGGCGTTGTGCAAAGCACGAAGCGTGGAGGTCCTGCTCGATTCAGGAATCTGAGGCGTTTGCTCCAACTTGTGCTTCTGGGCCATCGAAGGTGCTGCCATGCCGAGGGCGAGGGCAAAAAAGACAAAATGTTTCATCGTAAAGGTTTTGGGCAAATTACCCCCTACACCACTGAACACCAAACGAAAGAAATCAACCCTTGGGCAACGTGGCCAAAATCGTTTCACGGCCTTTCACCTTTTGGTCCAAATCCACATGGATGTCGGCATCCAAGGGCAAAAACACATCGATCCTGGAACCAAACTTGATGAAGCCCACCTCCTCTCCCAATTCCACTTGCTGCTCTGGTTGAATGTACCAACGGATCCGCCTTGCCACGGCACCGGCAATCTGCCTGAACAGGACGGGACCGCGGCTGCCCTCGATCACCAAGGTGGTGCGTTCATTTTCTGTGCTGCTCTTTGGGTGCCAGGCCACCAGGTACTTGCCGGGGTGGTAATTGGCATGGGTGACCTTGCCCGCCATGGGCGCCCATTGGACATGCACGTTCAGCGGACTCATGAAAATGCTGACTTGGATGCGCTTGTCCCCCAACACCTCCGACTCTTGCACCTCCTCAATGACCACGACCTTCCCGTCGGATGGACAAAGAACCTGTCCCTCCTCCGCCACTGGAAATCGCTTGGGCACACGGAAAAACTGGGCGACCAAAAACACGTCGACCGCGGCCAGCGCGCAAAGCAGCCAAAAGACCCATTGTGGAGCCCCCAGGCCCCACCCCAAGGCCACCATCCCTGTGCCTAGGGCCACGGCCAATGCAATCAATCCATATCCTTCTCTGTGCAATGTCATGTTGTCAAGTTTGGGCCACGAAAATGCACCACAAGAGCGCATGCACGGGCGCGGCGAACAAAAATCCGTCAAAACGGTCCAGCACGCCACCATGGCCGGGAAGCAATGCGCCGCTGTCTTTGACCTTGGCCAGCCGTTTCACGCGGCTTTCCATCAAGTCACCGCATGTGCTCAAGGCTCCGGCCAAAAGGCCCAAACCCAAGCCCATGGGCCCCCACCACATGGCGGCGGCCAGGCCCGCGGCCAGTGCCCCAACGCCGGCACCTTCCCACGTCTTTCCTGGGCTGATGGTGGGGGCCAGCTTGTGGCGGCCCAGCATCTTTCCTCCCACAAAGGCCATGGTGTCGTTCGCCCAAATCAAGGTGGCAAACTGCACCACGGGCCATCCATCATGGTCATGGACAGTGAGTGCCCCAGTCACCCAAGACCCACCCATCCAGGGCAACGTCAAGACGGCAGTGTACACCACCAAAACTGCCACGTACATCGTCCAAGGTCGGAGTTGGGGAGCTGCGCGCAGCAAGGTTTGGCCCTCCTTGCATGCCATGGCGGCCAAGCCGGTCCAGAGAAGGACGTGCGACCAAATGCTCCACGTCGTTGCACCGACCACGGCCACTACAAAAACCACACCCGTGAAGGAACGCAACCACCACTCGTTCTGCATCATCCTTCAGGGGCTTCAAGCCATGCCTTGGCCTCTTCCATTTGGCCTTCAGGGACCCATATTTCAACTGGCCGGGTTGCAAAGCACATCCCAACGTAGCTGGAATCCTGCTTGTTCAACAGCACCGATGGAATCCCCTGCGCCTCGAGTCCACTTTGGAGCAGAGGTGCCATGCCAGCATCGTGGCATTGAACGGCCAACGTCCAACCCTTCATTCCTGATCTGTTGGTACAGTAGGTTCAGTTGCCTCAGCACCATCCGGAGCCTCTGGGGTTTTGTCTTCGGCAGGCGAAGGGTCGGGCAGTGCCGCCGGAGCCGCGAAGGGTCGCGCACCCAAAATGCGTTCCACATCTTCCTTGAAAATGACTTCGTTCTGCAACAGCGAAGCGGCCAGAGATTCTAGCTTTTCCCGGTTGCTCGCCAAAATTTCTTTCGCCCGGTCGTAGGCCTTCTCAATCACAGCACTGACCTCTTCGTCAATGATGCGAGCCGTTTCTTCGCTGTAAGGCTTGGTGAAGGAATTCTCTCCTCTGCTGTCGTAATAGCTGCGGTTGCCGATCCTTTCGTTGAGTCCGTAGACACTGACCATGGCGTACGCTTGTTTGGTGACTTTCTCCAGGTCGCTCAACGCACCCGTTGAGATTTTGCCAAAGATGATTTCCTCTGCAGCCCGCCCCCCCAATGCGGCGCACATCTCATCAAAGATTTGCTCGGTAGTGGTGATGGCACGCTCCTCGGGGAGGTACCAAGCGGCCCCCAAACTTTGGCCACGTGGCACAATGCTCACCTTCACAAGAGGTGAGGCAAATTCAACCAACCAACTCACCACGGCGTGCCCAGCTTCGTGAAAGGCAATGGTATTCTTTTCGTTTTCGCTGATGATTTTGGTGCGCTTTTCCAGACCACCAATGATTCGGTCCACCGCATCCAAAAAGTCTTGGTGGGTGACCAATTTCCGATCCTTTCGGGCGGCGAACAAAGCAGCCTCGTTGCACACGTTGGCAATGTCTGCTCCGCTGAATCCTGGGGTCTGCTTCGAGAGGAAATCAATGTCCACCGAGTTGTCAGTTTTCAAAGGGCTCAAGTGCACCTCAAAAATGGCCTTCCGCTCGTTGACGTCGGGCATATCGACATAGATCTGTCGGTCAAAGCGCCCGGCGCGCATCAACGCCTTGTCCAAAATGTCGGCGCGGTTGGTGGCCGCCAGAATAATCACACCACTGTTGGTGCCAAAACCGTCCATCTCTGTAAGGAGTTGGTTCAAGGTGTTCTCTCTTTCGTCGTTGGATCCAAAATTCGCGTTTTTGCCCCTCGCCCGACCAATGGCATCGATTTCATCGATGAAGATGATGGCAGGTGATTTTTCCTTCGCCTGCTTGAACAAATCTCGCACCCGCGAGGCTCCAACCCCGACAAACATCTCCACGAAATCTGATCCGCTCAGACTGAAGAAAGGCACTTCGGCCTCGCCAGCCACAGCCTTGGCAAGCAGGGTTTTTCCTGTGCCCGGGGGGCCCACTAGCAGCGCACCTTTGGGGATTTTGGCTCCGAGTTCCGTGTACTTGTCAGGCTTTTTTAGAAAGTCCACAATCTCATGCAACTCCTCTTTGGCACCGTCCACACCGGCAACGTCCTTGAAGGTGACGTCGGTACCCTCTCCCTTTTCAAGCACTTGGGCCTTGGACTTCCCGATGTTGAAGATTTGTCCTCCGCCGGCAGCCCCTCCTCCCAATCGTCGCATCAGGAACATCCACACCACCACCATGAGGCCCAAGAAGATCACCCACTGCAAGATTTGCCCTCCCCACTCGTTCGGCGGCTCGTAGCGCAATTCGAACCCATGTGCCTCTTGAAGCTCCTTCAAATCCCTTTGGTAATCGTCTCCCCTAGGGATGTCCATGGTGGCGTCGGCTCCGGTTTTCAGGGCATCCATAAATTGAGGCTCTCGATCGTTCCCCGAAAGGCTGTCGCTGACGCTTTGGATGTAATATATGCTCGCTTGGGCACCGTTGTGGCTGACCTTGGCCACTTGCCCCTTCTCAGCCATCCTTTTGAAATCAGGCCACTGCACCTTGCGTTGCGAGCTGGAACTGAAGGTCGCTATCGTCAGCAAGAACATCGCCACGATGGCATAGACCCAGTAGAAATTGATGGGCTTGCCAGGTTTGGCGTCCTTCCCTGGTTTCCCAGATTTACCTGACGTTTTTCCGCCGTCCTTCGACTTGGGGTTGGGGGTCTTCTTTTCCATCTTACTCAGTTTGATGTGTGGTGTTGGACAGGTGCGTCCCCCCACAGCTCCTCCAATGCATAATGCGCTCTGGCTTCGCTGTGGAAGATGTGAACGACCACATCGCTGTAGTCGAGGATCACCCATTCTCCACTTCTCAAACCATGCACCCCCCATGGACGTTCATTCAGGGTCTCATTTGTTGCCTGTTCGACCGATTTGGCCAATGCCTCCACTTGGGTGCGACTCGTGGCCGAAGCAATGACAAAAGAAGAGGCAATGGCATGCGTCAAGGGACTCAAGTCCAGCGTGACAATGTCCTGTGCTTTCAAGGCATCCAAGCCTTGAACAATGGCCTGGGCCAGCGCATCTGTAGGGGGAGGTGTGATAGAATTCATCCGTGCGTCCGCACCTCAAAGGTACTACTTTTGACAAGGTTCTGAGACGATGTTTTTCGTCTTTCAGCCAAGGTTTGCGAAACATCCATGTCCACCAGCTACGATCATCACCACGCCCCTGAGGTGGCCAGCACCAATGCTTGGGCACTGTCTTGGCTCCGGGGACATAAAATGGAGGCCCCAACCCTATTCACCACGGACCATCAGCACACTGGTCGTGGCCAAAGGGACAAACAGTGGAGTGCTGAACCACTGCGCGATTGCAGCCTGACTTTGGCCGTGTCGGTGCCGAGGGGATGGACGCCTGCCATGCTCAACATGGCCGTTGCCCTTTCCTTGCGCTCCACCCTTCTTTCTGTTCTTCCCAAACATCGACCGGAAGAGTCCGTGTTGATCAAATGGCCCAACGATTTGGTCTTGTGGCACGCCCAGACGCACCGAAAATGTGCTGGCATCCTCGTCGAGAATGCATGGCGTGGTAGCGAATGGACACATGCCGTCATTGGCATTGGTGTGAATGTGTCTTCCCAGCGTTTGACCCGAAGCTACCGAGCCGTTAGCCTGTCGGAAGCGTGGCAAGTGACGATGGACCCCATCGCCTTGGCACATCGCATCGCCTCCAACCTGCTCCAAACCTTGCATGCACCGCTGCAAGCTGCCACAATTCTCGCGGGCTTCCAACATCACTTGATGGGACGAAGGGAACAGCGAACCTTTGTTCATAAGGGATCCGAGCATCTCGGAATGCTTTGTGAAATCAATGGCGAAGGCCACGGACGCTTTGCATGGCAAGATCCGAAAACGGCCCCACCTGAGTGGCTTCCGTCGAGCGAGATTGCATGGGTGTGGGGTCAGTAACGGTCCTTGAGAGCCGTGGCCATTTGGCCAAACAACCCCGTCAAGGCGGGCTCCACCATCATCTTGGTGAATGGATTCAAGTCCGCGTCGCAACCGACCTGACAAGTGCATCCTCCCTCTTGCGGAGTGAGCGTGACGTCGATGGTGAATTTCACAGGCGTAGGGGCCTCGGTGACCAATTCAAGCACACGACCTTCAGTGGCACCCAAGGAAGATGTTCGCACCAAATGAACAGCCACACCCCCGGTGACTTTGAAAGAACAACGGTCCCCATCGCCTTGGAAGTCAGACACCGGACCTGTACTTAGCAATTCACCAAAGGAGGTCCAGTCAAAGAAATCTTGCGACACACGCTCGCAGGAGGCATCCAACGGGACGGCAGGCGATTCAATCCGCGTCATAAGGCTTGCCGTTGGTCGCTCCAAGCCACAGGGTCGGACGACCACCCTTCCAGAAGGGATTGCTGCCCTTCTGTGATGTAACCTTCGTCTTTGGCTTGTTCGAGCATGGTGGGATAATCCGTGAGGACATCGAAGGGACACTTGGCTTCCTCAAAGCGTGCCGCGGCATCTGCAAAACCGTAAGAGAAAATCGCCACCAGCCCTTTCACCTCGAGGCCCACTGTTCGAATGGCCTCCACGGCTGTCAAACTGCTCTTTCCAGTGGAAATCAAATCTTCGATGACCACTACATTCCGCATGGTGTCCAAATCGCCTTCAACCTGTCTCCCCGTTCCATGGGCCTTTGCTGAACTTCTGACGTAGCAAAATGGAAGCCCCATCTCCTGGGCGACAAGCGCGCCCAAGGCGATGCCTCCCGTCGCCACCCCAGCAATGCCATCTGGCTGACCATATCGCGACTCGATCAGCTCGCTCGCCAGTTGGCGCACATAGGTTCGCACAGGGGGGTGAGACAATATTTTTCGGTTGTCACAATAAATGGGGGACCGACGGCCACTGGCCCATGTGAATGGGTCGGCAGGACGGAGCTGAATGGCTTTGATGCGGAGCAAAAATTCAGCTACCTTTCGGCGTTGGTCGGACGCAATGGTCATGTCACAAAGCTACGATGTATTCATGCTGAATCGGAAGGTGAAATTTCGCCCTCTGCACAACGTAATGCCTCTTGATGAGCCAGAAGAGGAGCACATCTTGGACATGGTGAATCCCACCGAGCGTATGATTCGTGATTTGCCCACTCTGTTGAAAAGGAGCCCACAACTCAAGGAGGTCCGCATCCATTGTGCCGAGCTTCAGGAAGTGTGGATGATGTTTTGTGCGGGTTACAAAGAACTGGCTGCTGCCGGCGGAGTGGTCAAGGATTTGGAAGGGCGCGTGCTTTGGATCCAACGCAACGGAAAATGGGATTTGCCCAAGGGCAAACTCGAGCAGGGCGAGCGCCTTGAAGAAGCTGCTGTACGCGAAGTAGAGGAAGAAACTGGCATCTCCGATGTGCGCATCACCGGCGAAGCTTTTAGCACATTTCACACCTACGAGGCAGAAGGTGTCGTGCATCTAAAAACCACCTTTTGGTACCCGATGACGCACGAGGGAAGGTCCACACAAGGGGTTCCGCAAGCCATCGAAGGCATCACGGAAGTGACTTGGCTGTTGCCTCCTTTCCCCGCTCAAACCCTGAACAACACTTTTGGAAGCATCCAGCAAGTGCTCGACGCCTTGCTGTAACCGTGGCTAGGGCCTGCGGGAGGACCACGTCAACGACCAGCGCTTCAGTTCTGCGAAAAGACCCTCCGTAGGCAGGGGGGCATGGTGGGTTTGGATGTCGCCATTGGGCTTCACCACCACGACTTGTGGCAGTCGCTCCACATCCAACCTGTCCCACCATGCTGGATCACGGCCCACCCATCGCACACGCTCTTTGATGCTTTCACGATGGCCAAGCGTCGCTCGCCAATGTTCCTCAGAACCATCGACAGACAGTACACCCCAAGACATCCCAAGCGGCGCATCTTGCTCCATCCATTGGCGCAGAACGCTCCACTCCCTGAGGCCTGAAGTGGAACCTTTTTTCGTCAGAAGCCAAACCCTCCAGTCCCCTTCTCCTGCCCATGCTGGGTCCAATTCGCCATTTGGCATCATCCACATCATGTCTTCCCACGATTGAGCTGTTCCCAAATGTGCAGAGGTTTGCTCGGACAGCCGACGCACTTCGGCCACTGCGCATTGATCTTTCCATCGGACCTCCCACCAGGCGGCGGCCCAGGGGTTCCATGTTTGGTCCAGTCCCAACCACATGGCCATGTGCAACTCGTCAACTGTCCATTCCATGGCATGGCAGAGGCTGTCCTGGTCACCCGTGGCCACCCAATTGCGCCAAGGCTTGCGTTGCGCCTCCAATGTCCTCCACCATTGATCGTGGCGCAATTCCCACAGCGCACACCATCCCGGAGAAGTCAACCTCTCGGTCCACATTCGCGCACCCTTGGCTTGCTCCCAAGGTTCCATGGCCACACTACTGGGTTCGCCGCCCAAACTCATGCGCCACTCCGACAGCCGCAAAAGGGCCAAGTCCCCCCACATCGATTGGGGGTGAAAACCTTGAAGTTCTTCCAAGATCCAGAGGTCGCTGCTGTCCAAAGCGGCTCTCATCGCCTCTTTTGAGGCCAAACGCCTTTCAGAAGATCCACCCACAACACCCCAACCTACGAGTTGATCGAGGTCCAAGGAGTCCAAAGACAAAGCCAAGCGCTTGGACAGCATGCCAAGTCGATGCCCGGGATGTCCTTCTTGGTAGCGAATGGGAGCTTGGTTTCCCCTGGCACTCGGCGGGGTCCGCAGTGGCCAAATCAAGGTAACCGTGTCGGGCGACATTCCCCTCGACTCCGTGTCCACCATCAAAGTCCATGACCACGGCAAACACTCCAAGTTGTAGACACCTGGCTGGACTTCTGGCCATGAGCAAATGCCGCGTTCATCCACGACAAGGTCGACGCCCTGCAATGCCGTTTGGGTCACGCCCTCAAGCCACGCACTCACATGAATTGTGTGCCCTGCTTCGGGCAGTTCACACGCAGGATTGCCCAACTCGTCCTGCCAGCGAATCACAAAGTCAGATTGCCCCCATGTCGAGGCAACCGCACCCAAGAACAACCACCACCCGGTCCATGCCTTTTTCATACGGACGGACCTGGAGCGAATCGGGAAGACAAGCATTCTGGCACAAACGAACGGGCATCGCCTCCGTGGTGCAAAACGTCGCGGACCACAGTCGAATGAATCGCTGAAAAAGCCGGGGCTGTCAAAAGCACCACCGTGTCCAACGAGGGATGCATGGTGCGGGTCATTTGGGCGATGGTTTGCTCGTACGACAAATCCACAGCGTTCCGCACCCCTCTAAGTTGGGCCACTGCCCCGACCCGCAGGCAAAAGTCAGCGGTGAGCCCTTCGTAAGAAGCCACGCTCACACGCGGCTCTTGGGCAAACGTCTGTGCGATCATGTCAAGACGATCGTCGAGGGGGAACATGCTTTTCTTGCTGCTGTGCTGCCCCACGGCAACCACAACCTCGTCGAAGAGGTTCAGGGCGCGAAGCACCAAGTCTTCGTGGCCTTTGGTGATGGGGTCAAAGGAACCGGGAAAAACAACCTTTCGCATTTACTCGAAGGTAAACAAACTGAATCGGACGTGTCCATATTTCCGCATCAGGACAAAACCAGGCTGGCCGGATACATCCATCCTCTCACCATGTTCCAGAATGAACCATCCCCCAGGGACCACGAGTCGCGCCTTACGAACGGCCTCAGGCAGGGCCTCGAGCTTGGGCATGTCATAAGGTGGGTCGGCAAACACCACATCGAATTGGGTCAGGGCTTTGCTTACAAAACCCCATACGTCTCCGCAAATGGCATGCAATTGATCGCTGCCCAATTTGTTGGCTTGGTCCACTGCGAACCTGCAGGCACGAGGCACCTTTTCCACCGCAGTCACTGATGCGGCACCTCTGCTCAAAAACTCGAGCGCCACCATGCCTGTTCCTGAAAAAAGGTCCAAGACTTGTGCATCCAAAACATCCACCCGTGAGGACAACAAGTTGAACAAGCCTTCCCTACCAAAATCAGTGGTGGGCCTTCCCTGAAACCCCTTGAGGTCGGGCAATCTTCTTCCCCGCCAAGTGCCGCCTGTTATGCGCATAATGAAAGGCTTTGGAACAATGCCATCCACCCATCGGAGTCCCCTTGACATTCCAAGTCAAAAAACCTAGACCACCCCTTGGTCCATTCAGCATCACCGGACCAACGGATCCGAGCATCCTTCACCTCGCCACCTCCTCGGTGGCAGGCATTCACCATGGCGTACAGCACGTCATCGGCAACAGCGCCTTCAGTCAGATGGTGGGCCCATTGGATCTTCTCGCCTTGGAGGGCCACCATATGCGCCCCTTGCTCCCGTACATCGACGCGAAAGGACCAGCCCTGATGGGGTACCGTTCGGTTCCAGTGCAGCGCGTCTTGCATCAACGCTTGGGACACCGAAGCCCTTTGGGCCTGAGGAAAAATGGCATCCAAGGCCTGTGCCCAATCCGCGGAGCCCGATACCGAAATGTGGCAGGCGGGGTCGATGTCTTCCATCAAGGTGTGGTGGACCATTCTTTGGTCGGACACGGACAAACCATGGTGCAAATCATGTGCTTGAACGAGCACCTCTGCATATCTTTCCTCTTGCGTCAAAGCCTGTGGGGTCAACGTGCAAGGCACCCCCCACTCTGCGGCCAGCACCTGAGTGCCGCTTCCGACTTGATTTCGAAGGGCGCGCAGCACTTCAGGCACCATGTCTTTGCGGGAGATTTCGCGATGAGCAACTTCATTCGAGGAAGGTGCAAGCCACCGAAGCCAGACACCGTCCCACAGCAGAGCCAAGGAATCCATGGGACCTTAGTTCCTCCAGTTGCCGTCTCGATGCGCCTCGACGAGCGAGCCAAACCGCAAGGTGTCCTTCTTCACCCTCTCCCTTCCAAATGGCGTGGGGTCCTGTACCATGATGGTCGGTTGCCACACACGTCCCACTTCCACGGCTCCCGTAGACATCAAAAAGCGTTCTCCGGTGTACGGGTTGAACGCCAGGGAATCGAGACTGACAAAAGGCAACCGCTGCGCCTTCCGAACCTCAGGCTCAAAATTCTCGGCGTAAAAGCTCGTATACAGGGTGTCGCGCATTTTGTACGGCGTGGCATCCTCTGAAATCAAATCCAGCAATGCCTCCTCGGTCAATCCTTCCTGTTCCGCAATGCCCCCCAAGGTAGAACGGGTCAACACATAGCCTTCCTCACGGCTGGTGGATTCGGGCAAGGTGTCGTGGAACGATCCCATGTTGAATTCCACAGGGACCACAGGGGCCTGGACAAACCGAACCAAACTGTCAAAAGTCTCCGCAAAGGAACCGTATACGGCCATGTGTGCCTCTTGGGCGGAACGTATGTCCTTCAAACGTTGGATCGTGGTGGCATTGACGCTTTTCTTGGTCTCTTGGAATCGAATTTCCTCGTCCACTGAATAGAACACCGAGTAGGCCAAACCTGCAGCCGAAACCCCTCCCACCAACAACAACACCCTGTAGTGCTTCAATTCCATCTTTTCGAGCACCACCGGCATGGCCAGTGCACCCACGACGATCATCGCCAAAGAGGCAAACAACATGGCCAAAGGCTGGCTTTCCAAGTCGTCCCCGCTGAGGTACTTCAGCAAGAAGCCGAACCCGGCAAGGAACAGCAATAGACTGATGACGTACTTGTTGATTTCGTTGAAAAACTTTTCCATGGCGAAGAAATAAGACGAATCGAGGTTTTGCGTGTCCAAAACTACAACACGCAACGCTCCTTACAACCCTTCTCCACCTACCTTCGACATTGCACCCATGGCGACCGATTCTCCCACCACATCCCCACAGGCAAGAGCCACAGAGTTGGAGGCCCGACTTCTCGGGCAAATCCCGTTTCAGCCCACTGACTCTCAGGCGAGATTTGCCTTTGTTTGGTCCAAATTCGTCGTCTCTGAAAAGCCGCGGTGCGCCCTTGTCCTTCGCGGGTATGCAGGGACGGGGAAGACGACGGCAGTCGGGGCAGTGGTGCGCACGATGCGAGAAATTCGGCTACGGTGTGTCCTCCTGGCGCCCACAGGGCGCGCCGCCAAGGTGCTGGCGAACCATGCGGGGCAAGATGCATCCACCATTCACAGGCACATCTACCGGCCAACGCGCAATCCAGACGGGGGCACCTCGTACGGTTTGATGCCCAACAAGCGCACCGACACCCTTTTCATTGTCGATGAAGCATCGATGATTGGAGAATCCGGAGGTCTTCCCTCGGGTGGTTTTCAATACCGCAGTTTGTTGGACGACTTGATTGAGTTTGTGTACTCCGGTCAAGGGTGCCGGCTGATGTTGATTGGAGACGATGCCCAGCTCCCTCCTGTTGGCGCCTCGGAAAGTCCAGCATTGCAAGGGGCCAAATTGCGGGAAGGCTACGACTTGACCTTGGCGGAGGTTGCGCTGGACGATGTGGTTAGGCAAGAGCTGGACAGTGCAATCTTGAGCAATGCCCATGATCTCCGGATGCTCATGGCCCTGGCTGAGCCCAAGGGGCCTGCCCCACTGCCTCACTTTGAAGAAGGACCAGGCTTGACGAGAGTGATGGGGCAAGAATTGGAGGAGCTGCTGGTGGACCTGCACGCCAAACACGGCGAAGACAACCTGGTGGTCATCACCCGTTCGAACAAACGAGCTGTGCAATTCAACCAGCAAATTCGGGCACGGGTGCTGTGGCAAGAAGATGATCTCAATGCAGGGGACCGACTCATGGTGGTGGCCAACAACTACCATTGGCTTGCCGATCATGAAGAATTGGCCACCAATCTCATTGCCAACGGGGACACGCTCGTGGTGGACCGCATCCAAAAGCGGTTCACTCGGTACGACACGCCATTTGTGGAAGCGGAAGTCCGACTTGCAGACCAACCCAACTACCCCGCCTTCTCTGTCCACATCAATTTGAGCGTGCTGACTTCAGACCGCGCGAGCCAAAGTCGGGCAGAAAGGCAGGCACTCTATGATGCCGTCTCGGCGGACCACAGCCACTTGATCAGCAAAGGAAAAATCCATGCCGCGACCAATGCTGACCCCTGCTATCAAGGGCTTCAGGTCAAATTTGCCTATGCCATGACTTGCCACAAAAGCCAAGGTGGTCAATGGCCCGCAGTGGTGGTGGACCAAGGCTACATGACGGAGGAGAGGGTAGACCTCGAATGGCTGCGCTGGCTCTACACCGCACTGACCCGATCCGAAACCGAGTTGTACATGCTCAATTTTGCCGACGCTTTTTTTGCGTCACCGAGGTCCTAAAAAGAATGGAGAGACCCCTTCAGGCCATCTCGCGCTGGCTGAAGAAAAAGGATCCTTCAATGGCGGCGTTCTCGTCGCTGTCAGAACCATGAACGGCATTGGCAGCGATGCTCTCGGCAAAGTCTGCACGAATGGTTCCAGGCGCCGCTTCAGCGGGGTTGGTGGCACCAATCAAGGTGCGAAAGTCTGCCACGGCATTGTCCTTCTCCAAGATGGCAGCCACGATGGGCGCAGAAGACATGTATTCCGTCAATTCCCCAAAAAATGGGCGCTCTGCATGCACCCCATAAAAGGCTTGTGCATCTGCGAGGCTCAAGCGGGTCCACTTCATCGCTTTGATGGTGAATCCCGCCTCGATGATGCGGTCAATGATTTTTCCAGTATGACCTGCGCCGGTGGCATCAGGCTTGATCATGGTGAAAGTGCGGTGGGTTGCCATGGCTGTAGAATTGTAGTTCCGTCGTTTGCGAGGTCAAAAATACAGCTTCCGTCTCCCCTCGCCACACAATTTTGCGACAAAGCACACGCTTCCCCGCCTATTTTTGCCCTTATGGACACAAAAGAGAAGCACAGTTCGGCCCAATTGATGGCCATGGAGGACGCCCACGGCGCCCACAATTACCACCCCCTTCCAGTGGTGTTGGACAGAGGGGAAGGCGTCCATCTTTGGGATGTCGAAGGCAAACAATACTTCGATTTCCTCAGCGCCTACAGTGCGGTCAACCAAGGTCATTGCCATCCGACAATCATCAAAGCGCTGCAACATCAATCTGAGAAACTGACATTGACATCCCGCGCTTTCTACAACAGCAATTTGGGGCCTTTTGAGAAATTCATCACCAACTTGTTCGGGTACGACAAAGTACTTCTCATGAACAGTGGTGTCGAAGGAGGAGAAACCTCCAACAAATTGGCCCGCAAATGGGGATACCAAAAAAAGGGCATTGCCGAGAATCAAGCGCGCATCCTTTTTGCACACGGCAACTTTTGGGGTCGCACCCTAGCAGCGATTTCCACCTCGGATGATCCTCTGAGCTACAAAGACTTTGGACCATACATGCCCGGATACGATCTTGTTCCATACAACGACCTGAATGCTCTTGAAAAGGAATTGAACGACCCCAATGTCTGCGCCTTCATGGTTGAGCCTATTCAGGGTGAGGCAGGAGTCGTTGTTCCTGATGAAGGCTACCTGGCAGGGGTAAGACGCCTGTGTACGAAATACAACGTGCTCTTCATCGCGGACGAAGTCCAGACAGGAATTGGGCGAACCGGGCGAATGCTCGCCACCGATTACGAAGATGCTCGACCCGACCTCTTGGTGCTCGGAAAGGCATTGTCTGGGGGTGTTTTTCCCGTCTCTGCTGTTCTGGCCGATGATGAAGTTATGATGTGTCTTCAACCCGGTGAGCACGGCTCTACTTTCGGTGGAAATCCCCTGGCATGCAGTGTTGCTCATGCTGCTTTGCAGGTCGTTTTGAACGAACGTTTGGCGGACAATGCTTTTGATTTGGGAGTGCGATTCCGCGAAGGAATGCAAGAGTTGATTGGAAAGACCCCGCTCCTCAAGTCCGTCAGGGGCCGTGGACTCTTGAATGCCGTGCTCATCAACGACACCCCCGACAGCAGCACTGCGTGGGATTTGTGCGTGGCACTCAAGGACAATGGCCTTTTGGCCAAGCCCACCCACGGCAACATCATCCGTTTTGCCCCTCCCTTGGTCATGACTGAAGGACAGTTGGAGGATTGCATCGACATCATCGCACAAACCGTTTTGGCCTTCGAGCCCAAGTAAAACCTTCACAAGAGGACATCAGACTCTGAACCCTTCATCCATGAAGCAATTGCGTGGGATGGCCCTTCTGCTCGGGGCCCTCATTACTTTGAATTCAGCATGGGGACAATCTGCGGATCGCACGGTGTCCAGCCAAAACCACACCTGGCTGATGGCCTTTGGCAACCACCGTTTGACTGAATCGTGGGGGCTGCACACAGAGTATCAATTCAGGAGGACTAGATGGGGTGGCGGATGGCAACAATCCCTACTTCGCGTAGGGTTGGATCGGCACTTGCAAGATGGTGCCATGCTCACAGCTGGCTACGGATGGATTCGGAGCTTCCCATACGGAGAGCAGCCCATCGCAGAGACGTTTGACGAACATCGGATTTGGTAGCAGCTCATCAGCCAATCACAAACTGGACGGTTGAAGTGGCTCCACCGCTACCGCTTGGAGCAACGCTACATGGACCGCAAGGACAATCCCAGCTGGCAGCACAGGGTGAGGTACTTCGTTCAAGTCACTTGTCCCTTGCCGTCGAAACCCCAATGGTCTTTCAGCGCCTACGAAGAGGCCTTTGTGGGCCTCAGGTCATTGACGTCTCCAACGGCGAATCTTCTCCAACAAAACCGTTTGTCCATGGCCTTGAACCACGCTTGGGCGTCCGGAACCTCCGTTCAGTTGGGGTACCTCCATCAGGTGTTGTGGAAAGGCGATGGCCTAAGGGTGGAGCAGAACCACACCTTGCTTTTGGGGGTCCGGCACAATCTGGACGCCCGCAAGTGACGGGGCGCGACGAGGCGCGACGAAGCTTTACTTCAACCAGCCTTGGGCACGCATCCAGTCGTCGTTGTAGACCTTGCCCGTGTACCGTGAGCCGTGGTCGTGGAAAAGCACCACGGGCACGTCTTCTGGCTTTAGGCGGTCTTGCAGCTGACGCAGTCCTTGGAAGGCACTGCCGCAACTGTACCCGATCAGCAAACCCTCCTTCTTCGCCAATTCCCGTGCAGAGTGTGCTCCATCTTCATCCGTGACCTTTTCAAAGTGGTCGATGAGGTCGAAGTCCACGTTGGCCGGCAAGATGTCCTCTCCAATGCCCTCGGTGAGGTAGGCGTAAATTTCATTTTCGTCAAACTCTCTCGTCTCGTGGTACTTCTTGAACACAGACCCGTAAGAATCAACCCCCCAAATTTGGATGTCAGGGTTCTGCTCCTTCAAATATTTCGCAACTCCTGAAATCGTACCACCTGTGCCCACACCGACAATGAAGTGGGTGATCTTCCCTTCCGTTTGCTTCCAAATTTCAGGGCCCGTAGAGCGGTAATGCGCAGCCCGGTTCGCGAGGTTGTCGTACTGGTTGCACCAGACACTGTTGGGAATTTCCTTGTGCAGTTTCTCTGCCACGCTGTAATAACTGTCTGGATGGTCTGGCGCCACGGCAGTAGGGCAAACATGCACCACCGCACCCATGGCACGCATGACGTCGACCTTTTCCTTGCTCTGTTTGTCGTTGGTCGTGCAAATGAGCTTGTAGCCTTTGACAATGCAAGCCAACGCCAAGCCCATCCCCGTGTTCCCGGAGGTGCATTCAATGACTGTGCCGCCTGGCTTCAGTTTCCCGCTTGCCTCCGCAGCTTCAATCATCGACACTGCCATGCGGTCCTTGACGCTGTGGCCAGGGTTGAAGTACTCCACCTTGGCCCATACAGGACATGGGAAGTCTTGGACAATTTTGTTGAGCCGAATCATGGGCGTGTTGCCAATGGCCCCAAGGATGTTGTCGTGCACGTTCATGCG